>ENA-OROL01000019-OROL01000019.1-human-gut-metagenome-genome-assembly--contig:-NODE-19-length-173817-cov-77.889072_pt1 | contig 173817 bp, 150 predicted proteins | sample MGYA00242128_ERZ509048 | MGnify/ENA primary metagenome ERZ509048 (study PRJEB26280, sample SAMEA2338750) | human gut metagenome | biome: human gut; feature: human-associated habitat; material...
ACCCAAGCAATATGGACTAGATCCTTAGTCTAGCGCGTATGCCAATTCCGCCACGTCTGCTTAAATGTGTCGCCAATTACCAGCGACGTATTGTATATTATCATATCAGGAATATAATTGCAAGTATTTTTTAAAATTTATTTTTCCCAAAAAGATTGACATTAAAATTAAGCAATGCTAAAATAATATAGTTGTTTGCAGTCGTGGCGGAATTGGCATACGCGCATGATTCAGGTTCATGTCCGGGTTTCCGGGTGTGGGTTCAAGTCCCATCGACTGCACTGATAATTTTTGGCTCATGTACATACATGGGTCTTTTTTGTTGAAAGGATATTATGGAAGCTTATTACGAAAAAATGCTGGCATTAGCTGAAACAATCGCCGTTAATGCTCATAAAAGTCAGTTGGATAAGGGCGGGCATCCTTATATCAATCATCCCCGTTTTGTATCTGCACACTGTACTTCTCCTGAATCCAGGATTGTAGGGATGCTTCATGATGTAGTGGAGGACACTGATGTAACTCTTGATGCACTCAGAGAATATGGCTTTAACGAAGATATTCTTATGGCACTTGACCTTGTAACAAAGAAAAAAGGTCCTGATTATGACGAAGATATCTATTATGAAAAAATAAAAACAAATTCCATCGCAAGAGAAGTCAAACTTGCCGATTTAAAGCACAATTCGGATATATCAAGAATTCCACATCCTACAGAAAAGGATATACGGAAAATAGAATATTACAAATCAAGAATAGAATATCTTGAAGGTTAGTCATACCAGAACTTACAATACAAAAAGACCATATGTATCAAACCGTTACATATGGTCTTTTCTTCAAGACTGTTTTGCAGTCATTTTTTTCTACAGGGGATATTCCCCCGTATATTGTAACATATATATCCTTACGATCAAATCGACTAAATATCCTGTTCTTTTTTTCTGCCCATTATTACTGCAAGAGTTGCTGCACTAAGTCCAAGAATTGCAATATAAAGTGTCATATTGCCATCACCTGTTGCTACGTCTTCATCAGCTTCTACTTCCGGTTTTCTTACAGGTCTTACAGATGGCTTATTATCATCTGTTGCATTATTATCAGGGTTGATTTCAGGTTTTTTATCAGGTACTACGTCCTCATCTGGTACTATGTCCTCATCACCTTCCACCTCCGGAATTCTGTTTAATCTTTCTGTATATGTTGCAGTATAATCAACATTTTCTTTTACTGATGTTACTTCTTTATCCCAGCCTGCAAATGTGTATGTGTATGTCTCATCTGCTGCCTTTACAGGATCGGCCGGTACTGCTACGTCATCTCCGTAATGATAGGTTGTTTTCAAAATTACTGTTCCATCTTCATCAAGGAATCTTACAATATACTTATTGTATTCATCTGTATATACTGCGGTATAATCAACATTCCCCTTTACTGATGTTACTTCTTTATCCCAGCCTGCAAATGTGTAATTATATGTCTCATCTGCTGCCTTTGCAGGATCGGCCGGTACTACTACGTCATCTCCGTAATGATAGGTTGCTTCTGATATTACGCTTCCGTCTTCATTAAGGAATCTTACTGTATAGTCAATATATGATGATTCATATACTGCCTTGTAATCTACATTTCCTTTTACTGATGTTACTTCTTTATCCCAGCCCGCAAATGTATATGTGTATGTCTCATCTGCTGCCTTTGCAGGATTGACCGGTACCACTACATCTTCTCCGTAATGATAGGTTGCTTTCAAAATTACTGTTCCATCTTCATCAAGGAATCTTACGATATACTTATTGTATTCATCTGTATATACTGCGGTATAATCTACATTTCCTTTTACTGATGTTACTTCTTTATCCCAGCCTGCAAATGTATATGTGTATGTCTCATCTGCTGCCTTTGCAGGATTGGCTGGTATCACTACGTCATCTCCGTAATGATAGGTTGTTTCTGTTATTACACTTCCGTCTTCATTAAGGAATCTTACTGTATATTCAATATATGATGGTTCATATACTGCCTTGTAATCTACATTTCCTTTTACTGATGTTACTTCTTTATCCCATCCTGCAAATTTGTAATTATATGTCTCATCTGCTGCCTTTACAGGATCGGCCGGTACCACTACATCTTCTCCGTAATGATAGGTTGCTTCTGTTATTACACTTCCGTCTTCATTAAGGAATCTTACTGTATAGTCAATATATGATGGTTCATATACCGCTTTATATACAACATCGCTTACAGCTTCTGTTGAGATTTCTTTATCCCAGCCCGCAAATGTGTAATTATAAGTCTCATCACTTTCCCTGACCGGATTAGAAGGAATTACAATCTTCTCATTGGCATTATATATTCTTTCTGAAATAATGCTGTCATCATAATCTACAAACTTAACCGTATAATCCTTTAAATTTCCCCCGTCTACATGCCAGCCGTCTACTTCACGTTTAAGAACATACCAGCAATCAACCGCATCTTCTTTAACTCCTGCTTTTTCTGCTGTAAGACTTACAAAAGACTTTACAAATTCTTCATTATTATTACCGTAAATAGTATCTGATTCACCTTTTATATAAGCTTCTTCAAGCATTGATATTATATTTTCATATCCGGTAAAATCATTTGTTACAGTAATTGTTGAACCAAGCTTTGTAAAATACTTTGGCTCACGTCCTGTGATGTATTCGTAATCAAACAGATCTTTTCTTGACGATGCTTCGATATTGTATTTATAGAATGCAATCTTAATTGATTTATCAAATACTGCTTTATATGTTGCATCTCCTGTACATACATCGCTTACTTCCTTATCCCAGCCTGCAAATGTATACTCATAAATGCCTTTGTCTCCGGGATACTTTGGATTGCCCGGTTTAACAATCTTTTCACCATATTTTAAATTCTGTTCTGAAATTACTTCCCCGTTACTGTTAACGAATTTTACAGTATATTGGATATCCGTCACGTCATAAAGTGCTGTATACACAACATCTTCTGTAACTTTTTCAAATTCCTTATCCCAGCCCTTGAATTCATATCTTTTGCCATCAATTTCATAATCTGAAGCCGTTTCCGGTGCCCCACTTCTGACATCTTCAGCCGATGTCAGAGCATCAAATATCTTTTCAGTCTCTTTGCCGTTTACAGAATATATAACTTTGTACTGTTTCTTTTCTGCTTTGTATGTTGCCTTATACTCTGCTTTGCCTTTACATACAGTGCTTACTTCAGGACTCCAGGCTGCACCTGTATATTCAAATTCAACATCGTCCGCCTTTTCAGGTACATCAGGCACCGTAATTGTATCATTATATGAATAGTTATGTTCTGATAACACCTCTCCGTTTTCATATAAAAACTTAACTGTATACTGTTTTACTTCCTCAGTAAATGACGCATATACTGTTTTATCTGACTTAACATTAGTTAAATCTGCTGGATTATCATTTACGTCAACCCATCCGTTAAAAGTATATGAAGCATACTCAGTTTCAGCTTTTACAGGTGTAGCGCCATTGTACTTTGCACTCTGTCCATCAATAACGCTGATTGTTTCAATAACTTCTGTTCCATTTACAAACTTAACGGTATGTCTTGTGACATTCTGTTTGTTTTCAAGTTCAAAAGCAATGCCTCCATCATCTAATACATAATGGCAGCTGTTTTCCTTATCATAGAATGTCATTTTATCAGTAAAAACAACTGTGACAGATTTGCCATTAACTGTGAATGTTACAGGATATGACATTGTATAATATATTGGGTCATTTTTTGAACCAATATAAAAGTCATTACCAAATAAAACCGCGTCACTGCCATCCATTAATTTTCTGTTGTTAATTTTGATATTAACTTTTTCTCCATCACCATACGCTGCGGTAACAGTTATTTTATTCATATCAAAACTTTTTTTGTCCGTCTTAACTGTTCCTACCAATTTCCCATTATCGTACAGTTCAAACTGATTATTAACAGAAACGTAAAGGTGATCCGCTTTTATACCCTTTGCTCTTGAAACATTAACAACATACGTTTTAGTTTTTTTCCCATTATTTACAACAACTGTTGTGCTGCCACGTTTCAATCCTTCGACTACAAGCTTTTTTTCTCCTATAATGTTAGTATGGATACTTGCTTTTGCAACCTTAGGATTGCTGTTAGATTCAACCTTCCATTTACTCCAATCAAATGTTACACTATTCTTTTCTCCCTCTTCAACAGTTATTACATTATTCTCTGCTGCAAGAGTTTTTCTTGAAAATCCGGAAAATACCGTAGTAACTGTAAGTGCCACAGCAAGAATCATACTAAGCACACGCCCTAATACATTCATCTTTGTTTTCATTTTTCTGCTCCTTTTCCTGTTTTTCCATATGATGCCATATTATCACACCCATTTTTTTCATTCTCCCCCCTAATTGGGGGGAATTTGGCAAAGCAGATATATTTAATTATATTGAAGGGAATGTGCCGTTAAGAATAAAAAACGGCTTTAGAAAATTTAATTTTATTTTATTTAGTTTATAAGTTTTTTATATTTATTTCACAGTTTAGACTTATTTTCACGTTACAATACATATTGTACCAAACCAAAAGAAAAGGCTATATCCTTTTTCTTCATTCCTATCCGGGCACCTCTTAACCGAGGTGCCCCTCCTATTTTTACCGGTTCTTTATCTGTTCATCCAGTTCGGTAAGATATTCCCAACGTTCCATTTTATATTCAAGTTCTTCATTGAGTTTATTTTTTTCACAATCAAGTTCATTGAGTTTTACGAAATCATTGGAATTTTTTACCATAAGATTATCAATTTCCGTAATCCGTGCTTCTATTTTTCCGATATCATCTTCAATATGCTCAAATTCCTTTTGTTCCGCATAAGTAAATTTAAGTTTTTCCTGCTTAACTTTTTTTCCGGTATTCTTCGGTATCCCGGGCTCGGCTTTTACAGGTTCTTTGTCAAATTCAGCAACCAGCTCATAATCCGAGTATCCTCCCTCATACTGTCTTAACCTGCCATTTTCAAATGCAAAAATCCTTCGTACCACTCTGTCAAGAAAATATCTATCATGGCTGACAGCTATTACTATCCCGTCAAAAGAATCCAGGTAATCTTCAAGAATGGTCAGCGTCTTTATGTCAAGATCATTGGTCGGCTCGTCAAGAATCAATACATTAGGTGCCTCCATAAGAACCCTTAACAGATTCAGGCGTCTTTTTTCACCACCTGAAAGTTTTTTTATAAGGGAATACTGTTCTCTCGGAGGAAAAAGGAATTTGTCAAGCATCTGGGATGCGGAAAGTGAGCCATCCCGCGTCTTAACATACTCTGCAGTATTTTTAATATAATCAATTACCCTGATTTCAGGGTCCATAAAGCTTATCCCATCTTCCTTACGCGTAGATATTTCCTGTGCATAATATCCGATTTTTACTGTCTGGCCGATAACTATTTCCCCTTCGTCAGGTTCAACAATCCCCATAATAAGCTTTAACAGAGTTGTCTTTCCACAGCCGTTAGGCCCTACAATACCTATGCGGTCATTTTTAAGAAAAATATAATTAAAATCATTAATAATATGCCTGTCGCCATAGGCTTTGCTGAGATTATTGATTTCCACAGTGGTTCTTCCAAGCCTTGTGGATATAGAACTCAGTTCAATTTCAGAATCCTGTTCGGGACGTTTTCTGTTTTTAAGTTCCTCATATCTCATAAGTCTGGCTTTCTGCTTGGTGCTTCTCGCCTTTGCTCCACGCATTACCCACTTAAGCTCGTTTCTTAAAAGATTGGCTTTCTTGCTGTCCGTTGACGCAGCCATTTCTTCTCTTTCGGCTTTAAGCTCAAGAAAGCCCGAATAATTGGTTTTATAACTGTATATTTTTCCCTTATCAAGTTCCACTATTCTGTCAGAAACGCTGTCCAGAAAATATCTGTCATGCGTAACCATAATTACTGATTTTTTATAATCCTTAAGATAATTTTCAAGCCATGTTGACATCTCATTGTCAAGATGGTTGGTAGGCTCGTCAAGAATCAGTATATCCGCACCGGATAATAAAGCCCTGACTAATGCTATTTTTTTACGCTGTCCTCCTGACATATGGCAGGTCAGCTCATCATAATCCGTTAGTCCAAAAGTCTGAAGCATGGCCTTTGCCTCTGCCTCCACCGCAAACATGTCCTCATCCTTTGGTACATCTGTCATTACATAATGTATAACTGTCTCATTATCATCAAATGACGGATGTTGTGAAAGCATTTCAATAATAACTTTATTGGCTATGGTAACTTTGCCCTCATCAGGTACAATATTTCCTGCTATTATATTAAGAAGCGTTGATTTTCCAGTTCCGTTAATACCTATAATTCCTACTTTTTCGCCTTCTTCAAGGTAAAATGAGGTATCATCAAACAATTTTCTTTCCGAATAAGAATGTGTCAGATTCTCTATAGTTAAAATATTCATACATTTATTTTATTATGAGAAAATATGCCGCAATAGCCGCAATTGCCACTACTGCTATGATAATTCCTGCCAATAAACCCTTTCCTGATTTAGTTTCTTCCTGAACATCTTCCACAATGTTTTCTTTAATTCCGATACTCATTCTGTCAAGAGTATTCCGGTCCCACAAAAGCACTCCGGCTTCATCACCAAGTTTCTTTGCCCCTGATATAAAAGAACTATTGGTTATAAATGCACGGGCATCATGAGACATGTCTTTTGTTCCATCCACAAATTCCTTCATAGCTGCAGTTCCGACTGCGTCTATATCATACTGACATTTAAAGCAGTATTTTTTATCATCTTTTACCGCCGTTATATCATAAGGTTTTCCTGTATGCATCTCAACTTTGTCATAATTAAGAGCTGTAAGCATCTTAGCTATTAATGGTAAAAAATTGTCTTTGTCTCTGATTATCATAAAATATTGTTACCTCCGTATTTTTCGACTTAATATGTGACATTATAACATATTTTTATTTTTTACGTATAGGTTTATTGTAGAATTTCTTGACTATATTGCCAACTCAATGTAGTATTCTATTATAATATATTTAGAGGTTTCTTATGGAAGATAATATAATTGAATTAAAACAGGGAGAGGTATTGCTCCGCACCAATGATGAGATAAAATGTCTTTATCTTATTCTTAGTGGGGAGACCGATATTTATTCCCGCTACGGCAGGATAAGCACATCTGCCGGAAGTATTCTTGGGTTATCAGGCAGTTTATATGGTTTAAGTTTATATAATTATGTTGCAAAAAGTGACTGTACTTTAAGGAAGTTCACGGTATCAGGAATCTCTGATCTTGAAAAAATACTACGTGAATATCCTGATATGGTACCGGATATCGTAATCCTTAATGAACATTTTATAATGGAACTTATCAAATTATATCTGTCCATGATGATAAAATGTAAAAGAAAAGATCCATCATTCACACCCGACAGCAGGCTTAACAAATGGGTTCTTGACAAGCATAACGGAATAGCATCCATTCCGGAAGATATTAAGAAAGCATATTTCGGAGCGAACATAAGTAATTCAGCAGGTATCATTATTGAAAATACTGAATTTATAAATCTCCTCCATGAAATATGTCTTGATATGTCAGAACTTCTAGGCATTAATAACGACTACATTCCTAAACAACAGAATGCAGCAGCCAGAAGTCCCGTTCCCGCACTGACATTTACGAAGGACGACTTTTTTATTCTTGATGAGCTCAAGGGTTCACTGGATAAAATATTGGATTATTCTGAAATTGACGATGATACCAGAGCTTCTGTAACCGACACTTTCAGACGTTTCAAAATATGCAGCGACAGATTATCAAGTGATGAAAATATACGTCTCTTAAGAAAACAGATAACCGGATTTTTCTATGACATATACTATAAAGTATTTATTAAATCCATTAATGATGATGCCATACCTTCGTATATATATATGTTTTTAAATTTTGGATATATGGATGAAGAACTTGCCGGTGAGGAGGTATCCGTCCTTCTTTATAAAATATATAAAGCCGGTGATTCGCTGTTTAACAACGATAATATATTCACAATGTACCGTTGGTTAAAGCTCGTAATGTCAGGGGAGAAGAACCCAAGCCGCAACAACTTTGACCAGTCATACGAAGAATTCATCCGTCAGGAAATCAAGAATAACAGCATAGATATGCCCGAGGAATCTGCATTAAATAATTGCGAAATGAAACTGCGTTTTGAAATTGACAACCTTTTCAAATCAGCCAATTATATGACCTACGGCAGGGTAAGTACATTCGTACCGGTTGTAATTAAGGAAAATATTGCGAAAAATATTCCTGATGCCATGCTTTATGCAGATAAAGTCACAGATATCATAACCAAAATTAAGGAAATCGATTTTTCTTTGTTTTACCGTTCTATCGTATATGCCAATGAAGAACTCGGCATAAGCCAGTTATATGTATATGAGGAATATCTCCCTGAGATTATCCTTACACCATGTATTGGCTCCAGAGGTGTTCTGTGGCAGGAAATCAATGGCAGAAAAAGAAATTCTTCCGCCAGAATGTTATTTCCTATATTCTGTAACACAATTCCCGAAAATATATTTCTTAATGTCATGGGAAAATACCGTTGGGAAATATGCAGGAGAATACAGGGTTCCTACTGGAATGTGGCAACTGAAAAGTCCCTCACCTCCGAATATTACGATTACCTGCTTTTCTATAAGAAAAACAAAGACTTATCAGAACAGCAGAAAGAGAAATTAAAGTCCCTCCTTATCAACTGCCGTAACAATTATTCAGAAGTCTTTGCAAAGGATTACGAGACATGGATTAACTACGAATCAAGGGGAGCAAGTAAACTCAACAAAATATCCCGTAATATACTTGCAAAATATTGTCCATTTAACAAGGACATACGCAAAGTGCTGAGAAGCAATCCGATATTTACAGACTGTATTGATTATTATGAGCGTCATATGTTAAATGACAGACGAAAATATGATAACCTTATTAAGGTAATGCAGACAAAGAATATTCCTATTCCTAAAGAAATAGAAGAAACAAGAGCCTACTATAGCAAGTAGGCTCTTTATTTTATAATTTATTTAGCTGTGATATACTTCTGTGCTACAAGTAATTCTGCGCTTAATACCGCTCCTCCGGCAGCACCTCTGATTGTATTGTGTGAAAGTCCTACAAACTTCCAGTCAAATACAGCATCTTCTCTTAAACGTCCGAATGAAACACCAAATCCGTTTTCATAATCAACATCAAGAGCTACCTGAGGTCTGTTGTCTTCCTCAAGGTACTGGATAAAATGCTTAGGAGCACTTGGAAGATTAAGTTCCTGTGGAAGTCCCTTGAAGTTAGTCCAACGGTCAAGAATTTCTTCCTTAGTTGGTTTCTTTTCAAAATTAACAAATACTGCTGCTGTATGTCCGTTTAAAACAGGTACTCTTAAACACTGCGTTGTAATAACAGGTAAAGCTGCTTTCTCAATATGTCCGTCAACTAATTTACCCATAAGTCTTAATGGTTCCTGTTCACTCTTCTCTTCTTCACCTGCGATGTATGGAATTACATTGCCTTCCATTTCAGGCCAGTCTTTAAATGTCTTGCCTGCACCTGAAATTGCCTGATATGTTGTTGCAACAACAAGCTTAGGTCCGAATTCTTTAAGTGCAAAAATTGCAGGAGTATAACTCTGGATTGAGCAGTTAGGCTTAACTGCGATAAATCCTCTCTTAGTACCAAGTCTCTTCTTCTGGTATTCAATAAGTCCAAAATGTTCAGGATTAATTTCAGGAACAACCATAGGAACATCCTCTGTCCAACGATGTGCACTGTTATTAGATACAACAGGTGTCTCTGTCTTTGCGTAATCTTCTTCTATTTTCTTAATTTCTTCCTTAGTCATATCGACTGCTGAAAATACAAAGTCAACCTTTGAAGCAACTTCTTCAACATCCATTACATTATAGACTATCATCTTCTTAACTGCTTCAGGCATAGGTGTTGTCATTTTCCATCTGTCGCCTACTGCATCTTCATAAGTCTTTCCTGCTGAACGTGGGCTTGCTGCAATTGCCACAACCTCAAACCAAGGATGATTCTCAAGCAAAGAAATAAATCTCTGTCCTACCATTCCGGTTCCACCAAGGATACCTACTCTAAGTTTCTTTTCCATTTCATTTCTCCTATCTGCTAATTCTTGTCATAGACTGCAAATTCCAATCCTTTACTACGGATTCCGTCTATAAAATCACCTAACATATCCCTGTTAGTTGATGATGAACCACTTAACTGGTATATTGCACCGCCATGAGCCTTATTAAGTGCATTAGACAAAGCCTGTGATACCTCCGGCTGATTATTGACATCCCAGTCAGAGTATGCATAACTCCAAAATACAGTCCTGTATCCAAGCTGTCCCGCAAGTGCAAGTGCCTGTTCACTGAAGTATCCTGACGGAGCACGGAACAGATACATCTCATACCCGTAAGTTTCATAAACGTAATTGTATAACACATCCATCCTCGTTGTCAAACTATTTACAGATAATCCGGGAATTTCTTCTCCGGTATCAGTGTAATTTCCGAGAACATGCCCTTCGTCAATCATTCTTTTTATTAATTCCGGATTCTTTTCCGCATAGTTTTTTGTTATAAAGAAAACAGCGGAAACATTTTTTTCTTTAAGTGTATCAAGAATTTTATCCGTATTGCCATATTCAAGAATCTCATTAAATGTAAGCCAGACATAATTGCTTTCAGGCTGTATAAAGTCCACTCTATAATCGCCGTATTTTAATTCATAAAAAGCCAGATTAGGTCTGTTGGTTGTCTTATCAAAAGTATTGCCTATTCCGTAATATACCCCATCCGCACTTAATGAATTAATATCTTTAACATTAATTCCCGTATTATTGTTCATATATGGTGAATACTTACCATCCCCCATAATGTTAGACGGCATCTTACCCGCTTCAACAATGTTTACCTCAAATCCCTTCACCGCACAATTTCCATATTCATCCCTTGCGATTACTTCACAGTTATATTTTCCCACTTTGTCAAAAGACAGGATATTAATCATATTCTTTTTGCTATCGGCTGCCGTAATATTATCGGAGAATCCGTATGTAACTTCTGAATAATCATTTACAGATTTAACTACATCCGACAGAGCCAAATCCGCCGATACTTCAAAATAAAATTTACTTCTTTCAAGCGTGATTTCCGGCTCCTCCGTATCAGTTACCTTAATACGAAAAGTCTTTGATTCATCTTTGTAATTTATCGTTGCCGTATAAACTCCGATAACATCCTTATTAACCTCAGAAAGATCCAAGGTCATCTCCTGAAGTACCTTTTTAGGTGCCCTAACATAATCTTTAAGTTCCGTACTTATCCCGCTGCCCACATTAACCTCAAATTCTTCCCTGTACAGGTTAATATTACCATTGCGGTTACCACAACCCGTTGCGGTGGCCGTTAAAAAAGTGGCAGCTATAATAGCCAGTCGTTTTTTCAAAGTATTCCTCCTTATCTGTCAGTATATTAGAAAAAACGGGCGTCCAAAGGACACCCTTTCCGTGAAATCAATATAAGCTACTAACGGGATTCGAACCCGTGACCTCCGCCTTACCAAGGCGACGCTCTACCTCCTGAGCCATAGTAGCAAGTTCATGAACAAATGTACCATATTTGCAGAATATATTCAACAATTTTTTAAAATTTTATTTCTTATTCTCTGTATGGCATTATCTATTGACTTAACAGGTTTTTGCAATCTTTCCCCGATTTCAGCATAACTAAGACCTTCTATGTAAAGTTCAACTACATTTTTTTCAAATTTACTGAGGTCATTATCCATACAGGTCTGAATCTTAATTACCTGTTCTTTCGCTATAATCATCTCTTCAGGATTTTTCATACTGCCATCTACTAACGTATCCACAAGCTTAATATCCTCGTCGGATCCATTATCATTAATTGTCTCTTCAAAAGAAACATAACCGTTAAGCGGTCCATTTTTCTTTCTGTTATATCTTGTAATTGTGGACCTTATATGCCTTGATACACATAACGAAGCAAATGTCATGAATACTGCGTCTCTATCCGGATTATAGTCCCTTATTGCCTTAAAAAGACCAAGCATGCCCTCCTGGAGCAAATCTTCGTTATCGGCACCTGCAAGATAATATGAACGCACATTTTTTCTTACAAGATTCTTATATTTTTCAATAAGATAATCTGCGGCTTTTTCATCACCGGAATGATATTTTGCCACAAGTTCTTCATCAGAAAGTAATTTATAAGTATCAGTAATTGCCATATATTACATCCTCTGTCTGACTATTTCATAAGCAAGAACGCCTGCTGCAACCGATGCATTAAGCGAATCAATGTTACCCTTCATAGGGATTGACGCAACATAATCGCATTTTTCTTTTACAAGTCTGCTGACGCCTTCTCCTTCGTTACCGATTACAAGTCCTATCGGTCCCGTAAGATTTAAGTTATACATGGTCTCGCCGCCCATATCGGCACATACAAACCATAATCCTTCTTTTTTAAGTTCCTCTATTGTTGCAGAAAGATTGGTAACCTTGGCAACAGGTGTATAATTAAGTGCTCCCGCACTGGTCTTTGCAACAGTTGCCGTAAGACCTACCGCACGTCTTTTTGGAATAATTACACCATGTGCTCCTGCAAGATTCGCTGTTCTTATTATTGCTCCAAGGTTATGAGGGTCTTCTATTCCATCAAGTATAAAAACAAACGGTGGTTCACCTTTTTCTCTTGCGGCATTCAGAATATCTTCCACTTCCGCATAATCGTATGCTGCCGCATTGGCTACAACTCCCTGATGATGACCTGTCTTTGATAATCTGTCAAGAATTTCCCTGTCAACATATCTGATTATTGTGTCTGTCTTTTTAGCTTCACGGATAATTGTCATTACCGGTCCATCTTTACATCCATCAAGAACGTAAAGTTTATCAATGGTTTTGCCTGATCTGAATGCTTCAATTACTGCATTTCTTCCTTCAATGGTGAATTCTGTATATCTCATGAGATATGTTCCTCCTGAAATCCTTTTTTTACAAGTTCCATAATCCTGTCAAACTTTTTCTGAAGATAGAGGTAGCCGATTAACGCTTCAAATCCGGTAGCTTTTCTGTAATCGGAGGTTGATGCATTCTTGGCTTTGGTGCAGGAATGGGCATTACGTCCTCTTTTGTATGCTGCTTCTTCATCTTCACTCAGCATATCCATTATTGACTCAATAATCCGTGCCTGGGTTGATGCTTTGGCAAGGTTGCTTGCCTTTTTATTAAGTTTGTTAACAGGTGCATTGCCTCTGGTTACAAGATTGGTTCTTATAATCAGTTCATAAACGCAGTCGCCAATATAGGCAAGTGTCAGAGGAGAATATAAAGCAACGTTTACCTCTCCTATCTGAAATGCCTTTTCCATTGCCTCAAACATTAATCTATCCTCACACTATTTCCCATACAGTTCCTTCTCTGGTATCCTTTATCTGTATGCCTTTTGCCGCAAGTTCATCACGGATTGCATCTGCCTTTGCAAAGTCTTTTTCTTTCTTTGCAGCTTTTCTTTCTTCAATCTTTGCAAGAATGTATTCTTTAAGTTCCGAATCCACAGAACTTTCCTTATCATTACCATGGTCCTTTAAGAGATCAAGCGAAAGTACTTCGTCAAAACTCTTTATAAGTTCCAGCTTGGTCATATCATTAATATCACTTCTTAATACATCATATATAACGGTTATTGCCGAAGATGTATTAAGGTCTGAGCATATTGCGTCTTCAAATTTATTTCTAAAACCGGCAAATGCTTCTTCATCCACACTGCCATCTGCCTTAAGTTCCCCAATTTTCTTGATAAGTTTATTATATGCCGTTGTCATATTGTCAAGAACTTCATAAGAAAATTCAAGGGGTTTACGATAGTGTGACTGTAAGCAGAACAATCTGTATACAAGTGGATTATAGCCTTTTTCCTCAAGAAGTGATACTGTAAGGAATTCACCTTTTGATTTACTCATCTTTCCCGATTTATCGTTAAGATGATGAACATGGAACCAATAGTTGCACCACTTATGTCCGAGATATGCCTCACTCTGGGCGATTTCGTTGGTATGATGTGGAAAGATATTATCTACGCCGCCGCAGTGGATGTCCATATATTCGCCGAGGTGCTTCATACTGATGCATGAGCACTCAATGTGCCATCCCGGATATCCTACACCCCATGGGCTGTCCCACTTAAGTTCCTGATTGTCAAATTTGGATTTTGTAAACCAGAGTACAAAGTCTGCTTTGTTCTTTTTATTAATGTCTTCGCTTACGTCATCCCTGACTCCGACCATAAGTTCTTTTTCCGACTGGCTTGAAAAAACGTAATAATCATCAAGCTTAGATGTGTCAAAATATACGTTGCCTCCTGCAATGTAAGCATAATCTTTTTCAAGAAGAACTTTAACCATATTAATAAATTCAGGAATACAGTTAGTCGCAGGTTCTACAACATCAGGTCTTTTAATATTAAGCTTACGGCAGTCATCAAAGAAAGCATCTGTATAATATTTAGCAATCTCCATTACAGTCTTATGTTCTCTTTTGGCACCTTTAAGCATCTTATCCTCACCTGTATCGGCATCACTTGTAAGGTGTCCCACATCCGTAATATTCATTACACGTTTTACATCATAGCCTACATAACGTAAAGTTTTTTCAAGAATATCTTCCATGATATAAGACCTTAAATTTCCTATGTGTGCAAAATGATATACTGTAGGTCCGCAGGTATACATTGCTACCTTTCCGTCAACATTAGGTATAAACTGCTCAACTTTTCTTGTAAGTGTATTAAAAAAATATACTTTATTTTCCATCGTATTGCTCCTGTTTCTCTTTTAATTTACTTAACTGTTTCTGAATGTCATCAAGCTCTGCTCTTACAGGATCCGGTAAATGAATCTGATCAAGGTCTTTGTTAGGAAGCCTTATATCATCACATTTAACCACTCTGCCCGGTATTCCCACAACTGTTGAATTAGGAGGAACTTCCTCAAGAACTACGGAACCTGCACCTATCTTGGAACCTGCACCTATTGTAAATGAACCGAGTATTTTGGCCCCTGTACTTATCATAACATTATCACCGATAGTAGGGTGCCGCTTGCCATGTTCCTTGCCTGTGCCTCCGAGAGTTACTCCCTGATAAATCGTAACATTGTCGCCGATTATAGTTGTCTCCCCGATTACAACACCATGTCCGTGATCGATAAAAAGACCTTTTCCAATCTGTGCGCCCGGGTGTATTTCAATTCCGGTCTTTCTTGCAGCCTTCTGCGAGATTTTTCTTGCTTTATAAAATTTACCTTTGAGGTAATATTTGTGTGCCTTTCTATATTCCCATATAGCCCAGAAACAAGGATAAAGAAATACTTCCCTGTTGGATTTCATTGCAGGGTCCCTGTCTTTTATGACCTCTATGGATTCTTTAACATATTCTCTGAATTTCATGATATCTCCTTAATATTAAGAATTTCTGTTGCAACATCCCTTACAGGATCCACAGTCAGCAATTCTGTCATTCATAATATCATTATATACAATATTTTCAACCTTGCTAATCATTGCCACCGCCTGGGCTGATATTCCAAGTCCCTCTCCGGTAAATCCAAGTCCCTCTTCAGTCGTGGCCTTTACGCTTACCCTGTCTATGTCAATCTTAAGTGCATCCGCAATATTCTGTCTCATAGCCGGTATATACGATGCCATTTTAGGCTTCTGTGCTATTATAGTGCTGTCCACATTGTCTATAACATAATGATTATCTTCTAACATCTCTCCGACTTTTTCCAAAAGATAAAGGCTTGATACCCCCTTATATCTTTCATCACTGTCAGGAAAATGCTTTCCGATATCTCCCAGTGCCGCTGCTCCCAAAATTGCATCTGATATGGCATGCAGGAGAACATCAGCATCCGAATGTCCCAAAAGTCCTAATTCGTATGGTATCTCAACTCCGCCTATTATCATTTTTCTGTCAGGTACTAATCTGTGAACATCATATCCCGTTCCAATTCTCATATCAAATCCTCTTTCTATATATACAAACCATCTTATTTCATTTTACAACGAAAAGAACCCTTGATTAATAATCAAGGGTTCTTCTTAGTAGCGGAGAAGGGAATCGAACCCCTGACACCATGGGTATGAACCATGTGCTCTAGCCATCTGAGCTACTCCGCCATATAGAATTATCTGAATAAATGGGACCTACAGGGCTCGAACCTGTGACCCTCTGCTTGTAAGGCAGATGCTCTCCCAGCTGAGCTAAGATCCCAAAATTCATATCTATATCGCAGTGCTTTTCGCAACCTGCTTGACTATTATATTACTAAAGTCTTAACTTTGTCAACACTTTTTTATAAATTATCTAATTTTTTATTTCACCTATATTTTCTATGTCCCAAAGCAGAATCATACGCTCGTTTTTGTCATTAACTGCTTTAATACATAATGTCTGGTCAACTACAAGATAATCTGCATCCAGCACCTTATAAACCGTAGGAATAACAATCTCGTTACTGAGTACGCCTCTTCCCACGTTGTAAAAACGCAGCTTCGTACCCGCTATATATTCGTCCGATGTAAGAAGATAGGGACTTCCGCTGTAAAATTTCATATTATTCTTTTCATGTGCAGCATCAAGCGTAAAAATATCTTTAAGTCTCGGTCTGCTGAAATTGTATACATACACATCAGCATCTTCTTCTCCCGATGTCGTGAGATAAGCATCTCCCGCACAATACAGTCCATTTTCTGCCTTACAGATTATCGTTCTTTTCTGATTTCCGATATCAAGTCTTTCGTAAAACGAACCTTTATCTCCACTGCATAGAACAGCTATGTAATTTCCGTTATTCTCTATATATTCTACCTGTACATCCTTGTAAACGTCATCATATTCATATACAGAAACGATTTTACCCGTATTAATAATGTATTTGTATATATTATTATCGCCTTTCACTGTACAGTATAAACAGTCTCCTCCGTCGGAAACTGCAAAACTTTCCATTTCTAAATCAAAAACAAGATTTTCAAAACTGCCGTTCAAAACATCATAAGAGGTAAAATATCCGTTGACATAATCATACGAATACACAAATCCCGTGCCTGTAACATTTAATGTTGTATCCATCGAAACAGCATTATCAGTCTTTAAAGAGCTCACTTCACTACCCGTAGAAATCTTATATGCAGATAAAACCGACTCTTCATCACCTGTATACAGTACAAGCAATCCGTCGTCTCCGTAAGCTTCTATGTCCACAAGGCTGTATCCTTCCTTTGAATAAATATCGGTGGCATCATATAATGAGTTCACAGCTTCAAGAGGTTCTCCGGCAATTTTTTTATCAAAACGTGTTATGTTGGATTCAGATGTTTCGGTAGGGTCGGTGAATGTAATCGACGTTTTATTCCCACATGCCGTAAGCGAAATAGTCATTGCAACGAAAACTATTGTAAAAAGAATTTTTTTACGCATACCATAATACCTCCTGATTTACTTATTTAATACAAAGGTCTTGTCCGATATCCTATAGACAAGATTTAATGACATTATAACCATAACCGAAGTCAGGATCCCGGACGCAACAACAAATATAATACTGTCTGCCCTTACAAAAATACATCCATAGCAGAGTGCATACATCAAAAGTGATGGCATATAATATCTGAAACTTCTTACAGTTCCGTCTGCATTATAAGGCTGGAACATATAATATGTAAATAATCCAAATATTGAAAAAAACAGTCCCATAAAAACAATGCATATAATAATCTGTGCGGTAATCACATACACCTGACATATACATCCCAGAATAAGATAAGAAGCAGCCAGTGTGATTATAGGAACCGCATTTATTTTTAAAATATTATAAAGACAGAATATAAAATTACCGGCAAGTCCCTCTCCCGTGTTGTCCTTTCTCAATATATGTATATCGCAATTTGTAAACAAATCCCTGCAATACCCGGAACAATTGCAAAGGCAATACATAACTAAAGCAAGCAAAGGCATTGAATACGATATAACTGTCCCGACAGCATCCTTGTTGCCCATTTCAATAGCAAGAACGCCAAGTACAAAGAAAATTGCTATAATTATAACTTTAATCATATTATTATATACTGCTTTTCCCGATGTTCTTTTAAAATAGAGATGAAAAAGTCTCTTATCTCCGGTATAGGATTTCATTCCTTCATTGGAATTATAAGATATCCAGTCTTTTTCTCCATCTTCTGTTTCATCAAACTGTTCTTCCGTATATACTCTTGATATAATCTTTTCGTAATTTCTGTAGGACCATACATAATATGTAAAAACACTTCCGGTTCCAAGTATTGCAGCCACCCATATAGAATCAAAGATTCTTATATATGCAGCGGGAACGCAGCCTCTTACATAAGGGACAAAATATGCCACAAACAATCCGGCTAACATAAGCAGGAGAAATGCGCCTTTATGGTCTGCAAACCTCTTACCGGTCATCTTAAAGATAAGTATGTTAATGCATTCCCCGACACTCCTTGACAGGCATATAATAATCACAAGATAAAAAGCTTTAACATAATTCATGCCAAGAATCGTAAATGCGCTCCAGAATCCAAGCAGTTCCGTAATAAGTCTGTATATAAATTTCACCCTGAAATATATCACAGGTCTGACTCTTAATATTTTTATTGTACAATAAGAATCTTTATTAACATCAAAAATGCCCGAATGTATAATTGACCCTACCACGCAGGTAAGAACCAGCGTAAAAAACACAAAGCAGTCTTCCGTTGAAAAACCGGAAGTTCCCACTGTCGTAATTTTTGAAAAAACCAGCTTTGGTACATACATAAATACCACTACATAAGCATAAATTTTTATAATTTTCCATAAGAAAAACAAGAGTTCACCGGTGACAAACAAGCTTGCCTTTTCCCTGCTCTCGTTTTCTTTTTCTTTATAAAAAGGCAGATTTGCTATAATATTTCCAAGCATATTCGCATGTCTTACAGCTTCTATCCTGATACATTGGAGATATTCTTTAATCATTACCGGTTTCCTCACTTCCACTTAGAACGGTTCTGACATCCTCTGCCGGCAATGACAGAATGTGTCCGTCCTCAAAGCATAAAAATTCATCACAGAATGCCTCAGCTATATCAGGATTTTCCGTCGCAACAATAACAATACGATCTTTTTTAAGGTCATCTATAATTGCTTTCATTCTGTTAATGCGTCTCTTATTGCTGTTCTTAACCGGCTCATCAAATATTATAACGGACGGTTTTAACAAAATAACAGCCAATACCTGTATCTTACGTTTTTCATTATAAGAATATTCTTTTATAAGGTTGTTTCTCTTCGCAACATTAAGCCCGACCATATCAAAATAATCATCAGCCGTTCTGCCTTCTGTTACACAAAGAGGGTGTATTTCTATAAGATAATCAAAAAATTCATAACCTGTCATATATTCCGGAACAACCGCAGAATCCGCAACGATTCCGAAATCGCTGTACTTAATTCTATGCTCTTTCCAATCAGCTTCAATACGGATATATCCTGAATCTATGCCCGTTTCCCCGCATATACACTTGAGGAATGTAGTCTTGCCGTCATCTTTATTTCCTACTATTCCGTATGAAATACCATGGGAAAATGAAAATGATGCACCATCAAGTATAGTCTTATCGCCATATCTCTTCTTTAAATCACGAACTACAAGTCTCAAAATAATATCCTCCGTAAAGCTATATTTATTATATTTTACCCCTTTAATTATTTTTTGTAAACTGAATTTAGTTATTGGATTTTTTCAAATTAATATGTTATAATAGCTAAGTTTATTTTACATATGAAAGGACAGACGTAATGAAAGCATTTTTCAAAAAATGGTGGCATGGATTACTGGCTCTTTATACTTTTATATATATGCCATGTTTTCTTTATCTGGAAAGACATGTTACCAGTGAAACCGGATTTCACGCAATCCATTGTGCTTTAGATGATCATATTCCGTTTGTGGAATATTTCATTATTCCATACTATTCATGGTTCATCTTTATGGCATTTTTTATCATTTACTTTTTCATACGTTCCCAGGGTGAGTGTGTAAGAATGGGGGCTGCCCTTATAATCGGCATGTCAATTGCCGTAATTATATATTTTGTATTTCCTAACGGGCTTGCCGATTTCAGACCGGAGACTTTTCCCCGCGACAATTTCTGTACAGACCTTGTAAAATTACTGCATAAAGCCGACACTCCGACCAATGTCCTGCCAAGTCTGCATGTATATAATACTTTGGTTATAGAATTCGCTGTATTCAATTCAAAGACTTTCGGCAGACATAAGAAAAAAGTATGTATCATAACAGCAATCTGGGGCTTATTAATATGCGTATCAACGGTTTTCTTAAAACAGCATTCAGTATATGACGTATTGGCTGCAATAGTTCTTGCCGCAATCATTTATCCGATAACATACAAAACAAAATTTTTCAAAAAAATCCAGTAAAAAATAATGCACATCCGATACCGGCACCGGCAAAGGATGTGCATTTTTAAGTATATATTTAGTTAAAATTAAAAACCTTCTTAGCAATTCTATATATTCCCGTTGTAAGTAACCTTCCTGTTCTTCCCGGAATATTTATAAAAAATCCCATAGGATTTCTCTTAAGTTTTCTGTAGGTCTCAGGATGAGAGCTCTTAAGATATTTCCATAAATCTTTTTTCTTCTCATAATTCTCTTCCTTTTTGGAAAGATAACACATTACTGAAGAAATTGCCGTTATTATTTCAAGATAATGCTGCATATACTTCCTGCATTTACTGCTTTCAATAATATCCGGATTATAATAATCAATAAGAAGTCTGTTGACCCTTAACTGTTGGTCTATTCTTTTAATCATGACATTTTCATGTACGGACTGGTCATCCCTTCCGATAAAGTACCAGTAAAAATTAACATCCGCATAATACATGCTTTTGACATAAGGGAATGGCTGGAAAACAAAAATATTATCCACATAGAAAGTATGTTTTGGAAGTACAAGTCCACACTCTCTCAGTAACTCCGTCCTATAAATTACAGAATGCATTATTATGTACTGATCCTGTCTGAAATGTCCCATATCTTCCCATGTAAAATATGTATCCGTAGGAAGAATGCTTGTATATCTCATAACTTTCTTACGCTTAACGCCTGCTTTATCGTATACATAATTGGATATAAGCATATCAAGAGGATGTTCTTCAAGAATAGCCTTGCGCATAATATCAAGCAGTTTAAGATATGCTTCCCTGCCGACCCTGTCGTCACTGTCAACTACCTTAAAAAAATATCCTGCTGCGTTCTTAAGACCTGTATTGACAGCTTCTCCGTGCCCGCCGTTTTCCTGATGTATTACTTTACATATTCTTGGATATTTCTTTTCGTAATTATCAGCAATTTCTGCAGTTCTGTCTGTAGAACCGTCATCTACTATGATAATTTCTACATCCTCACCGCCCACAAGCAGGGATTCTATGCATCTTTTCATATATGCTTCTGAATTATAACAAGGAACTGCTATTGAAAGTATTTTTTTCATAATAACCTCTCTCCAACAAAAGATTTGATTTTTTTATATTTTAGTACGTTTAACCTTATTGTCAATGACGAATAAGATAACAAACAATATGGCAAGTGTCACAACAGATACGAGTGCCAACAATCCCACCGTAAGATTAAATTCTACTCCGGGAAGGAAATTGGTAAGCATAACCGATATGAAATTTGCCGAAACATGGAAAATTACCGGTGCCCATATCGTCTTGAAAATCTCATAAATAAAAGCAAGTATCACTCCGATTGGGAACGCATACACAAACTGTACAAGATTGCCGTGAATAAGTCCAAATACCAGACCTGATATAACCATCGCCCATACTGCAGGTGTTACATTCCTCAGACGTTTAAAAATAAGTCCCCGGAATAAAAGCTCTTCCACTATCGGTGCCGCTATTGCAGATGCCATTATCTGTACAAAAAGATTACCTGAATAAGTAATTTTCTCTACAGCCTGATATGCTTTGGAAAATTTCTCAATTCCGGATAGCGAAACAAGTCCGTTAAAACCTATAGCCGCACATATTCCTGCAGGTACAAGCAGAATAAGCCATGTCTTACGGTAATCCGTATATCTAAAATCTCTCTCATAGTATACGTCAAGTCTCGTATCCACTTTCATTATCCAAAGATAAAGCGGAATAAGAACAACACCTCTTATAAGGGTAAAATACAATGCTTTTCCTGTAAGAAATGCTGTAGCTGCGTCAACTATTCCCTGTTCACTCAGATTCTCAAATGCACCGCTTTGCATCTTAAACGCAAAATATACTATGGTTGCACCCAGTTCTATAATCAATTCCACTCCTAAAAAAATAAGAAGCGGATAAATAAGTCTCCATATAAGACTTCCTGTTCGTTCTTTTTTCATATATCTTCCTTATAATAAATTTGAAAGGTCCATATCAATATCCTGTGTGACCGGAATTCCTTTATCTTCGCACTGTGCCACTTCAGGGATAATGGGAATCCTTGCAATAACCGTGGTGTTAAGCTCCTTAGCGAGCTTTTCAGCTGTGCTTTTTCCGAATATTTCATATATTCTGCCACAGTCTTCACACTTAAAATAACTATAGTTTTCAATAATTCCCAGTAAAGGAACTGACATCTTCGATGCCATATTAACAGCTTTCATAACTATCATTTTAACAAGATTCTGCGGAGATGTAACCATAACCACTCCGTCTATAGGAATTGACTGATATACCGTAAGCGGAACATCTCCTGTTCCCGGCGGCATATCTATAAGCAGATAATCAAGACTGCCCCATATTACATCACTGTAAAACTGTTTGATAATTGAGGCCACAACCGGTCCTCTGTATATGACCGGGGTCTCTTCACTGTCAAGCAAAAGATTCATTGAAATAATCTTTATGCCCTCCTGTGATACCATAGGATATATACCATTTTCATCAGATAATACCTTGCCGTGGATACCAAACATTGCCGGAACCGAAGGTCCCGTTACATCAGCATCCATTATTCCGACGCTGTATCCCATTGAAGCCAGCCTTCTGGCAATGAGCGCTGTTACCGTAGATTTGCCAACGCCGCCTTTACCGCTTATTATGCCGATAATCTTATGAATTGAACTCTCTTTATTAAGAGGAGCCTTACGAATTCCGCAGCTTTCCCTGCTCTTACATTCTTCACAGCCAGAATTACATTCGCTCATTCAATAATACCTCCTGCCGGAATATTTACATAGCCTTATGTAATATTATACCTCTTAATATAAATAAAATCAAATTTATCTTCTTTTTTTTCTTGATTTGAAGGACGGATTGGCAAGAATGCTTAAAAGATTAATAAATTCATTTTTAAAAGTCATTGAACCACCTGCTCCGTTTACTGTAGCTTTCGCCGCGTTTTCTCCCACATAATTAACTGTTCTGACTGCTGCTGCAACGCTTTCAACATTTCTTTCAATTGCAAGAAATCCTGCAATTATTACAGTTGACATACAGCCGCCTCCTGTTATTCCCTTAAAAAACGGTGTTCCACCGTGAACCTCATAAATGCTTTCCCCGTCGCTTACAAGGTCTGTTTCTCCCGAAACTACAATAATTGTATTATATTTTTTTGCCAGTTTTTTTAACATATCATCGGATATGCTTTCCCCATTTTTTGCATCCACGCCTTTAGATATTGTTTCATCCAGTGCAAGTGCCTTAATTTCCGAAACATTGCCCCTTATACATGTGGGATGACATTCTTCTATAAGTTTCAGGCACAGGCTGCGTCTGTAGGAAGAAGATGCAACACCCACCGGGTCTATCACCACGGGATGTCCCAGCGAATTCGCTTTTCTTCCTGCAATCAGCATTGCTTCAAAATTCTCAATCGCACCCATATTGCACACCAGTGCATCACTTCCGGAAGTTATTTCTTTAACCTCCATCTCATGATGCGCCATTACAGGTGACGCTCCTATCGCCAACAGGACATTGGCGCAGTCATTAACTGTCACAATATTGGTTATGCAATGTATTATCGGTTTCTTTTCAGCAATTTTTGAAAAAATATCAGCCCATGCCATAATAAATCCTCCTAAGAGTTCAGTTCACTCTTTATTTTATCCAGTACACCTGTCTGTTTAAGCGGTACGGTTATTAATACTGCTAACAAAGTTCCTCCCGCTGTACTTATAAGAAAAGGTACAACAAATGTGAACAAAGCCGCACCCTTACTGCCCATTATAAATGCAGCCACAGGATATGACAACATCCCGCCTATAACGGCGGTTCCGAATACCTCTCCTATATAAGCCGCAGGTAATTTCTTTATATAATGATACAAAATTCCTGCTAAAAGTGCTCCGCACATGCTTCCGGGGAATGCAAGCAAGGTTCCTAACCCCAGAAGATTCCTTATAAGGCTTGATACAAATGCAGCCGCAACGCCGTATCCCGGTCCAAGTATAACGGCACAAAGCACATTTATAAGGTGCTGTACAGGTGCACATTTTGACCCGAAAACAGGGAATGAAAATAACGAGCCTACAACTGCCACGGCAGCAAAAACCGCGGTTAATACAAGTTTCTTTAATTTAATTTTTTCCATTTTTCCTTCTTCCCATTACCTTTAAGAATCCGGAATATCTTATTTTATCATAAATCCATGGTTCATCGGTCCGCTTCCTTTACCAAGGTCAAGCATGGCGTTAAGTGCTCCCGATATATACTCTTTTGCTTTCTTTACAGAATCTACAAGTGAAAAACCTTTTGCAAGATTAGCTGCAATCGCAGAGGAAAGGGTGCATCCCGTTCCGTGTGTGTTGGGATTATCAATTCTTTTTCCCTTAAACCATGTGATGTTTTTGCCGTCTGCTAAAAGGTCATTGGCATCATTGAGATTATGGCCTCCTTTGAGCAGGACCGCACAGTGATTTTCTTCCGATATTCTTACTGCCGCCGCCTCCATATCCTCTTTTGAGGAAATTTTCATTCCGGAAAGGACTTCCGCCTCCGGAATATTAGGTGTCGCAACCGCAGCTATTGGTAATAATTCTTTTTTTAATGTATCGATTGCGTCGTCACTAATCAGTTTTGCCCCGCTTGTAGCTACCATTACAGGATCAAGGACAATATTCTTTGCTTTGTATTTTACAAGAGCGTCCTTTACTGTTTTAATAAGTTCCTTTGAGGCAATCATACCGATTTTGACTGAATCAGGATAGATATCCGTGAAAATACATTCCAGCTGTTCTTTTAAAAAACTGCTGCTCACCTCCATAATATCTTTTACGCCGGTTGTATTCTGGGCTGTAAGAGCTGTAACGGCACTCATGGCATATACGCCGTTTACCGTCATAGTCTTAATATCTGCCTGTATTCCGGCGCCTCCGCAGGAATCACTGCCTGCGATTGTTAATGCTGTTTTCATATCAGTATTTACCTCCATGCATTAATTTTGTATAGCGACATAAAGTGGTGCCCCCGGCATGCCGCTGTGTTTTATATATTCTTTAATATTCTGCGGAATTCTTCTGATGTACCGCAAATATCCGTTTCTGTAAGGATTCCGGAAATTACCGCCACACCTTTTATTCCTGTTTTTGCAAGTTTTGAAACATTTGAAAGGTTAATTCCTCCGATTGCCACAACGGGAATTGCAACACTCCTGCATATATTTTTCAACATATCAAAAGACATTGTTACTGCATCTTTTTTGGTACTGCTGCCAAATACTGCACCGCTTCCAAGATAATCGGCTCCCTGTTCCATGGCAGCCTTCGCCTGCTCCACAGTCTTTGCAGTTGCGCCTATTATTTTTTCTTTTCCGAGTATCCGTCTTGCCTCTTCAATTCCCATATCAGACTGTCCAAGGTGGACTCCGTCCGCATCGGTTTCAAGTGCCAGTCTTACATTATCGTTAATGATAAAAGGAACCTTGTATTCATGACACAGTTTTTTTATTTCAAAAGCTTCTTTTTTCAGTTCTTCGTATTCCATATTTTTCTCACGAAGCTGTACCATTGTCACTCCGCCGTCTAACGCTGCTTTTACACATTCGCAAAGATTTCTGCCTCCGGCAGCTTCTCTGTCCGTTATCAGATAGAGCAAAAGATTATTCTGATTCATTTTATTTTCCTACAATATATCAATATATTCACCGTTAAGTGCTTTATTCATGCTTCTTACAGCACAGAACTTTCCGCACATGCTGCAGGTATCGCTATGGTCATCCTCAGGTTTACGGCTGTCTCTTATCGCTTTTGCCGTTTCCCCGTCTATCGCACATTCAAACTGTGCATCCCAGTCAAGAACGCGTCTTGCGTCTGCCATTTTATCATCAATATCCCTTGCGCCCTTAATTCCCTTGGCTATATCTGCCGCATGTGCTGCTATCTTAGAGGCGATAATGCCCTGTTTTACGTCCTCCACATTAGGAAGTGCAAGATGTTCCGCAGGTGTTACATAGCATAAAAATGCGGCTCCATTCATAGCTGCGACAGCGCCTCCGATTGCCGCTGTTATATGGTCATAACCCGGTGCAATATCCGTTACAAGTGGTCCAAGTACATAAAATGGAGCTCCCATACATATCGTCTTCTGAACCTGCATATTGGCTGCAATCTGGTCAAGAGGAACGTGTCCCGGTCCTTCAACCATAACCTGCACATTATGCTCCCATGCTCTCTTTGTAAGTTCACCAAGTCTTACAAGTTCTTCAATCTGGCATACATCCGTTGCATCTGCAAGACAACCCGGTCTGCACGCATCTCCCAATGAAATTGTCACATCATATTTTTCACAAATATCAAGAATCTCATCATAATATTCGTAAAACGGATTTTCATTACCTGTCATGCTCATCCATGCAAATACAAGGCTTCCGCCTCTGCTTACGATATTCATTTTACGTTTATGATTCTTAATCTGGTCTATTGTTTTTCTTGTTATTCCGCAATGGAGTGTCACAAAATCCACACCGTTTTTGGCGTGAAGTCTTACAACATCTATAAAATCTTCCGCTGTTAGTGTGGACAAATCCCTCTGATAATGGATTACACTGTCATAAACAGGCACCGTTCCTATCATTGCCGGACATTCCGATGTAAGTTTTTTGCGGAAAGGCTCTGTATTGCCGTGGCTTGACAAATCCATTATTGCCTCTGCTCCCATATTAACGGCACTCATTACTTTCTGAAGCTCTATGTCATAATCCTTGCAATCCCTTGACACGCCAAGATTGACGTTTATCTTGGTTCTTAACATACTTCCTACGCCTTCGGGATTGATACACTGATGGTTAATATTGGCAGGTATTACAACTTTACCTTCTGCCATATAACCCATAAGCTTTTCCAGCTGCATTTTTTCTTTTTCTGCCACAATTTTCATCTGTGGTGTTGCAATCCCTTTTCTGGCGGCATCCATCTGTGTTGTATATTCTCTCATATCTTTGCTTACCTTTCCGTAAAATAAAAGACAGAACTACATAAGGATAGTGTCTGTCTGTCAAAACAAAATATCTCCCTACGTTGGCATTATCCAAATCAGGTTATGGGTATAATCTCAGCCCCCAAGGGCACCCCGTTTTCTATAACATTATATCAAAGTAAAATTAAGTTGCAATAAAAAAATAAAATATTTATACTGATTACAGTATTTTTTATTGGAAAGGACAGGTTATGCTTTATTATTTTACGGATTTAAAAAATATAACTAAAGAACAGCTTGACAGTTTAATGCCTCTTCTTCCACCTGAGCGGCTAAAGCGTGCTCTAAAGTATAAGTTTCCTGAGGACAGGCTTGCCTGCGTAATTGCATACCTTCTTTTCCTGTACGGCTACCGCACCGAATACAATCTGACGGACACCCCTGATTTTGATATTTCACCGGATGGCAAACCCTACCTGAAAAGCCACCCTGAAATCTATTTCAACATAAGTCATTGCAGCAAAGCCGTTATGTGTATTTTTGATTCGTCCCCTGTCGGCATCGATGTGGAAACCGTCCGCAGAGTTCCTGCTTCAATGCTTGCCAAAATCTGTTCTCCCGATGAATTGAATACAATCCGGTCTTCAGATGCTCCGGAGGCTGATTTTTGCCGTATCTGGACTTACAAGGAAGCTGTTTCAAAGCTTTCCGGTGACGGCGTATTCAAGAGTCTCCGTAAATCTCCTGCCAAATCCTTATTCACCCATCAGGATGCTTTACTACCCGATGTGTATTTTACGGTTGCATCTGACAGCAAAATTAACTTAACTGCAAGGGAGCTTACTTTGAGCGATTTTGAGTTGTTTGGGTAGAGCGGTGTGGGACGGGAGTGTGGGCCGGCAATGTGGGACGGGAGTGTGGGCCGGGAGTGTGAGCTAGGAGTGTGGGCTGGGATTCTCTACCTTTTTCGGCTGTTTTTCGCTGTTTAGGTAGAGATTTCTGGGCGGTGGCTGCGGGATTCTCTACCTTTTCGGCAGGTTTTTGCTGTTTGGGTAGAGATTTACAGTCGGCCGCTGTGGGATTCTCTACCCTTTTCGGCTGTTTTTCGCTGTTTGGGTAGAGATTTACGACCGGCGGCTACTGGAATCTCTACCTTTTCGGCAGGTTTTCGCTGTTTGGGTAGAGATTCCTGGACGGCGAAACTGGGATTCTCTACCCTTTTCGGCTGTTTTTCGTTGTTTGGGTAGAGATTTACGACCGGCGGCTACTTGAATCTCTACCTTTTCGGCTGATTTCCCCGATTTGGGTAGAGATTTACATCCGGCGGCTATTGGATTCTCTACCCTTTTCAGCCGTTTTTCGCTGTTTGGGTAGAGATTTCTGGACGGCGGAACTGGGAATCTCTACCCTTTTCGGCCGATTTTCGCTATTTGAGTAGAGATTCCTAGACGGCAGCTGTGGGATTCTCTACCTTTTCGGCCGATTTTCGCTGTTTGGGTAGAGATTTACGACTGGCGGCTACCGGAATCTCTACCCTTTTCGGCTGATTTCCCCGATTTGGGTAGAGATTTTCAACCGGCCGCTGTGGGAATCTCTACCTTTTCGGCTGATTTTCCCTGTTTGGGTAGAGATTTAAATCCGGCGGCTACCGGAATCTCTACCCTTTTCGGCCGATTTTCGCTGTTTGGGTAGAGATTTACGACCGGCGGCTATTGGAATCTCTACCCTTTTCGGCTGTTTCCCGCCTTTTGGGTAGAGATTTCTGGACGGCGGCTACTGGAATCTCTACCCTTTTCGGCCGATTTCCCCGATTTGGGTAGAGATTTTCAACCGGCGGCTACTGGATTCTCTACCCTTTTCGGCTGTTTTTCGCTGTTTGGGTAGAGATTTACATCCGGCGGGGCGTGGGTGCACGGGTGTTGCATCCCACATCCCACGCATTTAATGACAGCAACCCACTCAATGCCTGCGCCTGCCCCGTGTTGCATCCCACATCCCACACGCTTTATTGCAATAAAAAAACTTTGGTTACACTTTTTAACTATGCGTAACCAAAGTTCTGTGATTTACTATTATTTTTCAACAAATGTAACAGGACATCCCAATCTGTAGTGACCTTTTATATATTCAGCGATTGCGTGTGAACAGTATACCGTTGTTGCCTCTGTATTGCTGTCCATATCATTGTTACCACACATGATTGCATCCAATTCGTATACCAGATTGGTTCCCGGTGCAAAAGTAATGCTGTCAAGATGATAGCAGCTATAGAAAGTCCTTCTCAAGCCCTGCATCGTTGATGGGAGAATGACTTTTTTAACAATCTGATTGCTTCTAAATGTGTTAAGTGCAGCTACAACCGGTTTGCCATTGATAGTATCAGGTACGATAACCTCCCTGTCAGTTCCGATATACTTCAACAGGCAATATCCCTTTGTCTTAATTCTGTTTTTAAAAGTATCGGCTATATCGATTGTCTCTCTTTCGCCTTTTTTGTTGATAGAATCGCTTGTGAGGACATCATCTGACTTACAATATACCCATGTGCCATCAGTTATTACACTGTAATGCTCATCAACATTATAAGTCCAATCATAATATGACTCGTTGTTGCGGAGGCCTTCTTCAGTGTCTTCTTCTTCATCAAAAAATTCCACGTCGGAAAAAGTTTCTCTTACAGGTGTTTCAACCGTTGATGCAAAAGCTTCTTTTGCGGTTTCTACTTCTGAACTAACATCATCATATTTACCTGCTGATACCGGACCATCTTCTTTTTCAGGCTCTGTAACCTTTTCTACTGCCGGTTCAGCGGTAACATCATCGATTTCTATTTCTTGAACTTCATCCGAAAAATCTTCATCATTTAATACAAAATTATCTCTCACCGGTTCTGCATCAACCGGTTCTGCAATAAATTCCCTGTCAAGTTTCCTATCAGATATATCAACAGGCTCGTCTTTAACTGACTCCCTGCCAACAACCACTGACTCAAATACAAACGCATCATCAGGTTCTGCTTCCGGCTCCCCGGCTACATCCTGCACACCCGCTGCTTCCGACTCCTCAGCTACATCCTGCACATCTGCTGTTTCCGGCTCCTCAGCTACATCCTGCACACCTGCTGTTTCCGGCTCCTCAGCTACATCCTGCACATCTGCTGTTTCCGGCTCCTCAGCTACATCCTGCACATCTGCTGCTTCCGGCTCCTCAGTTACATTCTGCACATCTGCTGTTTCCGGCTCCTCAGCTACATCCTGCACACCTGCTGTTTCCGGCTCCTCAGCTACATCCTGCACATCTGCTGTTTCCGGCTCCTCAGCTACATCCTGCACATCTGCTGCTTCCGGCTCCTCAGTTACATTCTGCACATCTGCTGTTTCCGGCTCCTCAGCTACATCCTGCACACCTGCTGTTTCCGGCTCCTCAGCTACATCCTGCACATCTGCTGTTTCCGGCTCCTCAGTTACATCCTGTGTCTCTGCTGTTTCCGGCTCCTCGGCTGATTCGTGCTTTGGCTTGAAATCTACGATAGGCTTTGCCTTGGATACGGACTGGAATTCCTCATCTTCTTCGTAAGAAATCTCTTCATCGTAAAAAGATGTGGCCTTGTCATTCTGTGGTTCGTTGTCCTCGTCCACAAAAATATCGTCCTCGTCTGCTGTGCTTTTCTTAGCGTGGTGGGATTCGTCCTTACTAAAAAGCGGAAGTTTTACAAGTTCATCCTTCAGGAAGCTGTTCAAACTCTGCTTTTTCTTCTTGCTCTTGCTGACTGCCACAATTGCTGTTGCAACTGCCGTAACTCCTAATACTATGGCACCGAAAGTACCAAATCCATGCTTGTCATTATCTTTCATGTCTGACCCTCTCCGTTCAAATAGTCTCAAAAATTAAGCTACCTCTATTATCGGATTTTTAGGGGGTATTTGTCAACTAAATTGAGTATTAAAATACCCTTTTTTCTTAAATTTTTTCATATAAATTATATAAGTAATAATAAGCGGTACGGCAGCACATACCCATGCAACCGGACCGGCAAAACATACACCGGAAAAACCTATCGCTTTTGGAAGCGTGTATGCGACTATAGACCTTGCTCCAAGCTCAAAAAATCCCGCAAGTAACGGCATTGTTGTCTTACCCATTGCCTGAAGAGCATTTCTGAAAATAAAAATCTGGAACAATGGAATATAGAAAAACATTGAAATATGGAGATAAGTCATTGCATAGGAAAGTATTAATTCATCCCCGCCTTTTATGAAAAGCCGGCTGATTGGTCTGCCGAAAATGAAAATAACACCCATACATAAAACTGCGCTTCCAACCGTAAAAAGACTCCATTTCAATATTCCGTTTTTAATCCTGTCATATCTGCCGGCACCTACATTCTGACCGACAAAATTTGCAACTGTTACGCCACCCGATATGCCAAACTGCATGATAAGCTGTTCCGTTTTACTGGAAGCCGTAAAAGCGGCAATGTAATTCTCGCCAAATACATTTACGGCACCCTGCAGGATGATTGTTCCGATTGCCGTAACCGAAAACTGGAACGCCATCGGAAGTCCTATGGTAAGGTGTGTCTTTATAATTCCCGGATTAATTTTAAAATCTTCTTTCTTTATATGAAGAACAGGGAACTTAACGGAAATATATACGATACACGCAATTCCGGCAACAAGCTGTGCAAGCACTGTAGCAATGGCGGCACCTGCAACGCCCCAATTAAATACGACTATAAAAAGCAAATCCAGACCGATGTTAAGGAGTGCTGAAAAAATCAGGAAATAAAGCGGGGTTTTGCTGTCACCAAGAGCCCTTAGTATACACGAAACGGCATTGTATAGCATAGGTGCAGCTATTCCTGCAAAAATAATAACGATATAATTATAGGACATATCAAAAATACCGTCCGGTGTGTTAATAAGCCTTAGAACCGGCTTGGTTATCAGCACCGAAAGTAAAGTGATAAACAATGTGATTCCGGACCACAACATAATGGCATTACATACGGAATTACGCATCTTGTCATAATCTTTTGCCCCAAAGCATTGTGCTATATGGACCGAAAAACCGCTTGTTATTCCTATAACAAACCCATTGACAAGGAAAAACATTGACCCGGTATTACCTACAGCAGCCAATGTACGGTTTCCAAGACATTGTCCGACAATAATTGTGTCGGCAAAATTATATATCTGCTGTACAAGATTGCCAATCAGCACAGGGATTGCATATTTTATCATAAGGCTGATTGGTTTTCCTGTTGTTAAGTCTTTTGCTTTTGACATTACATTCTCTCCGGTGCCTCGATACCAAGCAAGTCAACACATGTCTCTAACACATCTTTTGTAAGTCTTATAAGTGCAATATAACCTTTCTTTTTATTTTCATCTTCTTCTGAAAGAATCTTTGTTTCATGATAAAAATGGTTAAAAGCATTGGAAAGATCATATATGAATTTACAAATTTTGTGAGGTGCACTTTCTTCATATGCTGTCTTAATCATATCCTGCATGCCTGTGAGCACAAGCATAAGTGAACGTTCGCTCTCGCTCTCAGGGTTAGCAGTATGGATACCTGACACCATGCCTCCTGCATTTTCATATTTTTTAAGAATAGATTTAATTCGTACAATTGTGTAAAGGATATATGGACCTGTGTCTCCCTCAAAAGAGGTGAAACGATCAATATCAAATACATAATCCTTAGATGCCTGATTGGACAAATCACCATATTTTAATGCGGCAAGTCCTACCATCTTAGCTGTATTTCTGGCTTCACTCTCATCCACGGTACGGTTAGCCATGATTTTTTCGTATACCTTGTCTTCAATTTCTTTTATGAGGTATTCAAGACGCAGTACACCACCCTGTCTTGTCTTGAAAGGTTTGCCGTCACTGCCGTTCATCGTACCGAAACCGATGAACTTAAGTTCTGTATCAGGAGATACGATTCCTGCTTTTCTTGCCACACGGAAAAACTGTGTATAGTGAAGTTCCTGTCTCTTATCCGCAAGGTAAATGTATGACTTAGGTGCATATAATTTTTCCCTCTCGATAAGTGTCGCAAGGTCGGAGGTCTCGTAATTGGCTGCTCCGTCCGATTTCTGGATGATACATGGAGGAAGCTCCCTGCTGTCATTTTCCTCAGCTATGTCTACAACAATGGCACCCTGGCTTTCATGGGCTATCCCCCTGTCTACCATATCCTTAACCATATCAGCAATATATGGCTGGGCATCACTTTCACCCTTCCATAAATCGAAATGGACATTAAGGTTGTCATAATTTTTTTTCAAATCAGCAACCGACACATTGATAATGTATTTCCAGAGGGCTGTGTATCCTCTGTGACCGTTCTGTAAAAGATATGTGGCATTCTGAGCCGATTTCTTATATTCGGCATCTTCTTTTGATTTGCCGCTGGCACATGGATAAATTTCCTCAAGTTCTGATATTGTAAAAGGTGCTTCCGTCGGATATTCACCTGTGAAATTATCATCAAAATATGGTAAATCCGGTTTACGTTCTTTGAGTTCTGTAATAATAAGTCCCATCTGGAGACCCCAGTCGCCAAGATGAACATCACCTATTGTCTTATAACCTGCAAATTTGCAGATTCTTTTTACACTTTCGCCGATTACTGCCGAACGAAGATGTCCGATATGAAGAGGTTTGGCTACATTGGCTCCGCCGTAATCAACAAATACCGTCTCATCCTTAGGTTCACAGTCGCATCCAAACTTATCTTCCAAAGCCATGGCACGAACATAACCACCTATAAAATCGGCACTCATTACCATGTTGATAAAGCCCGGTTTGATACATTCAACCTTCTCAAAGGCACTGTTGTCCTGTAAAATTGCAACCACTTCATCACCAATCATAAATGGTGCTTTCTTATATTCCTTTGCCGCTGCCATTGCTCCGTTGCACTGATATTCACATAAATCAGGTCTGTTGGATATTCCTGTCTTTCCGTATTTATCATCATAGCCGCATTGTTTAAAAGCATTTCCGACTATTTCTGTAATCTGGTCTAATATTTTTTTCATAAAAATTATTCCTCCGTTGGTTATGTTCCATTATACTTTTCATATTTACGGTTGTAAAGAAATTTTAACGTTAAAACAGCTATGAGAGGATTCCGGAAATCCCAGATAAACTCATAGCTGTCATTAGAAATTCTTAATTATTCCATAACAATTAAATTGTTGCTATATCAATCGGTGTCATTGACTGTGTTGCCTGACATTCAAGACTTGTAAGCAATGCATTGGCTGTATCAAGTGATGTAAGAACGTTTACACCGGTCTCGATTGCATGTCTTCTGATAATGAAACCATCGTGGCTCTTTTCAATACCGTTCTCAGGTATATCGATAACAAGGTCAATCTTGTGGTCAAGAATAAGGTCAAGAAGTGTTGGTGATTCCTGTTCAACCTTATTGATCTTAATTGCCTCAACGCCGTTTTCATTGAAATAACGTGCTGTACCTCTTGTCGCATAAATTGTATATCCAAGAGCTGCAAAACGTTTTGCAACCGAAAGAGCATCTTTCTGCTCATGGTCATTAACTGTCATAATCATCTGTTTATGTTTTGGAAGATTAACGCCTGCACCTACAAAGGCTTTGTATAATGCTTCGTTAAAATCTTTTGCTATACCAAGACATTCACCTGTCGATTTCATTTCCGGTCCAAGGCTGATATCAGCGCCGCGAATCTTTTCAAATGAGAATACAGGCATCTTGATAGCAATGTAGTCTGCTTTCTTCTGAAGTCCGGGTGTATAGCCAAGACCTTTGATTGTATTACCGATAATAACCTGTGTAGCAAGTTTTACAATAGGAATACCTGTAACTTTGCTTATATATGGAACAGTTCTTGAAGAACGTGGATTAACCTCTATTACATATACCTGGTCATTGTATACAATAAACTGGATATTAATAAGACCTTTTACATGTAAAGCTCTTGCAAGCTTAATTGTATAATCTTCAAGCATATCCACAATTTTCTGTGAAATACTCTGGGCAGGATATACTGAAATACTGTCTCCCGAATGGATACCGGCTCTTTCAATATGCTCCATAATACCGGGGATTAAAATATCTTCTCCGTCACAAACGGCATCAACTTCAATTTCCTTACCCATAAGGTATTTATCAACAAGGATTGGATGTTCCTGAACCTGTCTGTTAATGATTTCCATAAATTCAACAATATCTTTGTCGCTTATGGCAATCTGCATACCCTGTCCGCCAAGGACATATGAAGGTCTTACAAGAACAGGATAACCTAATTCATTAGCTGCCTCAAGAGCTTCTTCTGTAGTAAAAACTGTCTTTCCTGCTGCTCTTGGAATTCCTGTCTGTTCAAGAATCTCATCAAAAAGCTCTCTGTCTTCTGCCGCATCAACATCTTCTGCACTTGTACCGAGGATTGGAACGCCCATTTCCATTAATGCTTTTGTGAGCTTAATGGCTGTCTGTCCACCGAACTGTACAACAGCTCCGTCCGGATGTTCAAGTTCAACAATGCTTTCAACATCCTCAGGTGTCAATGGTTCAAAATAAAGTTTGTCAGCTATATCAAAGTCGGTACTTACTGTTTCAGGGTTATTATTGATAATGATTGTCTCATATCCTTCAGCCTTGAATGCCCATGTACTGTGAACCGAACAATAGTCAAATTCGATACCCTGTCCGATTCTTATAGGACCTGAACCGAGTACGAGGACTTTTTTCTCAGGCTTAGTCTCAATAACTTCATTTTCTGAGCTATAGCATGAATAGTAGTAAGGTGTTGAAGCCTCAAATTCGGCAGCACAGGTATCAACCATCTTAAATGCCGCATGAATACCATATTCATCCCTTAAAGCCTTAATTTCTTTTTCTGTCCTGCCTGTAAGTCTGCCGATAACAACGTCAGGGAATTCAATTCTCTTTGCTTCAGCAAGAAGTTCTTTGGTAAGTTCCTCTGTCTTGAGGCGGTTTTCCATCTCAACGATAATGTGGAATTTATCGATAAACCACTTATCAATCATGGTAATATCATGGATTGTATCGTAAGAAATGCCTCTTCTTAAAGCCTCTGCAACAACATACATACGCTTATCATCAATGTTGTGAAGAAGTTCTATAATGTCATCATCAGAATATGATGAGTAATCATCGTTCATAAGCGAATCAACGTGCTGTTCAAGTGAACGGATAGCCTTCATAAGTGCGCCTTCAAAGTTAGTGCAGATACTCATGACCTCACCGGTTGCCTTCATCTGTGTCGTAAGCTTTCTTGAAGCAGTAATAAATTTATCAAAAGGAAGTCTTGGAATCTTAACTACGCAATAGTCAAGAGCAGGCTCAAAACTTGCAAATGTCTTATGTGTAATTGCATTAGGTATCTCATCAAGGTTATATCCAAGTGCTATCTTAGCCGCAACCTTGGCAATAGGATAACCTGTTGCTTTGGAAGCAAGGGCTGATGAACGGCTTACACGAGGATTAACTTCGATAACGCAATATTCAAAACTTGTTGGATGAAGTGCAAACTGTACATTACATCCGCCTGTTATTTTAAGTTCGTCAATAATATTAAGAGCTGATGAACGAAGCATCTGGTATTCCTTATCAGACAGTGTCTGTGAAGGTGCAACTACAATACTGTCACCTGTGTGTACTCCGACAGGGTCAATATTTTCCATATTACATACTGTAATACAGGTTCCGTTGGCATCACGCATCACTTCGTATTCGATTTCCTTCCAGCCAGCGATACATCTTTCAACAAGTACCTGGCCTACACGGCTTAATCTTAAACCATTGGAAAGAATGTCGATAAGTTCTTCTTCATTCTTAGCGATACCACCGCCGCTTCCACCGAGTGTATATGCAGGGCGGAGAACAACAGGGTAACCAATCTGATTGGCAAAAGCAATTCCGTCTTCAACATTCTCAACAACAAGAGAAGGCGCACAAGGCTCTCCGATTTTTTCCATTGTTGTCTTAAATTCAAGTCTGTCTTCTGCTTTCTTGATTGTCTCCGCAGTTGTACCGATTAATTTAACATTATGTTCTTCAAGGAAACCTGTCTCGGCAATTTCCATTGCAAGGTTAAGACCTGCCTGTCCACCAAGTGTTGGAAGAATACTGTCCGGTTTCTCCTTGAGAATAATCTGCTCAAGTGAGTGGACTGTCAATGGCTCAATGTAGACTTCATCAGCAATATTTTTATCAGTCATAATTGTGGCAGGATTAGAGTTCACAAGAACAACCTCCATGCCTTCTTCTTTAAGAGAACGACATGCCTGTGTTCCCGCATAGTCAAATTCGGCAGCCTGACCGATTACGATAGGGCCTGAACCGATTACTAATACTTTTTTTATGTCTTTATTCTTTGGCATAATTAATCCCTGCCTTTCTTCATCATATTCATGAATCTGTCAAAAAGATAATCCGAATCCTTAGGGCCTGCACAGGCTTCCGGATGGAACTGGACTGTAAAGATGTTCTTGCCTACATATTCAAGACCTTCATTGGTCTTGTCATTAACATTGATAAATGCAGGTCTTGCAATCTTATCATCAAGTGTATCCATATCAACAACATATCCGTGGTTCTGTGATGAGATATATACCTTACCGGTCTGAAGATCCTTAACCGGATGATTAGCTCCTCTGTGTCCGTATTTCATCTTATGTGTATCAGCACCTGTGGCAAGTGCCATAAGCTGATGTCCGAGACAAATTGCAAAAACAGGAACATCTGAATCATATAATTTCTTGATTTCCTTAATAATAGAAACACATTCCTTAGGGTCTCCAGGACCATTGGAAAGCATTATTCCGTCAGGATTAGCTGCAAGGATTTCTTCCGCTGTGGTTAAAGCAGGATAAACAGTTACCTCACAGCCTCTCTTATTAAGAGATCTTGCAATATTTCTCTTGGCACCGAAATCCATAAGTGCAACCTTAAATCCATCACCGGGAAGTACATATTTCTCTTCACAGGTTACTTTTTCAACAACCTTGCCTGTGGTATATTCTTTTAATTTAGGGAGAATCTCATCAAGATTATAATTCTCATTGGTGGTAATCATTCCGTTCATAGTACCCTTTTCCCTGAGAATCTTGGTAAGAGCACGGGTATCAATACCTGCAATACCCGGAATGTTATTTTCTTTAAGAAAATTTTGTATAGAATCTTCACTACGGAAGTTACTTGGAACACGTGAAAGTTCTCGGACAATAAAACCGTCAGGCCATGGTCTGCCTGATTCCTCATCAGCATGGCAAATACCATAATTGCCAATTAATGGATATGTCATAACTACTGCCTGTCCGGCATATGATGGATCTGTAAGAACCTCTAAATATCCTGTCATTGAGGTATTAAAAACAATTTCACTGATTACTTCTCTCTCAGCTCCAATGCTTGTACCTTCAAAGACATTTCCGTCACTTAGAATCAAAAATGCTTTCATCTTCACACCTTCAAACCTTTCACATGTATTATTTATTTAGGCAAAAAAAAAACAACTAAACATACTGATAGCGCTTTTTTTCTTCAAATTGTAGAAATTTTACCATAAAATCCGGCTGATTTCAAGATGCAAATTGTACTCAACAAATATTTTTTTCATCATATAATATCATGTAAGCATCGATGCTGCCATTTGTGATTAATTTTGCATTGCAGCAATATGAATTATAATATCCGGAAAGGTTAAAATTATGCTTAATAAAAATGATGAAACCGGCTTTTTAAAGGTTAATATCACAAATGAAGAAGGAATTCCCATTGATGCAACCGTCAGCATCTACGAAGGTACGGATGAAGAAAACCCTGTTGACGTTGTAGAAACCAATTCCATAGGTCAGACAGAACAAATCGAACTGCCGGCTCCGCCTCAGAGCTTCAGCGAAACTCCCGGCATTATCATACCTTACGCCATGTATAATATTGTAGCTTCTGCTCCGGGCTTTGCCCCGGTTTCCATTACCGGTTCAAATATTTTCTCCGGAATATTATCAATCCAAAATATTATTCTTACGGGAATTCCCGGCAATTATAATATCGGTCCCAATACACTAATCGGCAACTATCCTCCAAAAATTCCCGAGGCTGAGATAAAACCCATTGAAAACACCGGTGAAATTGTTCTTGACCGTGTTGTGGTTCCCGAAACCATTGTTGTCCATGACGGTGTCCCATCCGACTCAACCGCAACGGACTACTACGTTCCATTTGCCGATTATATAAAAAACGTTGCCAGCAGTGAAATATACCCTACATGGCCTAGGGAAACCATCAAAGCCAATGTAATTGCCATTATTTCTTTTACCTTGAACCGTGTATACACCGAATGGTACCGCAATAAAGGTTATTATTTTACCATTACATCTTCTACCGCTTTTGACCATAAGTGGATTAATAAGCGTAATATTTTCGACACCATTTCCAATGTTGTTGATGAATATTTCTCAAATTATGTATCCCGTCCCGATGTCAAACAGCCAATCCTCACCCAATACTGCGACGGCAAAAGGACTACCTGCAGCGGTCTAAGCCAGTGGGGTTCCAAGTCTCTTGGGGATGACGGCAAAACCGCACTCCAGATTCTTCGTAATTACTACGGCAGCGACATATATATAAACACCGCCGAAATAATCGAGGGCATCCCTGTCTCATATCCCGGATACACCCTTGAAATCGGTTCATACGGTCCTCCTGTCGCCACCATTCAGGAACAGCTTTCCCTCATCCGCCGTACCTACAGCAACATACCTCCTCTTACTGTTGACGGAATCTACGGTAAGGACACAGCAGCTTCCGTCAGCAAATTCCAGGAGACCTTCAACATGCCCGTTACCGGCACCGTCGATTATGCCACATGGTATAAAATATCCCAGCTATATGTGGCACTGGCAAAATTGGCATAGATTCACACAGTTATCTAATCCGTATGTTTTCGGCTGTCAAGGTACTCTTCTGCCATATTTACAATAATACCAAATCCGTAAATCAGTGCTGTCCTAAAAAGAATAGCAATCATCTGACATATTATACCTGCAGTTTTCAATGTTCCGTAGTTATAAAAAGATATTGCTGATTCAAAATTTCTATACAGTGAAATATCATGGCTCACACTGATTGCTATGCAAACTACAAACAATACAAATCCAATCAGGCAATATACGACTGCAATACCTTTGATAAGACTACTTACTCTAAACTTTTTCTTCATAATGCTACCTCCAATTTGTTAAAAAATAATGTGGGACAGAAGCCTGAGGGTTGTATTTTCCCTGTCCCATAATAATTATCTTATATTGGATGTCCCAAAAAAAGGACTTATAATACATATTTTTATATGGTAAATTGATATTCCTATATGATATAATATGTTATCAAATTTAACTTTGTAGGAGGATAAAAGATGTTAATTAACTGGCTTATCATGGGTTATTTTCTGATTCTTTTTGGCGAAAGGATTCAGAGTCTCATACGTTCATTTGCAGATAAGGATCTTTCCATGTGGGGAGATGGGTTCAGCCGGTATGTAAACGGCATCTGTATTCTGTCGCTTGCAGCATCAGTTATTTTATTATTTACAATTAACAGGGATTTTCTTAAGGCACTTGTGTCAGATGGAACACAGGTTAATACAAAGATGATATGTATTACAATTGGCGTGATTCTGGTCTCAGGAATGGTGCATACCGAATATACAATCCCCGGAATACAATTTGCAGCATACGGATTTCTGATAGCCGCCCTTGTCATCAGAACGGCTAAAAATAATGCAATGGCAGATGACAGCATATTACTATGGTTTTCACTTGTGTATCTCATATTTTTTTCTATGGCTATTCCGGTTGTATATAAATCACATATTGAATACGCCGGACTATTCCATATAATAGAGGCAATCGTATCACTTGTGCTTGTCGCTGCTTTTGCATATATGGCATACAGGGTATTCAATAATGATGCAGTTAATCTTTTTATGCTTCTGCCAATTATCATAGCCGTCATAGGCGACGCAGTTATTCTTTCATTGAGATGGAAAGAACAGGTTAATACATTTGTTCTTATATTTATTATTGCATCGGCTGTCATGTGGCTGGCAGGATTTATTGCGAGCAGGAGGTAAGGGACAAAACTGCCGCATCAGAAAACGGTGCGGCAGCGATACTAACGAATATACTTCGTTATTTTGAGCTTAACTTTTTCAATCATTTTAAATTCCATAGTATCTTCCTCTTATCATTATTTTATCAAGTCTGTAATTCTGTGCCGGTACACGCACTTCACACGTTTTGGAGCCTGTCCCTTAGTGTAAGCATTTCCGCCGTCCCAAGTGGTTTAACCTGAAATGGGAGTGAGCCATCCGCTTCATTTACCCCGGTTCCCGACCCACTGGGGCGAAAGCTCAATTATTTACCAGATTATACATTTCACTTATACGTTCAGCCGCATCCAATTCATCTATTGTGTGCATACCCGGATATAATCTTAACATATCATTGAATGTTATTCTATTTACCAGTTCCTTACTTTTAACACCTGTTTCGAGCTGAAGCTGCCGGTATGTAAATCCCATCCATTCAGCAATATCAGGGTCAAATATTTTACCATTTTCATATTTTTTCAGCCTTTCGCCTATTTCCGGAAGGAAAAAATCTGAACATTCTCCAACATCTTCCAGTTGAAACCTCGAATATGACCTGTCCATATATCTGCTGCAAAAATCTGATGTAAGATATTCTTTTGTAAAAATCTCCATGTCATATCCTTTAATGGCATACGTTCTGAAGATTATTTGTTGGGTTTCGCATATATCATATTCAACACCTTCTATTTCATGTAAACCTTTCATCTTTCATTTTCATTCCTTTCTCTCTGTTTAAGAAGCTCCCTTTTAACCAGTTGGTCAAGATATTCTCCATTATTTCTGTACAATATAGAAGCTTCATTTATTATATTCTTACATTTGTTTCTCATATCCCTTCCGTACATATCAGCATCATCCAGTTCTTTTTCTGATAAATCATGATATGAAATTATCTCTGCCTTGCTGCATGCAAGCTCTGTCTTAAGAACGTACTGCATGCCGTAATCAGCCTTTTTCAGACAGTACTCCAATCCCTTATCAGTAAGTGTATAATCAGAAAATCTCTTAATTGCTATATTCATACGGTCATCTGCAATCGGTCCTACAATTACATCATATTTTGATAACTTTTTCTGCCATTTTTTAGCCAGTTCAAGTTTACTAAAATCCTCGCTTTTTTTTCTGTTCGCCAGAACTGCATATATCCAGTCTTTTCCCTCCAGTCTCAAAATCCGTTCTTCAGGAATTTCTGACAGTTTTAATCTGATTTCATAAAAAACAGGGTCACTGTCTCCACATATAAGACCTCTTACCTGCATTGAATTTTCTCCAAGGTAAAATCCTTTACCAAAATCACATTTTTCCCTGCTTTCAAGCTTTATGTTTCCTTCTATTCCACCACGGCTTCCATGGTATAAAATAATATCTTTCATTTTATCACTTTCCTAATATGTTATTTTATCATATTTTTATGCTTTCGTGATTAAAAATTTCTGTCCCGCCTCACTGGGGCGGGGTATTAAAATATACGTCCTGAATGCCTGGATGTTGTCTCTTCTTCATTTATCATAAGACGGTATCTGTTCTGCAACAGTGGATATGAATGGGTCATATATATACTCTCAAACCTATTGGCAATATAACGATATCGGTATATAGCTTTACTGCCATATTAAGACTCTTCCTGTGAGCATGGAGAATCTACAACATTAGAAATTTATATCAGCTATTAAGCCAAGTGCAATGCCTTTTCCTGTATTTCATCTACAACAGTAGAAATTTATATCAGCTATTAAGAATGAACAACAGACAAAGCCGGTACAATCTACAACAGTAGAAATTTATATCAGCTATTAAGACATTTAAAATCTAAAGGTCCCGGATATCTACAACAGTAGAAATTTATATCAGCTATTAAGTGCATTTATGTCCTAAACTTGGCTTAATCTACAACAGTAGAAATTTATATCAGCTATTAAGATATGTTATTAATGACCGGAATTGTATCTACAACAGTAGAAATTTATATCAGCTATTAAGCATTGAGGCTCTTATATTTTCTGACTTATCTACAACAGTAGAAATTTATATCAGCTATTAAGTCACAGAACCTGAACTTGAACATTTCAATCTACAACAGTAGAAATTTATATCAGCTATTAAGTTATCCCGCAGGAACTTTACAGTAAATATCTACAACAGTAGAAATTTATATCAGCTATTAAGGCTGTCAATAGTAGAGGGTAACCCATTCATCTACAACAGTAGAAATTTATATCAGCTATTAAGAGAAGTAAGAAGATTGAATAAGTTATTATCTACAACAGTAGAAATTTATATCAGCTATTAAGCATATATAATCAGATTTTTGAAATCCCATCTACAACAGTAGAAATTTATATCAGCTATTAAGTCTCCTTGTTTGCTTCTTTGTCGTTGATCTACAACAGTAGAAATTTATATCAGCTATTAAGTAATGGTTACTAAGAAGTTTCCCTGTATCTACAACAGTAGAAATTTATATCAGCTATTAAGATAAGGAAACTGTAATTGTTCCGAATATCTACAACAGTAGAAATTTATATCAGCTATTAAGAATAATCTCGATGACGTAACCATTGCTATCTACAACAGTAGAAATTTATATCAGCTATTAAGTGACTTAGGAACGAATCCTTTTTCAGTATCTACAACAGTAGAAATTTATATCAGCTATTAAGGCGTATCTTAAACAGTCGGGATTCTTATCTACAACAGTAGAAATTTATATCAGCTATTAAGTTATTAAGGAGGAACCCACATGCAAGATCTACAACAGTAGAAATTTATATCAGCTATTAAGAATATGTTTTTAGTGATAAAAGCATATATCTACAACAGTAGAAATTTATATCAGCTATTAACTTCATATCGAGCTTTTTCAGTGCTTTATCTACAACAGTAGAAATTTATATCAGCTATTAAGCCTTTTGGAAGTCTGCAATTAACACGTTATCTACAACAGTAGAAATTTATATCAGCTATTAAGGGAATAATTGCGGCAGAAATTAGCAAAATCTACAACAGTAGAAATTTATATCAGCTATTAAGATATGTTTTTAGCGATCAAAGCATATATCTACAACAGTAGAAATTTATATCAGCTATTAAGTTCTGTATCTTTGCTATCACAGTATTTATCTACAACAGTAGAAATTTATATCAGCTATTAAGTATTTAGATATTTCAACAGATATATTATCTACAACAGTAGAAATTTATATCAGCTATTAAGAACCTATTACAAAAGGATGGTGATAGATCTACAACAGTAGAAATTTATATCAGCTATTAAGTCTTATGCCAGCATAATAGCCAAATTAATCAATTTATTTTTCATTTAATATCATCTTTTTTGTTCAATATGCCTAATATCTGATACATCTATGCATCTATTATACTAATTAGAACTAAGGTTTGCAACTATGTAATTATTTTGAAATCGGCTTCTTCATTTTTAGCATATCCATATCTTATAGTTTTACATGTTTTTGATAACACAAATACAATTACACTATCTTCTTGAGAAAATCTTTTCTCATATCGGTTTCTAATGTCTTCTAGTATGTTATCCAATATCCTCATACTATTATCTATTTCAAAAACCGAATATTGAATCCTGTGTCCAAAACGGCTGAGATATTTTGAAAAATTAGTTCTAAGTTTATCATTTGAAATATCATAGCTAATGATTATCACTCTATCTCTCCAATTTCTTTAATATTTTTATCTCTTAATATAAATTGCGGAAATAAATCCGGATTTATATCTTTCATAAAAGATCTGTAATATCCTCTTATGTATAAGAATATATTCTCTCTATGTTCTAATAAGTCTTTCATAAATATGTTTGAGTATTCTGCTGATTTTTTATAATCCAAGTGCCACTGATTATTAATTTTCACAAAGTCATCTTCTTTAAATTGTCGCAAATTGATACCTATCCTTACTCTCCAGTCAATAATAGGTCTAAACGGCTCCATAATATCACACACAAGGGATTTTCTCATATAAAAACAAGTATGAAATACACCGTAATATGCGTCAAATCCAAAAACCTGCAATATACAATCAATGAAATTAAACAAAAGCGTATATCCTATATCAAGCAAACTGTTTATGTAATCAAATTTAATTCTTGGTTTCCTGCCTTTCCAGGTTGTATTGCTGAATATTCTTGCAAAATAAACTCTTGACGCATTGCCTTCAATTCCTAAAATTGTTTCCCTTTCTATGTCTTGCTCACATAACTTCGAGATATAAGAATCTAACATTATAATGCCTTCTTGAATAAATTCACTTCTTTTGCGAATCTGCAATAATGTTTCTTTTTGATTAATAACCTTATTTTTTATTATATTTTTTGCTATTTGATTACCAGAATATGAATATTGTTTTTTATGCAAATGTGTATTTCCTTGCATTCCAGCGTTGAGGACAGAATACAGTTTAAAGCTGTAGTTCATCAGACAAATTGCAAATCCATATTTGCAAGCTCTCTTTATCAAGCCTGTTGTAATAGTAGTATCTCCAACAATTATTAACATAAATATTCTGTAGCACGTTTGCTGATATTTTATTTTTCTATCCGCATCTGTAATTACCATATTATCATTTTTGTATGATAACTTATCACCTTTTGATGGTATAAACAAAAGAATCTGTTTTTTATAAAAATCATTAATATCTAGCATTTTTCCTCCGTTAAACATCTATCGCATGCCGGTTCATAAATACAATGTTTGCATTTTTCCAAATTATTCTGTTTAAACGAATCCATACTGAAACTTCTCATTTCTTTAATTGTTGTTTCAAACTTTTTTAACATCTCAACATCATTCATAGGTAGTTCAATATTATACTTTTTATTGTCATCCATACTGTACAATTCAATTTTATTAACTTTATAGCCCATTTCCGTTAAAGCAAAGAATTGAGCATATACCTGAAATATATATCCATCATATATTCTAACTATTTTTTTCTTTCGTTCTCTAAGTAATCCTATACTTATATCAAACATATCTATTTTCCCAATTAAATCATACTTTTCTGAATACACATCAATTGCCATCATAATTTTCTTTTCACTGGAAAATGTGCCATTATCAATACTTTTATGTGCATGTGTTCCATTTATTTGTGCTTTATTCTGATATGTCATCACATCCCGATTTCCATATAATTTATGAAAATATATAGATGCCGGGCAAAAGATAAAATCATTTAATTCAGTTATTAATATTGTTTCATTCATACTTTTATATATTAATTTGAGCATATTCAAGCCATTCTCTCTGAGTAATGGCAAGTTTCACTTTGTTAAGCTCTTCATCCGGTGACTCCTTTAACTTTTCAATTATCCACAATGCCTTTCTTGCAATATTATATGCTCCATTCGCATCTGCATCTTGAGGCAATGTAATTTCATCAAGATCTTTTCTGCTATCATAGAAAGTACCTTCATTGTTTATAACCGGTGATATAATATAGTCAACATCTGTTCTTCCTGTAATACTATTTCGCATCTGCAATGTTAATCGGATATATTTTATAAAACTATTCCAAAAAGGCTTGTCTTTTATTTGGATCAGGTCATCTATTATATTCTTACCGCTAATGTAATTAATCTGATATTCCTCCAGAAGTTTTTTAATTACTGAAGTCAAATGAACTTCTTTCCAATCAAACTCATTATTTTTTTCACTATTTCTAAATGTTTCAATTCTATATCCATTAGTATAAAAAGTCCAAATTTTTCTGTAGTCTATATCCGCCCTAGGAAATTGTGAATAGTTAATGTTAAATGCAAACATATCTAATTTTTTATCATATGTTATTGAATTGAATTTATTTATCCATAAATGTGCCTCTTCTACGTTCGTATATTTAGGTTTTAATAAATCAACAAAACCTGTTGTTGGATCTATTTTGCTTGTAAGCCATGCCGGAACATAGAATATAAATCCATTCTGATAAGAATTATTAATACAACCATTTGTTAATTGATACCCTCTAAGTATTCCACCATTTTCTGTTGTTTTTCTCTTCTTATCTGCCATATATTCCATTTTATTAATTAGCTTGTTTTCAAATTTCTGATACACCTGCTTTTCAAATTTCGTTCTACCTCTTTTAAATCCTCCATTAAGATTTTCCATAGCAATTATGGCATCATATTTCTCGACAAGCTGACACAATTTATGGACTACCTGTGAAATATATCCATCTTTCAGCTCTTTGATATTTTCAATTGATTTCCAGCTTTGCCTTTGAGCATTTCTTTCTTTTTCACATTTATCAAGCAAACCCTGATAGTCAACCGTATGCTTTATTCCATTATATTCATTAATGATTTCATTTAATGACATCTGTTCAACAATTTTACCTGCTGAATTAATTACACACACATACAATAGATTTCTCTCACCACGGTCAATGCCGATTATATAATTGTCATCTGAGTCTTTTAATTCCTTTCTGACCATTTCATTTATATTTTTTATTTTTTTTGCGTCTCTTTCATTTTTATTTATCTCAATTGAAATATGTAACATATATTGATTTTCAAAAAACCTTTTATCTTTAACTAAATCATAATCAAATATTGATTGTTTTTTTGGATTAAGAGGATTTTTATTTTGTAATAATTGATTCTTAGGATGAATAACCAGTTCATCTTTTTTTATGCTTGCCGGTCTGATAAAAAGTTCAGCATTCCCACTTAACTTAAAAACTGTATTTTTTAAATTATCATTATCAAATAATGCCTTAAAATACATTGTATGAAGGTTATTTGTCCCCTTACTGTATTCTGAAAAATCCTTACTATATATTTCAAATAAATATATTTTTCCTTCATTCACAAGATTATCTATATAATCTGCCGGAAGATTTTCATACCTAACTGAATATGCCTGTCTTTCAACATCTTCAAAAAATTCATTTAAAGATTCGTATGTACTTGACTCTCTAAAGGCAAAATTAAAATACGGATTATTATTTTTATCAAAAAGCAGTTTATAGTTCTTAAGGAAATCACTTTTGATATAATCAATAAAAATATTTTTTTCTTCTTCAGTTAATGATTTACTATCTGCTTTTTTCTTATCAAGAATTCTTTTGACTTCTTCCGGTGGGTTCTGTGGTACAATTTGTTTACTGGATAAATACTTGGCTGCATTTGGTATTTGTCGGTAAATTATTTTTTTATAATATCCATTATTATCAAAATAATCTTTTGGAATATTATCAAAAGGATGCTCACCTTTATCAATAATTGCAAAATAATACTTACCATCTTTAGTTAACATTACAGTCCTATAATCCTTTTCCTTATTAATATCCCACCCACCCAAAAGCTGCGGGTTATCAAAATACAGCTTATATTTATCTAACTTATATGGTTTTCTAGAAGTTGTTATATAATTTCGCACCTTATTATATATATGGTCAAACTCATGTAATTTGTCATAGTCATCTGTGAATTTGCCATAAAAAACATAATCTATATTGTTTTCTTTTCCGTTAATAGTAAAAGATTTCATAAAACTTTCTAAAAGCTTGACATTATCTAAGTATCCTTTTATATCATTTACTTCATCCTCAGATATGTCAAAATTTTCTTTTTGGCACCTGTCAAACAATGGAGTCAATTTACTATATGTTTTTTTGATATCCATGACAAAATTTGCGACTTCATTTTCAAAATATTTTACAAGTTCATCTATATCTTTTCCAACCAGCCTTGAAATATATTCCAGCGTAAAACTATCTATTTTTTTATACATTGTATTTCTGGTATCTTCATATTTTTCAATGTTTTTATTCTTTTTCGTACTATGTTTTTCATCGTACTCATAATTCCAATTATTTCTGATTGTAGCCCAATCCTTTGTTAGATTCATCGAAATATGAGTTATCGCCGGTCCATTCTTTACATATATTCCTGATGCATCATAATAATTTAAATTTGAAAAAACCGTTTCAATATCGTCAAACATTTCATCACTATACGATTTTTTTACCAATTCAACTACTTCATATATATTTTCTAATTTTTCTATTGAAAATGATTTAGTATCTCTGTCTGATAAAATTTGCTTAAATAGCGGTGTGAATTGGGGTAATTTATACTTTTCTTTATCCTTTTTATTTTTTTGATTGTATAAATTTACGATTTCATTAATTCCTTGAACTTTTGTTCCATCTTTTTTTGAATAACCTCCAATAAAAGTGTTATATAGATCTATTCCTCCTTGGCTCAGACAAAATTCAAAAAAATCTATATTAAAACAATCTTCAATTCTATATGGTGACAAATTAAGATTGTTGCTCATATATTCTATTTGTTCTTTTGGAATCACTTGGACAACTTTCTTATAGCATTCAACATTTCTTAAAAATTTAGGTAAATTTTCATTGATACATCTATAAGCTATTGATGTTGGTTTTGCATCAGATACATATAAATTTTTTCTATTATTTACATATCCATTAAGTGAAGTAAAAAATCCCTTATAGCTGCTTACTATATCACTTACATCCTCTTCATTATTTTCAGAGAGTATTTTTTCCGAAAATATTTTTTTGTACATTTCGTCATTACAAAATTCATTTGAAATAGTCTTTCTCATCTTTTCTTCTAGTTTTTCCATTTTTTTCTTATCGCCATCATCTTTTGTACCTGAAAAGAATAAACAAGCATACTCATTTAATTCATTCAGTTTTACTTTTTTTAATGTGTTTTCAATAAAGTCTCTATGTAAACTATCCAAATATGCCTTTACCTTTTCATAGTCTTCCGATCTCTTTTTATCTTTTTCCAATATACCTTTTTTTTCAATATTATCCTGTGTTTTTCCAACCGGAACTGCTCTAAATCTAAGAGTTTTTGATATTTTGTACTTTCCGATAAATTTTTCAATTTTGCTCATTTTCTTTTCCTCCATTTCTTTTCTTAACAAAAAATATCACCTGCGCCAAAGTACAAGTGACATCTTTCTATCTTATCTTCGTATGTCCCCTAGATTATACTCCGGTGCTACATTATGTGTATTAGCTCTTAATTCCTCATCTGTAAAAAATATAGGAATATTATACCAATAATTGTATTTATTTTCAACCAATTTTTATGTTTTTCTCCATTATCCGGCAATTTATTGCTCGGGTGATTCCTATATTTTACAGGCCTACCGCGTCCACTCCGTGAACAGCTTCTTCATGGGTGAACTTTTCATATTCAAGTTGGCTTATAAGTTCATCTCTTGACATTGGCACCGATTCCATGTAGGATTGCGCTTTAATGACAGCCTGTGCCATCCAGTCGCCACCACAGTTATCTATGGCATACTGTATCTCTTCAGATGTAAATTTTTCATATTCAAGCTGATCCATAAGTCCTAATTTGGAAAATCCTATGTCATCACTCAGATAAGATTTAGCAGATTCAAGCGCCTGTTCCTTCCAGTCGGCACCGCAATTGTCAAGGGCGTACTGTATCTGATTTGCATCATATCCCTCATATTCAAGCTGACCTTTGAGACTTTCTTTTGAAAAACCACCCATATCCAGATAACTTTTTGCACTCTTTAGTGCATTGGATTCGCCGGCCGATACATTAGAGGCAGGAGTTGTCGACTGGGCAGCAGGTTTGGTAGCTGGTGGTGCAGGTTGTTCTGTGGGCTGCTTTGCAGGCTGTTCTGCAGGTTGCTCTACAGGCTGTTTTGCGGGTTGGTTTACGGGCTCATTTGGCGTAATCTGATTGCCATTGATCAGATTAATCTTATCAACGTATACAGCCGGAATTGATATAGTCTGTCCGAGAACCGATTCATACTGGAAAATGCCTACTGACGTTCCATAAATTTCAATATTATCATCTTCAAGAATACGGCTTGTTGTTATTTCCGGATCATAGCCTATAAGAATCACCTTATCGTAGTCTCCGTCAACGGCAAGGCGGATCTGATTCTCATCATCTCCTTCCATAAGCTGGACAACCTCTCCTGTAAAATATACAAGTTTTCCCTCATAATCCTTTGGATTACGGGAAATGTTATCGAATGTAATTCCTGTCTTATAATCACTATCGCTGTATGTCTGTCTCTCAAAAGATTCGGTTACATCTTCTGCCGTTGTAGAATACTCAGTCTTATTCTTTTTGTGTGTTGTTGTCTCCTCTTCAGATTCATTAAAAGTTGCTGTTTTGCCACATGCCCATAACATGCAGCATGCAATAATCGTTAATAACAATACTGACAATTTCTTCATAATAGTTACCTCCATAATAAAATTGATGTTGCTCCCACCGGCCCCTTGATTTATTCATATTTTATCATTTTTACCTGTCCCAAAAAAAGGACTGGCAAATCTAAGGTAATACGCAAAGTTACAGTATAGGAAAAAGTGTGAATACATGTTATAATACCGGTAGTTAGTCTTAAAAGGAGATGAAAACAATAAAAAAGAAATTCAGAATTACATTTAATGCACCGGTAGTATTAGGTTTAATTTTTATATGTTTTGCGGCAACACTACTGGGAGAAATTACAAATGGTAGAAGCACAGCATTATTTTTTATGACATATCACTCATCATTATTAAATCCTCTGACCTATATAAGGTTTATAACACATGTTTTTGGGCATGCAGGCTGGGAGCATTTTATCGGTAATGCGACATATCTTTTATTATTAGGACCGATATTAGAGGAAAAATACAAATCCAGAACATTAATTGAAATAATAATTATTACGGCACTGGTTACCGGTATTATCAACTATATCTTTTTCCCTAATATTGCACTATGCGGAGCCAGCGGAATTGTCTTTGCCTTCATTATTCTGGCTTCATTTACCGGATTTAAAGATGGTGAAATTCCTCTGACATTTATTCTTGTTGCCACCATATATATAGGCCAGCAGATATATGACGGAATTACAGTTAATGATAATGTATCGCAAATGGCTCATATTACCGGCGGACTGGTAGGTTCAATAACAGGATATATTCTTAACAAAAAAACAGTAACCCAGTAATTTACTGTCCTCACCTGCGCGGCAATATGTTCCACACAAAGAAAACCGGGTCAGCTTTACGCCGACCCGGTCTTTATATTAAACGTTTCCTACACTTCATCCCTATAACTCTGCGGTTATGTACCTTAACCAAATATTGCCTCTGCAAGTTCCTGCATAGTCATTTCAATATTCTCTAAATCTGACTTATATAAAGTAACCGAAAGGAAGTATCCATTATCCTTTTTAATGGTTGCACTATATTGTGCATTTTCGTTTGGTGACTTGACTCCCTTGAAAGTTCTTTTATAGAACTCGACTGTACCATTAGGTGTGTCAAGTGTATCTTTTAACTTTTCAATCTTGTCATATTCGTATTCGCTTTTATCGACTTTCCATTCATCACCTTCTATACAGTGGTTTACCCATCCTTCTGCATATGGGGTTACCCACACAGAAGTGTCATCTGTTTTCATGACAAAGCAGTTCTCGTCAGTATACTTGTCATATACTTCAAATCCATCAACAAGGTTAACTTTTCCGATTACATTTCCATCGTAATCCTTAATTTCATATTTGCTCTTTTCGGATACATCTGAATCATCTTTTTTGTCATCCTTCTTTGTATCCTTTGAAGGCTTTTTGTCATCCTTCTTTGTATCTTCCTTTGAAGGTTTTTTATCATCTTTGTCAGAAGTGGTCTCTTCTTCAGCTTTCTTATCATCTGAAGCGTCTGCATCCTTAATTTCATTTGGAAGCTCAACCTTAGTCTTGCCGAAATCGGAGAATTCCAATGTAACGCTTGCTTCATTAATGCTTAATAAGTCTTTAACATTAACATCTTCTGTTGAAGATACTTCAAGCATCTTGCCGATGCAGCTCTTTAAATCAATTGAAATGGCTGTAATGGTGTCATTATCTCCGTCAATTGTTACTGTGATTGCCACATCTTCTAATAAATCAATAATTTTTGATATATCAAAATCTTCCTCTGAAACACTGCCTAAACCTGAAAGGCTGTTTTCGATAGCTGACTTGATATCATCTTCCTTATCGCCAAGAATTTTGTCAAAATCAAGCTTGGCTTCTACTGTGTAGATACCATTCTTTTCAGAAACTACATCTGCTGTTTTGATAAAATCTGTAATTGCTGTTACGTTACGTAAGCTTGCAATCACATCTGAAAGACTTGTATCTGACTCTTCCTTCATCCATTTTTCGTCATCAAAATCATATTCATAGACATACGCTGTGTTGCCTTCTTTAACAAGATAAGTCTTGAGTTCCTGGCTGTCTTCAGTAACATCAGGAATTTTTGCGTATGATTTTCCCTCTGCATAACCTGCTTCATCACAGATTTTAAGAGTTCCGTTTATACCTGCCTTAGCTGATGACTTAAGGTCTGATTCTTTAAGTTTGCCTTCTTTAATAGCTGACTCAATCATTTCTTCAGTCATTCCCTGCATAACAAGAGCCTGTTTTAAATCTAAATCAGCATCTAATTTTGCATCGAATGATACTGTGAAGTTTTCTAAACCTTTTTTGTTAGCTGCTACTGCTTTGACAAGGTCATCCGCACTCTTGCTGCCTTTTACCGTGTCTTCTGAAGATTGGTTCTCACCTGTGCCAACCTTCACTTTCTTGCTGCCACATGCTGCCATACCGAGTGTAAGTGCAATACACATCATGGCTACAAGAATTTTTTTAAATAATCCTTTTTTCATTTTGTCTGCTCCTTTAAAAATTTTAACTTTTAAGGTATTAATACCAAAGCACGCTCTGATTGTATCACGGAAAATTTTACTAATCAATATACGTTTTAGCGAAATAAAGTATTCTATTTACGAAAAAATAGCATTTATTCATAAAAAAACTGCAGAAGAAGGGTATTCCTCCTCTGCAGCCGACATCAGGTTGTTATATAAGTATTATATTTCAATTTTCTTAATTTTCTTTCCATATCCACGGCATTATCAAGATTTTTGTATGCACCTACCTGCACTTTATAGAGGTCATCCTGATAAATAATAAATGCGGGATATCCCATATCTAACAATGGTTCCAAAAGTCTGTCCGCATTGTCACGGTTTCTGAAAGCCCCCACCTGGACACGGTATAATTTGTCACAGGTGCATCTGTTTCTTTCCCTGTCTTTTTCATATAATCCCTCGTACGGGTCTTTTATATTACCTTCATCCGGTGCAGTCAGTACATTATTGTCCTTCGACGCTGTGCCCGAACCTATGGTTTTTATTATTCCATCGGCTATCGCCGCCGCTATCCGGTCAAATTCATCATCAAACTTCTTATTATCATCATCGTTGTTGATAAAGCCTGTTTCAATAAGCACTGCCGGCATATTGGTACGTTTAAGCACCACAAGATTAGGTCTTTCTATAATGCCCAGATCTTTAAAGCCCAGATCCGTAAGATTATCCAGTATGTTTTCGGCGAGGCGTTCTTTCTCTCCGCCTTCACTGTAAATCAGCACCTGCACTCCGCTTGCGGCGTTGGGATTCTCTCCTGAATTTCTGTGAAATGATACAAAATAATCTGCTCCTGAATTATTGGCATCCGTTGCCTTTTTAAATGGAGTTTCATATATGTCGTTATCTCTTGTATAAAAAACATCCATGCCTTCATTTTTAAGGATATCTCCAACCGCCATGGCAAGCCTTAAGTTGTCGTCTTTTTCACGCCTTCCGTTATACACCGCTCCCGGGTCACTTCCGCCATGTCCTGCATCTAAAGCAATCAGCATAATATATACCTCTCTTTTTCATATGGTATATATTATGCCGGCAACGTCTTTATATTTACATTTTTTTAATTAAAATAACTGTAATTACCACACTTGCTATCGCTATCAGTGACATTATGGTTATTGTTAATGCTACTTTCTTTTTGTATTTTTTTGCAACTTTTTCGTCTATCATAAATTATTTTTCCTTTCATATTTTACAAATTCATATATAAGGTCAAAATATGTTCTTTCATCGCTGGATTCCGTAATAACAAATCCTTCATCTTCCAGATTAGGGAAGTACGAATCTGCGTCATAAGCATAATCTATCTTAGTAATGTGTGCTACGTCGCAAAGAGGAAGCATCTGCTTATATATGGAAGCACCGCCGATTACATATACGTCCTCATCGGCAAAATCTTTTGCCGCCTCAACGGCTTCTTCTATACTGTGAACCACAATAGCTCCGTCAACCTTGTAATTCATATCTTTTGTTATTACAATATTGGTTCTGTTCTTTAAAGGGCGTTTATTAGGAAAACTTTCAAGGGTCTTGCGTCCCATAATTACGGCTTTGCCCGTTGTGGTCTCCCTGAACCATTTCTGATCCTCAGGAATTCTTACAAGAAGTTCATTTTTGTATCCTATTGCCCAATTTTTGTCTACTGCTGCGATTAAATTCATAATATGTCCTTTCCTATATAGCTACAGGTATATTGGTAACCTGTGGTCCGGTTATATAATTATCTACCGATACGTCATCCCTTGTAAACTTGTAAAAATCTTTTACCTCGGGATTAAGATGGAACGTCGGTGCGTCATAACATTCTCTTGATATAAGTTCCTCCACAATAGGAATATGTCTGTCATATATGTGTGCATCTGCGATTACATGTACAAGTTCTCCCACCTGCATATCACATACCTGTGCCAGCATGTGCACAAGCACCGCATACTGTGCAACATTCCAGTTATTGGCTGTGAGAATGTCCTGTGACCTCTGGTTAAGAATTGCGTTAAGCGTAAGCCTGTCTTCACCTTTTTTCTGGGTAACGTTAAAAGTCATGCTGTAGGCACATGGATATAAATTCATCTCATGTAAATCCTGGTGCACATATATATTAGTCATTATCCTTCTGCTGAAAGGATTGTTCTTTAAATCATATATAACACGGTCTACCTGATCCATCATGCCTTCTTTATACCGGTGCTTTACACCAAGCTGATAACCGTATGCTTTGCCGATTGAGCCGTTCTCGTCCGCCCATGCATCCCATATATGGCTGTGAAGGTCATGGATATTGTTGGATTTTTTCTGCCATATCCATAACAATTCGTCTGTTGCACTCTTAAGCGCTGTTTTTCTTAATGTAACAAGCGGAAATTCCTTGCTGAGATCATATCTGTTTACAACACCGAATTTTTTGATTGTATAAGCAGGAGTTCCGTCCTCCCAGTGTGGTCTTACTTTTTCGCCCTCCGTACTTACACCGTTTTCAAGGATATCTTTACACATGTCTATAAAAACTTTATCTGCGTAGCTCATTATTTCCTCCTGTTACCGCACTATTTTACTTTATCATATATCTCCGTAGGAACATAAGCCTTGACTTCTATTCCTTCCGCAACATATTCCTCACTTATAAGCTGTCCGTATTTTCTTATAAGGGATATCTTGGAAGCCTCCGTATAAGAATATGTCTTTTCTATATATATTTTGCTTTCTCTTAAAACTTCTTCAATGGTATCTTTAAGTTCTGTCAGTCCAGCCCCGTGAAGAGCCGATATATTAACGGTCTTGTCGGCCTTAAAATCTTTAAGAACTTTATTGCCTGCAATTTCTATTTTGTTAAAAGCCGTTATTATAGGCTTATCGCCCGCTCCCAGTTTCTCAAGGGTATCATATACAACATACATCTGGGAATCCATTGCAGGATTGGAAGCATCCACGACATGAAGAATTATATCTGCATATACAGCTTCTTCAAGTGTACTTTTAAAAGCTTCCACAAGGTGATGAGGAAGTTTGCTTATAAATCCGACTGTATCCGTGAGAAGAATCTGCTGCCCGCTTTCAAGCTCCAGCCCTCTCGTTGTAGGGTCAAGTGTGGCAAAAAGCTTATTTTCCGCAAGTATTCCCGCACCCGTTAATGTATTAAGAAGTGTCGACTTACCTGCGTTAGTATATCCTACTATAGCGACCACCGGAATATTAGAACGGCTTCTCTGGCTTCTTGTAAGCTCACGGTGGGTTACAACCGCTTCAAGCTCATGCTTAAGCTGTCCTATTCTCTCATGGATAGTTCGCCTGTCCATCTCAAGCTTTGTCTCTCCGGGACCTCTTGTACCGATACCTCCGCCGAGTCTTGAAAGTGCGTTTCCAAATCCCGAAAGTCTTGAGGAACGATATCTCAACTGGGCAAGCTCAACCTGAATCTTACCCTCGTTGGTATTAGCCCTTGCTGCAAAAATATCGAGAATAAGAAGCGTTCTGTCCATGACTTTAATTTCAAGGGCATCGCTGAGATTGTTCATCTGTGCCGGAGAAAGTTCGTCATCACATATTATGCCTGTTGCATCATATTCTATTATCAGTTCTTTAATCTCATCTATCTTACCCTTGCCGATATAAGTGGCCGGATTGAAATTATCAAGATTCTGTATTACCCTTGCCACCGTTACAGCACCTGCAGTTGACGCAAGCTCGCAAAGCTCGTCAAGGGACTGTTCGGTATTTTCTCTGTCTGATTTTCTTACAGCTACAAGAATAACTCTTTCTTCCGCTTCTCTGTTATCAATCATAAAAATCTCCTGTTAAGATACCCTGGACTTCAAAAACGTATATTCTCTCAAAGCCTTTGTATCATCACTGTAATCCTTTACATAGCTTTCAAACAAATCCAGTGCCTTGCTGAAATCTCCGAGATATTCGTAGCATATTGCCTGATTGTAAAGCAGTGCTTTCTTAGTTTCTCCTTTAGCTGACTCAAGACCCTTACTTATATATTCCAGAGCCTCGGTATACTTAAATCTCTTGATAAGATATGCCCCGTACTGGTTATATGCTTCGCTGTTAGACGTATCTTTATTGATACAATCCATATAAAGGTCTTCCGCTTCCGAATATCTTTCCTGTGCTTCATAAGTAAGTGCAAGGTAAAAAGCTGCATCCTTCTCACCTGCGTCTATGGCCTTCTTAAGGAACTGTTCTGCCTGTGTGTAGTCCCCGAAAAGATAATATGTCTTGCCTATAAGAAAATCATCCGCATCTTTACTTGAAATGAGTCTTCTGAGATAAGATTCAGCCCTGTCTGTATAACCTGATGCCATAAATTCGTTATACATATTACAATATAAGGAATAACTGTTGTCACTGAGGGAAATAGCCTCTTCAAAATCAAGTGCCGCGTTATTCTCATTGCCCGTATGGATATATGCACAACCTCTTAAATAATATAAATCTGCCTTATCAGCCTTGCCGCATTCATCAATAAGTGTTGAATAATACTCTATTGCTTTATTGTATTCGCCGCTTTTTGTGAGACATTCCGCATAATATTTCATTGCATCAAGACAAATACTGTCATATCTGCTGCCTGATTTGGTAATCACGGTATCAAACTGCTCCTCGGCCGTTTTAATGTCCCCAAGCTTATAATAAGCAATTCCAAGTCCCCTGTAAGCGTCCCTGTTATTGCTGTCCTTGCTTATAATCTCATTAAATGATTCTATAGCTCCCTGATAATCGCAGGTCTCAATTTTGCTCATTCCTGCCTGACATGACAATGAATTACTCTTGCCACATCCTGTTAAAACTGCTGCGGCAACTGCGCCTGCACATATAATATCTATAAATAAATGTTTTTTCATTACAATAAACTCCTAAAATTATAACAAATCAGGTATACTGACCACCCGATTAAGCTAAATTGTACCATAGTAAGTGTTTTGTAACAAGTGGTATTAAAAGATTTTCACACCCTTTTTTGATAAGCATGCTCTATTTTTTTCCCAAGAGGAACCGCAAGTGCCAGTAAAAATATTACATTGGAAACCGCATAAATTATCGTAAATGCAAACGACGTACTTATCGTAATCAGATAATAACTCCATCTAAACGTCCCAAAGGTCCATATAACCGTATAAATGTCCATTAAAAGCGAAAAAATCACACCGGCAAACACACCGTAAATCATGAGAACGGCTTTGTTTTTTCTTAATAGTCCCCCAATAAGGGCGGATATAATCCCGATTAATCCCCATGTCAACATCTGGAAAGGAGTATACATTCCCTGTCCGAAGTAAAAATTAGTAACAAGGGCGGTAAGCGCCCCACAGTAAAAACCTGCCTCTATTCCAAGATACATTCCGGCGATTATCACAACCGCTGTCACCGGCTTAAATCCGGGAAAAGGTGCGAATATGAAACGTCCTGCAATCGACATGGTTGTAAGCACCGTTATAAGCATGATTTTTCTCACTGAAGTATTCTTTTTTTCGAGAATATAGAAAAATACAAAGCAGAAAATAACAACTGCTGTTGCAAAAATAAAAGCACCTGTCTTTACCTGTTCCATTCTTCCGCCTCTTTCTCCGTAACCACATCCTCTGAAATTCCTTTCCACATCCTGCATACAGGAGTTGTGTAAAATACATTTTCAAGACAAAACTCCCTTACATTGCCTGAATACACCGGCTGCCTGTCTGAAATCATACACACATAATCTGCCGCATCTGCCATAAAAGAAATGTCATGGGAAATTACAAGAATGGTTTTTTGTTGTTTTTTTAATTCATTAATAGTATTAATCAAATTATCTTTTTCTCTGTTGTCTACGCCTTTAGTCGGCTCATCAAGAATTATTATGTCAGGATTATTTTTTAACACAAGGGACAGGGCAAGAAGTTGTTTTTCACCTCCGCTTAAATCGTAAGGGTTTCTGCCGTCATATTCATCATTTGTAAAATGGTCTGTAACATCCTGTGAAAGAATACCGATACTGTTGCCGTAGGTCTTTATTTTTCCCGAATAAGGCTTAATATAGCCTGAAAGCAGCTTTGCAACCGTTGTTTTGCCACTGCCGTTTTCACCTACGATAAAATGACATTTTCCTTTGTACAGTTTCATGGAAAAATCTTCGATTACAAAACCGTTCTCTTTTGTATATCCGAATGACACATTTTTAAGTTCTGCCGCAATTTCATTTTTATTATTAACGGAATCCTGTTCTTTGTGGATAGTATTTCTCTGTTTTATATATTTATGCCCCTCTGCCAGACTAAGCGGTACAGGTCTTTTATCCGCAAATATCCTTGCAACCGTAGGAAGCAGGTAACCATAACCGTTTTCCGCCATATATACTGCTGTTTCATCAGGTTTTCCGGCAAAGACAATCTCACACTTATCAAGGAGAATTATTTTATCCGCATAATAAAAGAGTTCGTCCGTCCTGTGCTCTGTGATAATCACTGTTTTAAAAAATTCCTTATTAATCTTCTTAACCCTGTCAAGAAGCCTTCCGGCCATCACCGGATCAAGCATGGAAGCAGGCTCGTCAAGCAAAAGTACATCTTTATCGCAGGCAATTACGGAAGCAAGATTCAAAATCTGTTTTTCCCCACCTGAGAGTGAATCGGTTCTTTTGTCAAACATGTGGCTAAGAGAAAAAAATGAAGCTGTTTCCGCAATTCTTCTTTTAATAAAATCATCTTTAAGCCCTTTTCCCGATAAATTTACGGCAAGCTCCCCATACACGCTGTCCATAATTATCTGGTTATCGGGATTTTGCATTACCATCATGGCATTATCTTTAAAATATTCTTTTAACTTCTTCAAAAGTGTGGTTTTGCCGCTGCCGGTCATACCACATACTAATATAAAATTACCCTTTTCGACTATCTTTTCATATTGTATATCCATAATTTAACATTCTCCTTTCCCCTGTAAAAAATCGGAATAAAAGACATAAATGCCATAAAAACAAGCCTTGCCCCAGGCAGCAATAATCCACCCGCAGCCATAAGAATGGTTATTATAAGCAGAATACAGTCCCTGAGCCTGAACCTGTAGCTGCCGCAGAATATCTGTGACGATTGTGTAAAACCATTGCTCTCCATTATATCGGCTGTCTCCATACTGCTTTCCATCGCATAACTTGTCACTCCCGAAAAAACAAAAACTGCATTATCTTTACTGTTTCTGCCGCTTTTGTTATTAATGTCGTTGATCATTTTCATTCTTTCGTATTTTCGCATATACATGGGAAGGAATCTCAGAATCATTGAAAAAATAATGCCTGCTTTCGGCATTTTTCTAAAGATATATTGTATTTTTTCCCCTGTAATAACAATATCCATACAGCTAAACCACACAAAGGCACCGGAAAGCATAAGTCCAGTTGTCATTCCGTAGCGCATAGATTCATAAGTAACTGCCCTGTTATTAATATAAAAAAACACATGGCTGCCGTTATGTGACACAAGCATATTTACAAAAGTGATAAGAATCGTTATGACAAAAGAATTTCCGAGTATTTTAAAGTCCGCCTTGCCTTTTAAAACCCATATATAAATTATCCCGGATATAAGAAGCAGAAGATTAAGTTTAATTTCCATTAAAAACATTGCGGGTAAGAGATTGCACATAAAAAATACCAGCAGAACGTATGGGTTGAAATTTTCAAATTTTCTCATTGCCCCACCTTTCCGTCATCCGTGTAAATCCATCTGACATAGTCTCCCTCCGACAGTTTGTAAGCCGAGCAGGACACATTGGGAAATTCACCGTTTACCGAATAAGTCCAGCCCGACATATTTCCGTAATCAAACTCTGCCATTCCTGCGATTGCTTTTACATAAATCGAAGAAAACACTTTGCTTCCGTTGTAGTCAACCGGAATCTCATATATCATTGAAGCCGTTAAAAGCTGGTCAAAAGCACTGTCTCCCTCTTTGATGTCTATTTCTTTTTCACTTAAAATAACTTCTTTGCCATGACCTGTTATCTCAAGGTATGTCACAACTTCTCCCGATGTTTTAACATCGTAGTACTCGTCCTTTGTCTTAAAATCGGACAGGGAAAAATATACCGCAAGTCCCACAAACACAATGGTAAAAGTCATGAATACTGACTTTTTCTTTTTCTTTCTTATGAAAAAAACAACAAGAAATACCGCATATCCAATGCCAAGTGCCGAAAGCACAATGTATTTAATGTATTTTCCCTGCCATTTTATGGTATTTACCGTAGTATCGTCTTTCCCGGTTTCTGTCAGATTGGTTTTATCATATACAAATCCGTTTTTGTAGGAAATTAGTGCGGACATACACTGGTATGTGGCTATACTGTTGCTTTTTCCGCCTTTTATATGGCAGAATCCTCCGTCCTCATTCTGGTAAGTAATAAGCTCATTAATAAGAATATCCATATTCTCCGTATCTTTTAATGCTGTTTTTGCCATAATTACCTGGGCGAGGCTTTCAGAATTTTCTGTCCCCATGGACTTGTAACCGCCGTTTTCGGTCATATTATTGTTAAGATATTCCAGTGCCTTATTAATTTTCTCCTCATACTTTTCCCTCAAAGGTGCCATTGCCTGCAAAGCCATCGCCGTCACATCAACATCACCCGCTTTTTGGTTTACGGAAAAACTTCCGTCTGGAAGCTGAAATTCCAAAAGACTGTCGGCGATATAATCCGCATCATATCCGCCGTAAGCTGCCGGCATAAGTCCGTAAATTACACTCATAATGCCCATTTTGCCCGTCTGTTCTTTAATTACCTCTCTTATAAAATCATCTTTTTCTCCCAATATATAAAATGCAAGTGCAATTCTTTCATAGTCTGTAGGCTTGATATTCTCCGCCTCGTCAAGGTATTTTTCTACTGCCTTAACGTACTCCGAAAAATCTGTTTCCGGATACAATGCTTTAATATTAATAACCCACCATTCGCAGGGACTTACCCCTGCAACAGCCATAAGGCCGTCATTTACAAATGACTGTGCATCTGTAACGGCGGCCTCTTTGTATTCATATTCAAGTGTTTTGTTAATGCAATCGTCTATATCGGGAGTATCTGCTTTAACGCCTGTGGCTCCCGTAAATATAAGTACGATTACTGTTAAGAATACAATGACTTTATTTTTCATATGCTCTTTTCTTACTTACTGCTGCGATTCCTGCTGCTGCGATAATTGCAACAACCGCAAAATAAACATACCCTGTATCTCCTGATGGAACATCCTCTGCCGGCTTTGCCGGTTTTGTCTCAGGTTCTGTTACTGCCGGTGCTTCTGCTTTAACCATATCGGCTGTAACTGTTATTTTGTAATCTGATGCAAATCTTAATACAAGTGGTACTCCGTCTTCAGCAACTTTGGAAATTCCTACAGAATGATCACCTACTGTAAAATCAGCTTTGTCAATAACGATCTTGCCATCAGCATCTGTTACATATTCCTTACCGTCCCATGTTACTTTGGCACCTTCAACAGGTACAGTTATAAGACTGAAATCTTCAGCGTATGCATCTGATGTAAAAGTTATTTCTCTGTCGCCAAGCTTTGAAAGGTCTGCTGCAGGCCTTGCAAATCCATGAGAACCAAATTCATCTGCATAATAAAATACAATTACATCGCCATCTTTTATCTGCTGTTCTCCAATACCCACGCTTGGTGCAACGCCGTTAATTATATCATTCCAGCCATCCCAGTACTTAGGTGCAACTGAACCTGCCACATCACCGTTTATGGCTGTAATATAAGTTCCTGTTGGATTAGTTATTGTAAGATTATCATTAGCTGCGTCAACCTCATTCATAAGCTCTGCAACTGTAGATGCGTTTGTTGTTACATCGCCGTAGAAATATGTTTCGCTCTTTCCTTCAATTCTTAAAGATACTGTTTTTTCGTCTGCTGCAAATGGACTTACAACAAGACTGCTTAATACAACTGCAAATGCTGCAATTGCCGAAATTATTTTTTTCATGTCTTTCCTCCGTTCTTTAATAAAAAAATGCCTGCAGAAATCGCAGGCATAGTTAGAATACGGGCATAATCCCATTATAATGACTATAACTTTTCCCTGCCCAAAAGTCTGGTCTTTCTGATTTGTGGGACGAGCGATCTGGCTTAAGCAAAAATGCTCTTACAGTTATGGCTGTAGCTCCGGACTCACACCGGATTCTCTCCTGCTAATACTATGTATTTTCTTCCCAAAACCTTAAATTCAATTATGAAAGTACTCCGGACTGACCGATTACATCGGCAATTACTGCCAATTCTTCGGCACTTTTTGTCAGAGCAAATCTTATGTAGCCTTCTCCAAGCGGTCCAAATGCCGTTCCCGGTGTTCCTATTACTCCGGCCTTGTCCATAAGTGCCTCGGTAAATGAAGCCGATGTATAACCTTCCGGTACAGGAAGCCATACAAACATTGTTCCGTGTGAATCAGGTACATTCCATCCGTATTTTCTAAGTCCGTTAAGAAGTGCATCCCTTCTTCTCTGATACTCTGCACACTGTGCCTTGACACTGTCTCTCGGTCCTCTTAAGGCCGCTATTGCCGCCTTCTGTGCCGGATATGACATACCAAAATCATACTGGCTTCTAAGCAGCTTAAACGCATCAATAATTGACTTATTACCAATACAGAATGAAATTCTTAAACCGGTTACGTTATAAGATTTTGAAAGTGAGAAAAACTCAACTCCCACATCTTTTGCTCCCGGCAATGATAAAAATGAAAAACCTTCCCTGCCGTCAAAAATAATATCCGAATACGCATTATCGTTAATAATCGCAAAATTATATTTCTTTGCATATTCAATCATCCTGACATACATTTCTTTAGGTGCCGATGCTCCCACAGGATTGGACGGATATGACAAAACAATGTATTTTGTCTTATTAAGAATGTCTTCCGGAATATCTTCTATTACAGGTAAAAAATTATTTTCCCTTAGGAGAGGATAATAATATACCTCTGCGCCTCCAAGATACGAACCAGCTTCAAATACAGGATAACCCGGGTCAGGTAAAAGAACAACGTCTCCCGGATTAAGTATTGCCATTCCAAGATGTGCCATGCCTTCCTGTGTTCCTCTTACTGCCGTAATCTCATCTGCCTTTATGACAGTGTTATATCTGTCCGCATAATAATCAACCACAGCATTAAGCATTTCTTCCGAATCCACAAGGGAATACTTATAATCCTCAGGATTATTGACTGATTCAGCCACAGCCTTCATTATATGTTCAGGCGGTCTGAAATCAGGTGTCCCAACAGAAAGGTTATAAACCTTTCTTCCTGCCTTGATTAATTCGCTTTTCTTCTCATCCAGCGCAGCAAATATTCCTGTCTGGAAATGATTTAATCTTTCTGCACGTTTGAATTCCATTTTAATCTTTCCTTCCTCTAACCCTTGTATTTTCACACTTTAATTTATTTCTGTCAATATTGATTTTGCTATTCTTCCGTTAATGTCCGTAAAATGTCCGCCTCTGTTATATTCAAAAAACACTTCTTTGGTCTTGCCAAATACTTCTGCCAATTTTTCCGTGTTAAATCCGACTTTTTCCCGCTCCGCATTTTTAGTAAGAGATTCCTTATCTCCAAGGGACATATAAATTTTGCCGATTCTTTTGCCAATGGATTTTTCGTTAAAATATTCCAAAGCACCGGGATACCATAATGACCCCGAAACGCTCATAACCCCGTCAAACAATTCTTTTTCACATGCCGCAAAAAGTGCAAAAAGTCCTCCGAGGGAATAACCTCCGATATACTGCCTCTGATATTTTTCATCATAAATCTCACTTATAAACCATGATAAAAATTCTTCTCCGCCCCCTGTTTTTCCCATATTTTTATCGTGGTATTTCCACGGTGTCATACAGTAATTCCAGTCATACGGATATATCATGACGAGCCTCACTCCTTCAACAGGCTCTATATTAATTCTTTCCGCCATAAAAAAATAACAGACTGTCTGGCTGTCTTTATCACCGATTGTCTCATAGCTGCAATTTTTTAAATACATTAATTCGCTCATGCTTTCATTCTATCACATTTTATTTATTTGGGAATATATTTAGATTACAGATATTTTTAAGAGGTAAATTATGAAAAAAAGACTTTGTTGTTTTATTCTGGCTTTTATTTTGATTGCAATCTGTCAGGCCGGGTGTGGTAAAAAAGACAACGGTATGAAAAAGGTTGTTCTCAATGAGGTTGCCCACTCTATTTTTTATGCTCCTCAATACGTTGCAATAGAGATGGGATATTTCAAGGATGCGGGCATAGACCTCGTTCTTGAAACAGGTTTCGGCGCCGACAAAACAATGACTGCCCTTATATCCGGCAATGCCGATATTGGTTTTATGGGTTCAGAATCCACAATTTATGCTTATGCGGAGGGTTCTAAGGATTATGCCGTTAATTTCGCCGGACTTACCCAGCGTGCCGGTAACTTCCTCGTTGCCAGGGAAAAAATTGATAACTTCTCATGGGATATGGTTAAGGGCAAAAATGTCCTCGGCGGCAGAAAGGGCGGCATGCCTCAGATGGTGCTTGAATATATCCTGAAAGCCAACAATATTGACCCTGCCTCTGACCTCTCAATCGACCAGAGTGTTGACTTTGGTCTGACCGCAGGTGCTTTTTCCGGCAATACAGAGTATGACTTTACCGTTGAATTTGAACCGGGTGCCACTTCTCTTGAGAAAGAGGGCAAAGGTTATGTAGTTACTTCCCTTGGCGTTGACAGCGGTTACGTTCCTTACACCGCCTACTCCGCTAAAAAGAGCTACATTGAGAAAAATCCTGAAATCATCAAGGATTTCACTTCTGCCATCCAGAAAGGCCTTGACTACGTCAATTCTCATTCTTCCGCCGAAATTGCCAAGGTCATCGCCCCTCAGTTTGAGGATACGGACATCGACACCATTACCACAATAGTTGAAAGATACAAATCCCAGGACACATGGAAAAAAGACACCGTCTTTAGCAGGGAATCCTTTGAGCTTCTTGAGGATATCCTTATTGAAGCAGGTGAATTAAAAGAAAAAGTTCCTTACGAGGATCTTGTAAAGGCCGACTAAGGGGGAAACCGGGTTTCTCTACCCTTTTCGGCTGTTTTTCCCGATTTGGGTAGAGATTTCCAAACGGCAGCTCTGGGGTTATCTACCTTTTCAGCTGTTTTTCGCTATTTGGATAGAGATTTCTAACCGGCGGCACCGGGTTTCTCTACCTTTTCGGCTGATTTCCCTGATTTGGGTAGAGATTTCCGACCGGCGGCACCGGGATTCTCTACCCTTTCGACTGATTTCCCCGATTTGGGTAGAGATTTCCAACCGGCGGCTCTGGGATTCTCTACCTTTTCGGCTGATTTTCGCTGTTTGGGTAGAGATTTCCAACCGGCGGCTACTGGGTTTCTCTACCCTTTTCGGTTGATTTCCCCGATTTGGGTAGAGATTTCCACAAAAAGACAGGCAGGCTCATCATAAGACCGCCTGCCTGCTGTACTTTTATTACTAATTTCAATCAATTTCGCGAATTACAGTTTTGTCCTTACGTGACTAACAGTTATTGTTAGCATCTGCTATATTCAGCTCCCTATGAAAATTAATTAAACTTGATTCTCTGAATCTTGCAGTTCTGTCAACACGTCCTTTATTTGCTACTCGAATATAGGATTCTATATATTCTATTGCCTCTTTTTCAATAGTTTCATAATTGTTTTCTATTATTTTTATTTGGCTATTACTTATTTTGGGAATATCAAATCTGATATAATTTATATTATTTATTATCATTATGTAACGATAATCCAACCCTGCTTTTGGTTTACTCAGACTTGGAACAGAGAATCCTATTTTACCAAATTTTCTATTTGGTTCACCTAGGTTTTTTCTTAATGGGATAAGAACAGAATTATTATTAAATTGAATATTTAAGCATATATGAGTACGAATATTATATTTCGACGAATCAGCAATGTCTAAAATTTTTATCAACGTTGGATTATCAATATAATATTGTTCCGTTATATAACAGTATTGTATATCCGACATTTTATCTCCTAGCAAAATAGGAAGCATTACTGCTTCCTATTAGATACAAAACAATTTTTCGATTTTTTATTAGCCAGGTGACATCGAGAAACCCCTCGCAATATTGTCAGGTTATTTTTAGCCAGACGCTCCTGAACTACGTCTCAAAGATAGAGAATATTTTTAATCTCCTACCTATATTGTACACAATTAAGGTAAAAACTCATAGTAGAAAATCTTATGAATTTTGCTATATATTTTGTGCAATATTACCTATTACTGAATTTAATATATAAATGAGTAATGCGTTATTCTCCCTTCCAAGCCATTTTCCAACTTTGAGGCAGGCGGCGTCTTATCTTCCCGTAAATTACAGATTACTGAGGTTTTCAAAACGTGGAATCTTCTTGGCTGCTGTCATCTTCTTGATTCTGTCTTCTTTCTCTTTGTCAAGGTCACGTTCCTCGTCTTTGTAGCATTTGTTGTAAATTCTGATGCACACATAAGTGATTGCAGCAACAACAACTGCAGTTGCTATAAGCTGGACGATAACGTTAATAACTTTACGCTCTGCCATGTACTGGATTGCTTCAATGACTATATAGCTGCCAAGTACCATTCCATAATAACCCTTGTGGATTTTTTTCTGATATGCAGCATACATAGGAATGGTTATTGCTAACTGGTATATGACAAAAAGAACTGCGACAATAGTGAGCATTACAATGGCGGATGTCTTATAGCCGATAAGTTCCATTGCACTGTCTAACATTTTGGTAGCTGCCTCCTGGTCTTTGGCGCCACTGACAAGTGTCTCAAGTCCGCTTCTGTTAATAATTATCATAGGCGACACAAGCTGGAAAAGTGAGGACATTGTGAAAACTGCCTGTGTGTAGGCTATACCCTGTCCGAAAGAGAAGCCCTCTCCGAAGCTTTTAAGCCTGTAGGCGAAAACCTTGTTGGCAAGCATCCTGCCCAGAACCGCAAGAAAAGCCGTTGACAATGTATATACGATAATAAAAGCCGCCGTGGACACAATTACTTTATTGGCGGAATCTGCATACTTCTTAAATGGCGAATATACAAAGATAAGATTAATGAGCAAGGACGGAGCAAAATAATTAAATGAAATGTAGGTGATCACGCCTCCGAGTATGCCAAAGCCATTACCCTTCTGTTTCTTCCTAATTAAAATAATCGTTGCTATAACAAAAGCAAGAATCACGACAAGTCCTATGATACCTGCTGCAATTTTACCATTTGGGACCTTGGCAGTCATATCGTATCCTTCGTATGAAATTGCCTGGGTTACCGATTCTAATGTCTCATTCTGCATAAAAAAATATCTCCTTAACAATGTAAAAGCCCTGCCAATCTGACAGGGCTAATCATAATCCTACTTGAATGACAATATACTTTTTGACAAAATATAAATATATATATAATTGAAAAAGGCACACTGTAAACTTGTTGATTATCTTATGTGCTGCAGTTAATTAAATAACTTTAACATTAACTGCCTGTGGTCCCTTAGCTCCATCGGCTACTTCAAATTCAACCTTCTGGCCTTCTTCGAGCTTCTTATGACCATCCATAACGATTCCTGAGAAATGAACGAAAACATCCTTGCCATTCTCATCAGAAATAAATCCAAACCCTTTCTGGTCATTGAACCACTTTACTGTACCCTTGTTCATCGTGATACCTCCAAAAATTATAAAAGTTGTCTTATAAAACGACACTATAAATCTAACACACAAGGAACTATAAGTCAAACTAATTTCTTTAGCTCATCCACTGTAAAATTGTATGCCTTGTTGCAGAAATGGCATTTAACCTCTATAGGCTCATTGTCCGCAATAATGTTGTCAAGCTCTTTTCTGCCGATTGCGATGAGTGCTTTTGATACACGCTCCTTAGAACAGTTGCAATAGAATCTGACAGGCATTTTATCAAGAATCTCCGGGTCAAGTCCGCCGAGAATAAGATTAATTATGCCCTCTGGGTCAAGTCCGTTCTCAAGCATTGAAGTGACGGATTTTATTGTGGAAATTTTCTCTTCGACAATTGATATTGTCTCCTCCGTTGCGTCAGGCATAAGCTGGATAATAAAACCACCCGCGACATTGACGGTATTGTCTTTTGTCATAAGAACACCAAGTCCCACGGAGGACGGTGTCTGCTCGCTTGAGGCAAAATAATAAGTTAAATCCTCTGCAATTTCCCCACTGACAAGCTCGCAGGTGCCGGTATACGGCTCTTTAAGTCCCAGGTCTTTGATGACCGTAAGAAGTCCCACTCCGAGGGAACCGCCAACGTCAAGTTTGCCTGCGGCATTGGCAGGCAGTATTACATTAGGGTTGGCTGCGTATCCCTTGACATTGCCTTTTGAATCGGCAGTAACAAGATAATGTCCCACAGGGCCGCTGCCCTCTGCTTTAATTGTAAGGACATCCCTGTCGCCCTTCATCATGCTTCCCATCATTGCTCCCGCTGTGAGAAGTCTGCCAAGTCCCGCCGTTACGACAGGACTTGTGTTGTGTGCCTGTCTTGCGGCCTCAACTGTATTTTTTGTATATGCGGCAAACGCCCTGACCTGCCCATTAGCTGCGATTGCTCTTACTAAATAATCTTCCATATTTCATACCATCCTTAATTGTACTGTAAAACATAGTAAACCCTGTCCCTTGAAAAATCAATGGGCGATTTAATGTCCTCCGATAAAGCGTCCTTTACCGTAAATCCTGCCTTTGCCGCGCACTCCCTTATATCGGTACCGGTAAAAACATGCTGTGTGTGTTCTTCCTCGTAGAGCTTATATTTTCCCATGCTTTTAATAAAAAAACTAAGGTAATAAAAGTTATCCCCCGTCTCTTTATCAAATTCGTTTTCCCAATAATATCGTCCGAAATTCCTTTCATCCGAATAAATATTTTCTCCAAGCTTTTCATAAAAAGTTTCCGTTTTCAGGTCAAAAATAAAAAAGCCGCCATTTTCAAGATGTTTTCCAACACTTAGAAACGTATTATACATATCATCATTATTTAAAAGATAATTCATGGAATCACATACGCTTATTACAACGTCAAATTTTTTTCCAAGGTTAAAATTTCGCATGTCCGAACAGACGTAAGAAATTCTTTTTCCGAAAGGCTTTTTCTTCGCAACCTTAATCATTGCTTCTGACAAATCAAGCCCGGTAACTTCGTAGCCGTCTGCTGCCAGAAGTGCCGTAAACCGTCCCGTACCGCAGCCAAGCTCAAGAACTCTGTGACATTGTATATTCCTGCGCTCCATATATGCCTCTATTCCGTCAAGCCAGTCCACATAAGGGATGTCATTCATAAATACATCATAAACTTTTGCAAAAAAAGAATATGCTTTCATAAAACCTCCATACTTGATTAATCCGTCCTTATAATCTATACTGTTTTTAACAGATTTATAAGGTGGAAAAATTATGCAACACTCAAATTTAATACAGATTATACGCCGGCAGCACCTGCCACGGCTTGTTTTTCCGTTAATTATGATTATTGTATCAGTTGTTTTTATAATAAGCAATCCTTTTAAAAAGGCTCTGACACCCCATATGGTGGATTCGTTGGATGCAATTGATTCCTTATATGAGAACGGCGAAGAATACATAAAGTGTACAATAGATAAAATGTACTACACGGGATATGATTATGTAAAAGGCAACAAGAAAAAAGCAGGTATATACTATACCTTCTATAATGGAATCTGCTACTACATCATATATCCAACAGGCTCAACCGATAAAGGTACTCCTGCAATAATTGATGGTGCAACATTTCCTGCAAAATTGCATCATTCCGAACCGATTTACAATGCCCTGGTAAAAAATGTTTCAGAAATGGTTAATTTTACCGAGGACGGGCTCAAATCCGTGAGCTGTGATTTATTCATAAATTCATACGCTTACAATACCAACTACTCCCGGTTTATGATAATCGGATTTATGATAATTGCGCTTATATCTCTTATTTTCTTAGTATTGCTTATTATAGCTGCAATTAATCCTAATTACTCATCGCCTGTAAGGACACTTAAGAAATATGGAGATTACAAAACATTATTTGCGATTGCCGTCACAGAATACGATACGGCGGTGGCTGTTGGACGTAAGAATGTATTTATTACCGATACGTTTCTGATAATCATTACCAAAACCGATACTGATATTATTCCGCTTGAAAATATAACATGGATATACGATTATAACGAAGTCTACCATAAAAAGGGCAACACCATAATGTATCATCCTTTATGTATTGTAACGGATATTAAAAAGTTATATAAGATACGACATGTTTCCGAAAAAGGAATTGACTCCATTGTCAATACCCTTTTAAGCAGATACCCTGAAATAATGACAGGCTGCAATAACTAATACACATAAAATACCGCTGTAAGCATAATCTGACTGTATCATGCCTACAGCGGTTTTCTTTATTTTACTATTCCGATTAAATCATTAATATCAGAAACGCCTTTATTTACCATATATTTTTCAATACCTTCTATAACCTCAAGTGTTGTACGAGGGTTATGGAAATTGGCTGTTCCTATGGATACTGCGGTGGCTCCTGCAAGAATAAATTCAAGTGCGTCCTCTGCCGTGGCGATTCCGCCCATACCGATAATAGGTATTTTAACCGCATTGGCTACCTGATATACCATTCTTACCGCAACAGGTTTAACTGCAGGTCCTGAAAGGCCTCCGGTCTTATTGGCAACCGCAAAGGTCTGTCTGTTAATGTCTATTTTCATTCCTGTAATAGTGTTTATAAGTGAAAGCACATCCGCTCCGCCGGCTTCTGCTGCTTTGGCCATTTCGGTAATGTCCGTAACATTAGGGCTTAACTTCATGATTACGGGCTGTTTTGCAACTTTTTTAATTGCTTTCGTAATGTGCTCGATATTGGCTGCATTCTGTCCAAAAGCAATTCCACCTTCTTTGACATTTGGGCAGGAAATATTAATTTCAAGCATATCCACAGGTTCACATGCAAGTCTTTCCACAACCTCAACATAATCTCTTTCGGATTTGCCGCAGACATTCACAATTATTTTGGTATCGTATTTCTTAAGGAAAGGAATATCTCTCTCACAAAATACATCTATACCCGGATTCTGAAGCCCGATTGCGTTAATCATTCCACCGTAAGTCTCAGCAATTCGTGGTGTAGGATTGCCGGGCCAAGGCACGTTTGCAACGCCCTTTGTTACAACGGCTCCTAATTTGTTAAGGTCAACAAATTCGCTGTATTCCATTCCTGAACCGAAAGTTCCTGAGGCTGTCATTACCGGATTCTTAAGTTCTACACCGGCAAGATTAATTTTAGTATTCATTAAAGATCAACCTCCTTGGCATTAAATACAGGACCATCCTTGCATACTCTGGCATTGTGGACTTTAGAATGGTCGTCAATTCCTGTTGTCTTACATACACAGGCAAGACACGCGCCGACTCCGCATGCCATTTTTTCTTCAAGGGAAATATATGCTTCGATATTATTTTCTTCGGCATAAGCCTTTATGCCACGAAGCATAGGTGTAGGTCCGCAGGCATAAATAATATCGCCCTTGATACCGTTTTCCCTGATTGCGTCTATAACGGTTCCCTTGGTTCCGATACTTCCGTCATCACTTGCAATCGTAAGATTACCGTATGCTTTAAGGTCATCTGTAAGGAAAGTGTCACTGTTTCTGTAACCTACGACAATCTCAGGTTCACCGCCCATTCTCCTTGCAAGTTCAAGCATTGGAGGAATTCCTATGCCTCCACCGATAAGAATGGCTTTTCTGCCCTCTTTAATAGGAAAACCATTACCTATAGGTCCGAGGATGTGTATGGACTCTCCTTCTTTATATGTAGAAAATTCCGTGGTTCCGCCACCTACAACCCTATATACTATTCTAAGTTTCCGGCCTTCTGTCTCACAGATACTTATAGGTCTTGGAAGCAGCTTTGACGCATCCTTGGTATACACGGAAATGAACTGGCCCGGTACTGCCTTTTCTGCAATATTGCTTGTCATAATCCACATATCAAATACGCCGTCAGCTATTTTTTTCTGGCTGATAACCTTTGCGTTTTCTTCAAATTTCATATCATTAACCTCTTGCTGTATTGATATCTTCTATCATATCAAGTGTTGCCTGTCTTGACGCATCTGCGTAATTAAGGCTGCCAAATGAAGCGTATTTTTCCTGCTTATATGCACAGATAATACCTCTTGAGCTGTTTACAATTGCACCAAGACCGTCCTCGTTAAAATAATCTACAAGGTCTTTGCCTTTGCCGCCCTGTGCACCGTAACCCGGTACAAGAATAAATGTCTTTGGCATGAGTTTTCTAAGTATTTTACCCTGTTCAGGATATGTGGCACCTACAACGGCACCCACATTACTGTATGAATCCCCCATACATTCCTGTCCCCATTTATCAACCTGTTCTCCCACAAGTTCATAAAGTGGTCTTCCGTCTACAAGGCGGTCCTGAAATTCTCCGCTTGATGGATTAGAAGTCTTAACAAGCACAAAAATACCCTTGTCATTCTCTTTACATACATCTATAAAAGGCTTGATTCCGTCACTTCCAAGGTATGGATTAACAGTTACAAAATCTTCATCAATAGGAGTATATGTCCTGCTTCCTACCGTAACTTTACCGATATGTCCTACCGCATAGGCTGTGGAAGTCGAACCGATATCACCTCTCTTGATGTCACCGATAACAACAAGTCCTTTTTCATGGCAGTAATCAACAGTTCTCTTAAATGCTGCAAGTCCTTCAATACCAAACTGCTCATACATGGCAATCTGTGGCTTGACTGCAGGAACAATATCATAAATATTGTCTACAATTCCTTTATTATACTCAAATACCGCTTCGGCAGCACCTTTAAGTGTCTCGCCGTATTCGTCATAAGACTTTTTAAGGATATGCTCAGGAATATAAGAGAGCATAGGGTCAAGACCTACTACAACAGGTGCATTTGTTTTCTTGATTTTTTCAACTAACTGGTTAATCATATTTTGTTCTCCTTGTATACTATTTTACCGCCTACCATGGTAAGCATTACTTTTCCTTTAACTTTCTTTCCGTCAAAAGGAGTGTTGTGCCCCTTTGATACGAAATCTTTTCTGTCAATGACAAATTCTTTATCTTTATCCATTATTGTAATATCGGCAACTGCTCCGGGTAAAAGAGTTCCTCTGTCGATACCGATTACTCTTGCGGGATTGTAACTCATCTTCTCTGCCATCTGCATAGGAGTAAGGACTCCGCCGAGCACAAGCTCTGTGTATGTAAGGCAGAGACTTGTCTCAAGTCCTGTTATTCCAAACGGAGCCTCGCTTATAGGCTTTTTCTTTTCTTCTTCAGAATGAGGGGCATGGTCTGTTGAAATTACATCCATGATGTTATCTTTAAGACCTTTTTTAAGAGCCTCCACATCTTCACGTCCTCTTAAAGGTGGGTTCATCTTGTAGTCCGCATTATCGCAAGGAATGTCTTCATCACATAATGTAAAGTGGTGAGGGCATACCTCTCCGGTAACATCTATGCCGTCCTCTTTGGCAATTTTTATCATCTTAACACTGTCTTTGGTTGAGCAATGACAGAGATGAAGCCTGCAGCCTGTTTCTTTGGCTAAAAGAATGTCTCTTGCCACAATCACATCTTCAACGGCATTGGTTATTCCCTTAATTCCCAGTTCTTCTGATTTGGCACTTTCATTGAGGGCACCGCCGTTTACCATGTTCTTATCTTCACAATGGGCTAATACCACCATTCCGCAGTCAGCGGCACGATACATAGCCTCTCTGTATACTTCTGCGTTCATAACTGATTTGCCGTCCTCGCTTATTGCGACAACGCCCTCTTCTCTTAAAGCTTCCACATCAACAGGAACTTTTCCCTCCTGTCCCATGGTAACGGAAGCTACCTGAAGTACGTTGACTACGGCATCTCTTTTAATTATATCATTAACCCTGCGCACCATTTCCACACTGTCAATTACCGGCTTTGTATTAGGCATAGGAAGAACGGTTGTCACTCCTCCCCTTGCTGCTGCAAGAGAACCTGTTTTTATTGTCTCTTTGTATTCAAAACCCGGTTCCCTGAAATGAACATGAAGGTCAATAAGTCCCGGCATTACATAACACCCTGCTGCATCAATAACGTTGTCTATTTCATCATGGCTGTCATTATCAACGGCTGCTATTATTCCGTCTTTTACCACGATGTTATATATGCCGTCTTTGCCTGATGCAGGGTCAAGCACATGTCCGTTTTTAATTAAATATAAACTGTTGTTTTCCATGTATTAAGTCCTCTATTTTAAAAATCCGTTTACTATCTGTTCCTCTGCTTCAGCCTCTGTTAATCCCAATGTCATTAATTTAATGAGCTGCTCTCCTGCTATTTTACCGATAGCTGCTTCATGTATAAGACTTGCTTCAACGGAATTGGCAGTTATCTCAGGAATTGCCTTGACAGAAGCATTGTCCATAATAATGGCATCACACTCCGAATGTCCGGCACACTCATTATTTCCGTCTATCTTGGCATAAAATACCTGTGTGGAATCATTCTTTGCAACCGAACGTGATATAACGTTGGTACTTGAACCTTTTCCGTTAAGCTCTACCTCAAAGCTTGTCTTTGCATATTGCTTACCATGGGTCATTATCTTTTCTTTAACAATAAAAGCTGCCCCATCTCCTAACCTGCCCTTGGTAATTCTGTCAGTGGAATCTATTCCTTTAATCTGGGTGGTTTCCATTTCCATATATCCGTTTTCGTCAATATCAACAACCGTGGTAGGGTTCATAATTCTCAAACCATTGCCATCACCCTCACCATAGTGTTTTTCCACATATCTGACCCTGGCATTTTTGCCGATATGAAATGTATGGATTCCGTCATGTGATGATTTCTTATCTCCGCCGTTATGGATTCCGCAGCCTGCCACAATTAACACATCACTTCCTTCTCCTACATAAAAATCGTTATATACGAGGTCGTCAAGTCCTGTCTGGCTTAAAACAACAGGAATGTGGACACTTTCGTTTTTGGTTCCGGGCTTAATAATAATGTCTATTCCCGGCTTGTCCGTCTTGGTTACTATATCAATATTGGATGTTGTATTTCTTCCTGCTGCCGCTCCGTTGACTCTGAAATTATAAGCACCTGCAGGCACTTCATGGAGTCCCGCAATTTCCGCAAGCAGATTTTTCTGTATCTGGTCCATATTACCTTGCCTCCATTTTCTTACATGATTCTTTTGCATTACCACTGCCAAGCAGAGTTGGCAACATCTCATGTCCGCCTGAAGCTGCCACTTTGCCATCAGCAATTACTATAATACGGTCGGCAATGTTAAGTATTCTTTCCTGATGGGAGATTATGATAATTGAACCCTTGGTCTCTTCATGCATCTTTTCAAAAACATCAATAAGATTGTTAAAGCTCCAAAGGTCAATTCCTGCTTCCGGCTCATCGAAAATCGATACAGATGTGCCTCTTGCAAGAATCATTGCGATCTCTATTCTCTTAAGTTCGCCGCCTGAAAGACTCGCATTAACTTCCCTGTTAATGTATTCCCTTGCACAAAGTCCCACTTCCGAAAGGTACTCACATGCTTTGCCCGCATTGATAGGCTCGCCTGCGGCAAGAGTTATAAGATCTTTTACGGTTATTCCCTTAAATCTTACCGGCTGCTGGAATGCAAAACTGATTCCTTTTCTTGCCCTGTCAGTAATTGACAGTTCTGTAATATCTTCGCCGTCAAGCAGAATCTTACCCGATGTAGGCGTAACAATTCCTGCGATTATCTTCGCAAGTGTTGACTTTCCGCCGCCGTTAGGCCCTGTTATCGCCGTAAATCTTCCATCTATTTTAAGGCTTATGTCTTTAATAATTTCTTTGTCTTTGCCTTCTTCATCAACCTGATATGATATATTTTGTAATTCTAACATATATTTCTTTTCCTTTTTCTGTAAAGTCTATACAGTTTTGATTATTTTATCATTATTTTGTCAGAGTATTCAACCTATTTTTACAGCTGAAGGGCCAACATATAATCCTTCTTTAAAGTATTCACCGGAATATCTGATTTTATCTGCATTTTTAAGGATATTGCCTGTTACGGTTCCTCCTGTGACAATTCTTTTTACATTTTCATCAGATATCTCGGCAAGTCTGAACTCACCGCCAAAATCGCCTGTAAGCGGATCCATCTGGAAATCGGAGAAGTTCTTTACCAGAATGTATTTTCCTTTAAGAAGTCTGTCCATCGGTTCGCCGTTACATACACAATGTAAATTCTCGTACATTCCTATATACGGTCTGTTAAGATATGACAAGTGCATTACATTGCCATGGATGTTTTTGACAATACCGTGTTCTATTATCATACGGGATCCGGTTTTAACGCCCTCTGCACTGTACGGATATTCCGGCACCCCCTCTATGCTTATATCGGACATAATATCATAACCTTCTTTGTAATCCGAATATCCGGGATATACATACGCTGCATTGCTTCTCATAAGGTAGAATTTCAGAAATTCCTTAACATAGGAATCCGTAAGCACAATGGGATAACCTGAATAATCTGCCGGACTTCGTTTTGCCGATTCTCTTTCAACTGCCAGTTTAAGCTGTTTTGCGCACTTTTTTCTGATGCTTTCTTTTTCCATGTCATAATAAGAAAAATCAGCATACAGTTCCACATCATTCTCTTTTTTGCATTGGACAACAAATTCGCCGGTTATTTTTCCTGATGTATAAGATATATCGGAGCCTTTTCCGGTTATTATATTTACAGTCCTGGTTTCTCCAAAAAATTCAGCGGAATTAATAAAGGCATCCTTAACTTCATCCTCGGCAGAATAAAGAGCCTTCGCCATTTCAATAACGCTTTCACAGCCGTCAAATACTTTTTCCGTATTTTTATCGATTACTTTTTCAGGCAGCCTGTAATATGGATTCTTCACATAAAGGGCGGATTCCCACGCACTTTCTATAAGTTCCCTTATCTCATCCCCATCCATTCCCGGATATAAGTACACATCTGAGTTTCCGAGATATTCTGTATCATTTTCCTCGAAATTCCTATAAACGCGTAGTCTTATTTCCCTTACTTCCTTGTCTCTTGTCATATCAAGACGATGTTTTACAAAATACATCTCAAAGGCTTTTCTATGCTCGTCATAAATATTGTAATCAACTATATTCAGTTCGTGAAGTATTTCAACTATTTCTGATACCATTTCAATTACCCCAGTTCTATTTCTGCTTTAATATAAGGGCCTCCGTCGGATACTTTAACCCATTCCTTATAACCTTTTCCACAATATCCGCCTCCGTTAAGTTCAGGAGTCTCTGACATCATTGATATGGATTTTAACAAATCCGGAACATATCCGCTAAGCACAACCGGTGAAAAGATTCTGCCCGTAAATTTTCCGTCTTTTATCTCTCTTGCCATATTTACCATACACTGTATTCCCCAGTTTTTAGGGTCTTCCATTCCGCAGGTTGCATTTTCAAGCATAAAACCATACTTTATGGATTTAATCATATCCTCCGGTCTGTCTTTGCCGCCTTCAAAATAGGTATTGGTCATTCTTGTATATGCCTTATGCTCGTAATTTTCCCTTCTGCCGTTGCCCGTTCCTTTTGTCTTAAGGATACCGGCTGTCTTGGCATCCGAAATTCCCGTCTGCAGGATTCCGTTCTTAATAATTACGGTATCATGACCACAGGTTCCTTCGTCGTCAAAATCATAGGTGGCAACTTCGTATGCACCCATTCCGTCATGCATGGTTACAAGTCCGGAAGCAACTTCTTTGCCGATAAAACTCTTGGCAAGTGCCCTGTCTTTTACGAACATATCCATTTCAACGCCGTGACCGAAGGCTTCATGGACTATCATCCCCGTTACCTCAGGCGTACATATACATTCGTATCTGCCCGGCGTAATCTTTTCTGCCATAAGCAGCTTAACCGTATTCCCGGCAACGTTTTTAATGTCTGCTTCCAATGAATCAAGCACATCATAACCATTCATTCCTGAATACGATTTAAAATAACTTCTTACAATATCGCCTTTTTTTGCCATCATTGACATGGCACAGGTCATCCATAAAATATTCTGGGACATATCCCTGTTTTTGGAGATAAAAATTTTTCTACTCTTTTTGAAGGAAGAATTAATCGTGCAGTCAATAATCTGTCCGTCAGCCTCAAGACCTTTCTGCCTTAATTCGGTGAGTTTGTCAAGGATTGCCTTATCCCCGAGAATTTCAGGACTGCGGCTCATATCGTTTTCTGAAAAAGAATGAAATACTTCATCCTCCATACGTTCCGTATCTTCAATGGTAAAATTCTCTTTAAGTTCTTCTGCCTTGTCAAAAAGATTTTCTATCCGAGCAATAATTTCTTCTAAATCACTAACTTTAAGCGAATTAAAGGAATGTTCCACAAGGCGGTTTCTGCCGTGGACACGCAGGACATACCCTCTTGCGCAGGATATTTTATCCTGTGATGCAGACAGTCCCCTGCCTGAAACGGAATATTTTCTTCCTGTACTGTTTTCAAAAAGAATTGAGGCATAATCATACTTCTGCCACAACTTCTCCATAAGTGCTCTTATGGCAAAATATTCCGAAAGTTCCACAAGTGAATCAAATCTTGTAAATATTTTGCTGTCATATTCTTTGACCGGAGGCAGACTATCAGGAATCATTATCGTTTTAAGTCCCGCCTTAACAGCCGATTCAATTCCGTTATAAGAATCCTCCACAGCATAGGTGTCATGTGGATTGCATTTAAATTCTTTACAGGCTTTAAGGTATATATCAGGGAAGGGTTTACTGTGTTCTACCATATCTCCGCCGATAATTACATCAAAATATCCTGTAAGCCCCGTTTCATCAAGGTGGTGGAGCACCACATCTTTCCTTGAGGAAGATGCAATGGCAACTTTCGCACCTATACTTTTAAGAGTGTCAAGGATAAGCTTGGTTCCTTTTTTAAGAGGAACGCCATCTTCTTCAATGTGACCCGTAAATATTTTTTCCTTTAAATCGTAGAATTCATCAAAAGGGAAATCCTCGCCACAGTGTGTTTTAAGGATATCCACCTGGTCAACCCTGTTTCTTCCGATACAAAGTTTTAACGGAATCTCAAAATTATCTATGTGAAGTATTTCGGCTACTTCACGCCATGTTCTTGTATACACTTTCTGGGTGTCGAAAAGAACTCCATCCATATCAAATACAACATTTAACATATATGACCTCTTTTATGCGTTAAGCATTATTTTTTCACTGTTCATCGCCTTAGCCATAAGACATACCATTACTCCCGCAAACGCATAAGTTATTATCGTTGACGTAAGGTACTGGTTCATTGTGATTGTCCTTTCAAATATACCTTTGAATGCAGCTGAGGTGTTATATACAGGTATCATATAACTGCCTGAAGTTACGTCTCCCGAATACATTGTTATCATTCCCGCAAACATGACTATTATATACACAGGCATTATAAAAGACTGTGCCTCTTTGATATTCTTTGCCATAAGGGATACAAAACCTATAATTCCAACATAAAGGAGTACAAGTCCTAAAAGCAGCACTACAAACTGCACAATCTGTAATGATGTGAAATTAAGTGAAAGTCTGTTAAACATTTCTCCCATTCCGCTTTTTTTACTAAGAACCACGGCTGAACCGATAAACGATATTACATATACACCTGCCGAAAGAACAGATACTATGGCAAGGGCTGCTATTTTACCCATTATGATATCAACTCTTTTTATAGGGCTTATAAGAAGGTTAGCGATAGTTCCTCTTTCCTTTTCTCCCGCAATGGTGTCAACACCAAGTCCCATTGCACCCCCAAATATAAGAATAGTTATTAAATAGGGAATAATGGTGCCAAGAATTTTGCCTGTGGCTTTACCATCATCCTGTACAATCATATCGGGATTATCAGCATCAACGGAAAATACCATGGCATAATTCAGTGAGCCAAATCTCTCATTAAGTAAAAGCTGTTTGTATTCTTCAAGATATGTTTCCGTAAAACGTGTTCTCGCTTCGCCGGAATTATCTTCTGACGGATTGTAAAAAGTCTTTATATCAGGAAGTGTTGACGTTGCGTCCGCATTTTTAAAGTTCTCGTAAAAATTCTCAGGAAATACAACTACAAGGTCGTATGTTCCGTCAAGAAGCTTATCTTTGTATGTGTCTGCCGATTCACCTGCCGGTATAACATTTATGTTACATTCAGTGTGCTTTGACATAAGTTCCGAAAAATTATCAGGCATATTCTGCACAAAAACTTCCGATACATGTTCGTTTATGCTTGATTTCTGCTTATCTACCAGAAAGAACATCATTCCGTAAATTCCGGCAATTAATATAATCGGAAGGATAAACAGGGAAAATACCATCTTTTTGTCCCCAAATACCCTTTTTAATTCTTTTGATAAAATTACCTTGAAACCCATTTATTTGTCCTCCTTATGATTAATTTTGTACATTTCAAAAAATGCGTCCTCAAGATTGTTAACATTATATTCTTTAAGAATTTCAGGAATTGTGTTCTCGCAGATTTTTTTACCGTCAATTATTATGGCTACCCTGTCGCAAAGTGCTTCCGCTTCCGTCATGATGTGGGTGGATATAATTATAAGCTTACCATCATCACGAAGCTTTTTGAGATAGTCTGTTACAAGTCTTGCGGTGATAATGTCAAGTCCGCTTGTAGGTTCATCAAAAATGACAATGTCAGGGTTATGGACAAGGCTTACCGCTATTGCGGCTTTCTGCTTCATACCGGTTGAAAGTTCTTCTATCTTCTTTGTCTTAAATTCTTCTATTCCGAAATAACTGAAAAGTTCGCTCTTTCTTGTGCGGATATCATCATCTTTCATATTGTGCAGTTTTCCGAAGAAATCAAAAAGATAATCCACGGAAAATTGTGGGTCAAGCTTGATGTCATTAGTTAAAAAGCCAATTCTTTTCCTGACTTCATCTGCGTCTGTAACTGTGTCAAAGCCATCCACCAGAACTGTTCCCTCCGTAGGCTTCAACAGGGTGGCGATACATCTTAACGTTGTTGTCTTACCTGCTCCATTAGACCCCAGTAATCCAAAAATTTCTCCTTTATCAGCTCTTAAAGATACATCGGAAACGGCTACTCTTGTGCTTGTCGTTACTTTCTCTTTACGCATCTGTCTGCTGCCAAGTCTGTAAATTTTGGTAAGATTATTAATTTCAATCATAGGTTGCTCCTTCTCAGATTCACATCCATTTTTAAGTATATTGTATCACGGTTTTACAGTCCTTGCATTATCTTTTTTGATTAAGTATAATAATCCCATAGAAAGAAAGAAGGTATATTATGAAAAGAAAAATATTATCATTAATACTTATTTTTGCCATGCTTGTATCCCTCAGTGCATGTCAGGGCAATAAAAATCCAACCGGAAAAGACAATGGAAAAAGCACTGTAAGGATTGCATCCATGAAGGGTCCTACTTCAATAGGTCTTGTAAAACTTTACGATGATGCATCCGCTGAAAAGACATCCAATGACTATGATTACAAGATATGCGGAACAGCCGATGAAATCGCAACCGGACTTATTAAGGGTGAACTTGATGCTGCCTGTGTTCCTGCCAATCTTGCAAGTGTGTTATATAATAAAACTGAGGGCCGGATAAAAATTGCCGCAGTCAATACTTTAGGTGTCCTCTACATCCTTTCAAAAGGCATTGATATATCATCAGTTGCAGACCTTAAAGGTCAGACAATCTATACAACAGGACAGGGAACAACCCCTGAATATACTTTAAGGCATATTCTTTCCGAGAATAATATAGACCCTGATAAGGACGTAACAATTGAATATATGTCAGAGGCTGCCGAGGTCCTCCAGAAGGCTTCCGCTATGGATTCAGCAGTTGTTATGCTTCCTGAACCTTTCGTTGAGGTTGCCAAAACCAAGGATCCGGCTTTTGAAACAGTTATAGACCTTACAAAAGAATGGGAAAAAATTCATGATGACAGTTCAATAGTAACAGGTGTGCTTGTTGTTTCTGAAAATTTTGCATCTTCTAATGAAAATGCTTTAAGAACTTTTCTTGATGAGTACAAGGCTTCTTCCGAAAATGCAACGGCCAATATTGAAGAAACCGCTTCATTGCTTGAGAAATACGATATTATCAAAGCTGCCATAGCCACAAAGGCAATACCATACTGCAACATCTGTTTTATTACAGGTGATGAAATGATCAGCAAAGTAACCGGCTATTTCAAGGTCTTATTTGATGCCAGCCCGGATTCTCTCGGAAAAAAATTACCTGACAACAATATTTTTTACATTGTGAAATAACATGAAAAGAAAGACTTTATACACTTTTATTTCAATAATTATATGGCTTGTATTATGGCAGATTATATCTGCCATAATTTCAAGTCCGGTATTCTTGCCTTCACCATTGCAGACCGTCAATGCCCTTTTTTCATTACTTAAGACTTCCGCGTATTACAAAAGCCTTTCATACTCTCTTTTAAACATATCCATAGGTTTTTTTACCGGTCTTTTTGCCGGCGTAGTCCTTGCGGTTGCAGCTTCTGTCAATACCTTTTTGCAGTCGGTAATTGATGTTCCGGTTAAAATCATCCGTTCAATTCCTGTGGCATCTTTTATTATACTTGCCTTATTGTGGGTTGATTCCGCACATCTTTCAACGTTTATCGCAGCGATAACGATTATGCCTGTAATTTATACCAATACTTTTTCAGGTATTGCCCATACAGACAGGCAGATGAAAGAAATGGCTGAGGTATTTCATTTTTCTCCGTTCAAAAAATTGGTTTACATATATATGCCTTATGCAGCTCCCCATTTTCTAAGCGGCATAAAATTATCCTGCGGGTTTGCGTGGAAATCAGGAATTGCCGCCGAAATCATAGGTCTTGTAAGACATTCCATCGGAAACAACATATACAAGTCAAAAATATATCTGGAAACGGATAACTTATTTGCATGGACAATTTCTCTGATTGTTCTAAGTATAATTTTCGAGAAAATAGTATTATTAATTTTAAATTTAATTTTAAAAAGGACAGGTTCAATCAATGATAAAGCTCAATAACCTTACAGTTGCATACAACGATAATACGGTAATATCAGACCTTACTTATGAATTTGCAAAAGGCAACACAGCCATAACAGGCAGTTCAGGAATCGGTAAGACTTCTCTTATCAATGCAATCCTTTCACTCGTTCCATATAAAGGGACTATAGAATCAGATGAAAAATATTCCGTAGTATTTCAGGAGGACAGATTATGCCCTTACCTTACCGCATTTAAAAACGTCCGGCTTGTATGTAATGATAAAGATAAAATTGCAGATGGATTTGCCGCAATGGGATTGTCAGATTGCATGAATGAAAAGGTCATATCCTTAAGCGGCGGCATGAAAAGGCGTGTGGCAATATTGCGTGCTGTTCTTGCGGATTACACCACGATTATAATGGATGAACCATTCAAAGGTCTTGATGATGATACCAGATTGTCTGTCATGAATTATGTAAAAAAAATGACCTCCGGCAAGTCCGTATTATTAGTAACACATGACCTGTCGGAAGCCGATTTCTTCAACTGTAATATTCTTAATCTGCAGTAAAATTATCTAATGAGGAAGCTAATGTATACTGATTTCTTCCATGTTCCTTAGAGAAGTACAAAGCCTTGTCTGCTTTCATATAAAGTTCTGCATAATCATCAATTCCAACTGTACTAACGATGCCTACGCTTACTGAAAGTCTTACTGACTTGCCACCGTGCTCAAATTCTCTGTCCATCTTCTGGCAAAGTGATGATCCAAGCCTGTCTAACGTCTCATCATCACAGGTACTTGGAACAAATGCTATAAATTCGTCTCCGCCATATCGTCCAAGATATCCGCCGGGGAATACTATCCTCATAGCTCCTGCAAGAGTCTTAAGTGCTTCATCTCCTGCTATGTGACCGAGGGTATCATTAACATTCTTAAAATTATCCATATCAATAAGGAATAGTGCGCCCTCTGATGATACACTCTTATTACTCATAAATTCATCAATAAGTGCATCAAAGGAACGTCTGTTATAAAGACCTGTAAGTCCGTCTCTCTTAGCTTCAGAACTTATTATCTCTTTCTCACGCTTCTCATCATATAACTGCTTAACGAATTTCTTCTTATATTCTTCCTCTTCTCTCAGCTTACGGAGAGTTGATTCATTATCGCGCTTAGTCTTATTGGCTTCACATAACTTAGCCTTAACAATATTAAAAGCACTGCTGATATCACTAATCTCATCATTATCCGTTATCTCAATATCTGACATATCAGCATAATCATCATTAAACATCCTGCTCCAGTCCGCGATATCACGTATAGGCTTGATGATTCTTTTTTCAATAAAACTAATCAGATATGCCGTAACAATAATAAAGCCTATAAATATTGCAATCATAAGTCCTTCAATAAGATATACATCTATCCTATTGTTATCGTATGCCTTATTGCCCGTAGCTATAGACTTCTCTATCACATGGTTAAGCTTATCCGCAACAGTTGTTACATCCGCTCTTACAGCTACCAGTGCATCCTTACATTTTTCACTGTCATTAATGCCGTCCTTAAGCAAATTCAACTTATCAGGAATAGAAGTACGTACAATATCATATAATGACTCTATCTCCTGACGTTCATTATTGTCAAATTCAAATCTTGTTGAAAACAAATCCGAACATGCCGACAACAGCTCGATGTCATAGGCATCAGCCAGATTGTTGTATGCCGTTGATGACGGCAGCTTCTGGCATAAATCCAGCGTTGACGAAAAACTGCTTACCTGTTCAAATGCCTGCGCTATCTTATAATACTGTTCAGTATAGAATCTGTACGTCTTATTGTATATAAGCATTGAACTGATAATACATACTGTTATACATAATACGGACAGAATAACAGGTATGTACAGTATTCTTAATTTCTTCCTTAAAGGCTTTCTCTCCATTTCCACAGGAACAACCACTCCTTCAACCAACATATATTGTTATTTTACTATCTTTTTCCAGAAAAAACAATATTTTTTACGTATTAATGTACTCTAATGTAATAATTGGTAGTTTTTTGTCTGATTATGTCTCTGTGAATGTAAAAAAACCGGCACAGACACCTGTAAATGCGGAATCTTATGCCGGTTACTATTGCATAAAAGCTGACAATGGGATTCGAACCCACGACCTACTGATTACGAATCAGTTGCGCTACCAGCTGCGCCATGTCAGCATCAGTATAAATTACATTGCACGCAAAAAGCGTTCCTGAATATCACCTATTATGGCATCAATATCCCGTTTTTCCTCCTTAAGAGGAACAAACCCACCTGCCATAACTTCGTGGCCTCCGCCACATCCAATTCCTGACAATGCTTTATTGGTAATCCTTCCCGCGTTGTATTTACCCATGCTTCTGACGGAAATCTTAATTCCCTCTTTCTTAAGGGAATATACAACCGAGAAATCAACTTCAATAAGATCCAGCATAAAATCAGATATCGAGGCTATAAGAGCCTCCGGACAATTAGAACCGGTATTGGCAAAACTCACATTATCACATACCTTAATGGAATTAATCGCATTAGCATATGCCTTAAGATCATCAATACTTATGGAACAGTGTTCAAGTGACTTAAGAATCTGCTTGTCCGCTATCTTAAAAAGATAACTGTAAGTATCAACATCCTTATCGGTAACTCCTCTTGTAAGGCCCATGGTATCTGTGCATATTCCATAAATAAGTGCTGTCGCAACTCTCTTATCAATAGGAATATTATTGTCCATATAATATTCGGCTATTATAGTGGAACACGCACCAAGCTCAGGTCTTACATCAGCATACCTGTAAGAATCAAGGGAATTCTCAAACGTAGGATGATGATCAATACATATAATCTCATCACCCTTGGTAGTGATAATATTACTATTGCCCTTCTGTGAATCCACAAGGATAACCTCATCATTCCGGTTGATATCCTTCAATTCTTCAATATTAATCATCTTGATGCCAAGACTGTTCACAAGTTCATTCGTGCTGTATCTCTCAATCTGTCCTCTGTAACAGATTGATGAAATAATTCCATATTTTTCCAACAGAACTGAGAGTCCGAATGCTGATGCAATGGCATCCGCATCAGGGAAATTATGTGTCTGTATATACACATGCTTACTTGTAATATTCTCAATTATGTTGCAAAACTTACTCATATCTGTCACCTGTCTGAATTGGTCTTATCTATTATATAATCATTTTGTGACTATTTCAATATCAAATCATAAAATATTATATATATTATTTTCAGGTGTAAAATATGCTGGCTTTGGAATTAAAAGACGTAAACTATTCCTATTTTACAAAAGAAAAAGAAACAAAAGCCCTTCAGGATATTAATCTATCCGTAAAAAAAGGACAATTCATATCCATAGTCGGTCCGTCCGGTTGTGGTAAATCCACGCTTCTGTCCATAATATGCGGTCTTATTGAACCAACTTCGGGTGAAGTAATCGTAAATGGACGCCCGGTAAAAGACGAAATGCGTAACATCGGATATATGCTCCAGCATGACCATCTTTTTGAATGGCGCAGCGTGTACGGAAATGTTATGCTGGGGCTTGATATACACAGAAAAAAAGACACGCAAAATCTTGCCACCCACTATCTCTCCCAATACGGTCTTCTCGATTTTAAAAATTCAAGGCCAAGTGAGCTTTCAGGCGGTATGCGGCAAAGAGTTGCTCTTATACGCACACTTATGATGGAACCGGATATTCTCCTTTTAGATGAACCGTTTTCAGCTCTTGATTACCAGACACGGCTTACCGTATGTGATGATATAAGCTCTATCATTAAAAAAGAGCATAAAACAGCAATACTTGTAACCCATGACCTTGCGGAAGCAATTTCTGTAGGTGAAAGTGTCTATGTGCTTACTAAACGTCCGGGACGCTTCAAAGCGGCAATTGACCTTGACTTCTGCAACGATTTAAGCTCCTTAAAACGTCGTGATACAGCAGAATTCCGTGATTACTTTAATATCTTGTGGAAGGAGTTGTCAGACAATGAATAAAATCAAAACACACTCTGATTATCTGAAATCAGTATTCCGTCATAAAGTATTAATTCATTTCTTTCGTATTTTTCTAGCGGTTTTCTTCGTATCAGCATGGGAAATTTGTGCAGAAAAGGGAATTATCGACTCTTTTATATTCAGCAGTCCAAAACGGATTGTTAAATGTTTTATTGAACTTACAAAAAACGGTTTTCTCATACGCCATGTATGGAAAACCATTTATGAAACACTTATATGCTTTATATTTGTTATGATTGCCGCCATTACAGCTGCCGTACTTATGTGGCTTAACAGAAATATCTTCAAAGTTGCCGAACCTTTCCTCGTATTGCTCAACAGCCTTCCAAAATCCGCTCTCGCTCCGGTTCTTATTGTATGGCTCGGCAACAACACTAAAACGGTAATTATTGCCGCCGTATCCGTTGCCGTATTCGGTGCAATGCTCAGTATATACACTTCTTTTACAGAGACCGACAAGGAAAAAATAAAATTAATCCGGACCCTCGGCGGAAAGAAACGCCATATTCTGTTTTACCTTATCTTTCCGTCATCACTGCCGACAATCGTAAATGCCATGAAAGTCAATCTGGGACTTTCCCTTGTAGGTGTAATCATCGGTGAATTCCTTGCAGCAAAAGAAGGACTTGGTTATTTAATCATCTACGGCAGTCAGGTATTTAAAATGGACTGGGTACTTCTTTCCATTGTTTTACTTTCTATTCTTTCAATAATTCTTTATATAATTATCGGGATATTTGAAAAGAGGACTTCCGGCAGATAATTACTTTGCATACTTGTCGATTGCTTCCTGTATTCTTGATTTAGTAAGCTCAGCAAGTTCTGTCTTTTTCATATCTTTATATTCTTCATATGGTATCGGCTTCAGGTAATGCACCTGTGTTGTAACTTTCCTGAGGCTGTTGCCATCCATTGCTTTATAAGAATCAATAAGTGCCACCGGTATAACAGGCACTTTGGCATCCATCGCACACTTAAATACACCTGCCTTAAAATCCTGAAGGGTATTTTTATTGTCGCCATACTTACCTTCAGGGAAAAGCAGATATATTTTACCTTCTTTAAGTTCCCTGGTAACAGTCATCATGATCTTCATCTGCTGTCTGGCATCTTTAAGATTAATGCCGTGCCCCGCTACCATAGGAAGCATCTGCCTGACAATCATCTGATGTTCTCTCTTGCTGTCGATAATAATAGTAAGAGGTCTGTCATGATTACACACAATTCCTAACCCGTCATAATGTCCCTGATGGTTGGCATACATTACATAATTGCCTGTTTCCGGCAGATTTTCTTTTCCATAAACCTTTGTGGTAGTCCTGGAATTCTTACGCATCTTGTCCACAATTTTCTGTACCTCACGATACTTGTCAAGTTCGCTGTATTTCTCCGGACGTTTCATCATATAATTGCATTTATTAATTTCATATATCATAAAGAAAAACGAACGAAGTGCCATAACAATAAGTCTTAACATACTTTTATACATCCTTTCTTCTTTTTTATAAAATCACCGGTCATCCGGTTAATGCTACAATTATATACGTTAAATTTTCTTTTTTCAATAGTACGCTCATATTATCTTAGTTATATACATAAAATATACTAACCAAAAAGTCCGGAGTTTTTAATGAAGAAAATTTTTTCTTTAATTATTTCTTTTATACTTATCCTATCATCTGTCCATATCAGCGTGGCTGCCGATGAGCTTGACTTAACCTCCAAATCAGCAATTCTTATGGAAGCATCTACAGGGAAAATCATTTATGAGCATAACCCAGATGAAATTCTCCGTCCTGCCAGTATTACTAAAATAATGACACTTATACTGATTTTTGATGCCATACATGACGGCAGAATCAAAATGGATGACACAGTAACGGTATCCGAGCATGCCGCTTCAATGGGCGGCAGTCAGGTCTTTCTTGAAGCCGGAGAGACCCAGACCGTTGAAACCCTTATTAAATGCATTGCCATTGCAAGTGCCAATGATGCCTGTGTAGCCATGGCAGAATACATTGACTCCTCTGAGGAAAATTTTGTTTCCCATATGAACGAACGGGCCAAAGGTCTTTCGATGGCCAACACAAATTTTGTCAACTGCTGCGGTCTTGATGCCGATAATCATGTAACCACAGCGAGGGATGTGGCACTCATGTCAAAGGAACTTATCAACAAATATCCTGAAATACATAATATTTCAACAATCTGGATGGACACAATAACCCACGTTACAAGGCGGGGCGAAAGTGATTTTACCCTTACCAATACCAATAAACTTATCAAGCAGTACGAATGGGCAACTGGGCTTAAAACAGGTTCTACAAGTCTTGCCGGATTCTGTCTTTCCGCTACTGCAAAAAGAAACGATATTGAGCTTATTTCCGTTGTTATGGCATCCAAGGACGGCAAATCCCGTGTCGCCGATTCTATCAAGCTTCTTAACTACGGCTATTCACTCTGTCAGATGTACAAAGACACAGATATGCCTGAAATTCCTCTTCCAAAAATATCGGGCGGCATGATTAAAGAGCTTGAATGTGAATATAATGATGACTTTTCTTATCTATTTACAGAAAAATATGATGAAGCCCTTATTACAAAAGATTTTGAATTTATTGATGGGCTGAAAGCACCGGTTAATGAGGGTGATGTAATCGGGCAGCTTTGCTACAAATACAACGGGACACTTATAGGAACAATTGATATCAAATCTTCCGTTACCGTAAAAAAAGCAGGATATAAGGATTACTTCTCATTTCTTGCAAAAAATGTGTTCTGTATATAAGAAAAAGCTTCAGTCACATAGTCTGTGACTGAAGCCTCTATTATCTTACTACATATTCAAAATACTTATGTAAAATTAAGCATCCTGTCTTCTCTTCTTGAATGAAACAACAACGATTCCGCAAGCTGCTACTGCTGCGATTATTGCTGTAGCTACTGCCATAGAATCACCTGCGTTTACATTTCCGTTATTACCGCCTGCTGGCTTGTTGTCTGCTGCTGGCTTATTATCTCCTGCTGGTTTGTTGTCTCCGCCTGCTGGCTTATTGTCTCCGCCTGCTGGCTTGTTGTCTCCGCCTGCCGGTTTGTTATCTCCGCCTGCTGGTGTGTTGTCTACGACTGGTGTTACAGTTGGACCGGCATATTCTACAGCTGTAATCTGTTTTGCATCAAGTCCTGTACCGCCTGTAACATCTGTTACTTTTACTGTGAATGTTACATCGCTGGCTTTATCCAATACTAATTCGAAATTATCTGTATTGTCACCAAATGAATTATCCTTACCAATCTGGTATTTCCATGAATATTCAGCTGCTGACTGAAGGAACTTATATATATAATTGCCGGCTGCTACATTCTGGAATGTAATTGTGTATGTATCACCATTCTTTGTCATAGTCTTACCTGGTAAATCAAATCCGGTATCTGTAATAGTACCTACTACAGAAAGTACATCAGTTACAGGAAGTGGTGCAATTTCCTGTGTCATTGCAGCATCTTTAAATAACTTCTTTGATGTTAAATCGAAATATGCTTTACCATTGCTCTGTGCTACAACTTCTGAATTCCAAGCGCCTTCCTGATATTCTGCATTAGCTGCACCATCACCATATCCAACTACCTGAAAGCCCTGTACTTCATCCGCATTGTTAATTGTAAATACTGCGTAATTCTTGCCGTCTTCTGTAACTGCATCTCCTACCGGAAGAGTTCCAGTCCCCCAGCCTGTTGGCTTAGCTGCTGTTGCAGCGGTCGCTACACTTGCAGTTCCGCCCCAAACATTTCCTTTGTAATACTCTGCTGTCTTACCTGATGTCAGTTCAACATATACTTTAACTGTTGTTCCTGCTGCCTTAGCAGTCTTAGGTGCTGCAACAAGTCCTGCTGCTACGAATGCAAAAGCAGCTACTGTAGCAATGACCTTCTTAAAAATTTTCTTCATTTTTCGTATTCTTCCTTTCCAATACATTTTATTCATGTCTTATGACACTAATTTTATTTTAGTACAGGTATTTTATTTTTTCAATATTTCATTTGTTGTTTTTCCACTATAAAAATGTTGTTTTTATTAAATATATGTGCAATATCACAATTCTTAGAATATCCCATACAAAAAAGGAACCGGTCTGAACCGATTCCTTTATGTAAGCATTTCTATAAAATACTAATTAAGCTTCTACGCTTCTTCTCTTAGCTACAACTGCTACAACTGCGCTTAATGCTGCAACTGCTGCTACGATGTATACCATAACTGAAGAATCGCCTGCTGCTGGAGTCTTGTCTGCTGGAGCTGCTGGTGCTGCACTTGCTTCTTTAACTGTTACAGCTGCCTTAGTTCCATCAAATGTAATTGTTACTGTAGAACCATCTTTTGCTACATCAACTTTTGCATTAGCTCCGCCGCTTGATGCATCTCCTTCAAGGTTATATTCGCCATTATCCCAAGCATGGTTTGTACGAACCTTGAATTCATAAGATCCAGCCTTAACATCTGTGATGTCTACTGAATATGTTCCATCTGCCTGCTTAACCAAATCTGTGTCCTTATCCCAGTTACCATTGATTGATCCGATAACACTGTATGTGTCATCTGCTGCGAAAGCTGTCATAGCCATCATTCCAATTACCATTGCCATTGCTAAAACGGCTGTAATTACTCTTTTTGCAATTTTTTTCATTTTTTTATTCCTTTCCTGAATACATTATTGTGTCTTACGACTGTATTTATTCTATTACTTTAATTTTATTTTTTCAATAGCGTTTATGTTGATTTTTTAATCTAAAAATGTTGATTTTCTGCGATTATAATATGTATGGGAAATAATAAGTCCCGGGAGCCTGACGTTCCCGGGACTATAATTATGCTATATTATTTTGTTGCGCCTTTTACAAGTATTGTACATGAAATTCCGTCTACAGTAATTTTACCGTTTGCTGTTCCGAGGGAATCCGTTCCTGCCTTGTCACCCTGTACGCAGATTGTCCAGTCTCCTTCCGGAAGTGTAACTGTTGTTGCTTCGCTTAATGGGTTATATATAACAAAGATCGAATCTGATACTTCTTCCTTAACACCTGTTAATTCATAAGCAATAACGCCCTTGTCCGTACCTTCAGAAAACTTATAATAACTTGAAGCGGTATCCATTATTCTTAATGAAGCATGTGCTTTTCTGAATGCTATCATTCCCTTATAGTAATTAAATACTTTCTGGTATGTAGCATCACTTAATGTGCTCCACTTAATGCTGTTTACTTCATCACCTGCATTATAACTGTCGCTGCTATATGTTCCGTCACCCGTAGGCTTGCTTCTTAATATTTCTTCACCGGCAAGGATAAATGGTGTTCCCTGTGAAGTGTATACAATAGCTGCCGAAAGAAGATTCTGTTTAACCTTAGCTTCCATACTGTCACTTGCATTAGATAAATTGATTTCATCCCATAATGTCATGTTATCGTGGCATGATGCATAGACAATATTCTGTGAGCCCTTTTCTGACCAGCCGGTCTTGCCCTGGATTGCTTTCTTGATTACATCTGCATTAGAGATGTTTCCGTTGACATATCCTTTTTCTTCTGCCTTAAATACGCTGCCTTTAATTGCATCACGGATTGTATCACTGAACATTGCGAATCCGTCTAACTTATTAACGTACATCTGTGTTGCCAGTGTTACATTTGACTTAGTAATCTTAGTTGTCATGCTCCAACCTTCACCGTAAAGGATGATAGAAGGATCTATCTTATCTAACTCTGTTCTGATTGCTTTAATTGTATCAATATCAATAAGGCCTACAAGGTCAAATCTGAAACCGTCGATATGATATTCTTTAGCCCAGTATACTACAGAATCAACAATAAACTTACTTATCATAGCTCTCTCTGAAGCTACATCATTGCCACAGCCCGAACCATTAGAACCCGGACGATAGAAATAATCAGGTACGAGTTCATTGAAGCAGTAGCTTGTATTGTATGTATGGTTATATACAACGTCCATAACAACGCTTAATCCGTTATCATGTAATGCTTTAACCATCTGTTTAACTTCACTTACACGTGTTGCTCCATTATATGGATCTGATGAGTATGAACCCTCAGGTGCATTGTAATTCTTAGGATCATAACCCCAGTTGTACTGTTTTGTATCTAACTTAGTCTCGTCAACTGTTGCATAATCATACATTGGTCCGATCTGGACATGTGTTACACCAAGTTCTTTGATATGATCAAGACCTGTTGCCTGTCCTGAACCATTAGTTGTTCCTGTTTCTGTAAGTCCAAGATACTTACCTGTATTCTTAATTCCTGATGATGAATCAGCCGAAAGGTCTCTTATATGGAGTTCATATACTGATGCATCTGTAGCATTAAGCTTCTTATTAGGATTAGTATCCTTATCCCATCCGTCAGGGTCTGTTGATGATAAATCAATTACCATTGCCCTGTCACCATTGACTCCGACTGCCTTAGCATACGGATCACATGCCTCTGTCTTAGATGAGCCAAAATCTGCTTCATATAAATAGAATACGCCGTTAAGATCTCCTTCTGCCTTAACTGTCCATACGCCATTCTTATCAAGTGTCATATCATATGATTTAATAAGGTCATCTGTACCCTTAACGCCTGACTTGTATGTATTGACTTTAACAGCCTTAGCCGTTGGTGCCCATACTTTAAATGTTGTGGAATCCTTAGACCATGCTGCTCCAAGGTCATCTCCGTCATATGTATAAGTATCTTCAAATTCAGATGTAGAATAATAATCAGGTACGGTTACATCATATCCGACATTTCCCAGCATTACTTTATATTTGCCAAACTGGTCTGCTTTTTCTTTAAGTTTAACAATTATCTTCTTAGCATCACCTGAGTCTTTTTCAATGCTGTCAATAGCTAATTCTTTGCCTTCTGCGTCAGTAACTTTAATTTCATTGTCCTTGTATTCTTCTGTCAAAGATATCTTAAGTGTCTGGAAATCTCCATCCAGTTCTGCACTTAATACACTAAGTCCTGTCACGCAATCTTCTCCTAACTCTATTTTGTATCCTTCAACACCTGAAGTTATGTATACTTCAACTGTTCCGGCGATAACACCGTTCAATGTAATAAACTGATCGGAATCAATATCCTTTGATTCCCATTCATTGAGTCTGACGATGAAACCTATAGTTGTTGTACCTGCAGGATACACTGCTGTTGTCTTAACACCGTGTTCATCTTTGTCTGTTCCGAATGTGTATGCCTTACCGTCACCGCCATCCGGCCAAAGCCATACATTCCAGCCATCATACGCACCGTCTTCTCTTAAATAATGGACATTAAGAGTAAGCTCTGTTGCTTTGTTGGAATTATCAGTTGTAGACTCTGTCTCTACAGGAGTTGTTGTCTCAACCGATCCTTGGTTCTTCCTGCCGCAGGCTACCATGGAAAATACCATAAGTGCCACAAGAAGAATTGCACATAATTTACGCAATTTTTTCATTGGGTAATACCTCCTTCTTTGTATCATTTCTATTTTAACAAAAAAGGCATACCAATAAAATATCATTTTTCTATAATATATATCACTTTTCTTAATCGGGATTATTCACCGATATTGTTCCCTGTATATAACTGGTAATATCTTCCTTTTTTCGCAATAAGCTCATCATGTGAGCCTCTTTCAATGATACGTCCCTGCTCAAGAACCATTATGCAGTCAGCATTTTTTACAGTGGAAAGTCTGTGGGCAATAACAAAAGTTGTTCTGCCTTTCATCAGTCTGTCCATACCGTCCTGGACTATTTTTTCAGTTCTGGTATCAATAGAAGATGTTGCTTCATCAAGGATAAGAACCGGAGGGTCTGCTATCGCAGCTCTGGCAATGGCAAGCAGCTGCCTCTGTCCCTGGCTTAAATTGGCGCCGTCACCTGTAAGCATGGTATCGTAACCCTTAGGAAGATGTTTTATAAAGCCGTGGGCATTGGCAAGTTTCGCTGCCGCATACACATCCTCATCGCTTGCATCGAGTCTTCCGTATCTTATGTTATCCATAACAGTACCGGTAAAAAGATGTGTGTCCTGCAATACAATACCAAGTGATTTTCTCAAATCTGCTTTTTTTATCTTATTAATATTAATGCCATCATAACGGATTTTTCCATCCTGTATATCATAAAAGCGGTTAATAAGGTTAGTTATGGTTGTTTTGCCCGCTCCTGTTGAGCCTACAAATGCAATCTTCTGTCCGGGTGTAGCATACAAATCAACATTGTGAAGTACAATTTTTTCATTATTATATCCAAAATCCACATCAAAAAATTCCACATCACCTTTAAGTTCTATATAATCGGTTGTATTATTTTCCTTATGATAATGCTTCCATGCCCATAGACCTGTACGATCCTTAGTCTCGCTTATTACACCATCTTTTTTTACAGCATTTACAAGCGTTACATATCCCTCGTCAACCTCAGGTTTTTCATCAAGAAGTGAGAAAATTCTTTCCCCTCCCGCAAGTGCCATAATAATACTGTTAAACTGCATACTAATCTGGTTAATAGGCATATTAAGGCTTTTGCTCAGGGTGAGGAAACTTACGAGTCCCCCGATTGTTACTCCGGCTATTCCGTATATTGCAAAAAGTCCGCCCGCAATAGCTATTACAACGTAACTTAAATTACCAAGCTGTGCATTAATAGGTCCTATTATGTTGGCATATTTGTTGGCATTATATGCACTGTCAAAAAGTCTGTCATTGAGTTCTTTGAATTTTTCTTTTCCTTCTTCTTCATGGCAGAATACTTTTACAACTTTCTGTCCTGCCATCATTTCTTCGATATATCCGTTTACGGCACCCAGGTCTCTCTGCTGTGCGACAAAATACTTTCCGCTGAGTCCTGATACTTTTTTTGTAAGAATAATCATTACCGCTACCATTACAAAGGCTACTCCTGTAAGTGGAAGACTTATGGAAACCATGCTTATTACAATTCCAACAATCATAATTATGCTGTTAAGAAACTGTGGTATGCTCTGGCTTATCATCTGTCTTAAAGTATCTACGTCATTGGTATATACGGACATAATATCTCCGTGTGAGTGCGTGTCAAAGTATCTGATAGGAAGAGATTCCATATGATGGAAAAGCTCGTCCCTTGTGTATTTTAATGTTCCCTGTGTTACATATACCATTGTCTTGGCATTACCGAATGCAGCAAGAACGCCTGCAAGGTATATGCAGCCAACTCTTAATATTTCTTTCGACAAAGCAGTATAATCAGGTACATCCTGTTTTAAAAGCGGTATGATAAAATCATCAATAAGTGTTCTTATGAACATTGTTCCCTGCAATGTTGAAAAAACGTTTACCACTATACATAACGCAACAAATATGCAGGCAAATTTATATCTTTTGAATACAAGTTTCAAAATTCTTTTTAAAACCTGTGCAGGATTGTTTACTGTAGGTTTCATTCCTCTTGGTGCAGGCATTACTTATCGCCTCCTTTTGAATTTTCATCAAAGTCTCCGCCCGTTCCTGTCTGGGACTCATACACTTCTTTGTATATGTCATTACCGGCAAGAAGCTCTTCGTGAGTTCCCACTCCGTTAATTTTACCATCCTCCATTACAATTATCCTGTCTGCGTCCTGAACACTCGATATTCTCTGTGCAATGATAATCTTTGTAATGTCAGGTATCTCTGTTTTAAAGGCTGTTCTGATTTTTTTATCAGTAGTTGTATCAACCGCGCTTGTGCTATCATCAAGGATAAGAATCTTTGGGTTTTTAAGTAAGGCTCTCGCAATACAAAGTCTCTGCCTCTGTCCGCCGGATACATTGGTGCCGCCCTGCTCGATGTATGTATTATAGCCGTCAGGGAATTTCTCAATAAACTCATCTGCACAGGCAAGCCTGCAGGCCCTGATGCACTCTTCTTCCGTTGCTTCTTTATTGCCCCATCTTAAATTTTCAAGAATTGTTCCCGAAAAAAGGACATTTTTTTGTAAAACAACACTTACCTGATTACGGAGTGTTTCCAGGTCATACTTTCTGACATCAACGCCGCCGACCTCTATATCACCATCTGTTACATCGTAAAGTCTGCTTATAAGATTGACAAGGCTGGTCTTGGCACTTCCGGTTCCGCCGATAATTCCTATTGTCTCTCCGGATTTTATATCAAGCTGTATATCGCTTAACACCATATCTTCGCTGTCTTTTTTATATTTAAAGTTTACATGGTTAAAAATAATGCTTCCATCCTTTACTTCCATAACCGGTTTATCAGGATTGACTATATCAGCTTTTTCATTAAGCACTTCTGCAATACGTTCTGCACTTGACACACTCATTGATATCATTACAAATACCATAGAAAGCATCATAAGGCTTATAAGTATGTTCATGCAGTAAGATATAAGGCTTGTAAGGTTGCCTACCGTAAGTGCTGTTTCATTACTGCTGACTATAAGTTTTGCACCAATCCAGCTTATGAGAAGCATACAGGTATATATGGCAACCATCATCGCAGGATTATTGAATACCAGCACATTTTCCGCTTTTACAAACATTGAGTAAATGTTATTGCTGGCTTTCTTAAACTTCTTGTCTTCATGTTCTTCACGGACATACGCCTTGACCACACGGATTGCGGATACATTTTCCTGAACGCTTTCGTTAAGTTCATCGTATTTAGGAAATGCCTGTTTAAAATACCTGTTGGCTTTTAGCATAAGTATGGTAAGTATTCCGCCAAGAATTATTACCGCAATCAAAAATATACTTGCCATTTTTACATTGATTGTAAAAGAAATTATCATGGCAAAAATAAGGCTTGCCGGAGCTCTCATACACATTCTCAAAATCATCTGGTATGAGTTCTGCACATTGGTTACATCCGTTGTAAGTCTTGTTACAAGACCTGCCGTACTGAATTTATCAATATTTGAAAAAGAGAATGTCTGTATATTGTTATACATACCTTCTCTCAGATTTTTGGCAAATCCCGCGGAAGCTTTGGCTCCGTACTTGCCACCCATAAGTCCTGCAAAAAGTCCTACAAGAGCGGCAATAAACATAATGCCTCCGACTATAAGGATATGTCTCATATCACTTTTTTCGATTCCGTCGTCTACAAGGGATGCCATAAGGTAAGGCACCGTCATTTCCATGGCAACTTCAAGAATCATAAAAAAAGGGGTTGCTATGGATGCTGCCTTATACTGCTTTACGTGTTTTAATAAGGTCTTTATCATTTCTTTAAATCCTTTCTACATATTTCCATATTCTTCTTACTATATTAAGACTTAATTTTCTGTAATCACCGTTTTTAAGAAAACTGTTTACGTTGCCGGGATTCAGACCCAGGTCCGTATATATCCTGTAATTACTTATGGACTTTTCTCTCTGAAGTTCCAGAATTCTTTTTCTTATCTTCGCCTTGAATTCATCTTCTTTTTTGAATTCCCCGGTCTCTTCTTTATATGCATCATAAATTCCGGCATATTCTTTGCAGTCCCTTATGTAATTTTCATTATTCTTAATCTTCATACATTCCATATAAAGAGCTTCATTCTTACCGCAAAGATGTATCTTATCGGTAAGATAAGCATATAATGCAATATGGTAAAGTAATTCATTATGTTCTAAAGAATAAGAAGACAGCTTCGATATTGAAAGGCTGCCGCATCCGTTGTTTTTTATCCGTTTTTTCAGATATCCTATTAATGTAAGATTATTCATTATTGTCCTTCGTTAATACTATTAATCAAATTCCGTTTATAAAATCCCACATCACTGTGGGATTTTATCTGTTACTCTTTGTATACTGTTGTATGTAAACTCAGCCAGCTTATTAACTGAGCTGTTCGTTCCGTCAATGTAGTTATAATATGATATACATCCTGACTTTTCTTCATCAAGCAATTCCGATTCCACATACTTATCCGTCCTGCTTAACATTACGTCCCTGCCCAACATAAAATAGCGGTACGAGGACCAGGTATCGTCGTTGGTTACATCAACCATATACCATTTATTATCGTAAAATACTTCGTTCCATCCGTGTGTGGCATTCACAACCATATCGCAGGGAATATCCATTGCATTCAGCATAAGCTTATATGCTTTGGCATAACCCTCACAGACACTCTGTCCGTTAATCAATGCACCATACGATGTATGGGAGGCATATCCGTCAGATACTTCCTTGTATTCCACGTTAGCGCAAAGGTAGTCATGGGCTGCTTTAATCTTGTCAAATTCGCTGCCACTGAATCCGGCAACTATCTCCTTAATCTTATTGTCAACCTCGGTCATCATGACGTAGTCCTCATAAGAATAATAATAGATAGCGTACACGGACTTATCTGTCACACGATTCACCACATCCTGCACCTTACGCATACGGAATATAGCTACACCCTTGCACATATATGTCTGATAATCCATTCCGAAAAGCTCATACAAATGGGCATCGGATGGATTCTTGCCTATAATATCATCAAATATACCTCTGGGTGCAAGTATATATCTTACGCCCTTGGTCTCGGTTATTTTATTTAAAACAGACTGTGCATAATCTGTCAGCTCAGTCCGGTTATTTACATTCTTATAGCCCTTTCTCAGCAGATACTCACTCCAGTTGTATGTATCCGGCATTCCTGCTATGTCATACTTAACAAAGGAGAATTGTGTAATATTACTCTCCACTGAAGATTCTGCTGCCGTCGGCTGTTCTGATTCTGTTGCAGTTGTGCTTTCCGTTGTATTATCTGTGGTATTGTTATCAGGGCGGGATGTTGTCTTATCTGCGCCTGCTGTTGTCGTAATCGGGTCCGGAACGGTATCAAAATTATCATCATCACTTGTAATATCTCCTATCTCAGATGGAGATGTTCTTCCGTTCTCTGTAGTCATTGTCTCTTGAAATCTGTCAGATGTTGTTGCATCTGTGGTGATGTGAATATATCCTCCTGTAGTCGTATCCCCTACAGCTATACCGGTCTCTGAGGAATCACCACTTGTTCTTCCGACATTCAGCAAAACAATAATCACAGTAATTACTGCAACAAAAAAAGCTGTAATACCTGCAATCGTCAATATTCTCTTTTTTTTCATATATCTAAACCCTCTTACCCGAGGATGTTATCCGGGATTATAAAGTAATTCCATTCATTACATATTTAGTATAGCATTATCTCAAAATGTATGCTATATAAATTATGACAAAAATAATTATTTTTTTACATTAAAGAGAGGACATTTTGAATGAAAAAGATTGACTTACACGTTCACTCAACTTATTCGGATGGCACATTTTCTCCTGCAGAGCTTGTAAAGGAAGCTGTCAAAAACGACATAAGTGCATTTGCCCTTACCGACCACGATACAACGGATGGAATTGACGAAGCAATCGATGCAGGTAAAAAATCCGGAATAGAGATTATACCCGGAATAGAGATAAGTACAAGTTATAAAGATAAAGAAATTCATATAGTGGGACTTTTTATTGATTACAAAAACAAAGAATTTCACGATGCAATATATGAAGAAATCAAAAGGCGTGATACAAGAAACGGACTGCTTATACAGAAATTCAACGATGCCGGTTTTCCGGTTTCTCTTGAAGTTCTTGAGAACATGTTCCCCCACAGCATTATAACCAGAGCTCACTTTGCTTCTTATATGACTAAGAAAGGCTATGTAAAAGACAACAAGGAAGCCTTTTCAAAATATCTTGGTGACGGCTGTCCTTTGTATGTGAGCCGCGAACATAAATCCGTATATGACGCGGTTGATATGATAAAAAAAGCCGGCGGTGCCGCAATCCTTGCCCATCCTTTACTCTACCACCTTACAATGGGAGAATTAAAGGATTTATGTATAAGACTTAAAGACTGCGGGCTCACCGGAATTGAATCCATGTATTCAACCTACAAGGGATTTGACGAACTTACGGTAAGAAAGCTTGCCCATGAAACCGGACTTCTGGAATCCGGAGGTTCCGATTTTCACGGTGCAAACAAACCTGACATCCGTCTTGGAACAGGAATGGGCAATCTTATGATAAGTTATGATTATCTTGATAAGCTTCGTGATTCATTAAATTAATCTGCGTATGCCGATACCATATAACTTATGAATTGTTCCGCGGTTCTTCCTGACAATCCACCGTGGGACAATTCCCATTTATTGGCTTCCATGAGAAGCGTATTTTCGTCAACTTTAATGTTATTCTTTTGTGCAAGACCTTTTACTATTTCATTAAAAAGTTTCTTGTCAGGCGAGCCAAAATATACGGATACGCCGAATCGTGCAGAAAGTGAAAGTTTCTCTGCCACTGTATCCCTTGTGTGAAGGTCATCGTCTCTTTCTTCTTTATCAGAATATTTTTCCCTGACAAGATGCCTTCTGTTGCTCGTCGCATATATAAGTACATTGTCAGGTCTTTTTTCCAGTCCTCCCTCAATAACAGCTTTCAAGAACTTGTATTCTATCTCAAATTCTTCAAAAGAAAGATCATCCATATATATGATGAATTTGTAATTTCTGTCCTTTACCTGATTGATAATTGCTGACAAATCCTTAAACTGATGTTTATATATCTCAATCATTCTTAGTCCGTTATCGTAATATTCATTAAGTATTGCCTTAATGCAGGATGATTTTCCGGTTCCGCTGTCACCGAATAAAAGAACGTTATTAGCTTTACTTCCTGCAAGAAATGCCTCCGTATTGTCCGTTATTTTCTTTTTCTGTATATCATATCCTATGAGGTCTTTAAGATATTTGTGCTCAACACTTATAACAGGAGTGATTACAGGTCTGTCATTGTCATCATGTCCTACCCTGAAAGCCTTAAAAAGTCCGATACATCCGACACCTGCATCTTTATAAAAATCACATACGGTATTTAAAAATGTATTGTCATCCGCTGCCCCGGAAAGTTCCTCTGCCAGCTTAATTATCCTGTTTCTTATTCTTTTATTATAGTATCTTTCACCCTCATTATTGTTTTCAAATCCGATGAGCATGGATAAAAATGTGCCGTATTTAGCGTCAGTCCCACTTAAATCCGTATTAAAAAGTTCTCTGTACACAGACATATCAAGCAATGCTGCCTTATTAATGCTACCTTCCATTCTTCCCCTTCTTTCACAGGAAAGACTGTAAGAATTCTCATCATTTGCAAGATTATATGCAAGATAGTCCTGCCATAAATTTCCGTTAAATCCCATTTTTTCCGATACTTCAAGAATATGCGACACAATCCGTCCTGCCGTTTTTTTTACGTCAAGTCCTTCAAATTCTTCTGAAGCTATCCTTAGCATGCAATCAAAAACCTCGCGGTTTTCCGGATTTTTGTATAATAATAATTCTGAACTGTTCATTATAATGCCTCCTAATAATTTCCTAACAGTCTCAAATAATTCGACTCTTCCGATATACCTCTCAGAGCATTTCTTACGCCGGGGTCTGCAAGATTTCCTTCAAAATCCACAAAAAATCTGAATTCCCAGTTATGCTCAGGTATAGGTCTTGACTCTATTTTAGTCATATTAAGATTATTAAACATAATATGTGATAACGCATTGTAAAGACTTCCCGATTTATGCGGAACTTCAAAACACACGCTTACCTTGTCAGCATTTTTAATAAATTCTCTTTTTCTGCTGACAATTACAAATCTTGTGGTATTGCATGCCGATGAGTTAATGCCATCTTCAAGAATCTGAAGACCATATTCACCGGCACAATTTGCAGAACCTATTGCTGCCTGATGAATGTCATTGTCTTCGGCAACTTTTTTGGCACTCATTGCTGTATTAAGATATGCTTTCTGGTGCCAGTCCTTATGTCTGTCAAGAAATGCGGCACACTGGGCAAGGCCCTGAGGATGGGAATATACGCACTTTATGTCCTTAAGTGTCGCCCCCGGCTTTGCAAGGAGGCAATGTCTTATCTTCACATAAGTCTCTCCCACTATGTAATTATTAAATTCCTGCAAAAGATCATAAGTATCATTAACCATTCCTGCTGAAGAATTATCTATCGGTATAACGGCATAATCCGCCACACCGTCACTCACAGCTTCCATAGCCTCCCTGAAAGTATCTACATTCATATTTCTGACATCGTTGCCAAAAAAATTAAGCATTGCTTCATGGCTGTATGCTCCCGGCACGCCCTGATACACAACTTTAATATTGTCACGTCTTATATCATCAACAATGTCGTATGGTTCTAACCTGGAATCCGACTTTCTCATCTCAAGCTTTGAATACTGGAATTTGCGGCTCATTGCCATAATCTGCGTAAAAAGTTCTGCCACACATTTGTTGTTAAAATCCGAATGTGCAAGATGTCTCAGTGTATCAATTTTCTGTTCTTCTCTTTCTTTATCAAATACAGCTTTTCCCGTTGCTATTTTATAATCGGCAACATTGGCTGCAACATCCATTCTTTTTTCAAAAAGTTCAACGATCTGTCTGTCAATCTCATCTATCTGTTTTCTTGATTCCTGTAAGTCAACTACCATATATTTTCTCCTTCTATATGTCACTTTTAATAGTTATATCACAAATTATAATAATTTGCTTGAAAAAAAAATAATTTTATTCCATAATATTACTATCATAATGTATTGGAGTTTATAAATTATGAATAAGAAATACACAAAATTCATTATTGGCGGCTCTGTTCTTCTCGCTATTATCATTCTTATTATCGTATACCATAATGTTACGAAAATAGACAAGAACAGTTCCTCAACCACCGGAAATACTCCGGGCAATCTTTTAAACGGCGGAAGCTTTTGTGAGAGCGGCGGAAAGATATATTTTTCCAACCCTTATGACAATAACAAGCTTTATTCCATGGACAGCGACTGTTCCAACATTAAGTGTCTTACAGATGACGACGTCTCTTATATTAACTGTGCCGGCAGATACATCTATTATGTGAAAAATAATGCCAAGGCATCCAACACCAACTCGCTTCTTCGTGGAGAGCTTTATGGTATTGTAAGATGTGCGTTAAATGGTGGACGTTATACCACTCTTCATACGGGTTACAGTACAGACCTTGCGTTGTCCGGCAATACACTTATATTTAATGGTGTACTCAATTCCAAAAATGTAACTTACGCCATCAATGTTAACGGTAAGAATGAAGAAGTCCTTCTTGAAGATGACATTGCCAATTCTTCAGTATATAAAGGACATATCTATTATTCAAAGCCTTCTTCATCCGGTACTGCCGACCATTCGGTATACAGTATGCGTGTGTCAGACGGCTCATCAATTTCATATCTGAATGGCAATACATACATGGCATCGGTTGTAAACAATGTTCTTTATTATATTGACCTCGATAATAACTATGCTCTTACCTCTGTGAACCTTTCGGATAACACTAAAAAGGTTCTTACAACAGACAAAGTTGTATTATACAACGTTTATAATGATGTTATTTATTATCAGGAAGAGACTTATGACCATTCTTTTAACAGAATGAATAAAGACGGAAGCAATCAGATAAAAATATATGACGGTGATATAACTTCTATAAGCTGTACATCAAAGTACACATTTTTCAAGATGTTCGGTTCCGATACTCTTTACAGAGTTGAGACTACCGGAGATACTGCAATCCAGAAATTCTTTGTTACGGCTGACTGATAAGATATTATATAAGCCCTTACGGATTATCCTCTGTAAGGGCTTATTTTTATACTAAAATATTATTCAGTTTTTCATCCTTTTCTATTATTTCTATAGCAAGATTCCTATATTTTTCTTCGTGGAGATATGTGTGTCTGAAAGGTTTTATCTCGGGAGCAAGCATTACCGCTTTCTTAAAATCTTCTTTCCGAAGTTCCAGTGTCTTTACATAATCCCAGAAACCGGTGTCGGTGAATACTGTATTAATTCTCTCATACCGGTGATTCTGAACTTTGCTCATAATGTATGTCGCAATACCTACCTGGATACCATGAAGGCTTGGTTTCTCCAGCATCTTGTCAAGTGCATGGGATATAAGGTGTTCGCTTCCACTTGTAGGTGCGCTGCTGCCGGCTATCTCATTGGCAATCCCGCTCATGGCGAGGGAATCCATCAGTTCCTTAATAAAACGATCATCCAGAATATCCTTAAATGGTGTTCTTACAAAACTGTTTACTGCTTTTTTAGATATCATCATAGCACAGTCATTTACAATATCATAACCTTTTTCCTGTTCAAAAATCCAGTCATAAAGTGCTGTTATTTTGGATACCATGTCTCCGATTCCTGAATAAAGGAATGCCTTAGGAGCACTTTTTATTACTTCAATGTCTGCGATTATGCCGTATGCAATCCTTGCCGGTACGGATTTTCTTCTGCCCTCCACTATAAGGGATGCACTGGCACTTGAAAAGCCATCAGACGAAGCTGATGTAGGGATACTTATAAAAGGAAGATTCCTTAAAAATCCACAGTATTTAGCCGCATCAATGACTTTACCGCCGCCGATGCCTATAACCGCTTCAGTTGTATTTGGAAACGAAAATCCAAGCTGCATTATTGCGTTAATTTCAACCGTATCCATTTCCTGATAGAGAAGCACCTCAATGTTATTGTCTTTCATTCCGTTAAGAACTTTGTCCCCGAACAGATTAATAAGTCCATTTCCGAAGAGGATAACAACTTTATGGAAATTCATATCTGCCAGATATTTTCCTACCTGTCCCAATATGTCCTTCTCTACCTTCAAAATAGCAGGTATTGATATTTCGCATTTATTCTGTGTTACCATATCATATCTCCAATTCCTTTACAGTTCCGAAATAATGTCTATACATTTATCAAATCCTAATTTACTGCTGTTAAGTGTCATCGTATAGTTGGTGGCTTTGCCCCATTCACCTTCTGTATAATAATTATAGTGCATTTTTCTCTTTTTATCCATATCACGCATCATATCCACAGCTTCTTTTTCAGTCTTGTTGAATAATTTCATGATTCTTTCTTTTTTGACTGCTTCATCACCGTGTATAAAAATATGTACTGCATCGGGATTATCCCTTAAAATATAATCCGCACATCTTCCTATAATTACAAAAGATTCTTTCTTCGCAAGTTCTCTAATTATTTCTGACTGTGCGTTATATATTTTGTCCGAAATTGAACTTCCTGTCGCATCTCTTCCCACAAATGCATAGGAAAATATGCTCTTTGATGGGGAATATTCACCCTGATCCTCTATAATTTTCTTGGAAAAACCTGTTTCTTCGGCAATTTTCTCAAGTATCTGGGAATCATAAAATGTTATTCCTAATTTCTTCGCTACGTTTTCGCCTATAAAATGTCCGCCACTGCCAAACTCTCGACTGATTGTAATAATTTTACTCATGATAATCTGCCTCCTTAACATTGTTAATAACATTATTTTTGATTTTTTTCATTAACAATAATGATATGATAAGGCTCATTCCTTCTGCAAATATAAATGTGAGCCATACAAGCCATATTTTACCGGAATTGTTTCTTACAGGTAAAGATAACAAATATGCTACAGGTAACACAAATACTATCTGTCGTAATACAGATACAATTAATGATTCCATTCCACCGTCAAGTGCCTGAAAAACACCCTGAAATGCAATATTGGCTCCTGCAAAAACAAATCCTGCCGATATTATCCGCATCGCCGATATATACATTCTTCCCGTATCTGTGCCTATGCCAAACATCTTTGCCAGAGCACCAGCTAAAGTTTCCAACAATACGGTTCCTGCTATCATAATTATTGCCGTATATATTATACCACATTTTATGCCTTCGTTAATACGTTTTTTATTTTGCATTCCGTGGCTGAAAGAAACAATCGGCGTTATTGCATCCCTGAGTCCGAATGCCGCAAACAATACGAACTGCTGCACTTTATAATATAATCCGTATGCCGTAACCGCCGAATTACTTATTTTTCCGAGAATAATATTTAATCCATAGGTCATCACGGACATTAATGCCTGTGCAATAATGGCGGGCACACCTATTTTGTATATTTCTTTTATTATTGGCTTTGAAGGTCGTATATACTTTATACTTTTATTTATGGCTTTATCTTTTTTATAATGGAAAATCACTGCCATTATTAACGAAATAATCTGTCCTATTACGGTTGCGTATGCAGCTCCTTTTACCCCAAGATTCATAGAAAAAATCATTACCGGGTCAAGCACAATATTAACAACAGCTCCCGTTATCTGTGCAATTGTTGAATATAGCGAATTGCCCATTGACTGAAGCATTTTTTCAAAAATCCCAAACAGGACCATTCCAAAAGAAATAATACAGCATATCTGTAAATATTCCGTTGCCAGTTTTGCTACATATACATCGTTTGTCTGGCTGTTTATATATGGTTTTACACCAAATATACCAAACAATACACATAGCAGCCAGATTATTATTCCAAGAAAAATTCCTGTTCCTGCAACTCTATCTGCTTTATCTATGTTATTCTGTCCTAAACTTTTTGACAACAGTGCACCAAGTCCTACACCTGTTCCTATTCCCACCGCTACAATAAGCATTTGTACGGGAAATGCTAACGTTAATGCATTAAGTGATGCTTCTCCCGTTCCTTTAATTCTTCCTACAAAGGCGCTGTCTACAATATTATACACCGCCTGCAGCATCATTGACAAAATCATGGGAATTCCCATTGTAATCATCAATTTACTGATTTTCATAGATGCCATTTTGTCTGTATTATCTTTTTGCATATCTTTTCCTCCTTCTTTGCAAAAAAATAAAGCGTAAATCCATCTGGATTTACGCTTTACGCTACACGATTGTTTACAAAATTATGCGTTCTTGCCACAGCATTTCTTATATTTAAGACCGCTTCCGCAAGGACATGGATCATTTCTTGAAATCTTAGGTCCCTTAACAACTGTTGTTGAAAGTTTCTGTTCTTTATAGAGTTCCTTTCTTCTCTTGGAATCAATTAACTCGTCCCATTCAGGAAGTTCATAAAGCCAGTCAGCTCTTGCATCAACCATATTCTTATAGAGAGTTTCCAAATCATAATCAAGGTTCACTTCTGTATTCTCATCCATTGTCTCAATCGGATTAGGATTCTTAAGGCTGTCATTAATTCCGTCAAGGAAGCCAACCATAGTCATTATATCAAAGTTATATTTCTCTGCCAGTTCCTTAACTGTGCCCTTCACAGGTTCACCATATGATTTAAGAAGGTTTATATATACGCCCTTCTCTAAGTTGAAATAATTAGCCCAAAACATCTGTTGTGCCTGAGGACTTTTCTTGTCATCATAGGCCATTTCTCTCCACTGTTCTAATAATGTCATATTCGTTCTCCTAAAACTTTTGTATTATTATGAAATTATATAACAATCTTTTAATTTAGTCAAATGCACTCCCTATACATTTTTCTTATTTTCTGTTAAAATCATTTTAAAATATAAGATGACGAGGTTAATATATGAAAAAGAAATCTACTGCCGTCAGAGTAATGGCAATTATTTGTATAGTGCTTTTGGTCGGAATGTACATAACTTCCCTTGTACTTGCAATAATCCAGCATAAGAGTGCAGGTGCCGCACTTAAAATATCCATGCTCTGTACTATTGTTGTTCCGGTATGGATATATATTTTTATGATGTTTCATAAGCTTGCTACAAGAAACCAGTTTATGAATTCAGAGGAAGATGAAATTTCCGAAAAAGATATCCCTGAAAATGAAGACGGCGATGATTCTGCTGATAAGTAATTTTATGAGTTGTTAGAGGGCGCGGAGTGTGGATAGGAACCGGGCCTGACTGGGGGCTGGACGGGACTGGCGAGCCAGAACAGGGCCTGGACGGGGCCGGCGAGCCGGAACGGGAGCTGGACTGGGCTGGCGAGCCGGAACGGGAGCTGGACTGGGCTGGCGGTTCTCTACCTTTTCGGCCGAATTGCGCTGTTTGGGTAGAGATTTCCAATAAGCCGGCTCGGGATTCTCTACCTTTTTCCTGAATTTCCGCTGTTTAGGTAGAGATTCACAACATGCCGGCTCGGGATTCTCTACCTTTTCGGCTGATTTTCGCTGTTTGGGTAGAGATTTCCCAAAAGCGGCATCAGGAATCTCTACCTTTTCGGCTGATTTTCGCTGTTTGGGTAGAGATTTCCCAAAAGCAGCATCAGGAATCTCTACCTTTTTTCCCGTTTTCCGCTGTTTGGGTAGAGATTTTCCAAAAGCGGCATCAGGAATCTCTACCTTTTTTCCCGTTTTTCGCTTTTGGGGTAGAGATTTCCCAAAAGCGGCATCAGGATTCTCTACCCTTTCGGCTGATTTTCTCTGTTTGGGTAGAGATTTCCGGGCGGTGGAACTGGGATTCTCTACCCTTTTCGGCTGATTTTCGCTGTTTAGGTAGATATTTCCGGACGGCAGCTGTGGGATTCTCTACCCTTTTCGCCGGTTTTCCGCTGTTTGGGTAGAGATTTCCCAAAAGCGACATCAGGATTCTCTACCTTTTTCCTGAATTTCCGCTGTTTGGGTAGAGATTCGCAAGCTGACTCCCCTCCCCGCGGCTAGCAGGCCGGGATTTTACCCCGCCGCTGTTGTAGGATTACAGAATTCCCTGCCACTAACATCCTGTTTTAATAAAAATATGTCCCCTGTCAAAAGACAGGGGACATATAAATTTGAGGACTTTTTTTATATCCTCAATATAATTTATTTAGACAAATTACTTGTTCTATAGATAATATCGTGTCTCTTAGGACCGTTAGATACCATTGTGATAGGTACTCCGATTTCTTCCTCTATTGCTTCAATGTATGCCTTACATTCGGCAGGAAGTTCATCATAATTCTTAATTCCTCTGATATCACATTTCCAGCCCTTAAATTTCTTAAGTACAGGCTTAGCCTTTTCAAGCTTGTATGTTACAGGGAAGTCCTTGATAACTTCGCCGTCAATTTCATAGCCTACGCACATCGGAATCTCATCAAGATATCCGAGTACATCAAGAACTGTAAGTGCTACTTCTGTTGCACCCTGCATTCTGCAGCCGTATCTTGTGGCAACTGCGTCAAACCATCCCATTCTTCTTGGTCTGCCTGTTGTAGCGCCGAATTCGCCACCGTCTCCGCCACGGACTCTTAATTCCTGTGCTTCATCACCGAAAATCTCACTTACGAATGCTCCGGCACCGACTGCTGAAGAATATGCTTTAACGACGGTAACTACATCCTGAATCTCCCTGGCTGGAATACCTGCACCGATTGCTCCGTAAGATGCAAGTGTTGAAGAAGATGTTACCATTGGATAAATACCATGGTCAGGATCCTTAAGGGAACCAAGCTGTCCCTCAAGGAGGACTGTCTTGCCCTCTTTAAGTGCATTGTGAAGGAAAAGTGAAACATCTGCTACATATGGAGCGACCATTTCCTTATATTCCATTAAAAGATTGAATATATCATCAGGATTCATTGGTTCCTTATTATAAAGGTTCTTAAGAAGCACGTTCTTGTATTCCACAACACGCTCAACCTTTTCACGAAGGTCTGCTTCATTCATAAATAATTCACTTACCTGAAAACCAATCTTAGCATACTTGTCTGAGTAAAATGGTGCAATACCGGACTTAGTGGAACCAAATGCCTTACCGCCGAGACGTTCTTCTTCGTATGTATCAAAATCAACATGATATGGCATGAGTATCTGTGCTCTGTCTGATACAAGAATCTTAGGTGTTGGTACGCCTCTGTCCTCAAGTGATTTAATTTCATTGAAAAGATATGGTATATTAAGTGCCACACCATTGCCAATTACACTTGTCGTATGATTATAAAAAACGCCTGATGGAAGTAAGTGTAAAGCGAACTTGCCGTAATCATTAATGATTGTATGGCCTGCATTACTTCCTCCCTGGAATCTTACTATAATATCTGACTGTTCGGCAAGCATATCCGTAATCTTGCCCTTGCCTTCATCACCCCAGTTAGCGCCAACTATTGCTCTTACCATGTGTGATCCTCCTCTTTTATATAAATAACTGCAGGCTTTTAAAGACTGCGTGAATAGTATACCTTAAATTATCAAATATGTAAAGAAAGAGTTGTCAGCAACTGTACAGCACAGTACCGGCAACTCTTTTGTAATGATGTATTAACAGTTGATTTCCGCTGTTAATCCAAGTTCATCTTTGTATTCGTCAAGGATAGGTCTTACAACTTCTGAAAGGAATTCTTCAACCTGCCACTTTGAACGTCCTGTGTATAATGAAGGGTCCATATTTTTCTGCAAATCTTCAAGGGTAAGATTAAATGCAGGGTCGGCAGCAATCAGTTCAAGGAGATTGTTGTCAAGGCCTTCCACTTTGACACGTCTGCCTGCTTCCATGGAAAGAGTTCTGATACGTTCATGGAGTTCCTGTCTGTCTCCGCCGGCTTTTACGGCATCCATCATAATATTTTCTGTAGCCATGAAAGGAAGCTCTGCCATAATGTGTTTGTAAATTACCTTGTCATATACAACAAGTCCGTCTACAACATTAAGATAAAGGTCAAGTATACCGTCTACTGCAAGAAATGCTTCCGGTACAGACATTCTCTTGTTAGCGGAATCATCGAGAGTTCTCTCGAACCACTGTGTCGCACTTGTGATTGCAGGGTTCATAACATCTGACATAACATAATTAGCAAGGCTCGCTATTCTTTCGCTTCTCATAGGATTTCTCTTATAAGCCATTGCTGATGAACCAATCTGTGTCTTTTCAAAAGGTTCCTCGATTTCTTTTAAATGCTGTAAAAGTCTTATATCATTAGAAAACTTGTGGGCACTTGCGGCAATACCGGCAAGGACATTCACAACCTTGGTATCTACTTTTCTTGAATAAGTCTGGCCTGAAACAGGATATGTATCCTCAAATCCCATTTTGTTGGCTATCATCTTATCAAGTCGGCGTATTTTATCCTGGTCGCCTTCAAAAAGCTCCATAAAACTTGCCTGTGTTCCTGTTGTACCCTTCTGTCCGAGAAGCTTCATTGTTGAAATAACATGATTAAGGTCTTCAAGGTCTAAAAGAAGTTCCTGCATCCAGAGAGTTGCTCTTTTGCCTACGGTTGTTGGCTGGGCAGGCTGGAAATGTGTGAATGCAAGAGTAGGAAGTGCCTTATATTCATCTGCAAATTTTGAAAGCTCGTTGATTACATTCACAAGTTTTTTGCGGACAAGTTTAAGTCCTTCTGTCATTATTATAAGGTCAGTATTATCGCCTACATAACATGAAGTTGCTCCAAGGTGGATAATTCCTTTTGCCTTAGGGCACTGTAAACCATAAGCATATACATGTGACATTACATCATGTCTTACAATTTTTTCTCTTGCCTTTGCATCCTCATAATTAATATCATCTTTGTGAGCTTTAAGTTCTTCTATCTGCTCATCCGTAATATTAAGTCCAAGTTCTTTTTCTGATTCCGCAAGAGCAATCCAGAGTGCTCTCCATGTTCTGAATTTTTTATCAGGCGAAAAAATATACTGCATTTCTTTACTTGCATATCTTTCAGCCAAAGGTGTCTGATATCTGTCAGTTGCCATTTTAAATCTCCTTTTATTTTTCATATTCGCCACGGATATCTTCTGTCGGCGGTTCTATAGGATAATTTCCGGTAAAGCAGGCATCACAATAATCGGTCTTACCGTCTATGAGTTCACTTAATCTTGTAACATCAAGGTAACCCAGTGAATCTGCCCCGATATATTTACATATCTGGTCTACGGTGTGGTCATGCGCTATTAACTGGTCATCCGATGGAATATCAGTTCCAAAATAACATGGATGTAAAAACGGAGGCGAACTTATTCTTACATGAACTTCGGTAGCACCTGCATCTTTTAACATCTTTACTATTCTTGCCGAGGTTGTTCCACGCACAATGGAGTCATCTATCATAATAACTCTTTTACCGTTTACCGCATCTTTTAAAACATTGAGTTTAATTTTAACACTGGTCTCTCTCTGGGACTGCTTCGGCTTAATAAATGTACGCCCTACATAGCTGTTTTTCATAAATGCAATTCCGTAAGGTATTCCTGATTCCATAGAATATCCAAGGGCAGCCACGTTGCCTGATTCAGGTACACCTACTACAATATCAGCCTCCACAGGGTGGGTCTTTGCAAGTATACGGCCTGCCATAATACGGGAACTGTATACTCCTACACCGTCAATATAGCTGTCCGGTCTGGCAAAATATATATATTCAAAAATACATCTTGCGCATTTATTAATACATCCTGAAGTATCTGAGCTTATACCATTAGGTGTTATTGTGACTATTTCTCCCGGAAGCACATCCCTTACAAATTCTGCACCGATAGCTGAAAATGCACAGGTCTCTGAGGATACGAAATATGCGTTGTCTCTTTTTCCGATGCTTAACGGCTTAAAGCCGAAAACATCCCTTGCCGCAATTAATTTACGGGGACTCATTACTACAAGAGAATATGCCCCCTTTATTTTTTTCATGGCATTGGCTACCGCCGCTTCGACGCTTGAGGTCTTAAGACGTTCCCTTGCTATGTAATATGCGATTACCTCTGAATCTATGGTTGTCTGGAAGATCGCACCTGTGTATGAAAGTTCATCCCTGAGTTCAGGAGCATTTATAAGGTTGCCGTTATGAGCGAGTGCCAATGTTCCTTTAACGTAATTAAGAACAAGAGGCTGGGCATTTTCCCTGCAGCTGCTTCCTGCCGTAGAATATCTTACATGTCCTACACCAATGTTTCCTTTTAATTTCTCAAGTGATTCTGCATCAAAAACTTCACTTGCTAATCCCATATCCTTTCTGGAATTAACAATTCCCTTAGGTCCTTCCGTATCGCTTACCGCAATACCACAGCTTTCCTGTCCTCTGTGCTGCAACGCGAACAGTCCGTAGTATATTGTTGTGGCAACATCGTTGCCATCAAAATCGTAAGCGCCGAATACACCGCATTCTTCATGCACTCCACTTTCTTCAATATTGTCTGCATTATTTGTTTCTATCATATATATACCTCCAGGTATCAGATGTTAAATTCTTTGCCTGTAAGTAATGCAAATGCCTCTTTGTATTTGTCAACAGTCTTTTTAACAACTTCTTCAGGAAGAAGAAGGTCATTGTCAGGGTTGGCCTTAAGCCAGTCTCTTACAAACTGCTTATCATATGATGGCTGAGACTTGCCTGCTTCATATCCTTCAAGAGGCCAGAATCTTGAGCTGTCAGGTGTGAGCATTTCGTCACCGATAACAACTTCACCCTTTTCGTTAAGACCGAATTCAAATTTGGTGTCGGCAATGATAATTCCTTTGCTTAAAGCATAATCTGCACATTTCTTATATAAAGCGATTGTATATTCCTTAATCTTAGCTGCATATTCTTCACCCTTTTCAGGATAAATTTTCTTAAGAACTTCTACGCTCTGCTCGTATGATATATTCTCATCATGGAGTCCTATCTCTGCCTTGGTACTTGGAGTATATATAGGCTCAGGAAGCTTGTCTGATTCCTTGAGTCCTTCAGGGAGCTTAATTCCGCAGACGGTTCCGTTTTCCTTGTAGCTTGCCCAACCGCTTCCTGTAATGTATCCTCTTACGATACATTCAATAGGGAGCATCTCTAACTTCTTGCACATCATGCTGTTGCCTTTAAATTCATCCTTCTGGAAAAATTCAGGCATATCCTTATTATCAACTGATATCATATGGTTAGGTACTATATCTTTTGTAAAATCAAACCAGAACTTAGACATCTGTGTTAATATGGCACCCTTATCTGTTATCTTATTTTTAAGAATGTTATCAAAGGCTGATATTCTGTCAGTTGCAACCATTATAAGGCTGTCACCGTTATCATATACTTCTCGTACTTTACCCTCTTTAAAAGGCTTATATTCCTGCATGTTATTGTCCTCCATATATTTATGCAATTTTTTATAGTACGATTATAGTACACCAAGTTTTATAAAGTCAACGTCAATACCTACTAAAATAAATAAAATAAGTATTGTTTTATAATGGATATTAGTTATAATTATAAATGTAGAAAATTACCGGGAGGAAATACATATGGTTGATAGAAGACGCCACAAAAGAGTTAAGGTCAGGCTTAACCTTGTTGTATCCAACATTTTTGACCAGAATGCGGATATGATTAAAATTGACTCGCCTATTGAAGTCAAGGATGTATCAAGGTCGGGTATCGGTTTTATTACAAAAAGCATTCTTCCAATGAATTATTATTTTAATGCCGCACTTACTTTTGACGATGAGGACTCCATCCTTTACAGCGTTGTTAAAATTATCCGTTGTGAAGCGTTAGAGGATGATGAATACTCTTACGGCTGTGAGTTTGTGGGCATGGCTCCCGTTCTCGGATATATCTTTGATAAACTTGAAGAGAAATAATATATGTTAAAAACCTTGGAAAATCATATTAACGGTTTCCCAAGGTTTTTATTACCTGTCAGTCTGCAGGTTCTTCGTCACATTAATCTTTTTGATACTGATTATTGATGGTATAAATGCAAGCACATATACTACTAAAATTATTATGACTGCCGGCATAACATCTTTTATTGTAAATCTGAATACATAACTGTATAAATTCTTCTTTATATATAAATATACAATGTAGCTGGCTACATACGAAAATCCGCTGCCCAGTATCAGGGATAAAATAACTGTTCTTGTGTTTTCATATAACTGAATCAGACATATTTTATTATTTTTTATTCCGATGGCTTTAAGCATGGCAAAAATATTTTTATTGGTGTCAAATTTATCATACAGCGAAATTAATGTATTCAATGATAAAAGCACAACAAGGATGGAAAAAAGCGTATAAGCGAAAATATTCATACCTAATTGTCTAAGTTGTATGTCATGATTTTTTTCATGAATGTTTACAACGTCTATGTCATTAATTCCTTTAAAGAATTCATATATTTTTTCATCATCATTACTAAGATTATTAAAAAGTATCATTTGCGGATATCTGTAAAATTCCAATTTTCTGAATGTATTCATATTAACCAGAATCACACATCTGTAATAGGAATCCGGAATCTGTATTTTTATATCCGGAATACTGTCAGCCACCGTCAGATAATATTTTGACATATCTGTTGCACTGACAAGATCGTATTGTATCTTCGCACCTTTTCTTAATCCGTTGGAGAATCCCGTATTGTTTGGCGATGTTACATTTTCAATGACAATACACTCATCATCGGAAATATTCTTAAATGCTCCGTCATACAGCTTTTTATATATTTCTTCATCAACTCCGACAAAAATAAAATTATCCGAATATGTACCATATTTATTAACATAGAATTTTAGATAATTTTCATTTGACAGTTTTGAATAATACTCTTTATATTTTTCTGAAATATCTTTTTTATCGACTTCAACTATTACATTTGAATAATATACAGGACATATATCAAACAATGAAGGCTGTGCAACCATGTCATCATACATTTTCTGTATTTCATCAGAACCATATATTATGGATTCAACATCTGAATATTCATAGTTTATTTTATATTCATAACCGACATTTTCTTCATATCCAAACAGATAAACAGAGAATACCCTGAATAATGTAATTGCAGTAAATGCCAGCACAATAACCAGGACAGACAGTATATTTTTCTTTTTATATGATGACATATTAATTTTTGCTATCCGTACGAATGGCATTTTTTTCTTATAAAGCCTGCTTTTCTGTACTGTTTTTTCACTGATATCGGAACTATTGGCTACAGATTTATATATGTTTCCTTTGATGATGTTCTTTGAGATATTATATGCCAGCAGACCTACGATAAAAACAACTGCTGTATCCAATATAATTATCTGACAAACCAACTTCCATATATGAAATCCTTTTGCTATACTGTTAACAAAAATGCCGGAACAGATACCGGATATTAATGTTCCTGAAATCGCACCCGTTATCACAAGTTTCATAATGATTTTCGTAAAATTCATCCGTAATACAGCTGCTTTAATTCCCAATGAACGGAATACTGCCAGGTCGGATTTTATCTTTTTACCTATAATAAAAATTATATTAAAAATGATTACAATAAACAGAAAAATCATCAGTCCCAGAATAATATATTTTAAAGATGAAAAAACATTAGTGGATTTTCCTGTCTCGTTAATCTCCGCATAAGTAAACAGATTGGTATTATATATAAAATCCGAATCACTTACATGGTATTTCTGTTTCAGTTTCTCTGCATCATTAACATATTTTTCGTGTATTGATGTACAGGCAATACTATACCTGCCATAATCAATGTTTTCATTATAGTAATAAAATAAAGACGGAATATAAGTATACATTGTTACATCCGGCATATTTATATAGACAATGCCGGTAACAGTATAACTTTTTTCGTCGATTTTTATTTGGGTAGTACCGTCATTTTTAAACTCAAGCCCCTGTTTATACAAAAACTTTTCTTCGCATAATACTTCATTTTCATTCTGAGGCAGTCGCCCTTCCTTGAGTTTTACATTCATTAATCCAAAGAAATCACTTTTAACTCTGTAATTATATAACTTATTCACAGGATCAAATTCCAAAGTATATACACAGGATTCATCAACACAATCTTCTGCCGTAATTTTTTCTGTGTCGGATTTGGAAATATCAGCCATCTGGAAGTCATATTTGCCATATAATTCTTTTCCGGTCTTTATATCACTGTATTTTTTTATTTCAAAAAAAGACCAGTACAGACCGGCAAACACCATACATACGCATGTAATTATGACAAGCAGTATGCTGAGTTTTGTTTTCTTACGGAGTGCCTTATACATTAACTTAAATATATTGGTATTATACATTATCAGCCTCCGCATTAATATTCACTATCCTGTCCGCATAATGTATAAGACTGTTGTCATGTGTTACAAACACCAAAGATGCTTCATATTCACTACAGCAGGTCACAAGCATATCCATAACCTGAATACTGTTTTTATAATCCAGGTTACCGGTTGCCTCATCTGAAAAAATAACATCCGGATGGTTTACCAATGCGCGGGCAATAGAGACTCTTTGTTTCTCTCCCCCGGATAATTGATGAGGAAGATGGTATAAACGATTTTCAAGTCCTAATCTTTCACACAGGTTAATAACATCATCAAGCTGATACTCTTTCCCTGCTCCCACCAGTGGTATGAGAATGTTATCAATTACAGATAATGTTGGTATAAGGTGAAAATCCTGAAATATAAAACCAAAATTGTTAATCCTTATATCACTCATCTCATTGTCAGTGAGTTCAAAAATATTTTTCCCTTTATAAATAACCTTTCCGGAATCAGGTTTATCTATACCGCTTAAAATATTCAAAAGTGTACTTTTTCCACATCCTGACGGTCCCAGTATTGCAACTTTTTCGGATTTGTTCAGATTAAAATTAAAATTATTATATATATTAATTTCTTCATTACCGCTTCTATATACTTTATTTATTTCCTGTCCGGATAATATACATAAATCGTCCTTCATGAATGTCTATTCCTCCTACTCTTCCGAATCTGTGAATATAACATCCATATCATAATCAGATAATTTAATGTTTTTATTTATATGTGTTAAGACACGGTTTCTATAATTAATTTCAATGTCAAGATTTTTTATATATTCTATAATCTCATCATCTGTCATATCGCCTTTATACAAAATCAGACTCATCAAAAAAACATTATCTTTTTCATATCCCTTTACTTTTTCAACCTCTATTGAGCCTTCCTTATATATGATTGGCGAATCAGCATCATCAAGGACAAGATATCCCGAAATTTCTGACGCATTGAATATACTGTTGTTTTTGATATCAAGGGATACTCCCACAAGAATATAATCATCTATACTGTTGCTCTTAAAAATATCATTTTTTCGTATTTTTTGTGCCAGGGAATCATTCTGTAAACTCTCATATGTTTCTTTAAGATTATCTACATTTCCGAAATTTGCCTCATCTAATTTCGTTATTCTTATTGTTCCTTTCTCTACTTTAACATTGCCTCTGATATTAAGGAATAAAAATAATGCTATTGCGATTATTATGACCGCACTTACTGCTATGAGTATTTTTTTCTTCATACTTTTCTCCTTTATGAAAATGATATAACATAAAAATTCGTTATCCCATTATTGACCATGTAATTATAAAATGTATTTATATTTTCATTTTTTCTGTTTGATGTATGAGCACAATATCTTACAACGCTGCCACCCTTTTGAGTAATAATAACAGAATGTCTCTTACCATTCTGGTCATACTGGACAACATCACCTATTTTCATATTGTTTTTTGCTGATGTCCAATTACTCCTTGAATATGTGCGTACAGTTGCTATATTATTTGAACCTCTATTATTTGACTTACTAAAATAATTTCTAAAATCGGTTACACATGACCATGTTTTGGAATATATAAAATAATTTTTGCCGACACTCCTTTTCCTGTGAACCATATACCATACATTTTGATTGCTGTCAACCTTTGTACCACTAAACAAACCGGGTGCAGACGGAAAACTTCTTGGTACAATTGAAACAACCCCGGCTACTGCTTCACATTGTGAAACAAAATTAGTGCAATCCGAACCAAAAGTATAAAAGTATGTATTCGGATCTTGTGAATACTTTTGGGCGTAATCAGAAGCCTTATTTCGGTCATATGACGCTTCAATACAATTACTGTTAAGTAAGATAAGTGTTACAATTGTTGCTAATGTTATTAAATATTTTTTCATAATGGTTCATCCATCAGTTTTTTCTTTATTATTTTTCACTAACTTTTTAGGTATTTCAGGCTGATAAAGAATAAATCTGCATCCAGCGCTGGCAATCAGACTACCAAGTGAATTAATTAGTTTATCCATATTTTTCTTAGTATTTATTTTATTTTTTGAATTCATATACTTAATTTCCTTTCTGTTACATATTCTCTATATTTTTTTACTCTCTCTTTGAAAATTACTTTCACATAATACTTTTTTATTTTTTTCTATACCAATTAATAATAACAGCAAAATAGTTGTATAACATACAACTATATTTGATGTAACCTTTGTCTCAGTATAGAAGTACAAAATTGTTGATATAGAAGTGTAAAATATACTTAATATTCCTGTAAATATCTTTTTCTTCTTTTTTCTCTCTTGGTTAAGCTTTAAATTAGCACAATCTACAGGAGATAAAATTACAATCATAGTTGCCAAAGTGATTTCCAGAATCTTACCTACCGTAAAACTTATATTCCATAATTCGGGAATATATATATTTATAAAATATATTAAAACCGAAAAAAGCAGACAGACATCTACGGTACCTGCATGTACTACCCCTGACGTTTTTCTCAAAGGTATAAATACCAGTAAAAAAACTAACATTTCTTTAACCTTCCTGCAAACGACTCCAATTGTAATTGCACATGTCCAAAATATGATATTTTGAAATATATATTCAAATACATAAATATATACTTCGTAATCTTCATCAGTTAATATCATATTTTTTGTTATGATTTTACCTATTTTATCTAAAAAAAGCCTAACCAAGTTGTCATCACCTCACCCGGTTAGGTTATCATATTTTCTTTATAATTTTATCGTTCAGTACTGAATGGCAGATATATCAGTACTGAGTGGTAAAATAATTGTTGCTTTATATTTTTCTTTATCCACTTTAATACTGTATGAACCAGAATATTTGGTAACAATTTTTTCTATATTCTCGATTCCACAATCACGTTTTAGCATTGCCTCTGTATCAAAACATGTATTCTCAATATCAATTATAAAATTACTATTATCCATAATAACAGCTACATCTATTAAACAACTATTATCTGATATTTTTTTTACATAATTGACTGCATTTTCCGTAAGATTGCCAAGCATAATTGACATATCCCTATTGTCAATATTTAATGCATTACTATCAATCACTACCTCAGTTTCACATTTTATATTAAAATTATCACATTGATTTATCAGATTGCTTAACATCACATCAATTACTACATTACCCGTATTAACTTTTTTGTATGTACAATTAACTTCACCAAGCGTAGCATCTATGTATTCCAACGCCTGCATGCTATTGCCTTCTTCAATCATACCTGCTATTGCTTTCATATGTTTATTTGTATCATGAAGCATCCTACGTAACTGCATATAACTATCTGACATTTGTGTAAACATATCCTCATGTATTTTTACACTTTTTTCCAACATCTGTTCTCTTTCTTTATGTTCATACATATCAGAATAATTATCCACAAAAATATATAAAATAAAATTTAATATAACAACAGCAATTGAAACCACTCCAATCTGTGGCAAATATTGCCCTGTCATATCTATCATCAGATAAGATATACCAACCATTTCAATTATGCTTACCAATATACTTATTAAAAAAATATATTTAAACCTCTTGTCTTTCAGACAATTTTTCTTTTTGTATATTAATGAAATTATAACAATAAATACAAAATCAATTAATTTTGAAATCATAACTTTAACATAGTAGTATTGTCCTGATAGTCGTTCATCTCCTATAAAAGAAAAAATACTGACAACTATCATTTCTGATGCTATACCAATAATATTGAAACCAACGGATGCAATAATTTTCTCGTACAACTTTGATTTATATAGAAATGTCAAACAAAAGAAAACAATCAGCCAGGCAAAAATATTTATAAATGAATTATTTAATTTATCAAAAATACAATTAAAAGAAACCATCACAATTATATAGATTAAAAGTACAAAGCATTTTTTAACTTTGTAATTTTTTCCCATTAATACATCATATAAAAAAATGATTACAATGGCATCCAGAATATCTCCAATAATTTCATATGCTCCACCCACTATCTCCCAATCCTCCTAAGCACATTTTCAGCAAACGCTTCCTTTAGTATCGGCATATTACTTCTACTGATATTTACATTACGTCCGTTTCTCATTTCAATCCTATTTCCCATCCACTTATATATATTCATAATATTTACAAGTATTGACCGATGAGCAAATAATAGCATATTTTTATATTTACTATTAAATTCTTTTAATTTTCCTTTTACATATAATTCACCACTCATAGTTGTTATTAAAATATCACTATTACTCCTAATGGATTTTACGCTCTCTATTGTACAAATATCCGATATCGAAATAATTATTTTTTTGTTATTTTGGTTGACAATAACTCTTTTATCTTCCTCACAACTCATGTAATCTAATATTTTATTCATCTTTTCTTTAAATATTTCATATTTAAGGGGTTTAGAAAAAAACTGGGCTGCCCTTACGTCAAAACTTTGCTGCATATATTCAGGATAATTCGTTACAAACATTATAGTGACGTCATGATCCGGAATTCTCCTGATTCTGTCTGCAACCTCTATACCATCATTTTTTCCAATTTCAATATCAAGAAAAATCATGGTGTATTTTCCTTTTTCATACGAAGCAAATAAATCCTCACCAGTCGCAAAAAAATCAACATCTATTTCAATATTTTTTTCAACGGAATATATACATATCAAATCCTTAATTCGGTCTCTTTCAAATTTTTCATCATCACAAACTGCAATTTTCAATTTTAATCGTCTCCAACTCATCATTCAACTCAATGTGTCTCTATTTTTTGATTGTACAATATACACTAACTAAACACAATGAATTTTCCACATAATTTCACGCACACATTTCAAAAAATGTGTCTAAAATTTAATTGATATTTTTAGTCGTCTTAGGTATAATAAAATCAGTACACAATTACGTATTCGCTGTGCGTGAATTTTATTTAAGAAAGAGGGTGAATGAGTGAATCTTCAAGAGCGAGCAAAAGAAGTGGTTGTAGACAATAATGGCATTGCAAAATCTGCCGACTTTGTTGCTGCCGGAATCAGAGCTGTCGATGTCGTAAACCTGTGTAACGCAGGCTTTCTTAACCGTGTACGACACGGATACTATCAGCTTGCCGAACAAAGTGTTTCTTCAGAAGAACAATTGCTTGCAACACTCATCCCAAAAGGAATAGTTTGTGTTGAATCTGCATTGTTTCACTATGGTTACAGCGACTTTGCACCACGAAAATGGTCAATAGCTGTACCTCGTTCAATGTCAAGAACAAAGCTAAAAGTTGATTTGCTTGCTATTCGACCTTATTATATGCAACCTGAGTTGTATGAACTTGGGAAAATTACCGATAACTTCAACGGGGTTGAGCTGCCTGTATATGACCGTGAGCGAACAATATGTGATTGTTTCAAATATCGTTCAAGATTAGATAACGAAATTTTCAACAAGGCTATTAACGCTTATGTAAAAGACAACAAAAAGAATCTGAATAATCTTTCTGCTTATTCCCAAAAATTGCGTGTGTATAAAAAAGTTACCGAACTGATGGAGGTGTTGCTGAATGGCTGATATTGCAGCGTCTGTGCTTACACGATTAAAGAATAAGGCATAGGCAAGTGGAAGAAGTTATCAACTTTGCTTACAACTCTTTTGTCAGGAAGAATTTTTGCGTAGACTCGAAAAATCAAAATACGCAGAAAATTTTGTTCTCAAAGGCGGATTGTTTATCTATTCGCTTACTGAATTTGACAGCAGAGTTACAGTCGATGTTGATTTTTTACTTCGACAAATGCCAAACACGCCAGAGCAACTGCGAGTTGTGCTTGAAGAAATTATCGCAGCGTGCGATATTACTCTGACTCGTGAGGAATGGTATGAGCTGTACCTGGCGTCAGGTCATCTGCTTCCGTAGGGATTATCGATTACCAGTATTATTTTCAAAATGCTGGTAATCCTTAGAATTAGCAAGTTGCACAAAAGAATCTTCTCTTTTACGAAGTCTGGTCTCATAAACGAGATAAAGGTTCTGACAGCTGTAGCAAGTGTTACACCAACACCAGAACCACCAGATGGAAATCCATTACTCAAACCTTTATGAGGTATTTGGATTTTCCGTTACCCAAACCACTATGAAGCACCTTTGTTTTATTCATTACAAATTAAACAAATCTGCATGTGTTCCGGTATCAACTAAAGTCAATGTTAGAACATCATTCTCCTTCAGATAAATCAATAACCAATCCGGCTGAATGTGACACTCCCTGAACCCCTGGCATTTCCCTTTTAGCTCATGGTCACGATATTTCTCTTCGAGAGGAATATCATTCTGCAGCATAGTAATAACTTTATCTAAAAGTTTCAAATCCAAGCCTCGTTTCTTTGCCAACTTAAGACTTTTCTTAAATTTCCCGGTTAGTATTAATTCATATTGCATTAATCAATCTCCTCCAAAGCCTCTGAAAAGCTAGCGTATCTCTTTGTATTAGGATCTTTGCTGATTCTCTTTGCTTCTTCCATTGCCTCTAATACTTCCGGCTTATACTGTGGCAGTTCAACACTAAAAGGAAGTCCTCCTCTTAATACGCACTGCTTTAAGAATATATTCATTGCACCGGACATATCCATTCCTAACTGTGAGAAAAGTTCACTTGCCTGTTTCTTTAAATTTTCATCTATTCTTACTTGTGTAGGTACCGTAGCCATAAAATCGCCTCCATCTCAAAATACAATACTAATATTATATGCATCTCTTATAATTATATTATACCGTTTTAATTTACATTGTCAATCATTTGTATTATTTTTATAAGGATAAAAATCCCACCTGGTAAAAATCCCACCTCCGTTTTCAGAGGTGGGGTTTATTAAATTAATGCTCCGGGTATTTTATTCCACATTCTTAAGTGCGTCACTCATAGGTATCTTTCTGATTTTTCTGCTTAATATAAGCTCTACCACAAAATAACTTGCCATTCCGATGAGGAACATCTGCCAGTATATGTCAGGTTTGATATAGAAAGTGAGCCATCCTTTCATATCGCCCATAAAAAAGTAATATAACTTCCTGATAATCAGGTATGATACAGGTAATGATAATGCCAGACAAATTGCAACCATTATAGTGGTTGACGTCATATAAAGTTTTCTTATCTCATTGTTATTGTAGCCCAGTATTTTAACCATTGAGATGGAATTACTGTTTTTTTCGATAACCACTTTGGCGAGAATGTAAATCATAATCATAAATAAAATTATTGCAAATCCATAAAACATATAGAACATTGAACCCATTGATCTTTCAAGCTGCCGGCTCATTTTTGTCAGGTCTTCTTCCGTTATTTTTGTTGCAATGTATTTTTCGTCGATATCGGTTATCACTTTGTTGGAGAAATATCCGTTAAATGCACCATCCGGTATATTAAATTCCGCGCAGAATTCTTTTTCAGGTACAAATACGGATAATGCTGCTGGGTAGTTGTAATATCCTTTTACCTTAAAACTGTGTTTTGTACCCGTATACTTTTCAACAAGGGTAATTGTATCTCCTTTATCTATTCCGTATTTCTCGTGATAGCCCTCGGAAATAAGTGCCCCGTCTTTTATATTAATTTTGGCATAATTACTGTTTTCGCTGATTCCGTATACAGTTATTTCTTCTTCGCTGTCATTATCAGTAATCAAGGATGTTACAAGGTATTTTTCTGCACCTTCTGTTTCTGTTGGCTGCATTGCTTTAAGAACATACTGATATTCGGCAAGTTTATTGTTTATTACATCATCCTCGTATTTGTTTAACAACGGTGTCATCATCATTCCAAACATAAGGAGTACATTTGCAAAAATAATTCCTACAAACATCATTACATATCCTGACATATTCTGAAAAATAACCCTGATTTTAAATCTTGTAAGGAATTTGTAATGTGGTAGCTTAACGGCTTTTTTTCTCTTTCTTGAAGAAAGGTCATTTCTTATGAATCTTAACGGTTTAAGTCTTAATTTGTAACTCAGAATTACAAAATTAATTATAAGCATCATAATAAGAGGAACAACCGTAGTCTTTATAAATGCTTCAGGACTCCACAATGTATGATATGTAGGAAGGCTGTAACTTCCGTAATACATATCTGCCATAATTTTTTTAAATACGGTATAGCCAAGAACATTACCGATTACCGCCGCAACACCTGTAACAATAAGCGGTCCCGCCATGTAATGGATTACTATTTCGCTTCGTTTGTAACCTGATGCCCTGAGCGTTCCTATTACAGCAGCTTCAGATGCTATTGTATTGCTTATTGTTACCGCAAAGATAAATGCGATAATGGCAATTACAATATACAAAAGAAATTCTATAAGCACCTTGTCTCCACCCATATCATCTCTTGTGAACATAATTGCCTGATTGGTATACTTTGGAATGTACTTTGCAAGAGTGGTTGTTTTACTGAGTTTAAGTGAAAAATTATCTGCCCATTCTTTTTCCTGTTTCTCATCCTCAGGCTCGTTACTGTATTTCCATGAGTAATCATAGTGTATAACCGCATCGTTATTTCTGCCAAAACCTTCCGGTGTAACTATTGCCACACCGAATTTAATTGAGTCAAACATTGAATCGGTGTTGTCTGAGAAAAGAGCAAGATAATCAGGAAGTGCTACAAGTCCTGTTATTTTGTATTCATAATTTCCTACGGTTATGAGGTCCCCTACTTTAAGGTCATTGTTATCGGCATACATTCTGTCTATTGCAATTTCATCTTTGCCTTCAGGAAGTTTTCCCTTCATAACACATACCGTATTTACTTCCTCACGGTTTTTGAATATCCTTAATCTGCTTGTGCTTTCAGTCCGGTTTTTCTTTAAAACAGCCTCTTCAATATAGAAATTCTCGTAGAGGCTGATTTGCTCATCATCTGCTATTTTTTGGATTTCAGGAGTTACTTCACCATAAATCTCAAAATTACCGTTTTCTATATTGTACTTTTCGTCACTCTTATTGACTTCTTCTATCATACTGCTGTCAGCAATAATAAAACCTGATATAAAGCCTATGGCAAGTATAAGGAAAAGAAAAATTGCTATGTATCTTCCTTTATCGTATTTGATTTCCGAAAAAATACGTTTGTTAAGTGGATTTTTCATAGCTGCCTCCTTACCATTCAAGCTCTGATGCGGAGATTTTCTCTGTATTTTCGTAACGTTTTCTGATTTCTCCGTCTTTTAACTTAATTACAACATCAGCCATATTTTTAATGGCATCATTATGTGTTACCATAAGTACCGTGTTGTTGTATTTATGATTGATTTCTTCTATAAGTTTTAGGATTTCCTTGGATGTATTGTAATCAAGTGCTCCCGTGGGTTCATCGCAAAGGAGTATATCGGGATTTTTAACTATTGCCCTTCCTATAGAAACTCTCTGCTGCTGTCCACCGGATAACTGGTTAGGTAATTTGTGTCTGTGTTCATATAAGCCAAGTGTTTTTAAAAGGTCGTCAATGTCTAACGGATTATCGCTAAGGTAAGCACCTACCTCTATATTTTCCTTTACATTGAGGTTAGGGATTAAATTATACATCTGGAATACATATCCGAGATGTTTTCTCCTGTAAAGAGTCAGTTTCTTTTCATCCATATCCTCTGTCTTTTCTCCGTTAATTGAGACATATCCGCTGTCGGCATTATCAATGCCTCCGATTATGTTAAGCAGTGTAGATTTTCCTGAACCTGACTGTCCGAGGAGTACGCAAATCTGACCTTTTTCTACTTCTAAATCAATTCCTTTCAAAACCTCAACACGATTTTCTTCCGTACCGTAAGATTTTCTTATTCCTTTAATTTTCAAAAACATATTATCCTCCTTGCTGTTAGTTGTGACTAACTATATGTTTTAAATAAAAGAGCTTTTTCAGCCCTTTTATTTTTTAAGAACTCTCATAGAGTTCAGGATTGCTATTACCGAAACACCTACATCCGCAAAAACAGCTTCCCACATATTGGCAACGCCGAGTGCACCAAGTATTAATACGATAAACTTGACTCCCAGAGCAAACACTATGTTCTGCTTAACAACGCCTAATGTCTTTCGTGCTATTTTAACAGTTGATGCTATTTTTCTTACATCATCATCCATTAATACAATGTCTGCTGCCTCTATTGCGGCATCGCTTCCCATGCTTCCCATGGCAATACCGACGTCTGCTCTTGTAAGCACCGGTGCATCATTGATTCCGTCACCCACAAAGGCAACTTTTTCTTTGCCTGTTTTTGAGGCTAAGAGTTCTTCTACTTTCTGTACTTTATCAGATGGCAGAAGTTCTGAATATACTGTGTCGATACCAAGTTCTTTGGCTACTTCTTCTGCTGCCTTTTGTCTGTCTCCGGTGAGCATTACAACATTCTTTACGCCAACCTTCTTCATATCCGCTACAGCTTCTTTGGCACCGTCTTTGATAGTATCTGAAATTACTATCGCTCCTACAAAAGTGTTGTCATACGCAACGTATACAACTGTTCCGCCGGATTTATGTTCTTCATACGCAATACTGTGGGATTTTAAAAGTTTACCATTGCCGACAAGCGTTTCTTTACCGTCAAGTAAAAACTCCACACCATGTCCGGAAATCTCTTTAACGTCTTTAATCCTGTCTGTATCAATCTTATTGTCATAAGCCTCTTTAATTGATGCAGCTATAGGATGTGTTGAAAAACTTTCGCCGTATGCCGCTATTTCAAGAAGCCTTTCTTCTGATATTCCTGAAGCTACAATTTCCGATACCTTAAATTCACCTTTGGTAAGTGTTCCTGTTTTATCCATTACAATGGTTGTTACTTCCGCAACAGCCTCAAGGAAATTACTTCCCTTTACAAGGACACCGATTCTTGATGCCGAACCGATTCCGCTGAAAAATCCGAGAGGAACCGATATTACGAGGGCACAAGGACATGAAATTACAAGAAAGATGCAGGCTCTTGTTATCCAGTCACCCCAGTTTCCTGTTATTATGGATGGGATGATGGCAATTATAACTGCCGCTATTGTAACAACAGGGGTGTAATATTTTGCAAATCTTGTAATGAAGTTTTCGACTCTTGCTTTCTTGGAGCTTGCATTTTCCACAAGCTCAAGAATCTTAGCTACCGTTGAATCCTCAAAAGCCTTTGTTGTCTTTACTTTAAGTGTTCCGCTGCCGTTTACGCATCCGCTTACAATCTCGTCACCGGCCTTGGCACTTCTTGGAACAGATTCTCCGGTAAGTGCTGCCGTATCCAGCATGGAATTTCCTTCGATAATCACTCCGTCAAGAGGAACTTTTTCGCCCGGTTTGATAACAATGATACTGCCGATTTCAACATCATCAGGATCAACCTGCTTTAATTCACCGTTCTCTTCAATATTGGCATATTCAGGACATATATCCATCATCTCTGATATGGACTGACGGGATTTGCCAACCGCATATCCCTGAAAAAGTTCACCTACCTGATAGAAAAGCATTACCGCTACGGCTTCTTCAAATTCCTTTACTCCGAATGCTCCGAATGTGGCAATCATCATAAGGAAATTCTCATCAAATACCTGCCCGTGGCTGATATTTCTTGCCGCTTTAATAATTATGTCATAACCGATTATGATATATGGAACTAAATAAATTCCGCCAAGTATCCATTCGTTAGGCAGTTTATCAAATACCCCAAGATGTTCCAACACAAAAAGGGGAACAAATATTACGAAGGACACTATTATTCTTGTCAGTGTCTTTTTCTGCTTGCTGCTCATATATGGTCAGCCCTTTCTTAACATTCAATCTTACAGTCAGGTTCTACCTTGGCACAAACTGCCACAACTTCTTTCATAATTTCATCAAACCTGTCATCATCAGCTTCAAGAACAAGTTTCTGTGTCATAAAACTTACACTTGCATCCTTAACTCCTGAAATTTTCTTGATACCTTCTTCCATCTTTGCTGCACAGTTTGCGCAATCCAAGTCGATAAGTTTAAATTTTTTCTTCATAATAATAATCTCCTTACGCAAAAAACTTTATTTGTTTTCTTCTTCCAGATGGTCTCTTCCCTGACCAATAATAAGCCGTACATGTTCGTCAGCCAGACTGTAAATAACTGATTTACCATCACGTCTGCATGAAACAAGCCTGTTCTGCTTAAGTATTCTAAGCTGGTGTGAAATAGCGGACTGATTCATATTAAGTGCCGTTGCTATATCACATACACATGCTTCCGATTCAAACAGAACATACAAAATTCTGATTCTCGTTGAGTCACCAAATACCTTAAAAAGTTCTGCCAGATCATAGAGCTCATCTTCGTCCGGCATATCCATATTAATTTTCTCCAGTACATCTGAATGTATATGCACTGCTTCACAACACTCAACATCATTAATTGCCATAATTTCACTTCCTTTTCAAAAAAAATGAACATATGAATTACTGTTCATATGTTCATAATATCATTATTAATTTATTTGTCAACTGTTTTTTTTATTTATTACAGTTTTTCCTCATAGTTTACGTCAATAATATCTTTATCTTTTCCACCCATTTTCTTTGCAATATGAAGTGTAATAAAGACATCGGTTACACCACCGAATATCATTCCTATTCCTATGATGGTTACAAGTAATTTCATGGTATCAAACGGATTGCATACAACAAGTACGCCAAGGGCTATATTAATAATTGCCGCAATCAGAAGTATAAGCCAGCTTGGGCTTTTTACCCTTGCCATATCAATAGTTTCCTGAAGCTTGCTGCATCCGCTGATTATTATAATGATTCCTAATATAAGCGGCAGAAGTGAAATAACAACTTCGACTTTAAGAATGGTACATACACCCAGCGTAATTGCTACAAGTCCTTTTAAGAAATCATTTTTCATAAAGTTATCTTCTGTTTTTCTTCTCATATAAATTATAATTGAGACAATTCCCATAAGGAATAATGCTGCACTTACAAGATAACCTATCATCCTAAGTGTGGTTCCCGGGAAAATAACAAGTATCACACCTACTACTGCCGATAAAATACCCATTACAATATTATCAATTTTGTATTCTTTAATCTTTTCGTTCATGTTGTCAATCCGCCTTTCTAAATTATTTTAAAAGCTCTTTGAGCATCTCATTGACCATGGCAGGATTAGCTTTGCCTTTCATGGCTTTCATAGTCTGCCCTACAAGGAAGCCTATCGCCTTTTCCTTACCGCTTCTGTAATCTTCTACAGACTGTGGATTAGCTGCAATAACGTCTTCAACAGTCTTTTTCAATGCACCTTCGTCATTAACCTGCTTAAGTCCGTTTTCTTCAACATATTTAACAGGGTCAATATCCTCGTCAAATATTTTTTCAAATACTTCTTTGGCTACAGAACTATTAATGCTTCCGTCATCAGTTAATTTAATAAGTGCGGCAAGATTAGCAGGTGAAAAACTGATATCCGATACATCCATCGACTTCTCTTTGATAATTCTCATGGTCTCAACCATAAGCCAGTTGGAAACCTTCTTAGGATTATTACAGATTGCTGTTGTCTGCTCAAAAATATCCGCAAGTTTCTTTGAATCTGTAAGGATTTCAATATCATAATCAGGTATACCGAATTCTTCTTTGTATCGTTTAATCTTTTCCGTCTTAAATTCAGGCTGTCTGCTTCTTATCTCTTCAAGCCACTCATCACTTATGTGTATTGGAACAAGGTCAGGGTCAGGGAAATATCTGTAATCCTGTGCATCTTCTTTTGAACGCATTGCATAGGAATATTCTTTATCGTCATTCCAACGTCTTGTTTCCTGAACTACTTTTTCACCTGATTCAATCAAATCAATCTGTCTGTTCTTTTCAGCTTCTATTGCCCTTTCAATGGCACTGAAGGAGTTAAGGTTCTTTGTCTCGGTTCTTGTTCCGAATTCTGCAGTTCCCACTTCCCTTACTGAAAGATTGACATCGGCTCTCATTGAACCTTCCTGTAATTTACAATCAGATGCACCGAGATACTGGATTATAAGTCTTAATTTTTCAAGATATGCAATTACTTCTTTGGCACTTCTCATGTCAGGTTCCGATACGATTTCGATAAGAGGTACACCCGAACGGTTAAAATCCACAAGGGACTCTCCGGACCAGTCATCATGTACCAGCTTGCCTGCATCTTCCTCCATATGAATCTCATGGATTCTTACCGGCTTGACGGTTCCGTCTTCAAGTTCAATGTCAACGTGTCCGTCCCTGCATATAGGAAGATATAACTGCGAAATCTGATAGTTCTGTGGGTTATCAGGGTAGAAATAGTTCTTTCTGTCAAACTTGCAGTCCTTTGTAATATTACAGTTGGTTGCAAGTCCTACCGCTGCCGCATATTCAACAACCTTTTTATTAAGAACAGGAAGTGAGCCCGGCATACCTGTACAGACAGGGCATGTATGTGTATTAGGTGCTCCGCCAAAAGCTGTGGAGCATCCGCAGAAAATTTTTGTTTTGGTTGCAAGTTCTACATGAACTTCAAGTCCGATGACTGTTTCATATTCTTTTGCCATAATCCGCTCCTCCTATTCAAACTTTCCTCTTGCCTGTTCATAAGCGAAACCGGCACGAATAAGATTCTTTTCTTTAAAGCAGTCTCCGATAAACTGTACTCCGATAGGGAGTCCGTCGGAATCTTTACCGCAAGGTACACTTAATCCCGGAAGCCCTGCAAGATTTAAAGAAATTGTATATATATCGCCAAGATACATCTTGATTGGGTCTGATAAAGATGAACCAATCTTTGGCGCTGTGGTAGGTGCCACAGGTCCGATTAAAAGATCATATTTTGCAAAGGCCTCATCAAAAGCTTTCTTAATAAGAGCTTTTACTCTTAATGCTTTAAGATAATATGCATCATAATATCCTGAACTTAATACGAATGAACCAAGTAAAATTCTTCTCTTAACCTCGGCACCGAATCCTTCAGAACGTGTTCTTTTATACATGCTGTGGAGGTCATCATAATCTTTTGCCCTGTATCCGTATTTTACACCGTCAAATCTTTCAAGGTTAGAGCTTGCCTCTGCGGCTGCTATGGTGTAATAGGTAGGAATTGCGTAATCTACTAAATCGAGGTCAAATTCCTCAACGACTGCGCCCTTTGCTTCCAATGTCTTTGCAACATTAAGGACGGCTTCTTTTACTTCAGGGTCAAGTCCTTCTCCGAAATAAGTTCTTGGAATACCGATTTTCATTCCTTTTACATCATCTGTAAGCGCAGATGTAAAATCAAGGTCGTCCCTCTTCATAGATGTGGAATCCTTCTTGTCATGGCCTGCTATTACTTCCATAATTGTTGCGCAGTCCGTAACATCCTTGCAAAGAGGTCCAATCTGGTCAAGTGACGAACCGTAAGCGATAAGCCCGTATCTTGACACAGTTCCGTATGTTGGTTTCATGCCTACAACACCGCAGTATGATGCCGGCTGCCTTATTGAGCCACCTGTGTCCGAACCCAATGCAAAGAAACATTCCTCTGCTGCTACCGCTGCTGCCGATCCGCCTGATGAACCTCCCGGTACATGTTCCTCATTATGAGGATTTTTGGTAATTCCAAAAGCAGAAGTCTCTGTGGTAGAACCCATGGCAAATTCATCCATGTTGGTTTTTCCGATAATTACCGCACCTGCTTCTTTTAATTTATTAACTGCTTCAGCCGAAAAAGAAGGAACAAAATTAGAAAGTATTTTTGAAGAACAGGTTGTAAGCATATCTTCGGTACACATATTGTCCTTAATTGCTACAGGCACGCCTGCAAGCGGTCCTGTAAGTCTGCCTTCTTCAATTTCCTTCTGCACTCTTTTGGCTTCATCCAATGCTTTTTCTTTATCTATAGTAACGTAACAGTTAAGTGCGTCTTCTCTCTCATTGATTTTATCAAGAACCGCCTGCATTGCTTCCACAGCCGTTACTTTACCGGCTTTGATTTCCTTAGAAAGTTCTACTGCCGTTAAATCAAGTAAACTCATGCTGCTCCTCCTTTCTATTCTACTGTCTTAGGCACAATAAATGCGTCATCATTACGTTCCGGAGCGTTACGGAGTGTAGCTTCGCTTCCGTCTCCGTTAGTTATCTCGTCTTCTCTCATTACATTTGATACAGGGAAAATATGGGACATCGGCTCAACGCCTGTTGTATCAAGTTCTCCGAGTTTGTCAATGTAATCAAGCATACTTGCCATATCCTTCTTGGCGTTTTCCTTATCTTCATCAGACAATTCAAGTTTAGCAAGTATACCGACATATTCTATTGTTTCATCGCTAATAACATTTGCCATTCTTTTACCTCAAATTAATCTCTTACTTTAATATGAACTTCTCTGAGCTGCTGCTCTGTTACTTCGTTAGGTGCTCCGCACATAAGGTCCTGTGCGGTTCCGCTCATTGGGAATGCTATTACTTCACGGATATTTTCTTCATTTCTGAGAAGCATAATCATACGGTCAACGCCCGGAGCCATTCCTGCATGTGGTGGTGCACCGAACTGGAACGCATTGTATAATGCACCGAATTTTGCCTTTAATACTTCTTCATCATAACCTGCGATTTCAAATGCTTTAACCATTATCTGCATATCGTGGTTACGGACTGCTCCTGATGATAATTCTACACCGTTACATACGATATCATATTGGTATGCAAGGATATCGAGAGGATCTTTGGTATTAAGTGCTTCAAGTCCGCCCTGTGGCATTGAGAATGGATTATGTGTAAATCCGATTTTCTTGGTCTCAGGATCTTTTTCAAACATTGGGAAGTCATTTACATAACAAAATCTATATGCGTTCTTCTCAATTAAATCAAGCTTTGTTCCCAGCTCTGTACGAATCTGTCCTGCGAAAAATGCTGCTCTTTCTTCTTTATCTGCCATAAAGAAAATTGTATCACCGGTGCTAAGACCTGCGATTGTTTTAAATTCTTCTTTAAGTTCGTCAGGTATAAACTTGTCAATAGGTCCCTTGTAACTTCCGTCTTCAAGTACCTCAAGGTATCCAAGTCCGCCCATTCCGATTCCTGTTGCAAACTTAAGAAGTTTCTCATGGAATCCCTTTGACATATTGGCATGAACCTTGATTGCCCTTACAGTCTTTCCAATAAATGGCTTAAATGTACATTTCTGGAAGAAATCCGTTACATCTATAATTCTGAGTGGGTTACGAAGGTCAGGCTTATCCGAACCGAACTCAAGCATTGCCTGCTTATAGCTGATAATAGGATAAGGTGCTTTAGTTACTTCATATCCTTCAGGTGCAAATTTTTCAAATGTTGATGTTAATACTTCTTCACCGATTTTGAATACGTCTTCCTGTGTTGCGAAGCTCATTTCAAAATCCAACTGGTAAAATTCTCCCGGTGAACGGTCAGCTCTTGCATCTTCATCTCTGAAACATGGTGCAATCTGGAAATACTTATCAATTCCCGATACCATGAGAAGCTGCTTATACTGCTGTGGTGCCTGTGGAAGTGCATAGAATTTACCTTTATACCTTCTTGATGGAACGATATAATCTCTTGCGCCTTCAGGTGATGATGCACAAAGAATTGGTGTCTGTATTTCAACAAATCCCATCTCTGTCATTTTCTGACGGAGATATGCTATTACTTTTGATCTGAATAAAATATTGTCTTTTACTTTTTCATTTCTTAAATCGAGATAACGGTATTTTAATCTTACATCTTCTCTTACTTCCTTGGATGTCTGGATTTCAAACGGAAGCTGTGTATACACCTGTCCAAGTGTTGTTATTTTATGTGCTTCAAGTTCGATTGTTCCTGACTTAATCTTAGGATTATATGTCTCTTCGTCTCTCTGTTCCATTAATCCTTCTACGGAAATGCTTTCTTCTTTTTTAATTCCTTTAAGAAGTTCCGTATCTCTTATTACGACCTGCAATACGCCGTACATATCTCTTAAATCGATAAAAGAAACTCCACCGTGGTCACGGATATTCTCTACCCATCCTGCCACTTTAAGTTCTTTGCCAATATATGACTCGTCTAAATTTTCAAGAGTCATATCTCTGTAAATATTTCCCATGTTGGTCCTCCTAAAATAATTTTCTGTGATTAAAACCATATCTCTAAACAAAAGAAATCCCGGAATACAAATACATTGTATTCCGGGACGAATAATCACATTATCCGCGGTACCACCCGCATTGAAGAAAATCTTCCTCTCTCGTACTTAACGCGTACCAACGTGCTGACCTACTTAATTTCAGAAAGCCGGCTCCCAAGTGTTCCCGCTATTCCGTCCCTCCTGAAGTCACTCTCAGTCGATGATGTCTTCTTCCTGTCGGGGTCCATGAATATGAGTCTTGTTCATTGCCTTTCACTATGGAATAAATAGTATCACATACAAAATATTAATGCAAGGGGGAAAATGAGGATAGATATTCCCAAGCGATGCAAAAGCATCAGGTGGCGGAGTTATTTTGGTTGCGTTCCCGTCTCTGTACAACAGATTTTAATATAAACATGACCACTACCCCAATCGATATTCCAGCCAATATACCTGTTACATTAAAACTATATCCTATCGACAGATATTTATTGGTAATATACGAAAATCCGGACAGTATAAGAACTGATAAATATACCGAAACCAATATTGCCCTGCATATCATTATCAGCAGTTCTATATTATGCAGTTTTTTAATGTTCTTCTGCGTCATCCCAATATTATGTAACATAATCATATATTTTTGATTTCTCATATAAAATGATTTTAAGTAGTAGCATATTGAATAAATCGTAGCAACTGCCATTATAGAAAACAATACCAAAAGTCCTTTCCCGAAGTTATTCATAAACCAGATTATAATACATACTTCATAGGCACTACCCGGTATATAACAATCGTATTTTTCATATTCAACTGATTCATTGGCAAAAATAAAGTCGGAACTATATTCATATGATTTTATTAAATCCATAAATGACGAGAAATAATACCTGTTGTTTCCATAGGTACTGTATTTTTCAGTATCCATTAGATTAAGGTAAATATGTTCATAATGATAATCATGATATTTTTTGCACTCAGTATCATCATACATTTTTACATCAAAAATACCTGTTATCACATAACCTGATATTATTGTTTTCCCATCGTATTTAATATTCAGTTCTTTATTAATTACATTATCATAATCTGTTATTCCTAAAACTGACAATAAATAGTCATCCACAATCACAGACCCGCTGGAAGCACAATTTTTACCGTAAATAAAATATTTATCTTCTATCATTTCAGTGTTACTTCTTACCTTGAGGTCAGACAGGTTTCCAAATAAATCATAGTAATCCGAAGTGTCGGCAACATAGATATTGTGAGGTTTATAACTCTTTTCACCTATTTCAAACTCTACTTTTCCCAATTTCATTTCATTTCCAACAATATCGAAAATTACATCTGTGTATGTTTTTTGGTAATCAGACCATTTATATTGTTTAATTATGTTTAAGTCAGAATATATATAACAGCTATTTTTATATTTTCTTTCATATTCTTTGATGTAATTTTTGTAATATACCCAAACGCTGAAAATGCTGACTAAAAAAGTAAATATAATTGATATTCCAATTATCACTTTTATTGCAAAACGTTTACCCGCTGCTATATTTTGTTTTGCAAGTTTAATCAAATCGCTATCCTTCATTTTTTATACTAACCTTTCTTAAAGACACAAAAAAAGTTATGGTAAAAATTATCAGTGCGGTAAAACTGTTATACATATTGAAAAAAGGTATTTGCACTTGTATTTTCATATTGTTTACAACGTAATTATTAACCATATAATTCATACAAAAATATATAACTTCAGCAATCAATATAATTATTAACATTCTGCATAAAAAATATATGTAAAAAACACTTTTTATATCATCCTCGTTCATACCAAGGTTTGATATTATTTTCATATACCTTTTTCTTTCAATCATTTTTAGTTCAATTGCATTTGACAGATTACATATCAGAAGAATAACCAATGCTAAAATCAAAAATAAAATTATTATCTTTGCAAATAATATCATTTCCAATATTTTATCTGTAGACTCGCTCCAAATATCTTTTCCTTTTATCAATGCATATATCTTCTTTGTCCACATTTTTTGAATTGAATCAATGCTTGCAAAAATAATCCTGTTATCCTCATAACCCAAGTCACAAAATCCATTTTCAAGCAACCACTCTTTATCTGTCATATCAAAATTAGTTAATTCAAATTCGTACCCACCTGAATTATTTTTTTTATAAAATCCGTCTACAATACAATCCATATTAACAATCATGCCAATTGAAAACAGAATGCAGACTAAAAGCAATCCCTGTATTAATATTGATAAAACGTATTCTTTTATTCCGATTTTCAACTCCCATTTTGAAAGTTCAAAACTGTCTGTTATTCTCATCCTTAAATATTTTCCCATCCTTCATAGTAATAATTCTATTTGCAATAACAGCATCTTCTAAGTTATGTGTAACCAGAATAATTGTTTTTCCTGACAGGTTTTGTTTTTTTAATATCTGCATTATTTTTTCCCCATTATACGAATCAAGATTTCCACATGGTTCATCTGCCATTATAATCTCCGGATTATTAATAAGTGCTCTGGCAATGCTTACTCTTTGTTTTTCTCCTCCTGATAAATGACTAACCAAACTGTTCTCTTTATCCAGTAATCCAACTTCATTCAGGATATTTTCAATTTGCTGTTTTCGTGCAACTTTTTTACACCCTGAGACCATTAAAGCAATTTCTAAGTTCTGGTACACAGTAAATGACTCCTCTAAGAAATAATCCTGAAACACAAATCCAAATTTATTGTATTTTAATCTTGAAATGTCCTTATCCGGTAGGTCATTAATACACTGTCCATCAATGCAAATCTCTCCCGTTGTCGGGCGTAATATTCCACCTATCATTTTCAACAAAGTTGATTTTCCACTTCCGGACCGTCCGACAATACTAACAAAACAGCCGGTATCAATACTTAAATTGACATTACCGACTGCTTTTACCGGACTATCTGTTTCCTTATAAACTTTTGATATATCCCTAAGTTCTATCATATTCTGTCCCATCTATTTTTTAAAAACAATCTCTTTCTGATAATTATTTATCTTTATTGTTTTATTATAAGAATCATACAAAAAATGGAGTCCAAAATAATTGCCTTTAGACAAGCAGGAATAAACGTATGAATACGTTCCTTCTTTGGTTCCCTTCTCTACATCAACTTTATATGCATTCTCAACAAACATTTTATTTAAATCAGAAAGTTTCTCTATTTCTTCACCTGTTAATACAATGCCTGATTCCTTATCTTCACAAATCTTTTTTATAGACTCAACCTGTTCATTTCTATATATTGCATTAACATCAATATTATAAATCTGGATAGAATTATTCTTGACAATAATATACGCATCAGGATATTCAGGGCAATCCACAACCATGTACTTACCATCAGCGATTCCCTTAGTCTGTTTTTTGGTAAATCTCAGCACTATCACTAACACCGCAATCAGTAATGCAGCAACTATACCAAATGCAATCCATTTTTTCTTCATATATTATTTCCTTTTATATGTATCATACTTTTTCAATGCGGAGTCCAAATACACTTTTACCTGTGATGGGAAGTCTGCCAATGCCTTATCTGTAGCTACGGTATACACCCTTCCTCTGTTATCCTGAAATGTTATCTTTTTTGTATTATATGTATTGGATAAAACTGACATCGTTCCTGATAAAGAACCAATCTTTTTGTAACTATAAAAATCAAAAAATCCAACTTTTGCCAGTTTTACATTTTCTTTATACATATTAACCTGAATCGACTTCCCTCCTGATGCATAATTCTTTTGTGAATTACTAGTCCCACATCCTACAAGTGCCGCCATAATAATTACTGATGCTACCAATGTCATTAAAATTTTTTTCATACTCTGCTCCTAACCAATTTTTTATTTTAAATTATCATAATTTATATACTATGTCAATGTTAAATTTCCTTGAGTTTCCGTATTTTTATGCACAAAGCCACGTTTTCATAGGCATAGTTATAAGCAACAACTTTCAAAAAATGCCCACAATATAAGGAATCCTTTCCTGTTTTGTAGTAAAATTAAGGTGTCAAATCAAAAAAATACTAAATAAAAATCAGGAGGACTCCTTATGCTTAATTCTACAACATTAATGATAAGTAGGTCTTATATATTCTACCTGACTTACTTTTTCATCTTTTTCAATTTCAGCTACTATTGTTTTTATCTCTGACTCATTTTTTATATTTTTAATACGTATTTTGCAAATAAAAATATTTTTCTGCGGAACAACAACCACTTCATCAGGATTTTGCTCTTTATATTTTTTTATGTCTTCGGAAAAATTTGTATAGCCTACCTCTTCAACGGAATATTTATCTTTTATGGAAGCAACAATTCCATTCTCACACTGTTCCTCATTATCTGCTTCATAGTAAAAACTTAATACAATCTCATCCTTGTATTTTAAATTTTCCTCACTTTCTTCCGTTATGATAACCTGCTCATCCTGCTTTTCATAAGGGTATGACATTTTTACTAACCCTACATTTTTAACTTCACCCATACCCTGCTTAATTTTTTCTGCTTCTGTCTCATCTTTTATATTATCCAACAGGAGTGTGCAGATTGTTACTTTACCGGTTTCGATGTTAAACATATTTTCATTCAAATCATATTTATTCCTGAATTCATCCGCCTGTTCTTCATCTGTCTTATATTCTTCTGACAATATCTCATACTTATCTCCCAGCCATTCGTGCAGTTTCTCTTTACATGAAGATACATCCGAAGATTCAAAATATATAACCAGTTCAAGTATTTTTCCCGTATTACTGTTACTTTTACCACAACCTGTCATCATAACAATTGCGGCAACTAAAGCAAATATAAATCCTAATTTTTTCATTATTCATTACCTCCTTATTTTTTAAGGCACCCCGTCCTGTTATCAAGATAGGATGCCTTAAATTAAAATTATTTAATAATCTTCTTCATTCTCTCGATGGCTTCTACGGTATTTTCGTATGTACCGAATGCTGTCAGTCTGAAGTAGCCCTCGCCGCTTGGTCCGAATCCTGAACCCGGTGTTCCTACAACATTGGCATTTTCAAGAACATAGTCGAAGAATTCCCATGAAGTCATTCCGTCTATTGTCTTTAACCAGATATATGGAGCGTTGACACCGCCTGATACAGAGTATCCGGCATTCTTAAGTCCGTCCTTGATTACCTTTGCATTTTTCATGTAGTAAGCAACCTGTTCCTTAAGTTCTGCCTTGCCGGCTTCGGAATATACCGCTTCTCCGGCTCTCTGCACGATATAAGGTGCTCCGTTATACTTAGTGCCGTGTCTTCTTGCCCAGAGAGCATTAAGCTTCACACCGTCACATTCAAGTTCTTTTGGAATTACGGTATAACCAAGTCTTACACCTGTGAATCCTGCATTCTTTGAAAAACTCTTGAGCTCGATAGCGCATGTCTTGGCACCGTCACACTCATAAATTGTGTGAGGAACATCCGCATCCGATATATATGCTTCATAAGCTGCATCATATATGATAAGTGATTTATGCTCGTTAGCATAATCAACCCATTTCTGAAGTTCTGTTTTGTTAATTGTAGCTCCCGTAGGATTATTAGGGAAGCAAAGATATATTATGTCAGGTACTTCCTTTGGAAGCTCAGGAGCGAAATTATTTTCTTCCTTGCAAGGCATATATATAACATTACTCCATGTTCCTGTTGTACTGTTATAGTCGCCTGCCCGTCCTGCCATAACGTTAGAATCCACATATACAGGGTATACAGGATCACCTACTGCAATTCTGTTATCAAGTCCGAGTATCTCCTGGATATTACTTGAGTCGCATTTTGCACCGTCCGATACAAATATTTCATCAATGGCAATATCAACGCCTCTTGTCTTATAGTCGCCGTCAGCTATTGCCTTACGCAAAAATTCATATCCAAGGTCAGGTGCATATCCGTGAAATGTTGCTGCATTTCCCATTTCATCAACTGCTGCATGCATTGCCTTAATAATTGTAGGTGCAATCGGCTGTGTTACGTCGCCGATACTTAATTTGATTACCTTTTTGTCGGGATGAGCGCTTTTATATTCCCTTTCCTTTCTTCCTACTGTGGAAAAAAGATAACTTCCAGGTAATTTAAGGTAGTTTTCATTAATTTTGAACATATTGTTTCCTCCGGAATATTATATATTTTATCGGTTCCATTCACCGGTAAATACAATATTGGCAGGTCCTTCCATATAAACAACGTCAGCTTCCCGGTCCCATGTTATCTTTAAGTCACCGCCCAGAAGCTTTACTGTTACGCTGTCATTGCAAAGACCGTTAAGAATAGACGCCACCGCTACCGCACATGCGCCTGTTCCGCAGGCAAGAGTCTCTCCTGAGCCTCTTTCCCATACTCTCATTGAAAGAGTATCTCTGTCTATAACTTCCACGAACTCTGTATTGACCCTGTCAGGGAAAATACTGTCATTTTCAAATACAGGTCCGATTTTTTCAATTTCAAGATTCTTAATATCATCCATGTATGTAATACAATGAGGATTACCCATTGACACACAGGTTATCCTGTATGCATTGCCGCCAAAAATAAATTCCTTGTCAATAACACTGTCCCCGTCCGCTTTGACAGGTATAAGGGCAGGAGTAAATTCAGGCTTACCCATATTAACCCTGACTGACTTCACTGCTTTGTTTTCAACATTGAGACTAAGGTATTTTATTCCTGCTAAGGTATCCACGGTTATTTCTGTCTTATCGGTAAGTCCGTAATCATATACAAATTTGCCGACGCACCTTATTCCGTTGCCGCACATCTTTCCCTGGGAACCGTCTGCATTATACATTTCCATAAAAAAATCTGCTTTATCAGAAGGTTTGATAAGAATAAGTCCGTCAGAACCGATTCCAAAGTGTCTGTCACTTACTTCAATCGCAGTCTTTGAAGGATCAGCAATCTGCTCCTCAAGACAATTTACATATACATAGTCATTTCCAAGACCTTCCATCTTAGTAAATTTCATAGGTTACCTCTTTCTATCAGCATCTGTACAGACATATTACCATGCCCGCTGTCTCTACAAGGCTGTTACCACTGTCCATACTGCATTTCTGCAGATACGCATGTGCTTCAGACTCTGACATATTATTTCTGTCCATCAATACACTTTTTGCTTCTTTAATTACTTTTCTGTCTTCTTCGGTTCTGAATTTTGGTACAACTCTGTTCTTCTTGCGGCGCCTTGTCTGTGCTTCAAACATCATATGAACTGTATTTAACAGATCAAAAATTTTGAGAGGAGTACCAATTTTAATAATATGGGTATCCTCTCCATCAAGCCAGTGGCCTTTAGATGCCACCAAAAGCATCTCAAAACCATCCGGCAAATCTTCTTTTAACTGTGTGTAGTACATATCCGTAAAACGGTAACTGCATACCACAATTCCTTCATTCAACTTATTTACATACTCAAGTGCCTGTGCGCCACTTGTACATACATAATCAACATTAATACCATTTTTAACAAGAACAGCTTTAATTTTATTGCCATCATCCAGCTTTGGGAAAACAACTACAACGTTCTCCATATTACTGCCTCCGGTGATTGGATATTAATATGTACTCAGATACTGGTTGACTTCCCATTCACTTACGGCAACCTTGTATGATTTCCATTCTGCCTTCTTAGCTTCAATATATTTTTCTGCTGTCTCTTCGCCAAGGAATTCCATGATGAGTTCATCTTTTTCAAGGTGCTTGACTGCATCAATAAGAGTCTCCGGAAGACTGTCAATTCCTCTTTCTCTTCTTTCTTTCTTAGTCATGGCATAGATGTTCGCATCAACGCTGTCACAGACTTCTAATTTATTCTTGATTCCATCAAGTCCTGCAATAAGGCATACAGCAAGTGCAAGATATGGATTAGCTGTCGGATCCGGATTACGAAGTTCTACTCTTGTTCCCTTTCCTCTGGCTGCCGGAATTCTGATAAGAGGACTTCTGTTTTTAGCAGACCATGCTATATAAACAGGTGCTTCGTAGCCGGGAATAAGTCTCTTATATGAATTAACGAGAGGATTGGTTATTGCAACAATTCCGTTAATATGCTTCATAAGCCCTGCTATAAAATGGTATGCTTCTTCACTTAATCCATTCTTACCATTCTCATCAGCAAATACATTCTTACCATCTTTTTCAAGAGACATATTGATGTGCATACCTGAACCTGCCATATTAGCCTTAGGCTTAGGCATGAATGTCGCATGCAGTCCATGTCTCTGGGCGATGGTCTTAACAGCAAGTTTAAATGTCATAATTGAATCCGCTGTCTTGACTGCTTCACCATATTTGAAATCAATCTCATGCTGTGCAGGTGCACACTCATGATGGGATGCTTCAATAACAAATCCCATATCTTCAAGTGTAAGTACCATGTCACGTCTTGCATTTTCTCCGAGATCATTAGGTCCCAGGTCAAAATATGCAGCCTGATCATTAGAATTGGTTGTAGGTGCCCCGTTCTCATCCACGTTAAATAAGAAAAATTCGCATTCAGGTCCTACATTGAATGTGTATCCCATCTTCTCAGCTTCTGCCATCGCTTTCTTAAGGATATGCCTTGGATCTCCTTCAAATGGTGTACCGTCAGTCTTATAAACATCGCAAATTAATCTTGCAACTTTACCTGTCTGTGGTCTCCATGGGAATATAACAAAACTGTCAAGATCAGGACGAAGACACATATCTGATTCCTCAATACGGGCAAAGCCGTCAATTGATGAACCGTCAAACATCATCTGATTATCAAGTGCTTTCTTTAACTGGCTCTTAGGAATTGCAACGTTCTTAAGGATACCGAAAAGATCGGTAAACTGAAGTCTGATAAACTCAACGTCGTTCTCCTCTACAAACTTAATAATGTCCTCTTTGGAATAATGGCTCATTTAAGTTCCTCCTAATGTTATCATATATTTTAAGGCTTACGCCTCACAACCTTTTAACGTTATGTTATCAATGGATATCTAAAAAGTCAACATAAGTTTCAGTTTGGAAATAATTTTTTAATCTGAGACAACTCTGTCACGTCCCTCTTTTTTTGCATGATATAATCTGTTGTCTGCTGTACATAATACTTTATCAACAGAGTCACCGTTTCCTGTTGCTACACCTATACTTATGGTAATTTTGATTACCTTATCGCCATACTCAACACACATTTCACGTATGGCTTCTACAAGCATTTCAAGATAAGTTAATGTAGTTTCCATATCACAGCCTGTATATACAAGCAGAAATTCCTCACCACCCCACCTTGCAGCAAAACCTTTTCCGGCCATACTTTTCTTCATAATCTGTGCAACGCTTACCAGCACTTCATCGCCTGCGGTGTGTCCGTATGTATCATTAACTTTTTTGAAAAAGTCAATATCCGCTATCGCAAGGGTATATGGTTCCCCCGTCTTTATATATTGCTCCGATAAGTTTTTAAGATTCTGGTTGCAATATCTCCTATTATATAAATCAGTAAGTGAATCTTTAACTATAAGATTTCTCAAAGACCTCTGCATATTTACGCTTGCCTTTGCAACATCTCCTATTTCATCTTCCCTTGCCAGGGCTTCCCGGTTCATTTCAGCTTTAAGATTGCCGCCTGTAACTTCCCCGAGGAAATTTCTTATATGTTTGAAATTCTTATTAAGTTTACCGAAGTAAAGATAATTCAGATACGTAATAATCACAACACCGGCAATAATCATCGCAATAAGCGGAATTACCTGTTTTGCAAATTTTGAATGAATCTGATTTGCCGGCTTCAGTATACATATTGCACCTATTATATTCTCGCTTCCGTTATGGACCGGCAGATAATATGCAAAAAAACGTTCTTCTTCTATTCTTACATCGTCATAAAACTTAGAGTATCCATTTTCAAGAACATCCTTTTTGATTGCCGAATTCATTTTACTTCCGGTAATTCTTTTATTATTACTGTATAAGGTTGTAATCATCCTTATGTCATTGTAAAAAATTGTTATCTCAAGTCCCGTATCCTCTTTTATGTTATCAATAAAATCATTGGTAAGATAATGTTCTCCTTTCTTAAGAGCCATAAGATTCCCCGCCTTAACCAATTCATAATATCCGGGATACATAACATCATAAGTATTGGCTAATGTATATGCCTCATTTTCCATACCTGACCGAATCTCATAATATACATTCTTCTTAATCAGAATATAGCTTATACCTGCCATAACAATACCGATAAAAAACACCGGTAATATTATTATGTAATTAAATGTGCCCATCAGGCTTTTTCTTTTTGTAGTTATTTCCATAGCACAATTCCCCACTCTGTTTCCACACATAATGCAACTTCTGCATTTCCCTATCTGCAACAAATGGCAAGGATATTCCTTGCCATTTAGTTATTATATTCAGTCTTTGTATTTATCCTTTAAATCGTCTACATCTGATTTGCCAAATGTCTCAAGCGGTTTGCTGAGAATCCTTTCAAGGTCCTCTGCTTCTTTGTTCTTCTGTGCCTTTCTTGCTTTCCACCACTTAAACAGTAATGAAATAACAACGATAGCACCTACAACAGATACTATAATTATAACAACGTACCTGATTCTGATAGGTCCTTTCATTATCTCTTTACCGGCTCTTGTAAATATCTTGGCAAGCATCTCTTCAACGCTTATAGATGCATCACCGTTATAGTAGTAGTCATATGAAGACTCAAGAATAGACTTTGCATTTTCATCCATAACCACTTCCGTCTGCTTACCGCATATATAGAATGCCTTTCCATCCATTAATGACGGATAATCATTCTTGCACGCAAAGTACACGAAAAGGAGATGTCCTTCATCTGAACCGAACAACTCATCATAAAGAGCTTCTGCTTTTGCATACATATAATCATAATTTTTAAAATCATAATCTGATTTATATTCTGCAAGATATACTAAAGGCTGTACACCTGTTTTCTTATAGAAGCTTTCAAGACCGTCTCTAAGCTTACTTCCTCTTCCTAACCAGCCAAGTTCGTCAACAAACCATGTGTTGGAATATGTAGTGTTGGAAGTGTCCATCTTCTCACGTTTCTCGTTACTCTTGGTAATATTACCGCCTAACGAACCACCTAACGCTGTAAATAAGCCTCCGATAAAAATCATCGCAAATATAAGGAAACCAAACATACATCCGCATGGTGATGAACCACGCGAACCATAGTACACCCTTCTTGTCGGCCGTCCGTAATACGAGCTTCTTGAACCTCCGTAATATGATGAACGGTGGCTTGAACGGCTTGAATATCCTCCACCGAAACTACTTGAACGTCCTCCGAAACTGCTTGAACGTCCGCCGCCGCCAAAGCTTCCGCCTGAACGGCCTCCTCCAAAACTTCCTCCTGAGTGGCCTCCGCCACCGCCTCCTCTTGCCATATTAATTCTCCTCCTTTAATCATCATTAGTTGCCAATAAATATTTGTCAGCAAAAATATAATATGGTAATGGTTTATCATGAAGATAGCCCTGTACTGCATTACATCCGCAGCTGTACACGATGCTTTCTTCCTCTCTATTTTCAATGCCTTCGCAGATAATTTCAAAATCAACATCTGTAAAGGTATGTATGAGATTCTTCATTATTGTCCGACCGGTCTCTCCGTGGAGACTGTTAAGTACAAAACCTCTGTCGAACTTGATTATATCAACGGGTATTTTTCCCAACATGTACAGCGAATTATAGCCAGAGCCAAAATCATCCATACTTATTTTATACCCTTTTTCTTTCAGAAAATCAATTTGTTTTGTGATTTCTGTAATATTTTCGCAAAAGACTGTCTCCGTCAGTTCAAATTCAAAATACCCGGACGGTACACCCGATTCAACAATTGCCTGATGAATACCGTCAACAAATCCCTGTTCTAACAGGTCAACCCTGGAAAGATTAAGGGATATTGTCGTAAGCGGTCTCCCTTCGTCCATCCACTTTTTCTGAATTGCAATCAGCTTTCTGATTACATACCCATCAAGCTTTGAAATTAAATTGGTTCTTTCAAGTATATCTATATACATTCCCGGAGATATTATATTTCCGTCATTATCCATTATCCTTGAAAGTGCTTCGCCGCCGATAAGGCGTTCATCATCTATTGAAAATTTGGGTTGTATGTAAACTTCTATTCTGTCATTCTCCAAAGCTGAATAAAACATAGGAATTATTTTGGCTTCATCAACAGCTTTCTTTTCCATATCTGCCCTGAAAATTGCAATACCGGTAAGATAATTTTTCTTAATACTACGTCTTGCATATTGTGACTTGTCAATTATTATCCCGATGTCTTCATCTCTGTCTTCTACATAATATGCACCGAGGTAAAGTCTTATTCGTGCCAAAGGAAATTCCATATTCGTCTTCTCACTGAAACAGGATAACATATAGTTATATTTTGCCTTGAATACTTTCTCCGGCAATCCTTCTGCTTCAATCAATATGATAATATGGTCAACATATATTCTGTATGCCAGTACACAGTCAGCGTTATTATGGCAGAAACATTCCACCATTCTACTGATAAGCCGGTCACCTTCTTTATAACCATACATCCGATTAAAATATTTAAAATTACTTATATCAAGTGAAATCATTACAGGTCTCTTCAGTTGGTTTCTAATTAGTTCCTGAGCCTGTCTTACAAAATATCTGTCATATGGCAGCCTTGTGAGTTCATCAAAAAAAATTCCGTCACAGCAAATCAAGTATTATCCCTCCAGGCATTGTATAGGTTGTTTCTTAAGATACTTGTCCTCAAATATATCTCTTTCAAGAGGCTTGTCATACAGAAAACCCTGAACGTTATCACAACCACATTCAAAAATAAGCTTCTCCTGTTCCTTTGTCTCTATTCCTTCACAAATCACATCATAATTAATCTGTCGGAATACATGTATCAGACTTTGCAGTATCTGGTAAACAGCTTCATTATTCATACTATTGCTTATAAAGCCCTTGTCAAATTTAATAATATCTACCGGAAGTGTACCCAGTGTATTAAGTGTACTGTATCCTACTCCGAAATCATCCATGCTTACTTTGAAGCCATAGTTTCTAAGCTTGGAAATTTCTCTTATAATTATGTCCGAATCCGCAAAAAATAAGGACTCTGTCAGTTCCAGTTCTACATATTCCACAGGAATATTGTAACGTCTAAACTCATTATATATATTATCAGCCACATTGTTCTCATAAAAGTGCATTCTTGAAAGATTAATTGACACAGGAACCACTTTCCATCCCATATCAATCCACTTTCTGACGGAAGCAAAAGCTTCCCTCATAACATAACGGTCAAGTTCCACAACCTTACCGCTGTTCTCAAGAACCGGGATATATGTATCATGGTACAGCATCTTGCCGTTGCTGTCATAAATTCTGCTAAGTACTTCAGCACCATTAATTTCATAGGTCCGGATATTAATCTTTGGCTGATAGAAGGTCTTAATATTGCCATTCTTAATTGCTGTATCAAATACGGCAAGTATCTTAGCATCTTCCTCTTCCTTATCCATCATATCGTCTGAAAAGATTACACTGGATACACAATAATTACCCTTAGCCCTGCGTCTTGCAACGTTAGCCTTATCTATGCAATATATTAAATCATCATTATATTCATCAATAAAAAGTATGCCATTGTTAAGGTGAAGCATAATCGAAGGATATTTTCTGTTATTATCTTTAACAAAATCCCTGCTGTATCTGTCCACACGGCTGCAAAATGCTGTCTTATCTCCGTTATATTTAAAAAGGCTGATTATATGATCCGAATGGGTTCTGCAGGTGGAAACGTTTCCATCATCACTATTACTAATCAATGCTATCAAATCACGCAATAATTCATTAGCTTTACTATATCCGTAAATATGATTAATGTACTTAAAGTTACTAATATCCGTCGCTATCAGAACATAATGCCCCGGTACAAAGTTATTAGCTAACTCATCCCTTGCAATCCCAATGAAACTGTCATAGTATGGTAATCCCGTTACAGTATCAAACCTCTCAATATTTTTCATATAATATTCACCTTTTAAAGATATTCAGACACGGTCTTTAGTCTAAGTAGTATATTAACACAGATATAAACTAACGTCCATATCAATTTCCCTTTTCTTCTGAAGATTTTATCATTTTTCTTGTTTCAAAATAAGATTCCTTACTAAGTTTTATAACATGTCCAACTATCCTTCTTATCATACGTCTGGTTTCTTTTTCAATTCCGTTATAGGACTTTATGATAGCAGTGGCAGTTGTAAAAAAGCCTTCTTTAAGACCTGTGACCGTGTCAAATCCGTCCCTTAATATACGGAATACGATTTCTATAAAAAGTTCCCTTTCCTCTTCACTTATTCCATTAATCCATGTCTTATTTGCCTGGCTGAATACCATGCTGAAATTATCAAAACTGTCTGCTGTAACAAAATGTGTACCCTTAACCTGCCATGAAATTCCCGTATGCTGCATAAGGCCTTTTTCAGAGCTTTCAACTATTACACAATCATCATCACGGAACATTATCATTCCCACTATAGATGCCTTAGGATTGTAATTTTCGACGATTTTTGCCATAGTCTGGTATTCAGTTGTCTTGACATATTCCTCCAGGAATCCGGGTCCGTCAAAATTATGTATTCTTACGACCCTGTCCCTGTGCTTATAACCTTCAGTCATTGCCGCATATACTGCAAGGTTTCCTCCCTTGGAATGCCCTCCGATATATATTTTACCATCATAATCATTAAAAATCCTGCCAAGATAACTTTCTGCCTCTACCTGTGCTTCAACAGGCATTGTATAACACGCCTTAAAATCTTCTTCCCATCCTGCTAAAGAATCATCTGTGCCGCGAAATGCCACATAATACAAATCATTATGGATTACAATAGTCACTGCGCCAAACTGTTTCGCTATCTCAGGGTTAAAATCGGCATGATAATACTTTATTTTTAAATTTTTAAACCTGTCGCAATTCATCATTCCCTTAAAAACCCGGCAGCAATTCTTTAATAATTCTGTATATCCGCTTATCTCTTCTTCACTATGGATATCAAAAAATCTGTTTCCTGCTTCAAGAACACTCATCTCTCCTGACATATCATCAATAACACCCTCTAACGGAATGTATGCAAATTGAGAAAAGATCAACCCATCAACTTCATTAACAGGAATCATATCAAAAGTAACGTCGCCCCTCCACTCCATGTAATCCATTATATCTGCCATTTACAAAAACCTCCCAATAATACCAAGTATCATCATATGAACAGGATAAAATACATAAAAGAACCATTTTATTCTGTTACCGTATTTACCCTTTTCTCCATTATACAAGTAGATAAAAACAAGTGAAAAAACTGCTGCTAAAGAGCTTATCATTTCACCGTATAAAACCATTATAAATGCGGCTGTTAAATAATACCCTGCTCCTTTATTATATCTCATATAATAAAATATAAATACCAGAGCCACCCCGCAGTAGGTATAGTCTGACTTTATTAAAAAAGCAAGCGCCATTCCCACAACAACTGTCAGAAAATGCAATATGCCAAAGCCCAGTCCCTTTTTATCGTAATATCTGCACACGTACAGTACGAGAAGTGCTATCGTAAACGTAAACAGAACATTAACTGAACCGGTGTATATTATTCTGCCTCCTGTCATCATATTAAATGGTATTTCGGATATAAAAGCAAAACTCATTATTCTTAATAAATATTTCTTTTCATCCTTTGTATAGAAAAAACCTTCCGCTATTAAAAAAGCAAAAAGTGGGAAAGATATTCTTCCGATTCCTCTCAGCACATTGTATACACCTGTATCAATATGTCCGTACATAATATAGCCTATATGATCAATAAGCATTGTTACCAGTGCAATAATTTTAACTGCCTCTGAATTAAGAACTTTTTTCATAATTTACCTCATATATAATTCATTCTAAATCAATAATATGATATAATCAAGAGCGGAGGTTCTGTAATTATGTTTAAATATGAGACTCATTTACATACAAAAGAAAGCAGCCGCTGCGGTTCAACAAGTGCTGCAGAATATCCTGCTTATTATAAATCATTAGGCTACAGTGGTATATTTATAACAGACCATTTTTTTAACGGCAACTGTCGTATTTCCAATGACCTTCCCTGGGAAGACAGGGTCAATATGTTCTGCCGCAGTTATGAATTAGCAAAAGAAGCCGGAGATGCCATTGATTTTCCTGTATTTTTTGGCTGGGAGGCCAATTTTGACGGCGATGAATTTCTGATTTACGGACTTGATAAAAAGTGGCTTTTAGGCCATCCTGACATAATGTCTTACAGCCGTGCAGAACAGTATGACGTAATTCACAGGGATAACGGGCTGGTAGTACAGGCACATCCGTTCCGCGAGCGGGACTACCTTAACACGATATATCTTAACCCCGATACATGTGACGCCATGGAGGGATATAATACATTTAACCACATGTATAACAACCATAATGCTGAGATATATTGCAGGGAACATAATATATTCATGACAGCAGGATCAGACCTGCATAAAATCGGCAGTGCAGAGAATGACCGCCTTTACGGCATGGAGTTTGACACACCTCTTTCCAATGAAGGCGACTATGTAAAACGTATTCTTAACAGGGAAGGGCACATAGCGGTTCCCCATGCCCACAGAGTACCTGATAACTACACCATAGAAACCAAATTACCTGTGGTTACGAACCACAGGTAATCTATGTAACTATTCTCTTTCTTTTCCGTAATGGATAAGTGCAACTATATCAGGTCCCGTATGTGCTCCTATTATCGGGCTTAACATCGTTACTCTTACCGCAGCCTCCGGATATTTTTCAAGAATCATTTCCTTAAGTGCCATTGCATCTTTCATATTATCCGCACACGATATGTATACAGGATATTCTATATGCATATCAAAACTTTCCGTAAACCTGTCAAAGAGTGCTTTCAAAGCAAGCTTGTTGCCCCTTTTCTTATCAATATTTTCAAGATGGCCTTCCCTGTCTATTCTAAGCACCGGCTTGATATTAAGTGCGGTTCCTATAACAGCAGTTGCGGCTGATACCCTTCCGCCCCTTTTAAGGTATATAAGATCCTCCACTTCAAACCAATGATTGATTCTGATTGCGTTATTTCTGAGCCATTCCGCATTTTCTTTGCAATTCATTCCTTTTTCGCGATTCATTCCCGCAATTTCACATAAAATGCCCATTCCTCCTGTTGCTGAAAGCGAATCCACAATCTCAATTTCCGCATCTTCATAATCTTCTTTAAGATTATTGGCTGCAAGAAGGGCTGATTCGTAAGTATTGCTTAATCCGCTTGATAATGAAATATATATCAAGGACTTTCCCTCTTTTACAAAGGGTTCAAATACTTCATAATAATTGTTAGGGGTAATCTGACTTGTATGTGTTTCTATCTTATTACGGAGTTTTTCGTAATAATTGTGCATCATCTCCTCCGTTTCAGGCTGTTCACAGTAAAATGTGTCCGTGCCTAACACATATTCCATCGGTACGAATCTGATATCGTACTTTTTAAGCATTTCCTTATCTATATCCGTAGATACATCAGTAAAAATTAAATAATCTGCTCCCATTTTTCCTCCTATGTTATATATTCATATATTTTTCCCAACGGACATCATTCCATCCGGTAGAATCAAAATTTTGCCGGATACATTCGGCATAGTAATTAAGTTTTGCTGTAAGGTGCGGGGTCTTTTCCCAATACACATATTTCTCGTCAGACATTATATTTTCCCATATCTTTGCCCTGTCCTCTGACGGATAAGTCATTGAATATGTGTCCACAAAATATGAATTTGCACAATCTTCACCATTAGAACCGTAAGCGTATACCTCATCGCCGTAATTCCCAAACAAATCATAAGTATCTGTATATATAGATCCTCCTGTTACAGATAATGGATTATAGCTATTCCAGATATTCTCATCCATATAACCATTATATGTAAGAGTATCATCTATACAATGACCTAGTTCATGATGAATTGTAGTTCTTGCGACCGTAAAATTAGTAAAATCCACCGCAATAACAGATTCATTGCCTATCTCCATCTGGAAACCACCTGCGGTGTTCAACGTCTCAGATGATATTCCTATCAGATCCGCTGCGATATAAAAATGTATCGTATCATAATTCCCATATCTGATCTGCTCTATGAAACCTTCAGGGTATTTTGACAATTCTTCATCAAGGATATCCAAAGCATTGTTAACATCATCATAATCGGTAAGTGCTCTTATTGCGTATCCGCCGATGATATTGCTGCATTCTTCGCCTATGCTTATTTTTATATTATATTTGTCCTCAATATCTTTTACCCGGTCATTCAGTGGAAGAAGTCCGTCAGATAATTTACCCGTTACAAACAATTCAGGATCATATAATTCTGCCATAGATGCAACCGATGGAAAGTCTTCATCTGCACCATATATTTCTATATTAACATTATATTCACTGTTCCGGGTTATATCCCATTCAAAATAATAGTTGCCTGAATTGCCATCACTTAATACAATCATAATCCCATTATCGTTAAGATATACCGGCTCAACCTGAGATATGAGATATCCATTCACGGCATCATTAAACATTGTTCTGATATCAAGCCTTGTAATTCCTTTACACTTGTAATTATAACCGTCAAACAATGTCATTTCAACATATTCTCCGTTATATCCATAAAAAAATATATCTCCGTTATCCAATACCTTGAAGTAAATATCCTGTGTCTCTCCACTATATCTGATATTGCAGATTTTGTCATCCGGAAGATATACTTTCCAATTATGAATGTCTGAAGAATCCTTTCTTTCTTCCCATATTATGCCATTACCCGAAGTAGTATCAAAATAAACATCTGTCCCGGTGTATCTGTTCAGATATATAAATTCCCCGGTATCCGTCCTGAAGATACCATTATAGGATTTAAGGTCTGTTCCTATTCCCGATACCGATACATAATCAATACTGTTCATATCGGTAAAAACGCCGTTAATTGCCGTTATCAGCATTTTGTTATTAGGCTTTACATTGCTGACTGAGCCATTCTCCGGGTTATACATACATATTTTATTTCTTTCAAAGTAATATATTCTGCAGCCGTTTTCGGAAAAATAACCCTGATTATCGTAATCGCATTTAAAATCAAATAATTTATTAAGGCTGTAATCATAATATGTGCCTTCCGTACCACCGTAGCAGTTCTTAAGACATCTTATACCGCCTCTGTCAAAAACAACATTAAGGAATTCCTTTCCCGGCACAAAATCTTTTATAATTTCCTTATTTTTAATATTGATTACTGCTATGTGTATTTCATATATATCCATTCCGTAATTATGATTATTTTCTTTTTCGCCTTCATTATATACCCTGGTCACAAGTGAATATGCAACAATCATTTTTCCATCACGGACAGCCACATCATTAAAATAAAAATCTTTGTCATTGATACGGGATTGATACATATTCATTCCAATACGGGACACATCCCCCGTTTCATTGGTAATTTCACCCTTGTTACGGATATCTATCCCCGTGTAAGTATTTTGGGTAAAATTCTTGGTTGTCTCAACTTCACTTACCGCTGTTATATCTTCCATTGAAGGATTAATTATTTTATCTTTACAATCCTTACCGCAGCCATTCAAAAAAAGTGCTGCAGCTATCCCCAGAACACCGATTTTCCATAATTTCATACAAATCTCCTTGATATTGATTTATATTATCGGTCCGGTTTGTTTTCAGTGTCTGATGTTTTATAGTCAGACACGATTTTTTTCATATCTGTTGCTGTCTCCATATTAGCTTTGGTCATTGCCACGGTATCTTTCATTGCTGCATCAAATTTATCTACCATATCTGCCACCGTAATTATCTCGGCACTGTTTTCTTCTGCTGCCGAACTTACAGACTCTATCGATGTCCTGAGTTCTTCAACAGACTCTCCGTACTTCTTAACTATATCAGATAAATTTTCCATATCGCGGTTCATAATTTCAGCATCACTTGCAAATTGTCTGTTTGTCTGTGAATAGTCACTGTAATCTTTAAGTACATTGTCCCTTATATATGCAAGCATTTGTGCTGAAATTGATTCAAGTCCTTCTATAGCCTGCATTACCGTGTTACTTACGACCTGTATCTCATTAGCTGCCTTATTGGTACTTTCTGCAAGAGTGCTTATCTCTGATGCAACTACCGCAAATCCCCTGCCTGCTTCTCCTGCCCTTGCTGCCTCTATGCTTGCATTAATTGCAAGAAGATTAGTCTGATCAGAAATCGCAAGTATGTCATTGGACAATGCATTAATCTTTTCAACAGACTTTGCATTAGCATCCTCTGTCTCGAGTTTCCTGCTCATAATTTCATAATTGTCTGATGCTTTATCCTTTGCTTCATCAGAATGTTTTGCAATTTTTCCGGAAATATTGTTGATTTTCTTTGCAAGTTCTGTATTTTTTTCGGTGAGTTCAGCTATTTTTTCGGTTCCCTGACAAAATTCTGTCACTTCGTTAAAAGCGGTTGCCGTTGACGCAGCTATTTCTTCTGTGGCTGCTACCATATTATTCATATCATCATTGATTAATGTTACCTTAGCTTCTGCATCACTCATAACATTTCCAATAGATGTCATACTTTCATTAATATTATCTGTACCTTTTGCTATATTATTAATAATATATTGTACTCTGTCCAAAAGTTTGTTAAGCCCGCTGCCGAGAATCTCAAGTTCATCCCCGGAATGTATATCAAGCTTGCGGGTAAGGTCACCATTCTCGCTTCCCAATTCTTTAATTGTCGTATTAATATTTCTGAAATTACGTCTTAGCGTCAGTGACTCAAAGAAATACAATAAAAGAACCGCAGCAAATACCGCACCTGCCACAAAGCATATATGCTTTACATAACCTGTAACCTCTTTATTGATATCAGCGGTATTCATAGCCACAACTACTGCCTTGCTGTTTTCATCAATATATATGCTTTCTACATCTTCCGTTTCGGAATATTTATCCGCAAGTTTCTTAAAATCATCATAACTGCTGCTGTTTTCACCCTTGGCTGCAATGTCCTCTATGACATCATCTCCAAGTTCTTCCTGTATTACACTGGCAATAAAAGCTGCCTTGCCATCCCTCTCCTCTTTAATTGAACTGCTCATGCTTTTCTTTGATACAATGCTTATTGCCAATGCGGTAAACAATGTGGATATAATTATAAAAAAGCACATTTTTCCCACTATACTTGATTTACGTGTTCTCATATGTAATCCTCTGGATTTATTTATAGTTTCATAATTTATACACCAATACACTTGTATATATGATACCAAATTACCAACATAATCTCAATGATAAGTTATTTTAAGGCAGAAAAAAGCCTCCCTCTGTGGCAAACTACACCACGAAGGGAGACCCCCATAGTATCTGTACAGAATTATTTCACATTAAATGCTTTAATTCCCGGATATATTGCTGATTCACCAAGTTCTTCTTCAATTCGCAGTAACTGATTGTACTTGGCTACTCTTTCACTTCTTGACGGTGCTCCTGTCTTTATCTGACATGTGTTAAGAGCCACTGCAAGGTCTGCTATTGTTGTGTCCGCCGTTTCTCCTGAGCGGTGGCTTGATATAGCGGTATAGCCTGCTTTATGTGCCATCTTAATTGCCTCAAGTGTCTCTGATACCGAACCAATCTGGTTTAGCTTAATAAGAATTGAATTACCGCATCCAAGTTCTATACCCTTTGAAAGTCTTTCGGTATTGGTAACAAAAAGGTCATCTCCTACAAGCTGTACCTTATCTCCAAGTTCTTTTGTAAGAATCTTCCAGCCTTCCCAGTCTTCTTCGTCAAGACCGTCTTCAATAGAGATGATAGGATATTTATCTACAAGTTTCTTCCAATGCTCTACAAGTTCTGCAGATGTATATTCTGTACCTGCCTTCGGAAGTTTGTAATAGCCTTTTCCTTTTTCACTCTTCCACTCTGATGATGCAGCATCCATAGCGATTCTGAAATCTTTGTATGGCTCGTAACCGGCTTTCTTTACTGCCTCAAGAATTGTCTCAATAGCTTCTTCGTCCGACTTAAGTGCAGGTGCAAAACCACCTTCATCTCCTACGCTTGTTGCAAGTCCTCTTTCTTTAAGTATTGCCGCAAGGTTGTGGAATACTTCTGAACACCATCTTAAACATTCTTTGAAAGAAGGTGCTCCTACAGGCATAATCATAAATTCCTGAACGTCAAGTCCTGATGAAAGGGCATGGCATCCGCCGTTAATAATATTCATCATCGGAACAGGAAGTCTGTTTCCCGAAGCTCCGCCTAAAAATCTGTATAATGGAATATCAAGGGAAATTGATGCGGCTCTGCAGCATGCGATTGATACCGCAAGTATTGCATTTGCACCTAATTTTGATTTATCTTTAGTTCCGTCCGCTTTAATCATTGCCTTGTCGATTGCATATATGTCAGATGCATTCATTCCTACGATTGCATCATTAATTACAGTATTAATATTTTCTACAGCCTTTGAAACGCCTTTTCCCAGGTATCTTGCTTTATCATTATCCCTAAGCTCAAGAGCCTCAAATTCACCTGTTGACGCTCCGCTTGGTGCAGTTCCTCTTCCAACAGTTCCGTCAATAAGATATACTTCTGCTTCTACTGTAGGATTTCCTCTGGAATCAAGGATCTCCCTTCCGATTACTTTTTCAATTTCAAGGTAACTCATGGTTCATATCTCCTTTTCATTTCACCTTGAACTCCTTATGCGGGGATTTCCCGCATATACAGTATTGGCATTTACTGTTATAAGGAGTTCATAATGATTATTCACACTTAGTTAGTCTTAACTAACTAGATATATATTATCATTCAAAAAAAATAAGTGCAAGATGACTAACTGATACAAATTTATCATCTTACACTATTTTTGACTGTTTTTATTAAATTATTCCGTTTTGAGTACGGCATTGTCTATTATTTCCCAGATATTTTCAAGTCCCTGTTTTGTTTCTGCCGAAAAAGGAACCAGTATTCCTTCTTTTGACATTCCAAGACCTTCTCTCAATATTTTTACCTGTTTCTGTATCTGGCTTCTTTTTATTTTATCCAGTTTAGTTGCAATAATTACAGGTTCATACCCTTCACTTACAATCCATTCATACATAAGTCTGTCATTTTCAGATGGAGCGTGGCGTATATCGATAAGAAGAAACACTCTTTGCAGTTGTTTTGAGGTACTAAGATAGCGTTCAATCATCTTGCCCCATTTTGCCCTTGTCTCAAGGGTTGTCTTGGCATATCCGTATCCCGGAAGGTCCACACAATAAAAAACATTGTTGATATTGTAAAAATTAATTGTCTGTGTCTTACCGGGCTGCGAAGATGTCTTTGCATAGGATTTCCGGTTCATTATGGCATTAATCAATGAGGATTTTCCTACATTGGACTTGCCTGCAAAAGCGACCTCCGGAAGTGTATTTTCGGGAAGTTTACTTGTTATTCCGCATACAGTTTCAAGATTTACACTTTTTATTACCATTTAGTCCTCCTTGCAAAGTGCTCTACGGATTACATCATCCATTTTCTTTACATAAATTATCTCAACATTTTCAAGAATTTCGGCTTCTATATCAAGAACATCTTTTTTATTTTTATCAGGAACAATAATCTTTTTTATTCCGGCATTTTTGGCTGCCAGAATCTTTTCTTTAAGTCCGCCTATAGGAAGCACATTACCATGAAGCGTTATTTCCCCGGTCATGGCATATTCATGGCTTACTTTACGGTTAGTATACGCGGACAGCATCGCCAGCGTCATTGTAATTCCTGCGGATGGTCCGTCTTTTGGCACCGCGCCCTCCGGAATATGTATATGGATATCTTTATTTTCAAAAAGTTCCTTATCTATTCCGTATTCCGATGCTTTGGATCTTATATATCCCAGTGCGACTATTGCCGACTCTTTCATCACATCTCCAAGCTGTCCTGTAAGCGTAATCTCGCCTTTACCGTCCATAATGCAGGCTTCCACATCAAGAGTCACGCCTCCAACTGCTGTCCATGCAAGTCCTTTTACTATACCTACAGCATCGGATTTCAATGCTTCTTCTTTATCAAACTTAATGGTACCGAGATACTCTTTAAGATTAGAAGCTTTGATTTTGTTAGTCTGTGTCTCTCCGGAAACTATTTTTGCGGCTGCTTTTCGGCATACTGCAGCAATGCTTCTTTCTAATTCCCTGACTCCTGCTTCTCTTGTATATCCGTCTATTATACCATTGACTGCATCTTTGCTGAATGATACCTGTTTAGTTGTCAGTCCGTTTTTCTTAATCTGTTTTGGAATAAGGTGTTCTTTGGCTATATGAAACTTTTCAGTCTCTGTATAGCTGTTAATTTCGATAACCTCCATACGGTCAAGCAATGGCTTTGGAATTGTCTGTGTGTCATTTGCTGTTGCCATAAAAAAGCACTTTGACAAATCCACCGGTACTTCCATAAAATGGTCGTGAAACGCACTGTTTTCGGCACTGTCAAGTACCTCAAGAAGTGCTGAGGCAGTATCTCCTCTGCTGTCCGTTCCCACTTTATCAATTTCATCTAAAAGCATAAGCGGATTAAGTGTCCCTGCCTGGCTTATTCCTTCAACGATACGTCCGGGCATTGCACCTACATAGGTTCTTCTATGACCTCTTATCTCTGCTTCGTCCCTGACTCCGCCAAGGCATATTCTGACATATTTCCGGTTTAACGCCCTCGCTACCGATATGGCAACGGAGGTTTTACCTGTTCCCGGAGGTCCTACAAGGCAGATAATAGGTGCATCGCTTTCTTTACTGAGACTTTTTACCGCAATAAACTCAAGGATTCTTTCTTTGACTTTGGCAAGTCCATAGTGGTCTTCATTGAGTATCTTCTCTGCGTGTTTTATATCGTTATTTTCTTCCGTAAAATTGCTCCACGGGAACTCAAGTAATGTGTCGATATAATTCTTGATTACCTGAAGCTCTGACGACATCTTAGGGCAGCTTTTGTATTTCTTCATCTCAGAAACAAGCTTTTCCTTTACACATTCCGGTGCGTTAAGATTCTTTACCTTTTCGTCAAGTTCTTCATCCTCATCCTCACCACCAAGCTCCTCTTTCAGAAGTCTTATCTGTTCATTTATAAAATATTCCTTCTGCTGTTCGCTGATTTTGGTCTTTATTTTGGAAATAATAAATTCTTTATAGTCGTTGATATCTGCTTCATTCATTATGGAATGGCTGAGGATAAAATATTTTTCTTCAATATCATCTGTTGCGAGAATTTCTTCCCTCAGCATAAAATCATCAAGTGTCTCCGCTGTTGCTTCATATACAAAACCGGCATCATCTTTTATCGTTTTTAAACGTCTTACGGTATTAGCAGATTTTATGCCTGAACTATTGCAGTAATCCTCCACGGCTTTTATTACAACTTTCCGCCATGCTTCTCTTTCTACGTTGTCTTCAAACCCTCCTGATTCATCCACTTCTTTCGTCATTGCGTAATTAATTTCAGAATCCTCAAGTTCGTATTTGTCTGCAACTGCTTTATAAAGGCCCTCTACCGTTACCTGTGCAGGTCCTCCCGGAATTTTGATTACCTGCCTGATTTCGCATACAGTTCCGTATTCATAGATTTCATCTAATTTAGGCTCAACCGGTTCCGGTGATTTCTGCGGAACAAGAAATACTCTCCGTTCATGCTTCATGGCATATTCAACGGCTTTTATTGATTTTTTTCTGCTTATATCAAAACGAATGACCATACGTGGTAATATGGTCATTCCTCTTAGAGTTATAAGCGGTAATCTGATTACCTCATTATTCATGTTTGTCTCCATTTTTACTGTTGGCGGATTTTGCAGCGGATTTATCTACCTTAGTACTGCGGTATTCAATCTCAGGTTTGCCGTCCCCGGTAATAGTATTTTCAGTTACTATACATTTGGAAATATTATCATCTGACGGAATCTCGTACATAACATCCATCATTGCTTTTTCCATAATTGAACGAAGTCCTCTCGCACCTGTCTTTCTTTCAAGACTCTTCTTGGCGATAGCCCTTACTGCCTCTTCTGTGATTTCAAGCTGGACTTCATCGTATTCAAAAAGCTTTCTGTACTGTTTAACAAGAGCATTTTTAGGCTCTGTAATAATTTTTACAAGGGCATCCTCATCCAACATATCAAGTGCCACAGTTACAGGAATTCGTCCTACAAATTCAGGTATTAATCCGAATTTGACAAGATCCTGCGGAAGAACCTTATCAAAAAATTCTCCGATTTCAAAGTCCGTCTTATCCGCTATAATGGAATTAAATCCGATTGACTTCTGATCCATACGGTTCTCAATTATCTTTTCCAATCCGTCAAAGGCACCGCCACATATAAAGAGAATATTAGTTGTATCTATCTGTATAAGTTCCTGCTGTGGATGCTTTCTTCCGCCCTGAGGTGGAACCGAAGCCATTGTTCCTTCAAGAATCTTAAGGAGTGCCTGCTGTACCCCTTCTCCGGATACATCTCTAGTTATTGAGACATTCTCTGATTTTTTGGTAATCTTATCTATCTCGTCTATGTAAATAATACCTTTTTCGGCTTTATCTATATCATAATCCGCAGCCTGTATAAGCTTAAGGAGAATATTTTCTACATCTTCACCTACATATCCGGCCTCTGTAAGAGTTGTCGCATCTGCAATAGCAAACGGTACATTAAGTATCTTTGCAAGTGTCTGTGCAAGATATGTCTTACCTGAACCGGTTGGTCCTAACATAAGAATATTGCTCTTCTGAAGTTCAACTCCGTCATCCGCAACAGAATCCTTATGTATAATTCGTTTGTAATGATTATATACAGATACGGCAAGAACCTTCTTGGCATTATCCTGTCCAACTACATATTCATCAAGCAAAGCCTTTATCTCCATAGGCTTAAGCAGATTAATGTCCGTAAAAGTGCCCTTAGATGGTTCATCATCATATATCTGTTCCGCAAGAATCTCGTTGCAGACTTCTATACATTCATCACAGATAAATACGTCACCGGGTCCTGATATAAGTTTTCTAACCTGATTCTGATTTTTTTTACAAAAAGAACAACGACATCCTTTGTCTTCTCTGTTTCCGGCCATTTCGGTCCCCCAATCTGTTATTTTTAATACATTTTGTTGCGTACTTATTACGCAAGAATAACTCCCGCTGTCAGGCGGGAGTCTTCAATATTATTTTCTGTTCTCAATAATACTGTCAATGAGACCATATTCAAGAGCTTCCTGTGCTGTCATATAATTATCTCTGTCAGTATCTCTTTCAATCACATCAATTGGCTTGCCGGTATTCTTAGCAAGGATTTCATTGAGTTTCTGTTTGGTCTTAAGAATCTGGTCTGCTACGATTTTCATATCAGAAGCCATACCTCTTGAACCGCCACTTGGCTGATGAATCATTATCTCTGCATTAGGAAGTGCAAATCTCTTGCCCTTTGTTCCTCCCGATAAAAGGAAGGCTCCCATACTTGCCGCCATACCGATACAAATCGTAGATACGTCACTCTTAATATAATTCATTGTATCGTAAATTGCCATCCCGGCTGTTACCGAACCGCCCGGACTGTTGATATATAACTGGATATCCTTGCCCGGATCTTCTGCTTCAAGGAATAAAAGCTGTGCAACAACAATATTTGCTGATACATCAGTTACTTCTTCTCCAAGAAAAATAATTCTGTCTTTTAAAAGTCTTGAATAAATATCATAAGATCTTTCTCCACGGCTTGTCTGTTCAATGACATAAGGTACTAAACTCATATAAATCCCCTTTCTATCTGATTAATATGATTAAAATTATTCTTCGTCTTCAGCTTTCTTTGGTGCTTTCTCAACAGCCTTGCTTCCAAGGAGTTCTGCTGCTTTCTGTACTGCAAGATCTTTCTTAATCTGGTCTTTTTCAGTATCACCGATAAATTCTTTAACTTTTTCAACTTCCATATTATACATAGAAGCCATCTTCTCTATCTCTGCATCAATGTCTGCTTCTGTTACTTCAATCTTCTCTGCTTCAGCTACTGCTTCAAGTACAAGGCTGTTCTTGATTCTTGTTGTAGCTTCAGGCTTCATTGTCTCCATAAACTGTTCAGGAGAACCGCCTACATACTGCATATACTGTTCCATTGAAAGTCCCTGTGACTGTAATCTCTGTGCAAAATCCTCAACCATACGGTTAACCTGTGTCTTAACCATTGCATCAGGAATTTCCATTGTTGCGTTCTCAACTGCTGCAGCTACTGCAAGTCTTTCTCTTTCGCTCTTTGCAGCTTCTTTCTTCTTCTCTGTTAAGTTCTTCTTAATGTCAGCCTTATAGTCTGCAAGTGTATCAAATTCAGATACTTCCTGTGCAAATTCATCATCTAACTTAGGAAGTTCCTTTGCCTTGATTGCCTTAACAACTACCTTGAATGTAGCAGCCTTGCCTGCAAGGTTCTCTGCTTGGTAATTCTCAGGGAATGTTACATTAACTTCTACTTCTTTGCCAATCTTAGCACCGATTAACTGTTCTTCAAATGTATCAATAAATGAATGAGAACCGATTGTTAAAGGATAATCTGTTCCCTTTCCGCCTTCAAATGCTTCACCGTCAACGAAACCTTCAAAGTCGATGATTGCCTGGTCTTTATCCTTAACGCCTCTTGTTGTTACATCAAGAAGTCTTGAATTCTGTTCTCTTACTTTCTCAAGTTCTGCCTTAACGTCATCAGCTGTTACTTTTGTGTCTACCTTCTCAATTTCAACGCCAAGGTACTTACCGAGTGTTACTTCCGGCTTAACTGCAACTGTTGCTGTAAAAATAAAATCCTTGCCCTTTTCAATCTGTGTTATATCAATTTCAGGCTGTGAAACAATATCAAGTCCGCACTCATCGGCAGCATCTGAATACGCTGAAGGAATAGCATAGTTAGCAGCATCTTCATAGAAGATTCCTGCTCCGTACATCTTCTCTATCATTGCACGAGGTACTTTACCTTTTCTAAAACCAGGAACACTGATCTTATTCTTATTCTTCATATAAGATTCCTGAAGTGCTTTTTCAAAATCATCAGCTGAAACTGTGATTGTAAGCTTTGCCATGTTCTTTTCTAAATTCTCGACTGTAAAACTCATCTTAAATAATTCCTCCTAATATTACCGTCATCAGTTCTATATAGTTACAGACGGTTACACAGCGGATATTATAGCATATCGGTAAATTAAATGTCAATAAAGGCATTGCGGGTCTATTTCTCCTGTGTTCCTTTTTTCTTCCTGTTCCTTGTAACCAAGACCACGATTCCGGCTGTCAGTAACACCACGCACACTATACTGCACACAAAAAGTGCCTTGTTGGCATACCATCGTATAAATATATTGGTGGATATGGTTACATTTTTATTAAAATCTGCCACATACTTTCCGTCTTCGGTCACATCGGTATCCGTGACATTTCCTGCCTTATCTGTAATAACCAGCCTTATGTGGCGGTTCATACCCTGTGAGACGCTGAATGAACCAAGGTACTGTGTTATCTCTTCCACATCCGTTATCTCTTTTGTCCTGACTCCGTCTATATAGACTTCCACTTTTGCTATTCCCATGGCATCAAACAGTTCATACTTTACATCTATTTCCGAAGCGTTATAATTCTTCTTTCCAAGACCTGTCACCGATACAAGTTCCGGTTTGGTCGTGTCTACATAAAATACTGCGGCAAGCCTGTCCTCTTTCAGTGTCTCCGACTTGTTGCCGTCACTGTCCACGGTGGATATGACAATCCTGTAGATTCCGTCACTGCTAAAGTTGTCCCTGCTTATCACATATTCGTATTTATGCCATCCGTTTTTCTCCGACAGGTCATTGACACTGTACTTCGGATTCTGCATCATGGCGCCGTCCCTTGTTATCTGGACGGATACCTTATCATGGTCTATGCCGCCGGCATTGTATTCGCTTACGGTAAAATCTTCCTGCACATTTTTTACATACGGATTATTTAAAAGATTTAACAGGCTCTCATTAAAGGTAAATACTGACCCGTATCCGTTGACGGTAAATTCAGTTATACTTTCCGATGTTTTTCCTGCCATGTCCTCTGCCGTCACACTGAGAACATAAAGTCCGTCATTGCCGCGTTCCTTAGGTATTTCGATAACCAGGTTTCTTTCACGGCTGCTGCTTTCTTTTCCCGTCTTTACAAAAAGGTCCGTAACGTCTTCTTTATCGGTTATGTTAAGCCTGTCTGCTGTTTCATCATATGTGACAGAGCTTCTTACAAGCTTTACTGTGCCTGTCCTGTAATAATTATCTTTTATATTTATTTTTCCAGATACTGTGTCCGTATATGAAGCCCTGTCAAGTCCCGCAAGTGTTATTTCCGGATTGGCTGTATCCACCGTAAAGTGTATTCTTTCTGTTTTGGAGCTGTTGCCTGCCCCGTCTTCTGCCATAATCGTGATTTCATATTCACCTTCATCTGTAAATACTTTTTTCATCACGGACTCTTTTGTACTGCTTACAAAGCCTCCCATGTCAAGTACCTCGGTTATTCCGTTAAGGCTCCTTGTTCCGCTTATCTTAACGTCATTATTCCTGTAATTAACCTCGACGGCTGAAAATTCAAGGGTTGCGGAATCTTTTACATAACTGCCGTCCGTTACTCCTGAAATCCTTACTACCGGGTTAGTATTGTCAATGATGAAAGATATTTTTCTTTCGTCTGATTTATTTCCTGCAGCGTCTGTCGATACTGCGGAAACACTGTATGTGCCGTCTTCCGTGAATGTATATCTTCCGACAGTTTCCATCCTGTCAGACCTATCAGCCGTTATCACGTTTTCCGTTGTCTTCCCGTCAAGTTCTTTCCTGACGGTTATTACTGTGCCGTTGCCTTCTGCACTGAAATGTTTTTCCGTTACGGGAATATTTATGGTCACGTTTCCCGCATTGTCGCTTCCCGGTTTCACGCCTGTGATTTCTCCTATTACCGGTGCCACTGTATCTATATATGCACTTGCTTCTTTTACCGAGGTATTTCCGGCATTATCAACTGCTTCTGCCCTGACAGTATACATTCCTTCTTCATTCATGGTTTCCATGATTAACCTGTCATCAACAGTGACTTTATACTCTTTGTCAGATGTCGTCCTGTTATCGTATGTTTCTGCATTATACCTGACGCCGTTGACGGTAATTGTTACGTTTCTGATTCCCGATTTTTCGGATAACGACCTGTCGGCAGCTTTTACGGTGAATGTCACTTTTCCGTTATACCAGCCGTACTTTCCCGGCTTGCTGTCTGCCGCAACCATTATGTCAACAGGCAGTGTGTCCACGTCTATATAGCTGTTTTTAACGCCTCTGCCCGCACCTATTACTGTATATGGGACAGTATTTTTATTTCCCACTGAATCTTCAAGTACAAGTTCCGCATTTCCGCTTACATTGTCCCCCACATCAAAGGAGATTTCGTTTCCGGTAACATATCCCTGTATCGTCCTGTTTCCCACTTTTAACACGGCACTTTTAAGTCCTGATAATCCGTCTCTTATGTCTGAAGTCATGGTAAACCTGCCGTTATAAAAAGTCCCGTAGGATGTCATTGTTTCTTTATTTCTTCCTGTGTTTCCAAAGGTTATTGTCATTCCTTCTGCCTGTGGTGCTTTTCTATCCACATAGATGTCGTAACTCTTTGGTGTGGAAACATTGCCGGCAAAATCTTCTGATGAAACGGTTACCGATAGATGCCTGCTTCCTTTATCGTCAATGACGCCTGTCATGAAATCAGCGGTATCAAGCACTGCCTTGGCAGTATTGTCTGCGGCTGTAAAACTGCCTGTGCCGTCTGCATTGAATGTCTTTTCTTCTCCGTTGACTGTCAATGTTATCCTGCTGATTCCTGAATAAACATCTCCGGCATCCTCAGATACGATTACGATTACTATTCCTGATTCCCCCGAAACATATATGTTTCCGTTTTCTGTGACATATTTATTGACATCCGGTCCGTTTTCCACGGAGAACCTGTCATTTGCAGGTGTATTGTCTGATATAAGCACGTTGGTGTCTTCACCGTATTCAGCATTTCTTAATAGTCCTGCAAGTGACCTGACGGTTTTTCTTCCTGCCTGGTCCCATACCACAACGGCATAATGTACTGCCGTGTTATTTTCAAACGGGATGTCAAACCTGACATTTGTTTCTTTAAGTGAAGCATCATTCTTTGCCAGTTCTTCCATTCCCACACTTTTAATCACATCTCCTGTGAGTGAATCTATCAGTTCCACTGCGTAGAGGTGTCCGTCTTTGTCTGCAGCCATGACATTTATGGATGCATTGCCGCTTGTGTAAAGTCCTTTACCGGTTATATTGATGTTTTCGTGATTTACAAGGGTAAGTTTAGGGGCTTCAAGGTCTGTTCCGAAATATTCGTGGGTGAAAAATGCGTCATAGTTACTTTCTTCATTTTTCTCCCACAGGTAAAATGCGTGGTCTTTGTTGTGCTCCTCAAAATTAGATGTTAAAAATGATATATCAGCTCTTTTTTCAGCATGATTATCATTACTAACCTTATAGTTTTCGCTATCCAACACTCCCACTTTAACCTCATTGGTAAGTGCCCATCTTGTTCTTATTCCGTTAATCACTTTACCACTCACAAGAGGTTTTTCTGTGCCGTTTTCTATGTATCTTACTGAATATATTGAACTGTTGTCTATTTCCTTTCCGTTAATTATGAAGGATAATGTTACCTTTGATTTATTTAATCCCCAGTCACTTCCTTCTATTTCTATGGTATGATTAACATTTCTTTCTATTTCATCTGTTTTTGATATGATAATATCAGAACCACTGACTGTTACATTATCATCCTGTAAATCTGTTTTTACGTAATAATGAGGCTTGTGGGTTTCTTTACCATTTTCATTATACATCTTAAGGCTTATAGGAAGTATTACAACCTCATTTTGGATGTCATCCTCAGAGATTTCTATTGTCTCTGTAATGTCTTTTTCTATGCCATCCACATATACCTTAATATACGAATCAACAGCTTTTGATTCAATAGTGAATGTCTTTTCATATTTCTTCCATTCATCTTTCTTAGCCGCTGTCACAGATATGTGTGCCGTTCCTACTTCAAGTATGTGTATGCTGCCGTCTGTATCAATGGCTGCAATGTTTTCATTATCCGATGAATACACTATATCAGTATAATCATCCTGATTCTCAATGTTTACAGGAATGGTATCCGTCCTGTAATCCGCTGCATTAATGCTTACCTTATTATCATAAGGGAGGGATTCTTTATTAACACTAAGTATTATGTCATTACTTGTTTCAGGATATGCCGTAAGACTGTATGAAGCCTTTTCTCCTGTGTATCTGTCCCTTGCTGTTATTACTGCTTCTACCAAATCATATCCGGAGTCTTTATTTATTGCTACTCTGCCTGTACCGTCAACACTTACTTCCGCATCAGAACTTTCATATATAATGCTATTATCATAATTACAACTGAGATTCAGCCCGTTCCATGACTTCTTGTTCTTAAGTGTTACACCCGCAACAAGGTCTCCACCTTTTTCAATAATTACGTTATTGTCATAAAATTTGTTATTATCCGCTCTGAATTCAGGAGTGTTGTCAATGTCAATAAGCAAATATACAGGAGTATATATCCTGTACCCGTCATCACGGACTGCTGTCAGCCTGGCCTTAACATATCCCGGTGTCCGGTAGTTGATTACGCCCTCTTCATAACCCGCGTAGTTGTATATACCGTCTTCTGTTTCATTGGATTCAATGTCTGTTGTATCCATGACAACACCTTCAGGCAGTTCATACTTTCCTTCCGGGTCATATGGGACATGGACTGTATATGTGGATGTGGCTTCATCATATACCGAACCCGTGATGTCTATAGGCGTAGCCATACTCATGGTAACGTCATACTCCGTCTTATCCGCACTGTAGGATTCAGTTTTAATGACATCACCCATTATTATGCTTACTTCAAGTCCTGCTGACTCACGGTTCCCTATATCAATGGTATATTCATCATTGTTAAATACTGCCTCTGTTTCTTCATCACCAATTTTAAATTTAAGAATCTTTTCCTCATCAGGATCCTCTGAGTTCTTGATTATAGTCCCATCAAGGTCTTTAACAACAAACTTCATCTGTGTACCCTCAGGAAGTACATCTGCTTTTACTCGTTTCTCTGAAAACGGAATGGATGTAACAAGCATTGCTGCTGTAATAATCCACGCCATGTATTTCTTTGCTCTCATTGTTTTATCCTCATTTCTATTTGTATGTGTTATCAATTATTATCAGTCTCATTTTGTGATTTCCCTCAAGGAAGTAACTGAATGTTACATATAAATCTGAGTTCTTATATTTATATGCTCCAAATATGTCATAAACTGTCTTTTCCTCTATTAATGGTTTTCCAAAATATGCTTCAACATCTTCCTTAGTTGACTGATTCATAATAAGACCTATTCCTAATATATCCTTAACGGCAGCATCATCATACCATATCCCATAAAAGTGATTCTTTCCAAGTCTATCCTCTATCTCTTTTTTTGACTCTGGGAATTTTATTTTACTTCCATCTGATTTACATATATACAGCGTATCCAGAATCACTCCATCCTTTCCATGTATAACCGGTGCTGTTGTTGCCGGCTCTGTTGGGCGGGTTG
>ENA-OROL01000030-OROL01000030.1-human-gut-metagenome-genome-assembly--contig:-NODE-30-length-147669-cov-7.187448_pt1 | contig 147669 bp, 166 predicted proteins | sample MGYA00242128_ERZ509048 | MGnify/ENA primary metagenome ERZ509048 (study PRJEB26280, sample SAMEA2338750) | human gut metagenome | biome: human gut; feature: human-associated habitat; material: faeces...
GGTGGCGCACGATAGAAATATCAAAGAACGTTGGATTATAATTTATCATAAACGGTTGTTTGCCGTCGGGGTAAATCTTTTTCTTGTCATACTTTATATGAGAACAGTAGTCTGATTTTCTACGTGCTTTATTGCCACAGATGGAGCACACATCATAGGCTACTCTGCAACCCATACTTACTTCAAGCTGTTCCCCAGCTTCCTGCCTGCGAACAAACTCTGCACCCTTGATTTTATCAATGGCTAGAATAAGTTCTACGCGATGCATTTTTGGATTGTACCATGAGAATACTACTTTGCCATAATCTTGACTAGTAGGCTTATTGTCATGCTCTTTAAATACTTTTGCTGTTGTAACAAAGGTGTTGTGTCTAGCAATCAGGTCCTTTTCGGGGAAGTAGTCACCGTTAATATTGCAACCATAGTATTCACCAGCGCCCATAGCTATTACATGCAAATACATGAAACCTGGATCAGGGGTAAAAGTAGACAAGAATTCTGTTATTTCAGGACTCTGTCCTCGTAGTTCATCAAAGTTCGCAAGTTTTACTCTTGCTTCACCTGTATTCTCAAAGGTACTTCCTAGAGAATATTGTTTACCAAGCATCTCTTAGCCTCCTTATTTATCAAGGAGCATTCTGCCTATAAAGTCGTTCATGATTTCTCTTCCAGCTGCTTGGCTTGCTACCTTTCCAAACTCAAGATTGTCTCCGTAGAAGCTGTCTTCAAAGCCAGCAAGGTAGGCTGGGAGAGTTAGGTCTTCATTAGCTCTTTCGGCAGCTGTTTTCTCATTTAATTGAGAAACAAATAGTCCTAGCCCAAACCAATCTTCCATTATTTTACTCCTTTGAATGCCTCTCTACCAACAGCTTCTGCACCACTACGGATTACTGCACCCGTAAGCTGTGTTCCAAGAGAGCTGAAGTTACTCTTGTTAGCCTCACGATTGCGGAGCACTTGTCCTTCAAGACCCAGTAGCTCTCCCATTGTTGCCATGTTTAGATGGCCCTCAGCATCAAGCATAGATTCTAAGTAATTTGCAAGCAGTCTAGGTTCTGCCGCAACTGTTGGAGATGCCTTGATGATCATTGGCATATATCCTTTTAGAACTTCATATCCATGACGTTGAAGAGTCGGAGACATTTGGATTGCTGTGCGTAGAGATTCATCATATTTAGAAGCATTCATTTGGTTAGCAATGTAGTCAATTCCTTTTGCTGCGCCCGCTGCTACTGCTGCTGCACCTAAGGCACCCACACCCTGAAGAAACCCATTCTTGAGAGCCGGACTGACAGAGAATCCTGCTGCTGTTTTTTCTTGACCAACGGAGTATCCTCTTTGCCATTCCACGGGGCCAGAGTACTCTGTATTTGAACTGGCAGTTTTTTCGGCTTCAGCGGACTTATTTTGCTGAAATTCAATTGGGCCAGCATTTGCGCCTTTGAAAAGCATTTTTCTGCTCACTCTCCCTGTTAATTTTGTATTAAACCCACTATATGGGGATTTTGGTATTGTTATTTTAGGTATCATAGTTAATTGTTGCTATTCAGTATCATGTGTTTTGCAAGCTCAGCGGCTGCTCCAACTGAAATTGCCCCTATGCCCTGAAGCATTCCTTGTCTAACTGCAGGATTAAGATGTACTTCTAGGTGCCTATTAGCATCATGATCAAACTCTACTGGACCGTTGTTAAGTACGTATGTCCCTGCTGTTTTTATGGTGTGCTTGCTTTGGAATTCAATTGGAGTATTCATATCAGTCGCCAATTTCTGCACCGTATGCTTGCAATACTCGTTTACATGCTTCAGTTACATCAGAGGATGCTGCAATCTTAGTGTTCCATACATCTTCAGATCTTCCCAGTAAATCTGGGTCAACATACTCACTTGCAAGCTTTTCGGTGAATTGATTAAAAATTTCACGTATTGCAGGTTGTTGCTCAGGGAACATATTGAGGCATTCGTATTCAGACTCAGCTAATGATTTGTCTTCTGACAGGGAAGCCTGTTTTACAATTCTGTACATGTCGGTTAGAGCAGTCTCCTGGTCTAGCTCTGCTTTCATTGCAGCAACCCCCACATCTGAAGCGTTCTTTTCCATGTCACAAATTATTCTGCACATCTCACGTGAATCTGCATCAATCGCTGGTGCGTAAGCAGTATCACTTGCAGTCTTCTTAAAATCCTCGTTTATCCCGAAGATATCATCAGCAGACACTGCAGCTAGTTTTTCTTGGAAAGACTTTGAAAACCTTGAAACAGTGGAAATTCTAGGAAGACTAGATTCTACACTTGCGGCCTTAAAAAGTCCTGTTGTAGGAGCTTCAACTTTTACATCGTTAGCCTTTGGAAGCACGGATGATGTTTTAACTCCTAAAATTACTTCAGGACTAGCAACTTCAAAGTCTGTTTCACCAGGGTATACTCTAAGAAATGCTTCTGTGTTTGTGCGTTCAATCAATCTTTGAGTTTGATCTGTATTTAGCCCTAAGTCGCCTGCTTTCTTTATGACTCCAGTATTTAGTGATACATGGTTGTCCATGAAATCTGTTACGATTTCTTGAGCGGCAGTCAACAGAGAGCTATCTGATACACTGGACAATATAGTGCCCTCCTTTCTACTCTAAGTCATCAATTCCAATCTCTGGTGCAGGTCGAGTCTCAAGTGCAATCTTGAGTTCCTTAATTCCTCCATCAGCAGTATTGGCTGCCTTGAGTTCTCTATATATTTCTATTGTTCGTTTTACCCATTCTTGGGCACACTTCTGATCATCGTTATCGTCATTGTCAGCACGGTTAATTGCCTGTTTATAAGCCACTCCAAAAAGGTTTGCCAACGCTTTATCCATACGGATTTTTGCTGGCATGTTGAATACACTTGTAAGTACATAGTCAACACCTTTCTGCTCTGCCATATTTTTTATGCGGGCGTCCTCTCCAATGGTGCCGCGCAGCAAGTATGCCATTCTGTCAGCACGTGTACGCCATACGGTAACGTCAAAGAATACATTAGCGTATGTTTCTACCATTGAAGACTTTTGTCCAAGGTCGGCTGCTACTTCTTCAGGCAGTAGTCCTGACATTAGCATAATTTCGATGAGTTGACGCTGCTTTGTATCAAGAAATAGTCCCATACATTCTGCTATGCAAAAGTATGAATCAGTATAGTCTTCACGCATGATAGCGTCAACGATTTCATCCGTGAGTTCGTCGTTGGTCTCAAACGGATAGTATACATCTATATCGCTTTTGAGCCCAAAAGCTTCTGGAGCTATTTCGTCATAAATTTTTAAATTTTTGACATCGCTCCTAATAGTGTCTATCGCTTTATATATTCGCCAAGATGGATGACGAATTTTGGCTGATGTATAGCGATCAAGCACACTCACGCCATCTCACCTCCGCTAATTAGTATCCTTGCTGTGGGAGCTGTAGTCCCAAGGAAGTCAGCACGTCGGTTAGTTTTTGAATTGCTAAACGAACATCCTGCTCCTTGAGGAATCCAAGTTGTCCTTGGCGAATCAAGAAGATTACCTGGCTTAAATAGCTTACGGCTCTCATAATACTATCGCTAGTTCTTTGTAGCATGTCCTGGCTAGCCATATTAGTCGCTGCAAGATTTGACATTACCATTGCATCCATTGTTTGGGGAGAGTTTATTGTTACAACATTCTCCATATCCTTAGATGTCACAGGGAGTTGTGCAGAAGTATTGATCCCTGCACCACTAGGATTGTTTGTTGACATCATCTGGGTTGGGGTTTGCTGCTGAAGCTGTGTCTGCATAGCGGCATCACTGTCATCACTGCCAGTCATTGTACCTTTACGGTCTCTTTTAGTCTTATCAGGGTTATCATTTAGAGCATCTGCCTGTTTTTCTACTGGCTCAAATACCTCAAAGACGCATTTACCAATGTTGCTTGCTACGTTAGTAATATTTACTGCATCCTCGTAAGAGCAAGCGTACTTGCTCATTAATGCGTAGGGGCAATTAACCACTGAGTGACTAGTACCATCAATAATAATGTTCCCTTCGTTATCTCTGGAGACACTGCCATTCACGCCAGACATCGTAACAGTGTCAGTAATGTCTTCTTCGTTAGCTACTGCCAGTTGGTTATCTGGAACCTCATAGAAGGTATCTCCCATGGTGTAATCTTGTGGTTTATGTGTTATGTAACTATACAAACGTACAAGATTTTTCCCGCCAGTGCGAATGACACTTTCTACCCTACCGAAGTCTTTTAAATAATTCTCCAGGATAATACCAACCATGCCTATAGCTGGAGTATCAGGTGTACCTAGCTCGGCTAGCATCTGACCACTTACCTCCAACCGTGTGGTTGATTTTATTGCAGTTGCGAATCCGTAACCATGATTTGATATAAACAACTCTCTGTCAAGGTTGCCATATCCGTCAGCCCTGTCTACATCAGCTCTAGTAAAATCTCTAAATGGTTCATTTACTGAGTCTGCCTTGCGATCAGTTACGCCACCAGTAAAGGTACTAACATTTATGATAATACCTTTTACTCGTGTGCCATCTTTGAGATACGCGTTTGATATAGAAATGTTTGGTACGCTACCTCTTCTGCTAGCCCTGAACATGTCGTCTTCATTGAATAAATCAAAGCTATCATCTGCTGCCAATGTTGTTAGCTCTTGTTCGCCAGGGATATGAATAGCGGCAACTTTTTCGCGATAGTCTCTTACAAGTGGTACACCATTTAACAATGCAGTACGCTCATATTCTGTAGCGCCTGCTAGTTTACAAAAGTCGCCAACTTGGGAGCCTGTCAGCTCCTCTCCATTTCCGAAGAATCTATCGCCATCTTTACTGATGATAATAAGATCTGGAATATCACTTGCTGCCATCTTTTCTGTTGCTTGCGGCTCTTCTGTTGATCTTTCATATAATGCAGTAAGCAACTCTGGCGTATTATTTGCCATCCATGTTGCTACACTTGCACTCTTTTCAATCTCACCAACTATCTTTTTTACGGAGTCTATACTTGCATACTTGACAGAATCTACAGTCTTTATGTGTTTGATGCGTCTGCCAGGGCCCTCGTAGTCTTCATCTCTCTCTGTAGCGTTTTCTACGGGCTCACCAATTACGTTATCTGCATATATTTTTTGTAAAAAAATAGGAGACAGTGGATAAAATTTTGGTTCTCCTGCTCCAATATCAGTTACCAGGATATCAATGGGTGCAAGTTTATTTGCACGGATAGTTACTGGTGCTGATGCAATGCCGCCAAGGAATTCAATGAGTGCGTCTGCGTTGCCAGTAGACACGTCCATGTTGGACCATGTAATATTGGTTACATAAGATGTTGCCTCTGGTATGCTCTGAGCAAGTGTGCTCATTATTGCACTATTCCATGATTGCATATCTGGAGGGAGCGGATACCATAAATCTGGATTCATGGAGTAACCTCCTTTAACTTTATAAACATATTATACCTAAGGATGTCATCCTTTTGGCATCTGTTTTACTGCGTCAGCAATTGTTTTATATAGAAGAGCTCCAGTTGCTACATTACCTGCAGTAGCTAGCGCTCCAGCGGCACGGGTCTCATTCTTTGTAATCCCAAGATCCCTAAAGTTTAATGTACCAGACCCATTCTGGATTCTTTGCTTGATTGTCTTGTAAGTGATTAAGAATGATGGTGCTGAAGCAATAAGTGATGCTACTTGTAGTAAATGTGGTTTTTGACGTGCACTAATAAGTTGTCCAATGTCAATCGTTGTTCTAATTGCACCTTTGATAGCCAAAGCAGCGACAAGAACAAAGATTTTACGAATAACAAGCTCTTTTTTGCTCAGCTGAAATCCATCTGTTATCTCTTCTTTTGACATTACTGTATGATCTGGGATTAAGTAAATAGCTGCTACACAGACTACTAGGGGAATACCCTTGCTTATTAAAAACCGTTTTACTTGTTCTCCAATTATATTTGCGAGCATTTGTTCGTCTCTGCCCATTAGTACCTCCCGTCTTTACCTTTTCCGAATCCTGTTCCGCGTGCGTAGGAAGGAATAGGATTATAAGAGTGTAATGGACTACGTGATTGTGTAGCAGCGTTATCAATAAGCTTCTCTTTTAAGTATTTAAATCCAAAGTTAGCCATCCAATCATGTTTGTAGGTTGGGGCTTTATTGGTACCCTTCTGGAAGGGAACAAACTTTGGTGGACGCTTGCTAGGATTCTTGCGAATATCTGCTGCTAGCTGGTTATAGTCTACTACGTCTCCTTCAATGAGATCATCAAAATCTCCCGGATCAATAATCTGTACGTAGTTTATTAATCCACGAGCGATTACCTCAAAGTTTTTCTTTACACTATCGAGTCCTGCACCATGGTACAGAGTATCAAGACTCTGAATAAACTGCTTGCGACCAGTATCTATGCCTTTGTAAGGTACAACCTTGCTAATGTTTAGAATACCGTCTGTTAATGGGTCGCCAGCTTCTACTCTATCCCCAACCTTTACTTTCAGTGTTCTTGTTGGCGGTATGTAGTACTTCTTACGGCCTATGTATACGTTCTGTCCGCCTGCAGGTGCTGCCTGTATGTTTGTGATTGTTCCAGATACTTCAGTAATAACTGCTGCACCACTAAACTTAGTGGACATATTAAAGAACGCCTTTACCGTGTTAAAACCAATTGCCTCACCTGCTGCAGTACCTGCTGTATGTTTAGATGACAGGCCTAACTGTGTAAAAGGTTCTGAAATAGCGTGAGCAGATACTACACCTACATTTTCACCGATATCAGGGAATTTCAATTTCTCGTTGTACCCGTAGCAATATTGGCATACACCATCATGTGCTTCACATGTAGCTGGGCTACGTACCTCAACCTGAGGAACTCCACGACGTTTTAATTGTTCATAATAGTTGGCATCGATAAACTTGTTTGTCTTCGCCTCAACACGGTTAATGATATTCTTAGTATCGTTAATGTCACGTACTAAACCACGTTTACATCCGCAATCCTTTTTGGTAACTACGATATCAAGTACGTTGCCAATAAGTTCTTTTGCTAATGCGCCTGCAGGAGCTACGGATAGCTTTGCACCAACAGTACCTTTACGGGTGCCATAGGATGATACAAAGTAATCGGCAGGACTTAGACCCTCGTTGTATGATGTGTGAATCAAGGAAGGAATAAGTTTATCTTTAGGATCTGCTACTACTGTAGGACTAGTTATGATCTGCATTACTTGTCCTTTTGACCCCTTGGAGCCTGTATATGCCCACTGCTGGAATGTGTTGTCAGTTGCCTCATCTGTGAGTTTCTGTGCAAATGCCTGAGCTTTACGTAATATCTTGCCTTTTTCTGCATCGACTTGTTTGGGTGTAAGATCTTTGCGTTTGTCAATATCTGCCAGCTCTTGGTCAATCTTATTGAAGTATATGTTACGCTTTTTCTTCAACTCATCCATATCGAAGTCAGTTGCTTTGTAAGATACACCTAATCTATAGGCAAATAATGCTCCCAACTCTTTTAGACCATCAGCAATCCTGGTATATTCTTTTGGCCATCTCTGTCCTACCTGGGTAAGAAGGCCGCTCATTACGGATTTATTCCACACTTTGTCATAATTACGCAATGGCATTGGGAATAGCTCATTGATAAGTACTGCACCTGCAGTTGTCTTAAACTGTCTGTATTGAACAGGGGCGTCTGGCTTAATCATTCCCATGCGGATATTTTCGTGAAGCTGTTTAACGTTTTGTACAGGAGTGAATCGTGTACTTTTATCAAACGTTGGGAGAGTCTTTGTTGCTGCAAATAATCCAAACACTGATTCCTGCTGTGGTAACATCATAGGTCCCATGTTGCGGGGTGAGAATAAGTTGTGACTTGGAGTCATTTTCTCCAGTGCTTCTAACCTTGCTTCTTCCGTTGCAGGTACATGAAGCTGCATGGTATCATAAACTAGAATACCGTTGGCTATGAAAAGTGGAAACTCCGGGACCGTGAAGTCGTAAGTTATTTCTTCTCGGTCAACTTCTTCTACAGAAGTCACCTCATCCCATACATATGGCAGGTTTAAATATGGATTTGCTGGGTTTACCTTAGCTACATCACTGATCTGTACTAGTGCGCCATTCTCTGGTATTCTTACTGCGTTGTAGTCCAAGTATAAACGTGTGTTTACTATTTTGCAAAAGATACCCTGACGTGCTAGTATTACTTTAGCTAATTCTAGCTCTTGCTTATCCTTTACCTTCCAGTACATACTAGGATTTTCTGTGTTATCTGTGGTATCAAAGTGGACCATTGCTAACAATGCCGTGCCAAGATCATCTGTTGATAAATTTAGCATATAATATGAAAACTTGTTTGGTTTAAAGTTATCCATTGCAAACTTACGCATAGCTTTTGCTTGTGCAGTTTTCTTTGGAATATATGATATCATACGCATTATAGGCACGAATTTACCAAGTGCATCCTGGGGAGGTAATGGAGCAAAAAATGTTTCACTTCCGTTTGTTGCCAATGAGTGGTCATCGGTTACTGTGATCTCGTAGCCACAAGAGGTGCAGATTCTGTACATCTTCCCATGCTCTGTGTGTACACTTCGCTCAGTGTAATCCATGAATTCATTGGTGTTTGTAGCAGGGCAATAGGTTAATACTTTTCCCTTAACTACAGTTGAGTTACTTTGGGTACTCATTAAATTTCTAAACCTCCAATCTAATCTAGGTTTCTAAAGATCATTATACCGGGAAATTATGTAACAAAAAATCGTAAAAGTAATGGTATAAGTATTATGTAGAAGAATATAATTACGTATTCTTCTATAAAAATTAAGGGGGGAGACGACTCTGTCAATGATTCCTTTAAGTCAAATTTATAAGAGGGAGAAGATTATTCTTACAATAAAGAATAGTAAAGATCTTATTAAGGAAGTATCCATTAATGGAGTAAACTTACTTAGTAAGACTTTATCACTTATTGTTAATCCTGATTTAAACTGTGACCTCTTCCTGTTGAGAACCACAAAGTCAGGAGGAATAGTCTTCGAGCAATCAACAAAAGGGAATATTAGAATTACGATCTCCTCTAATATTTCCCTTGAATCAACCACAGATAGACCTACAACAAATTTCATAAGGGTATCTCAACGAGAGAAAAAGAATAGGCAGTGGACAATCTGTGAGCGATTCTATACCTTGGAGATCAATAGTTAAACGAAAGAAGGATTTTATTATGAACACTAATCTGACCCGCATTGTATTTATCTCTGGCCAAACTCAACCGTACGTATTCAGCCCGGACGACGGCGCAAATGATCTTACTGACGCTCAGATCTTGGAATGCATCGCTGCAACTGATCCGTCTGTTAACACTTCTGCTCGCCTGGCTTGGCAGCAAACCCAATACAATGGTGAGCAAGTTCTCTCCGCAACCTATGTGCCGCAAGCACAAACCAAAGGTTAATCTGCTGGGTTTCTCTAATTAATTGATCTAGCCTTGTTAGGCTACGATTACTGTGTAGCATTTTCTGGTAAAAATTTAATATTGAATTAGAATATTATGATGGCATAATCGTTCTAAAGACAATTGCATATTGAAAGACCTAGATAGTCGGTAATAGGTGAACAGAAAGACTTAATCTTCTACAAGTTATACGCAAGGGGTCTATGTAGTCTTCGGACTGCATAGATTCCCTAAAATTTTTTTTTAGTACTTTGAAAGGAGGATAATAATGGGTGTTCAGTCTGAAATAGATAAAGTTATAGGAGAACTTCCTGAGATTAAACCTCTCAGCTTTTATATTGAAGAGTTACGGAAGTATTTAGACACAACGACTCCTCTTGAGGAAATGTTTAAAAAGCCTTTCCCAGAAGAACTGATACGTAAATTTCTAGCTGCAAAACAAGATAATTCACAGAGAAGAAATGAGCTGCTCGTAAAGCAGGTCTGGGAGATTGTAGTTGATCTTCCTGTTGCACCTGTACCAGAATCTAGTAAAAGGAGGAGAGTAATGTGAGTAATGAAAATATGGCTTCAGGCTATATAAATTATATTGCTGATGCTAGTACCTCAGTAATTGGACGTAATAGAGGGAAGTGGGAATTGTCACAAAAGTATGTTCAGTATTTAGATGATACTACTGAATATGCACTTGGACTAATATTTGGACCTTATCAGCTTAATCATTTTGGTTGCTACGTAGCAACTAGAATATTTTCTTCTATTCTTACTCCTGGTAAGAAAAACGGGTTAATGACACCCAATGAAGCTCGTGGAGCTATTGAAGATAATCTTTACTGTGATGTGAATTTGCCGACATTGTTTTTCAATGCCTTGGTGCTCTTAAAATTCATGCAGTTCGGAGACGATACTTTTGCTTCCCCTACAGCTTTCAAGTATATAAAACGAGTCCAGACAAGTGGATCCCGAGGAACTATTGTTAACATGAAAATTATTCCATTTGTATCTGGGCTTGTTACTCCAGAGACAATGCTTAAGGGAGTAAAGATCCTGTGTGCAATAGCTGCATTAAAACCAGAGGTATATGAAGCAGTTCAAGAAATATACAATGATATTAATAAAGAATTACTCAGAAATATAATGGTAAATGCATCTGAATTGCTTGACCTTAGGATAGAGAGTGGCAAAATTGCAATACCTATGTTTAAACTTGGTGCTCCTGGTATCCCGCTCGAACTTGTACTCGATGATTATAAGGAGTTTTCACTTAAGCTCGAAGAACTTGCCTCTAGAATTTTAGAGGCGTGCAATGGTAGCTTAGAAGATTTCCTTCAAGCTATATTTGCTCTTGACATTGATAATATAACTACCTATAAGGAGGAAAACACAATGATGGTTGTAACTGAAATACTGAGGAATCTGATTAATAAAGGTATACTGATTACTCGTGATGGCAGACTGCTGTCCATCAACATTACTGATGAAGATACTGTTCAGGTTAATCCTTTCAATAATAATGATGCGGAACGCCCGACTATTGCAAATTTGACCATTGAACGTAACGGTACTACAGAGGAAATCATTACTCTGAAGGATGATAGATTAGAACATATTATTGATACCGCTCAAAACGTTCTGAATTCTAGTGTAAACAATGCTATCAACAATGACAGAAATGTCAGAGTACAGCGTGCTTCTATGGCATCTGCTACACCTGCTACACCGGAAATGCGTAGAAATGCTGACGGGTCTATTTCTGTGCATAGAACAGTTGGCTCTTTCCGTATGTGGGCCCCAGCTACTCCTGCAGAGGCAGCTCAATTTGAGCGTACACAGCAACAACAAGCTCAACAAGATCAGCTTGCAGCTGGTGAGGATACAGAACGGGATGCCATTGTTGAAACCGTAGAAGATAGTCCTGAAGATATTGTCATGGTTTCTGTTGTGGAAAACAATAGTGTGCGTGTAAGACGTATGACTCGTGAAGAAGCTGAAGATCAAGAACTTGCTATCGTAAGTGTTATTGAAAGACGGTGATTATACAATGGCTATGAATATTAAAAAGATAGAATTTGAAGACAATTCTGCTGTAGTAACCATGAGGGATCCTGACGAACTTATTGGTCTTGTACGTAAAAGAGTGTCGATTGATGCTCTAATTCAAGCCCTTGGAAAGATTAGTACATCCCAATCTATGCTTATTCCTCCTAACTGCAGGGGCATTTGGGAGACTAAAAACAATAAGTATTTCCTGTTTATCATCCCGGCACACATGGGCAAGACTGCCGTAGTGTGGTATAAAACTGACACTGATAACTATGGAGCTCCGGGTAGTAGTACTAAGTTGGAGAACCAGCCTGAACATATTCAGTCAATGTATGAAGACTCAGAAGACAGTGACTACATTAGAGTGTTCAACACTCCATTCCCAGATGCGTGTGTGTTGATTAAAATGACAAAGGCTGGTAGCAATAAACTTATGTTTAATGATATCAGAGCATGGTCTATTAAGAGTACTATGCTTCCTCTAGATAAAACAGCAGTATACCGCTGGCCGTTCTTTAATATGTATGGTGATGCAAGAGTATGCATTGGTGATATCCCCAGAGAGTATCCTAATGTAGAATCTGTTGCTAGTATTATTAATTACCTATATATTGGCGTAGGTAACCATGATCTTGATCATACTCCATATGTAATTCCTGATAATAAGTTTGGAATCAAAAATTCTTTTCAGTTGGTCAAATACCTTGATGAAAACAAGTTGACTGTATTTCCAAGGGAGTTACTGTGTAGTTTTGGTACATCGATCATTGAAACAGTAGAAAATATTGTTGCTAATGGAAATTAATGGAGGTAAAAATAATGGCAGTTCCAAACCAATATAATAAATATGCTTCTTTATATACTGTGCCCAAAAAGCCAGAACTCACAGACGTCCAAAAACGTCTTATTGAACGTATGCAACGTAGTCGCTGCAAAATCTGGGAGTCCTATGCTGCGTATACTGCAGCTGATGAATCTGATAAGAAACCAGACAATTACTTCCCAACTAAAACTGGTTGGGGTATTGCGCGCAAGCGTGTTCTCAATGGTAATAGTGTGGAGTTCGTTACAACTGTTCCAGAATGTCCGCTGGTTGATGAAATCCAACCCAAAGTTGTTCTTGATATTCATAATAAAATCCCTGGATCTCTGCTCCAGGAGATTCTTGCAAACTTTAACAAAGTATGCGAGGACTCTAATAATGAGTGTGCTGCTCAGATTTACCGTGAGCGAGATGGTGAAAGAAAGTATTTCATTTATTACCCTGAACAAAAGGTGTCTACTGCTCAAGTAACCTATACTCATGATCCACAGCTCATGGAACTCGCAAAGGCATATGACCTCATCATGGAGCTGCATTCCCATGATTCTATGGGTGCATTCTGGTCTGGCACAGATGACAGTAATGAGAACACTTGTGGATTCTACATGGTAATTGGCAGATTTAACTCTTCTGTAGTTGAGTACAAATGCCGTGCAAAACTTGATAAACTGTATGCTGATTTTAATTGCTCTGAAATCTTTGATTTCGGTGACACACCTGAAGAACAAATCCTTACTCGTGAAAACTTTATTGCTCCGAATGATGAACTGGATAAGAAGATCACAAAAGAAAGCCTTACTTATTATAATGGTGCGTATCAAGCTTGTTATGACATGTGGAACTATGGTGGTTATTCTTATCAAGGATACAATGACTATAATTATGGTAAATCAACTAAGAAATCTCAGAGATACCTTGCTAAAACAGAACTGGCTGCACGTAAACGCTTGATGGCTAAATTGAAGAATGCTCCGGAATCCATCTTCCCGGAAGACGCTCTTTATAATGAGCTCTGGGATCATGCAGACTATATCAAAGCCAGAAAACGTTGGGAATGCTGTGGGTACTATGATAACCAGGAGGCCATGAAGGAATGCTGGAAACGAATCCCAAAAAACCAGGCAGGCGCGGAAGAGGAGGTGAGTCAAGACGCCGTCGTTGCCTCTGATTATGTAACTCGTATGAGCAAGTGCTACTCTGCAGATGGGTTCCAAAATACCCATACAGCTGGTGGAGTTGCCACTGGCATTGAAACTGCGGAATATCTTGCTGGTAATGGAGATGAGGCAGCTGCACGTTATGGCACGCTTCCGGGCAAGATTCAACAATACAGTAATTTTGATTTAGATCTTGGCACTGCTGATGTGAATGACCAAGACTACAATGATAATCTTAATATGGCTGTGGCTAGCAGAACTGAGTCCCAGTCTAACATTGAGACATTCTTGCAGGAAGGAATGGGCGGGGTCCGTGAAGAGACTGAAAACAAATTTATTGCTAATGTAATGAATATTGCGTTTCTTCACACCCCGTCAGCCAGTATCAACGTCGGAGTGTTCTGGGAGTTGCTTACACCGGTTGAGAAAACTAGACTGGCAAAAGCATTCCACTGCTCTGTTATGGATCTTGCTACTCTGCTTATTGGCAGCAGCGCTGTTGTTGCATCTCCTGATGTAGCAGAGTTCCTGTATAAGTGCATCCTTGGTGATGCTAAGTATGTAGAATGTAAGCTTGGTCTTATTACCAGTAAGGTCATGGCTGAAAAGCCGTCTACTGCTGCTCAATTTGTAGCACTCATCCATGAGATGCTTGAGGTTGAAAGAGATGTTAAGGAGGCAAAGGAATGAAGAAAACTGTGTTAGCTATCGGGCCTGCTAGTCCGTATGTGAATCTCTTGGCAACTGTTCAAGAGCATTTAAATGACTTAAGTGTCATTAAACCTAATTTTAATAACCTTCATATCATTCAGCTCGGTGCTGGTGGTACTGGCGGTTATGTAGCGTATGAAATACTTCGTATGCTTGGTAATATTCCAGAGGTGTTAAAACCGTATATCCATTATACACTGATAGATGGTGATACGTATGAGCCAAAGAATATTGGCAGACAACTTTGCTGTGAAGATGATATCGGTAAGTATAAAGCTCAGGTCCTCGTTGAAGAGTATGGAGAACTCTTTGGTGTTACTCCAGACCAAGCGTCTCATATCGATGAGTATTTTACTGCTATCAGCCAGCTGGCTGTTCTTCCAAAATTCCCTCTGCCAATCTGGTCTGTATTTGTAGACGATGAAGTAGAAAAGTTCTTCAAAGACTCTGAAGCTGCAGTTGCACTTAATTCTAAACAGCCACATATCAATGCAACAGCTACGTCATTTATCATTATTGACTGTGTTGACAAAAATGCTCCGCGTAAACTATTACATGATTACTTTACAGATATCTCCAGTTTGCCCAGTACTTTGGCGCGTCTGAACTATTGTTGCAATGCTGTTCCTGACTGTGATAAGATCACTGCTACTGGGCAGCAAATCATTGCACATAACAACGGTGGTAACAGCCTGCTTGGAAGTATGTACGGTGTCACCCCGATTCGTGATATCTACATCATCTCATCCGGCAATGGCAAGTATACTGGCCAAGTATCCTGGGGAAGAAAAAGCTTCCTTGGTAACTCCAGTGGTTCTATGCACTACAAGGATATCTTTGGTGACAAGGATGTATCTTCTATTATTGGACCTAAGATTAATACGAATGATGAAGTAGAGGCTGTCGATATTACTCCGGGTATGACAGACGCTGATGTAAACCAGTTGCGGCTTAAAGCATTGGCTGAGGAGTATTTTACACCGTCTAATGTAAAGAGATTCCAGGATAATGTATTCCAAGAAATTGTGGATCCTGCTACTGGCAGATTGTCAAATGGTTACATTAAGTCTATCCCGATTCCAATTACTAACCCAGAGGAACCTGAGCTTGAAACTGGACACCCGATGCTCAAAAACATGAATATGTTCATGTCTGCTTTTATGTCTACACCTACTCCGTATGACAGGTTCCCGGAGCTTACAGACCTTGAGATTGATGCAAGAGAAGAGGCGATGAGCTGCGCGGAGCGTGCAGAACATAATGTACAGTCTATCAATGCTAATAAAACTGCTGCAGCTCTTGTAGTAAATTACTTCACATCTATCTTTAATGGTATGTATATGTTTGAAAAGGAAGTACCCGTTCTTACTACTGAGACTACACGTTTCAACATATTAACGGGCGAGTACTCTTCTGACCCGATTACTACGGATTCTCTGCGTATCCCTGTGGAAACACGCAAAAGAGTTCGCGCATTTTAAGCTAACGGTGGGCTCTTTGTGAGTCCACCTTTTATTTTTTATGGAGGTATGCTATATGCAAATCCCAAGTTGGTTTATGGATAAGTATTTTCCAGAAGGTAGCGCACGCTCTGCTATAGTCTGTGATGACGGAGAATTAAAATCATTCTTACGAATGGAAGCAGATGATAAGAATGCTGGGTGCGAAATCTTTGGTGATTATAGCTACGTGGAAGATATCATGGCAGTAATGTGTGAACCTGTTGTGGCCCATGAATTATCACTGCCAGCGCTTGAAGACTTAGTTCCTGATAAATATCATATATATAGGGTTATTCCACCATATTATCTGCAGTTGTGGTACAAATATCAGCTGTCAAATAGGGGCATGACAAGTAGCTATACAGAAGATAAATTTAAGGTTGATTTTATTACTGCGTATATCATTGAGTTCCCATGGGAACAGATGTCAAGTTGTAGCAGAAGAAAAACGAGATCAAAAAATGATGTAGACCACTGTATGTATGACAAAAATTTATTTAATGCTTGGTGTTATCAAAAAGATACTATTGAGGCTGTAGCACAGTTTCTTAATATCTGTAGAATCCCTGCATCTGAGGAAGAGATTGCGAAACTATTTATATCTAGGTTTATCTGGTATAGCTTTGTGACTCAATTGGATCTGCTGGATAGCATAGAAATAGGGGAATGGCTTGATTTTTATAATGGAGCACCGTATAGATCAAGATGCGTTGATAGAAACTATGAGTTGAATTCTAGAAAAAGTTGTGGCCACTGGGGTGGTCTCATGGCTGCAGGGATTAAGATAAGCCGTATCCTGGAATATCCTAGAAATGCTGATTCAGTAAAATCTAGAGTCTTGCAAAGGGCTAGGCTCTTAGTTGTAATGTTTTGTATGTCCCAGTCACCCAGAACGGTGAAGCTGATCATTGAAGGTCTTATGACGTTTTCTGCGTCAATATCAGGTACATGGATGTTAAGCATCATTGAACCACTGGTAAGGGAGGTGGAGCCTTCATGGCTAAAATAAATGAGTTTACTATAGTGAGTGAGCTGAATGATGAGTTTAGTCTACGGGTATTTATGGAGTCGGGACAAAAGGTTGCTCAAGTTAATAATGTCTCTCATGATTTCTTAAGAGAGGCAATGCCTACTAGCAGGCTTGGAATAAGAACTCCAGGACTTGCTCCCTGGCCATCTAAATTTAAGGAAAATCCAGTTCCTGATGGATACTCTATTGCACTAAGTCATAAGTATACATTTGGGTCGATGTGTCTTAAGATGCTCTTGAACAAGCAAGCCAGACACAGATATTTTGCGTTATTACTCGCGTTGTTTGGTAATAATGAAAATACCAGGGAACTTCTCACTGTAATGTTGTTAAGAACGAAGTTTACTGATGAATTACGATATTTATGTGAGCAGCTTGACATTTCTCGTATGTCTGTTAGAACCTGGGATAGTGTGGCTATAGACAACAAGCCTGGCAGTGTAAAGTTTAATGATGTTAGAAATTCTCCATGTAGTTGGTCGAGTGCACTTAGAAATGGATGTCTTGCTGACGGATATGTACCTCATCCGAACATATGGTTCAGAGATGTGAAAAATAAAAGTTTGTTTACTAAGATATCCGCTTGTGAGATGTTCCCTAATCTTGCTCCAAAGATCCTGGCAAGCATCCCTAAGTACCCTAAAGGAGGCAAGGTAGATAGAATTGTAGATATAAGGACTCAGATTCTGTTCAATATGCTGAGAAATGCATATGGACTCAAGTATGAGGATATCATTGTTGATAAGCAGCTAGATCTTAATACATATGAAGTTCTATCTTCTCTCTGTGCTATTCTTACTGCTGCTGCAGGATTAGGCGGCAGGGTTTCTATTACTGATATCAGAGGAGTTGATCCAGACTTAGATGTAAAATTAAGGTTTAGTCTCTGGTATCGTAATGTAAGATCAAGGATACTGACACTTCAAGGGAATTATGGTGTGGCAGGTGATGCCTGGCTTATGGACAAACTGCTTACTTCATTAGCTGTTGTAATGAATGCGGGGGATAAACAGGAAAGTGAATTGCTAACGTCGTGTGTACGAGCTGCAGTTGATGAAAATGATCTCCAGGAAACCCTTGAGGGATGGGTGTCTAAGAGGAATATCAATATGTATCTTGGTGATACGAATACTTTAAACGCGGTGAATGTTCCCGCATCTACCTTGAGGAGCATTGAAGATGGGATAGATGACATTGTACAATCACTGTCTGACAAGGATAACATTGTTAAATGCCTAAAAGAACTGGTGCAGCTTCAGGAGTCTTCTATTAGTGGGAAGGCATTTGATCCTGTCACTACTACTAACTATACAAATATACAGTATAACAACAATGGACTTGTAACTGCGAGCCTGATTCCAATGATTACAAACAGATTCCAACTACTGGACTACATTTATAGAATGAGTACGTATAGAGAAAACGAGTTTATCTATGATACTATGGGAATCGTAAACAGATGCTCTAGGACTATAAGTTCCCATGTAAGTTCTTATGAATATAGTATAGGTATTTTGAAGAAATGGGAAGAGTTGCGGGATATTGCACTTGATCAGGTCTCACACAACGGTTCCGGGTATTTTTCAACTGAAATGTTGTATTGGAGTGCACTGGCTAGAGTTCTGGTAACCGACTGGCAACACTTCTGCAGAATCAATGCAGGGAAATCCAGAGATGAGCTGTTTGAGATGTCAGTACTTACGGATAATCCATTCGCTGATATTGAGAACAGTGTCTGCCAAGAAATTGATGAGTATAAATCTGGATATGCAAGATGGCGTGAAAACAGGTTTAAATGATTTGTACTTAGACGAGAGTGAAATACCTCTCGTCGTTTTTTTTAGTTATCTAGAATTTAAAGGTTGGACAATGTTGAACATGCTTCTCTCAGAGCCTACAGTGTACCTAGATTTGATTTTTATGTAGGGGTGTATGTAGTTATATACCCTGTTGTAAAAAGTCTCTCAAAGTTAATCCTAGGAGCTCTGAGATATATGTGTGCATTTTAAGCAGAATATGGAGGCTGTTTGAGCACTGGATAACAAGGTCATAAAGTACCTAAAAACCAGTGTAACCTCTGCAGCCCTTACATAGCAAGGGTTTCAAGCTCTGGTTACACTTGTCTACTTATCAGACAATTTAAAGTGTAACCACAAAAATCTCGATAGACTGGGGCCTCAGATACCTCAAAATATACTGGTTACACTTTCTACACTAAAAAATATATATATATTATATACGATATACGATACGCGCACCCGCGCCTTAGGGGATTATTTATATAATAAATATATAAAGATACACACATAATTATATATATATTATATGTCTATCCAAAAAGGTGTAGAAAGTGTAACCAGGGCCTTTTTGTAGTCATACGCCCCCAGTTCATCGAGGTTCACGCGGTTACACCTTTTCAAAAAATAGGTGTAGAAAGGTGTAGATAAGTGTAGAGAGTTGTCAGACAATTTTAAAAGGCACCATAAATCCAGGTAAACGTCGTTAGTCCCAGTACTGTCCTTGTAAAACTATGATTTTCGTAGTACTCAACATACGAGTGTCCATTAGTTCAAACTTTTGACACACTCTGATTTTTCTGAAAATTATTACCTATCTTGCTACTATGTTTATAAAATATAAAATAGTATGCAACATATAAATTAACTTTTAACTTTAATAAACACATCCAAGCAGACTACGTTACACAAAGTTGTGACACTTAAGTGACATTGTAATATATCTTTCAATTCTAACAAATCAGATAATTAAGATTTTTCATAGTTTATAATAAAATTCAGACAGCTATCCATGTCAGTCTTTGTCTTTCATAGCTAAACATAACTAACCATAGCTAACAAGCATACATAGCTCTCAGAGCATATAGAGTACCTACATTCATTTTTTTAAATCATCTCCTATACAATATACTAATAGCAAACAAAGTCTTCTCAAAACTAATTCTAGAGCCTCTCAGACATATATGAACATAAAAGAGCACCAGACGGCCACAGTCGTCCAGTGCTCTCATTGTTCACCATTGTATCATCTCATACGCTACACGTCCCTCAAGATGATTGTCACCATCAACACCCACCTGGTACGTCATACGGTTGTTACGGTAGTGGACACCGTAGCTCTTGCCAACACCTTCGTTGTAACCGACGTAGACACCAAGACCCACGGTTTTCTTTATATTTTTAATTGAATATATAGTGGTTCCGGGTTTGACATTGCTCTCTTTGTCCACAATAACCTTATCTCCATTACGGCGTTCAAGCTCTTTATCAATGTTTTCCTTTGAGCTCTCTTCAGGAGTAAAGTATGCGCGGTCATATCTCTTATCTAGCTTAAGAGTACTGGAGTTCAGGCTCTGATGAGACTTTAGTTCTTTAGAAATCTGTTCCGCCTCTTCCAGCTTCTTGATCTCAGTGATCTCCTTGTAGACTTCGTTCTTTTTGTTTCCCATGGCCTTGTCCACAGTTTCCTGCGTAACTCCACCGTTAACCACCATTATTTTGCCTCTGCTTGTATACCAGTTCCACAATAGCAGGTAAAAAATAAGCAGCAGAGTGATAAACAGGATCAGCATTGATATGAAGCGGTGTTCACTACACCATTCATAGACTTCCTTTAGTTTCCCGTTTGCCATCTTCAGTAATGTCTTTATCTTTGTCAACATATTGTAAGTGCTCCTCACTAATATCTTCTAAATTGAGTTTTTCTCGTCTGGTCACAGATACCCATACGTTTGTCCATGTTCTCACAGCCTTTTCCATGCCCCATGCACCTAGTGTGTGTGTAACAATAAGCACCACAACGGAGATAAAGCATATAGCTGAGAAATCATGGTTGCCAAGCATCATTACAGCGAGCATCGGGGTTACCGCACAGTTCACGATACCTGATGCCATTGCCACACGCCATTTGAATACGTATTTCTTTGATTGACGTCGATCAGATAGCATATTTCGTTGCAGATTGATATACGCTATATATAGAATCATGCCAAGAATAAAGCATATCATGTGCGCTATCACTGTTAGCACCGATTCAACCGTAAGATACTCATGAACAAGTGCCTCACTGACCAGCACTGTTATACTATTTTCCGGTATCTGATTCAAGCTCACCACCCATCCTTGCTGCGAGTTTTCGTTGCCTGGATCTGAGTACCGTGTAGGTAACACCCAGGATGACCATGAGACCTACCGTAAATCCAATATTCACAAGGCCTCTAGCTATGATTGAACTAGTTTCCTTCAAATGGTCCTTTCCTAAAGCAGCACTAAAATCGTTTATTCTATGTATAGTCTCTGTTGACAGCGGCTGGACAGCGACAATCACAGCCAACGTAGAGTTTGCTGACTGCGTACCATCAGGGTTAGTATTGGCATTCCCGAACATATCAGCGTGATCATAGATATACGCAGGAGTAAGCAGATACACAGCCGACAGGTCTTTAACGCTGTTTACTACTTCTCCCGGCTGCATGACACTGATATCCCCTGTAACCTTGTCAATCATTGCTACACTCCCCTGTGGCATATTGAACAACTGCGTCAGGTTTCTTTGAATACGTATAGGGTCAGAGCTGTCAGATGTAAAGTAAACACGCGTTTTGCTTATTACTGCCAAACGCACGTTCATACCTCCAGAGCACCATTTGTCAATATACTCATAGCAAGCCTTGGAAATATCCTTGTAAACTACATTATTATTGTTATCCAGAACAAAATAGTTATCAATGTCTTTACGCAGCTGTCCTTGATTACCTGCATAATCACGTTCCAATTGCTCTGACACATCATCCCGTAGATTCCTGGAGTGGACAACTGAAAGTCTGATACTACTTTCTACAAGCTCGTTCTGGTAGTACTTACTAGCAGTCATAGCCTGAGCTTGCAGCTCTTTGTAATCCTCGTTTGTATGCTCAAGCTCAGACATCATTGTGTACGCTGCAAACACTGCCACTACTGCAGTCATAAGCAACAAATATAAACAGTTACGGCGAATACCTACATTATGCCTATCAATATACTTCAATATATAACCTTTCATAGTCTCATCCCCTTAAGTCATAGCTTTCTTTGCCATAGATACTACCTTAGTGTCCTCATATACATACATTATTACATCCTCAGAAGACCGCTTATCATTGATGTAGATTCCATCTGCAACATATGCTTTAGGGTTATTCACTGACATACTTAGTATTAACTGACTGCCCTTGTTTACTTTGTATATCCCTGGTTTACCAAGGTTTGACTGAATAATAGTACCTTCTCCTGCTTCTATACTAACAGTACATGTTTCTCGTTTTCCTCCCTGTGAACTAGGGAGTCTCATAATATAATATTTGCATACATACGGTGTGATTACATTGAATTGTACCACTGATTGGCTAGCCGTACCAGTTTCTGATGAATCTTCCTTGTAACAGTACATCTGCCCACCAGTACCCGTAGGATAAATTTCTTTATCCCACTGTCCGAATTTTTTATATGCTTCATACCTGCCATTGCTAGAATACACACCAACAATATTGTGAAATTTATGTACATGGTTTCTCATAATCGCTGTGGAGTTTACACTATGTACAAATGAGCCACCTTCTTTTCCTATTGGACATGCTCCACTCCAGCAAACAGCAATCCTCTGGCGTAGGTCCGGTGTTCCATTAACACCATCACAGATAACCCAGTTAGTTGGTACATCACCTAGTTCACCCGCCCATATAGCTATAGAATAGGGAGGAAAATCATCTTCGCTTAACAAGGATTCTATAAGATCTAGCTCTTTTATATATCCATCAATGAGATCTAGGAGCTCTGGGTAAAAAAATCCATTTTCCGTAGTTGTTACCCTTGCATGTTCATGGTCTCCCCTTGTACCAGCATGGCGATCCAGCGCTGTAACAGTAGTCTGTACATTGTCTCTCAGTTCTGTAACAAATTCTTTCTTGATCAGGATATTGTGATACAGTGTTTTATCTGTGTACTCATTGAGTACTACGTCTGAATTTGCCATTACTGACTCACTCCTATTTCTCTAACCTGCACAGTTCCTCCAATTATTTGAGCTACTAGTGACGCTGAGGCCGCTGTTGCCTCAAGCTTAATAGTAACCAAATGTTTACCTTTATTTAAAGTCATAGATGAATACACAGAATTAACCAGCATTTCCCCACTATCTACGTAAGAAAGAGTGTTCGATGCTTCTGTATGTCCATCCAACAGAACATCAACGTTAACTTCTGCGTCGTCTCTACGATATCCATAGAAATTACTAAAGACTTTCGGTGTGATTTTTACTCTATACGTACCAGATGAAGGTATTTCAAAGTTTACATTGGTCAAAACATACTTTGTATCCTTGCTCTTTACCTCAACAGTCTCAGAGAAAGGGATAGATATATTGACAATAGGTCCTGGGTCTACACCTATAGATTGAACAGCACCATTACTACGTGGATCATAAACCCTTCCTGACCATCCACGTTCGGTCACCGTGTAGTCAAGCACTTGCATACCAGGTATGTCATGATCGCTATCAACAGTTAGCTTCGTACCATACAAGTAATCCTCATCAGTTACATACTCACCATCGATATAAGTTTTAACTAATTCATTCTGGTTGACTTTAACATTGATGATCTTGATACCTGTAACACCCACAACGTCCATATCGTCGTAAACCCTGACATAACATGGTGTACCACGACTTTCGCCAGCTACTGTTAGGCTGAGCATCTCATGTGCTTCATCAGCACTGAATTCAATAAGTATTATCGTTCCAGATTTAACAGTCTTAGACTCTACTACAGCTCCGTCGATACTGATCTGCCCACCCTCTGTAGGCTGGTGAACTGTGATAACACAATCTTTGATATTATCATCCCCGCGCATGATAAACGGGACTTTGATGGTTCTAGGAAGCAACTTGTCAATGGTAAAGCTTGCATTGCCACCAACATAGTCAAACTCATCTTCAAAGTAGCAACTAGAGTTATCCCAGTCCCATGAGCTCAAACGAAGATCATTTGGGATTGGGTTTCTAAAACCTTCTCCCTTTTCTGTATCATTTGGATAACAGCACCAGCAATTATAAAACGTATGATGATGTGGGACAATTCCTGATGATTTTGCAAGAGTTTCATTTATATTTGTTTCACCATTGGAGGAAGAATGGAGGGGATATGTCGCTGTAACACTACCACCTAATACATATTTACCACGTATATCAGGGGTTCCATTTTGGCCATTACAATAAAACCACTTATCAGGAGGAGCACTCGGCAGTCCATCATACATAACTATAATCCTAGCAGGTACACGTTGATCAACCCTGGATTCTAGCTCTGATAGCCTATTTTCTATATCACTGATTTCCTTGACTATCTCTGGAGTAATAAATCCAGGCTGCGTGAGAGTTACAGCTTTATGCGCTTCATAGCTCTCTAGGTTACGGTGATACTCAAGGTCTACATCAATTAATTTTATGTTATTTTCTAATTCAACAAAATGTTTTTCTGATACGGGAGTTTCACCCGAATATATTGGGTTGTCTATCCAGGTGACAACACCAGATATTTGTCTTGCCATGTGTTGTCCTCCTTAACATCCTGTAATATAATAAGTTATCGTATCTGTACTAAGATGATCACCGAGATTAACAACGATAGACTCCAGAGTAAACGACTTAATTGTTGGCTGATCGCTGTCTGGATTAGTATTCCGCAGTTTAACATTGAGTATCTTTGTTTTCATCGCTCTAGGTAACACGATTGTTTCAGAAACACCCTGGCTTCCCCATACACTAAGCGTACCATCAGAGTTCTCTACCCAGTTATCACCTATAGAATCAGGATCCGATGATATCGTAGCAGCTGCTTTGGTAGTCATTGCAGAAAGTGCAATAACTGTGTTTTCAGCTTCAGCATCAATTGTCACATATTCTGGGTGATATGCACGAATAGCGAATGTGAGGTTATTCGTATCACATACTTTCCCATTACCAGGATTTCCAATATCTATATTTTCCGATGTAATACACTGCCCCACCGTTGGCGGGTCTCCAGAACCCGGGCCATAATTATTTCCGCTACCATTCCACCCAATCCCAGTACTACCTGTAGGATATGTTGCATTAGAGTAATCGAACCAGCCCCAAGTACCATTGTTGTTTGACCAGCTTCCAATTGCATGATAATGTTTAGAAACTTTCTGCTCAGTAGTACTTAGTTCACCATAGATCTCATTCACCGCCATACAGCTATTCTGTATAACAGGTAATCGTATCATTCCAGCAGTAGATGATTCTCCAAAGTACGGTACACTGCCATACTTGTTTTTATACGAAGTCCATGCAGACTCAGATATTACGAGGTTTGTATTCATTGCATACTGATACAGGCCTCTGTATAACTTTTTTGATACAAGTGACCCATTAAGCTCCAATAGTCCTTCAGGGGTATTCTTAGACAATACAATGTGTATAGTGCCAACACCATCAGTAACTTCAGGTGCAATCTGTGATGTTTTCTTTATAACTGCAAGTGACTTATACGGTGGCACAATGTCTACAGATTTTTGACCTCCATTAACATAAGGTATTACAGTCGTCACCGTAGAATCATAATACGCTGACGGCCATACTGGAGTTGACCTATCTGAATCAGTTCCAAGTCTATTGCCATAGTATTTTAGTTGCACACCTGTATAACCTGAAATTTCTTTCCAACTTTCTGAGAAAACATAGTTATTAAAAGAATGTGTATGTCTTGGGACAGGGAATTCTGTAATATCAACAGAATCCCTGCCAGATACCTCAGTGTACTCACTGTCAGACTTTGCTTCCATGACGAATTTCCCACGCATATCCAGGGTATCATTACTGCCGTTACAAAGCACAAACCCCTCTGGAATTTCAGTCTCACTTTTTGACCAGTACAACATAGAACCTTCTGGTAGCACAGCCTCTTCAGTTCGTTTACGCAGGTCTGCTATTTGCAGCTTGAATCCTAGCAGCTTGTTATACAAGTCTTTATCCATGAATCCTGGGTGCTCCGTAGTTCCTACCACATGAGCATCACCCCCGGAACCAATGTGGTCACGTATCTTTTGTGCGATGCCTTCAAGGCTGTTTCGTAGTTCAGGTATTTTCTCCTTGATAACTACCTTGTCTTTCACTGTCATCCTAATCCCTCCTTAGTAATACAGGGCATACCCTGCACCAGAGTCATCAGAGAACAGCGTTGCATCACCCATCTCAAACTTAAGTTTGCTCCATGTAAGACGTAGCGTGTTCAGGTTCGGCATCACATACATAAACACCTTTGCACTTACAGCGTTAGACGGAGCAACTGCAGCTGTAGACACGTATTTCGGCTGATATACATGTGTTATGTTAGCTTTAGTCGTAGAAATTTCAGCGCCTTCAGAGTTATACCATGTTATACCAATACCTGCTTCTCCAGAAGAGCCTTCCTGAGAGTACATTACCGCACGGAACGTATACAGTTGTGATGGCTTGATGCCTATAGTATCAGAGTACACTCTTGATTCTTCAGGAGGCGTACCAACCCACAGGAAACAGTTACCAGCATACGTATCATTATGCACTGGGCTAAAAAACTCTTTATTATAATCATTCCAGCCAATATATGCCAACCTAGCAGTAGGATTGAGAATAAGATTAACACCAACCTTGTCTAACACATCTTGCACTGACTCACCTGCGTCAGCTGCACCGAGGTCGTTAGACTTTTTAAAGCTAAATGCTTTTTTAGCTAGTGAAATGATATACAACTCAATATCATTAATCCATTCCCGATCATAGCGTACTTCAGTTACAGGTCCATTAAAGTAATCGGCGTTAATACGATCGGTACCAAGTATAATATCACCCTTGATAATCTTTGAAGTATCTATGAGCAGCTGAGCTGAATAGATTTTAGGTCCAGCAACGATTGCATATTCTACAATGCTTTTCTCTGGATTCTCTTCCTGAGGGCGTATACGCAGGCAGTTAAGCAAATACTCGCCCATATACTTATCAGGAACAGTAAACTCATCACTATATGTAACAGTACCATCATCATAGATATACAATGAGAAAACAAGGTTTGTACCATCCTTACTACGGTGTACACCGCCAATCTTGACATTTCCCATACTGATAAACGCTGGCCCAATCGGTCCAGAATGTGTAGCAAGGGAATACGGTTTATATATTGACCAATTAAGCAAACTAATGTTTCCTAGGTCTGGTTGAATAATATTTTTATATTCACAAGTACACTGCTGACGTGTTGTCATAGTATACGGGGATAAAATTCCGCCAGCCTGAATCATAACATTTTTAAACGTAAACAAAGCACGACTCTCTGACTCTTTAAACCGAACAGCTATTTGTACTTGAAAATACTTGCCAGAGCTTGGTACATCAATGTTCTCTATGCCTACAACGCCATCATAGCTACCCTTGATAACCGAGGTATCATGAGAAGCCACCTGGGTTGTTTGGTCACTGGCAAGGATTTTAAATCTATACTGAACTTCAGTAGCAGTGGAAACCATGTTTGATGAAGTTGTAAGTGTAAGTCCGCCAGAAACTTTGTTTAAAGCGTTTTCAATGCCAGTCAATGGGATTATTGGAGAAGTAATAGTAACATCACCTGGAACAACACCATCATAGATATCCATTGTTGATACCTGTAAATACGTATCAGCAGACGCCATTACACTAGCCTCTAGGCCATCAGTCACATTAACAGTCCAGCCAGTCAGCGTCTTCAATGAGGAATCCGCGGATCCGTAGCTCATCATATTAGTAGCAGCACGTTGCGGCCATGCTGCACCGATAAACGTAGAATCAGCTAGGAATACATCTTCTGGACTTGTTGTAAGCTCAGGAGCTTGCAGACCTATTACATCAATACCTTTTCCTTCACAATGTGACAGAAATCGTGTGTTATTAGTAGTAAACAAGGAAGAACTGCGAGCCATGTAGGTCATCGCTGCTTCCATTTTAATGTCCCTGTTAATTGAGTCCACAACAGATCTATTAAAGTTTTCCGTAGTGGCTGCTTCACCACTTTTTATCTTAATTTTATCATAGTCAGTTGCTGTAATTACAGGGGTATTACTTGAAAAATCTTCAAATGCCATAAGGGCAATACCTCCTCTCTATGTCTACTCATATTATACCTGGGATATAAGAAAACCTCCCCAGAAATCCAGGGAGGTTATAGTTAAGCCAGGTCAGACAAGGAGAGACGGTACTGCCACTACTTACGGAGTAGTGGTGGTAGTAGTTGTCTTTGCAGCAATAGCTGCCAGTACTTCTTGAGTAGACAGGCGGTTCTTGAGGTCAGAGATCTCACTGTTTTGACGGTCAATAATACGAGACTGCTCACGCATCTCCAGTTGACAGAATTTATCATTGATAATCTGAGTCTGTGCATCAATCTTAGCACCAAGAATGTTGGTTTGCTGTTGCATCTGAGTGCTCAGAGCATTAGTTTGATTGATTATCTGCAGCTGATTTTCATAGTTAGATGTGGTAATCGCATTTTTAATTTCGCAGCAGCAAGCCTGCATACGGCTCATCATATCTGCATTTCCAGACTGAATAGCATTGACAACCTGTTGAGTAGACATACCTACTTGTCCAGCAACTTTATCAATACCACATTGGATAGCATTAAGTGCAGTAGGTACAGAGTTCATATCACAGTTAAGAGCTGAGCTGATACGTTCAATAGCTTCTTTGTTGCCATTAACAGCTTGGAGCATTAACTGGTCACTTACTCCGGCAGCTTGAGCCTTAGCTATAGCAGTTTCTACTGCGCCGGTAATAGCTGCGTCATTAATTGCTGCACCAGCGGCATTCTGACCTCTGTTTCCAAACAGTCCACCATTACCGTAGCCAAATAGCAGAAGCAGGAAAATCCATAAGAAGCCGTTGTTTCCACCAATTCCATTGTTGTCATTGTTTTTCACTGCATTTTGCAAAAAGTTCGCCAGGTCAAGGGACATATTCTCATTCATAGTCAGTTTCCTCCTATACGTAGACGATAGTGCACTGGATCCATTCACTTTATGAGTCTAGTATAGCATACAAAGAGTACCAAAGTTGACTATTAAATCACCTGGTTTTCATCACTGGTCACAGTTAAAACATTCTTAACCTTTGAAATAATAAAAAGCCCGTTACCCCAGGAGAGGGCAACGGACTTCTCTATAGATTTGACATACATAGCAGCTTTTGCGCAAATTTGTCAATCCGCTTTAACAATGATTTGACATGCCTGTCAAGTGTCGAGGGCGACATTCCCAGTTCTTCTGCTACAAATTCTCTCGTAGGCTTGAAATCACGTTGACGGTAGCGTAGCTCTAGAATCTTACGCTCCTCTGGTACCATACCCAGAAAGTTGCATAGACTTTCATAGTCTAGCTGTGGGATTTCCCTGAGCATCTGCTCAATTGCCTTACGATTTTGTTTTGTTAAGGCCATTTTAAGCCTCCTTGAACGCGGCTTCCAGAGGTTTCAGTAATACATTTTCCAGTCTGCTAACACGTTTTTCTAAAACGACCACCGGGTCTTCACTACCTGCATGTATATTCTGTGTTGTCTGTGATACATAAACGTATTCTTGCCCACCTAAGAATAGATGCAGGCTGTCATTCTCCTTACAATGATAGCCTTGTGGAGCTGTGAAACTTGATTGTCTAGCCGTTTGAGGGATAAGAGTTTCATTGTTAACTGTAAAAATTGTTAGGGTTTGAGGCCCTGTAAGATTAAGCATACGGAATCACACTCCTTAATGGATGTATGTCCCAGTTGACCCAGCTTAACGGTCTAATTTCACTTCATCAAACTTCAGTTTTACAGTGTCAACATTGAGTCCCTCAGGAATCTCAATATTAACGGTAGGATAAGCGGATAAATCTATGTGAACAGTGCTAATATCAACGCTCTCTGCCTCCTGTAGAGCGCTTCCAGAAACACTGTCATTTGCTATGATGCAATCTGCATATTTTTTAACTACTGAGCTGTAGTCTAAATCGTCTACAACATCAGAATATGGGAATTTAAAGGACAACGTATACCCGGACTCAGGGTCTAGCCCTTCGATTTCCATGATAACCTCTGCCCCTACCACGTTTAACTCAGTTACACTGAATTTCCATGGTATTTCAAGGTCAGGTATGTCTTCATTCTTAGTATTATCGTGTATTTTTACCGGGATTTCAGTAGCATATACTGTAGGAGTACTCTTGGATAACTCGTCAAAATCAGCTTGAAGGTTTTTAACCATTGTCTGATAAAGGAAATACACATCATATGACTTGAGTTTGGGCCAGTCAATAGGCCTAATCCCTGTGTCATACACGCGTAAATCGAGAGCTTCCGTTGTAATTACTGAGTAGTCACCTGTTCTTGCTACTGCAATAGCGGAGCACTTAACTAATCCAGGTAGTAAGATGTCTGCAGGTATTGGCACTGGTTTACCAAGTTTGATAACTGGGACCATAGCTTGTCGTCCACTTGCTGCATGTTGGAAAATAATAGAAACATCTCTGTTTCTCCATGCTTCATCAAGTGAATCTAGTTGTACGTAAAACGAGTTAATCTGATGTGCAAGAAGCTTGACATACTCTTGGTTAGTCAAGATAGTTCGTTGTACAACAAGTTTTAAGATGCGCTCGGGGGATATTTCTGCGGTTGTCTGTGCAGACTGTGCAGATATCTCTTCTTGACGTTTTTTCTCAGCTGCCTGACGATTTTGTTCCCACACGGGGAGTTCAATCTCATTAGAATCAGGACTTTCATATTGAGGTAAATATGGGCGGGGATCAATAAATTTCTCAATGCCAGTCACACACTGACAGTCAGAACTGCTATACGGCCATGTCACCTATCATTCCCTCCCATGTTATTTGTTTTCTTTACTACAGTGTTAAGTACTGCAACTACCTTTTCATTGGGCTCTGCTGGTCCAAGAGGTTTACCAGGAGCACCAGGGTCTGTGTTATACTTAGAATTAGTTATCTTATTACCTGTAAGCCATGTAGCACATATACCAACCGCAGTCATATATGCAGTACATAGCTCCCCATATCCAGACCACGCACTAGGTGTAATCTTAGATGAAACAAGGTACAGGGTAACTCCAATAAATAACACTGTTAAAATGATGATTAATCCGCCAGGTAATACACGATTAATACTATATACCCCGGCTTCTTTAAACATCTCCAATAACTTATTGAAACTTTTATTTAAGCTTTTCCACATCTTTTCTATAGTCTTCACAAATTGTAACTCCATAATCTACAGCAGCTTGATGCTCTAGTCTACATCCACGAGCATTTTCCCAGCCATCTGCAAAGTAAGCAAAGTCACACCCTGAAAGTACTTGAAGTGAGTAGCCTAAGCAGTAGAGCCCTGATGACTTAATAAACGTAGGTACATCATCGTGCATAACAGAATCTGCAACATGAAACTCTGGCAGCACAGTATGACCTGTGTCTACCAAGAACTGCTTAGCAGACTCAATAGCTTGTTCTTTTAGCCCTTCAAACTTAGTCTCTATTTCCTCACTCGTCATACCATTCATGGGCATGGAAATGAAAATAAAGTAATGGTTCAAATTATTTCCTTCTTTCTATATACTACTTTGCGAATCCAAATACAGTCCAGAACCCAGTAGCACTACCCTTATAGCTGCTTCCGCCTTGTCCCCATGCACATATGTCAAACGACGTATTCTTTTTGTTATATGTATTTATCGAGACTGAGCTACTATCATAGCTATCAGTATTTTTACTGGTTAATATCGTGTAATTAGTATCCTTCATTGGAACTAAAAGCTCAACTGTAGCGTCTCGTGCACCAGATACATAACCACCTTGTTCTACCCAGCCATTGGAATACTTTCTATACCATTTTCTGTTTTCAGAATAAGTATCGGTTATATAAATATTCATAGATTAATAATCACTCCACCGTCATAGTAATAGAACGTAGTTTTTCAACTCCAGGCTTAGGTACTGCTTCTACTTTCAGCTTTGTATTAACAAGTTTTACGTACTCACCAGCAGGTACAGCAACATCATTTACTTGCCATACATAATCTGCAGAATCCTTGAGGGTTAATGTATACTGTGCCATCCAACCACATACATACCAGTGTCCAGTTGCATTAGAACCATAACCCTTGCCACCTTGACCCCGACCATTTACAACAAAGTTCCTAGAAGTTTTTGTATATGTATTGATAACATAGGAGCTACTATCATAGCTACTAGTATACTTAGATGTAAACAATGCATACTTCTCATCTCTCATAGGTATAGGTAACGTTACAGTTCCATCATATAGTCCTTTAAAGTAGCCGCCTTGCTCAACCCAGCCATCTGACCATATTTTCCACCATTCAGTGCCATTCTGGGTAATCTCAATGATATACGGTGATAATACTGGAGTTATGGTTATATCTTGTTTAGGAATTAGTACTGTACTCATCTAGCACTTATCATGCCTCTGTTTTTACCTTTGGCTTACGCTGATGTTTCTTTTTAAGCTCAAGGATCTGAGCCTTGAGTTCTTTGTTTTCTTTAATTAAACGTTTAACCTGGTCTTGCATAGAAAGAAACTTTTTAGTAACTTCTGAACCAAGGTTAAACATCTGTTTTCTTTTATCTGCCCAGTTGTTCATTTCATATCACCATCTTTATCAACTGACTATATAAACATTTATTGTTCCTGTTTTCTATTAAGATTCCAGGGATATACAAGCAAACTGTTAGAGTTGCGTTGATTAATCCCAGTTATCTCAGTTTGTCGCTGTTGTACTCCGTTATCTGTAGCTCCACTTCCTACACCGTGCTCATTATTTTCCTCAACCACATCTTGCAGTATAGCCTTGATATAGCTAAGTTTTCTTGTTAACTCACGGATAGTATCATCATAACGCAGCTCATTCATTTGGAGCTCAAAGTTTTCATTTTCTAACTTTGCAGCTTTTACTTTCCAGTCATTCAGATCTCTTTCTAGTTGATCCTGTTTAACTATGTGTGACCCAAATGCCTTGTCTATCCACTTCCCAATCATTGCCCTCATAACAGACACACCTTTCCATTTTTATTTCTACTATCATTATACCTCATTGTAGACATGGTCGTCAAGAGAAAATTAAATTTATTTCTTAGTAATCTTCTACATCTACAGCGTGAGCATTAATTTCATTAGAATATGTACTAGAGGTTATACCGGGATCTGATTCAATAATTTCAGCAAATAATATACTTTTACTACATTGACTCCCCTTGGTATTGTGAGATTTATGAACTTTATGTTAAGCCACTCATCAGCCTCATAGAGTATAGTTTCTTTATCTGGAAAAACAGTGTTTATCGTTGTACTGAACGAAACATTGTTATCAATATTAAAGGTATAGGGGTTAGATACTATTGTTTTATTAGCCATAGTTAGTCATTAGCTATGACCTAAGTTTATTCTAAGTTAATCCATATAAATATACATTTAGATGCCTTCACCATAAGCTATCAAGACAAACCCGCTGGTTCCTTTATAACCTGTAAGATTTCTGCTCCTTCCAGGAACGCCTCCACTTCCAACTACTACTTTATAAGATTTTCCAGCAGTTACGTTAACATATGTACTATTATATCCTCCCGAATCTCCAACTGTATTAAGACTGCCGCCATAACCGCCTTTCCCATAATTTCCATTAGAAGCGGTAAAAGAAAGGGCAAAACCAGTATTATTGTTTTTGCCATTTGGCGTACCTCCCTTTCCTCGTTCATACCAACAATACGGAGTTTCAGTTTCGCCTTCTATAGTTTTTCCACTCGAGTAGTCTCCCGCCGTTCCACCAGTTGCAGAAACTCCATTAAAAGATGATGGGTCACCATCATCCTCAATATAATATCTACTATTGCCACCCCAATCTTCTCCTGGGAAATTACAGCCTGTGCCACCGCCACCACAAACTGCCACACGAACTCTAGTAATTCCTACAGGGGCAGTCCATGTATAAGTTCCGGGGGTAGTATAAGAATTCTCTGTATACATTAGTGTAGGATCAGCACTAAAAGATGTATTTCCTTGAATACTGAAAGTATAAGGATTAGTTACGTTAGTGCTCGCATGGAGCTGTAGATTTAAATCCTTGAATTGACTTGATAGAAGAGGAAAGTCTATGTCTGAGTTGTTGAAACAGTTGTCTAAACCAGTTAACCCAGATGTCTTTCCTCCTCTTTGTAATTTTGTGGAATTCTCCGAGTACCCACCCTGTATGGGGGGGGGCAGCGGCTAGTAATTTTTTATTCATGACTTTCAGGTTCCTCCGTGTCTGACATTGTAAGACTAGGATATAACTTGTCATTCTTATCATAAACAGCGACAGTTACAGGAGTTCCTTTTAATAGCTGAATACAGTCATCTTCAATGACCTGGCCATTAATAACGACCTTATCACCGGTTTCCCTACGAACAAACAGGTCAACAATGTGTTTATCCTGTTTCATATCGTTCAACTCAGCTTGCAGCTTTTCGATAACCTCTCGTGCTGCAACTAAGTCTTTCTTATACTCCTCAACCTGTTTACGTGCATAATCACGTTCAGCTTCCAGAAACATAATTTTAGATTTAGGCACACCGCCTAACCATGAAAGTATAGTATGTTTGAGAGACATTACATCATCGTTCCTTTCCAAAAAAAACATATCACAAGCAAATTTAATGAGTAACATGGAAGATACTAAGTATGCAATCCCTGCCAATAATTCCGTTCCAAATCTTATATCAGTAAACATTATTTTTACCTATACTGAATTTAATATAATTTTTGCTAAACTTTTGCTTGGTATCAAAATGTTTTTACCGCATATTTCACGCTATATCTATATTTTCGTTACCACTATCATGTTGTTCTGAGAATAGATGCTAGGTAAGTAGTAAAAACACGAAGAATCATGGCCTTAACTATTTATACACTTAAGGTAATAGCTTCAACTTCAGCAGTAGTTGTTGTAGCCTCAACCTTATTCTTAGCTACTCTATAAGCAACATGAAGAGCATTAGATCTTTGAGCTACAGAAGCAATAACCATACAAAGATCATCTGCAGTAACTTTTACGTCCTTGTTATCTGCAGTAGTCCAATCTATAGAAGCTATTGATTTAGCTAAATTAGATTGAACGTCTAAAGCAATAATGGCCGCATTAATGCGGTCACGTGCTTTTTCATCGTAGTCAAAGCTATTATGTGGGGATAAAATGTCCCCACCAACTATTTGCCCTTGCAGCCGCCTTTTTCTTTTCAAAAGTCATCATCTACACCCTCTTCTAATAAACAGCATCAGCAGGAAAAGCACCTAATTCTTTCATGGCATGAACAGGAGTACCAGAAGTATCAGCTAATAAATTGGGTATTACCACTCCAATTTAAACACTATTTTCTCCCGTCATAACCCAAAGCCGGGATTAACAACGCAAGCACAGTAAATATCCAATTACCGCCGCTTACAATGAATCCCAATGGCGCAACAGTAACTGATAATATGGTTGAATACAGTAATCGTTGCGGATTATATCTGTTTAAAATGATTAGTATTGTCGGTAGTGCCACACAAGTACGTATAGTGCCATAAATCAAGAACATATCTGTAATGCCTAAGTTTGTCATAACCATTACGGCAGATGCTACAACAAGCAATGCTATCATAGATAATCTGCCAATGCTGATTGACTGTTTCATATCAGCACAAACAATAGATGACAAGGCGCATAGATTACTGTCAAGTGTCGAAACCAAGGCACATAATACACATATAGCAAGAATGACTTTCAACGGAAATGACTGAAAAGCCGTCGCAATCGACCATTCTGTACCACCAACACTACAAAAACCAATTAAACCAAAAATGGCAGGGATGATGCCGAACATCAACGCACTACTGATAAAAGTAGATTTTATTTTTTCGTTGTCTATACTGAAAACTCTCTGCCAGAAAGTCTGGTCAACATACGGTGCTGACAACAAACCGATAATAGTAGGTATACCGAATGCCCCTAACAGCTCCATGAAAGGTATGGGTTTTCTGCCCATAATATTCAAAGAACCGCCGTCTGCCAGCACTGCCGCAAGCAATATCAGCCCACCAAAAAGCATTAGGAAATACTTGTTGTAATCAGCAAGAATACTGCCCTTGATGCCATCACGCCAAACCATAGCCAACGCCATAATTGACACAGTGAGTGCTGACAGCCATTTCGGTATATCACCCCACGCCACAAACAGCGTATGCAGTCCCATAAGTTGGACGCACGTCGAGCAAATCAGTATAGTACATGATACTGCAAGGTGTAACCTCTGTTGCCCTTTTCCAGCACCTTTGATAGCATCTGTAAGAGTAAATCCATCAGTCTTTTGTCTTACCACCGATGCAAAATATGCAAATAGCATAAGCGCAAGGATGTTAGGGATAAGGAACAGCAGGAATCCACCTAAGCCACTGTAATATGCTTTCTCACTGCTGACGAATATAGCGGGAGTCCATATCCACGTAGCAGCTATGGATGATGCGTAAAATAATGTTTTAGCGTTTTTCCATAGTAAAAAATCTTTCACGATATTTTCTACTTCCTAACTAAAGTTTAAAGAAATTTTTCTTAAATAGATTTACAATATTTTTGCTTTAGTTGGAACTTTTTTTACTCCGTCATGATAGAAGCTTATAGACAGGCTAGGCTCTTTTAGTTTACTGTTCATATAATGATCGTCACCTAAGAACTTGTAAATGTATTCCTTAAAAGGCATTTTATAATCTGTCTCTTTAATATAAGCACAGTTTTCTTTATAGTGGCTCATAGACCATTGCTGGAATTTGACTGTATTATAAAAATGATATGTATTTTGTCTATCGCCTGTGAAATAGAGACCTACTTGGTGTAATCTCAACAAAACTAACATATACTTAAATATAAAATTTAATGCCCACAAAAATTCTGATAGAGTAGTATTCTTCCTATTAGTGCCTAAAAATTCGTAGATAGATTTTTCGCAAAATTTTATAGCAGATTCGGTACCGTTCATTTTGCCTGTAAGGATAGGCTTATATTTATTTTCATATTCTGGCTTCTCATAAGGCTTCATGAACAAATCTTTTTCTATGACTTCCTGCATCATAATATTTCTTTGCTCATAGGTAAACCTCATTGTAACCATACTACCAGTAAGTTGGTCACCTATTTCTCCTGTGACAAACAGAATATCTTTATCATCTTTTAATGACAATAAGTCAACTAGCCCACGCTCATTAAATAGTCTATAATCACAGTTGAACTCCTTGTTTACTATTTTGTCATATAGCATGGGATATTCATTACGAGAATTATTATCCATGAAGACGTAGAAGAAGATACCGGATTTTACTAAAGCACAGAATACTAGAGTAGAGTCAATGCCTCCACTCCATAGCAGACATACTTTTTTGCCTTTGCTTTGTTCAAGCAATTGTTTAAGTGAATCATTAAATGCATCTTCTAGCGTTACGTCAGCTTTTTCTGGAATAGGTATAATATATGGCGATTTATGGGATTCCTTAAAACGGTCTATTGTTCTACGTTGTACTCCTGTAAATCTTTCTAAGTTTTCTTCATCTACAGATATACTCTTCATTCTAAATATATGAAGAATAAGATTATCTAAACTTACTCCCATGATACACTCTCCACCTCTTCCTTACTTGTAGCAGACAAAACATTATCTCTAAGCTGTCTATACTTTACATGAAGAAGATTAGAACGCTGTGCTACGCACCCTACTATATTCTTTAAGTCTTGGGCGGAAAGTTCTACATTACAATCATCAGCAGTTGTCCAAGGGATTGTAGCATCTGCCCCCTGTAGTTCAAGTGCGATAATTGCCGCATTTATTCTATCTCTTGCTCGCTCGTCATAATCATAGATGTTAAAATCGTATTCAATAGGTTTTGTTTCTTCTGTATTTCTGTCGTTTTTAAGAAGAGTGATTTTATGCTCCTTAAATTTTTCGAGCGTCATTTCTCCTGTGTCAGCCGCAATGATAGTTAAGCCGACACCTTCTTGAAATTTAATAACGTCTCCTACTTTACACTCAATATTAGTAACGTCTATCCAATAGATTTCTGGTGAGTGGATATTTTTCCAATTGGAAAAAGACATTGTCTCTTCATAAATTGCTTTTATCTGACCGTATAATACTTCTGCATATCTGTTCATTCTTTTATCTTCCTTTTGTCATAAACAGGGGGTCTGATTATTTATATTATAATCCCAACTAATAAGTGGTAGAGAAGCCATACTAGAAGAATTAACTGTTAACGAATATGTTTCTCCAGAATTTACTCTAATATAATTATTTACTGTACTCGTTACCCAATTAGTACTTTCACTATCTCCATTATCCCACATAGCAGCAGAGCACCAAGTGTTACTTGTTTCTGTATTTACAACAGATTGAGATTGGCTTCTGCTACTATTATAGCCACCTGCTTGTACATAAATAACTTTTACACCTTTAGGTACTGTAAATGTAATATTGCCTGTAGACGTAAATCTGTAACTTCCTGCGGTCAACGGTCTCAATAATAGTCTGTCATACTCAACAACTGCTTTTGTATGGTCTGATGCAGTCCCAGTAGTTAACTGAGTTGCAGTTATAGCTAGTTCTGTACAGTGAGCTTGGGCTGAAGTCATACACTTAACTTCTACTTTATAGTATTTGTAAAACTCTGTGTTAGAAGACAAGTCTATATCCCAAGAAGCTTTACTTGTATAGTTAGTATTTCTTACAATTTTTATAGGAACCCATGTATTATTATTGTAACTACCGTACACAGCTACTAGAATAGGATATACGGTCCAATTTTTGTAAGAAATCTTTGTTACTTTTAGCGGATTAGGATTATAAAATATTAAGTATCCACTGCCAGTATTAGCAGCCCAGTATTTAGTATCTGTTCCATCAAAAGCCATCCAAGGCATATATGAAGTGCTGTATTGAGCAGATGCTGATACCGCAAATGAACTACCACCAAGAGTTCCATTAGCAGTTAGTGTAGGTTGCGTCCAAGCTGTTTCTTTATAATATTTAGTAGAATATAATTTTGTAGGTACTTTACAGTTAATAGTAGATGCAAAAGGATTTTCTCTATTTGCATATACTCCGTATACATTTCTTTTTGAATGCTTAATAGGAGCACCATTATTAGATAAATTTTTAATAATTACCCAACCATCCTGCCCTTTTTTACCATTGGCGGCTTCATTAGTATAATTATAAGATGCACCACCTACGCCTCCTATACCTCCAAGACCATAGGATTTGCATGGAGAACCGCCATATGCTCCATAGGAAACCGAGTGTGCTTTTGTTCCACCATCTCCTCCTTGAGCCTCTATCCCAAAGAATGAAGAAGTTCCACCTTTTGAACCAGGTTTTGAATCACAATCTGAGCCATTTCCATAAACACCTGGACTTCCTGCACCACCCTCTCCTACTACTATTTGATAGGTTCCAGCAGGAACATAAATTATTGAATTTATTAATGCACCTCTACCTCCAGACCCCCCACCTGCTGATTTATCTCCAGCTTTTTGTGCAGCACCTGAACCTCCGCCACCGGCTCCTGCTATTTCTACCTCTAGATATTTATCAGAACTTAAAGTTAATGTGTATGTTCCAGGGGAATCATAATATTTATCAACTAACTCTTCACTATTTTCAGTTAATAACTCTGGGTCGCTTGTTCTGGTATAGAGAGGAATTTCTACAGTTTCTGGATTTCTCCATATACCGTTAATAGTTAAGAATCCCATAGATGCATAAGTCTGACTATTTGTAGAAGTAATCTTATAACGATAATATCTATACCATCCTTGCTTAGTAGACGGTATATATACTGTCCACATCGCATTGACAGTATCATTTGTATTTTGATACGTTGTAAGTGTAGTCCAATGGGAATCGTCATTAGAGCCTTGCAATTCTAAGTCTTTAGCCATACCCATATGCTGACTTCTATTTCTATGAGTTATAGAATATAATTTTGCCCCTTTAGGGAAATACATAGTATAGTAATAAGGGTCAGACGTAGTTGGCGCAGAATTTTTTGAAATAGCACAATTTGTTCCCTCAAAATACTGGAAAGAATGGTGTGCATAATAATCTCCATTATAATAGCTACTAGCTCTTACGGCGAATTTATCTCCGCCTACTGTTCCGTCCTCTGTAAGAATAGGCTGTATAAATACTTCCTCTCTACCAGAGTAGTGCATAGCATTTCTAAATTCTGGCATATTACCATACCTCCAAACCACTAGGTAAAATTAAGTGATTGTCAGTAGTCAATAGTCCTCCTATTTTTTCGGACATATCAGATACATCTATTGCAGACTTATTAGTTATACCTGTAGCTGTTAATTTGTATCCCCATACTCTACGGGGATAAACTTTACTATTAGACTTTCTAATCCAAGTAGTTTCTGAAGATGTATTAAAATTAAAATTCCAGTACCACCCATCTACTCCAGTGTTGACATAAAAATAATAACTAGTTACTCCTGAGTCTTTTGATTTTTGTATTTCTTCTTGTAATTTCTTAGTATTTATATAGTCTGTATAACACATTACACCACTTACATCATAAGTAGTAGCAAATTCTATTTTTAAGAAATCATAATTTCTCCAAGAATCACTGAATGTAATATCTCCAGTCCAACCAGAACTATTTCCTAAGACATCAAATAATTTCGTTTCCGTCATTTGGTCAGCAAAGTAACTCTGCATCTTAGCGATAGCAGTAGCATGAGTATTAAGAGTACCCGCTACAAAGTTGTCTACTTTTGTATTAAGGGCTGTACTATTGTTTACTACATTGGTAACGTTTGTGCTGCCAGTAGTTTCTTCAATATTACCAAAAGCTTTTACGCACCATAGTGGTCTAGTAACGTGTGGAGTATTTGCTCCTTGCCCGCAAGCGTACCAACTAGCATATCCATTAGTATTACGGGTATTAGTAAATGTAGCAGACGACTCATTTCTAGTAGCAAGAGTAGCTGCAGAAAGATTGCCATCATATGATTGTGTAAATTCTACATGATATAGTGTATTCTTAAATCGTTTTGGAAATGCAATAGTTTTCTTAGTATAAGCATTATAAGCGTCTAATCTACCACCTTGTTCTACCCAGCCACTTTTCCAAATTCTCCACCAATTATAGCTGTCTTTGCCTTCGTCTATTACGAAGTCCATAGTCATAGTATCCCGACCTAGATTTAAGCAAGTAGGAACACGGAAATTAGTAGAGCCATCTCCGTCTGAGTAGTAGGGAACATGACCGTTGTTTTTTAGGTATTTAGTCTGCCAAGCAGATTCACTTAATAATTGCTCAGAGTGAGTATTTACATAATTCCAAAGGTCGGAATAAGTGCTTCTAGAATAAAGTAAGCCAGTCAAAGGCAGACTGCCTGAAGGCGCTGTACTACCCATAGTAATATAGACATGACCTACTGGCAATAATCCATTACCACTACTAGTTTGAGGAGTAGTTACACTTAGCACCTCCCATTTAGCTGTATTATCTGTAATAGCCATACTTAATTCTCCTTGTTAAATAATGCGTCTAATTCTTCTACTGTTGTGCAGTTATTAACCTGTTCTTGCATTGTCCACCCCTCTTGCTTGCAGAGACCGATATGCATAGATAAATCAGCGCACCATTGCATTACCTGTTCAGCAGATAGCATAAAAATAGATTTATTAATAGCCCCATCTGCATAACCTCGCACAGGACAACCATCTGGATATTTTTCAGCGAACAAAGAAGTATTTACGTTAAGAGCAATACCTTGCATAGTAAGTTGGGTATCTTTGTCAGAATCATATTTTACAGATTCTCCGCTAGCAGTACTCGTAAATCCACCTACTATTTTATCAGCGGTTAATTTATCTACTAATTTGAGTTTTTCTGCTTTTAATTCATCAAGTGTAGGGCTAGGAATGGCTACTACTTCATAGTAATTACCTTTATCCTGTATAGTAGCATTATTAGAATTACACCATACTGCAAGGTCAGCATATTTACTCATATCATTTTTATAAATTTTAGTGCCTAACATTTATTTACGCTCCTTGTCCTTCAACTTTCCAAAACAGTGTTTTATATCCTCCAGCACTATTGTACACAGAAAAACTTGTAGTTGTTGGGACTGAATTTATCCATACATTTTCATTGTTGGAGTCAGTTGTAATATTATCTGCACGTTCTGTAAAAATAATTGTGTAGTCAATATTCTTCATAGGTTGATGAAGAGTTATTGTTGTTGTAACATTGTCTGGAAGTATTTTAGAAATATATCCGCCTTGTTCTAACCATCCGTCAGACCATTTTCTATACCAATTGGCTCTGTTTTGATAGGTTTTTACTACGAATTTACTATTACTCTCGTGAGTATTCATTCTAGTAGAGATACTTTCAATTCCGGTCAATACGTTTTTTAAGTCTGTATTGTTGCTATTTACTATAGTACCGAATGCTTTAATTACCCATACACCATTCATTGTGTCTGGATTAATTGCAATAGTTCCTGAAACACTACTTCCGCTAGCACTTAAAGGCATAGAGGTTATCATATTACCAACATAAGAAGTTACGTCTCCTGAGTAGCCACCGCCCCCACCAGAACCATTCCAACTACGAGAGCCAGATGTAGGTTTCAATGGGAAAGATTGTAGGGCACTTGTAGCTAAGAATGAACCTGAATTATTAGCAGTATTGTAACCGAAACCGTGATAGTGATTACTAATTAAATCAGCAACACCAGCAGAAGAGTCTGCTTTAAATGTTCCAATCTTACTATTATCTGTGTTTCCTTTTGCGTATCCTGCTAGTAACGGAGTTCTAAACGTAGAAGAACCGTCGCCGCTGGAATAGTAAGGTACAAATTTACCTCCAGACGCTGTATATTTCTTCTGCCACTCTGTTTCTGTAATAACTAAGCCAGACTTACTTTGAGCATAAGCCCATAAAGCAGAGTATGTAGAGCGACTATACGCAACACCCGTAGCTAAAATTTCGTCCTCGTCTTTTTCTGCTATATTATAAATCCATCTTACGGCGCCTATTCTATACACAGAAGAAAAATCAGCCAAAATTGCATCAGAAGTTATAGAAGGTTGAGAAGAACCTGTGGTACCAGCTTGTACACATTTTAATATTTTGCCTGTATTAGCTCTACCTGCCGGAATTCTAATATCTCCTACTTTAACAGCTTCGCTAGCTTTCCAGTAAAATTCTCCTGTATCAAAGGAAAAGGGACCCCACGAACTATCTGTCCGTTTAATTAGAAACTCACTGGAGTCTGAAGAACTTCCTGCCTCACTAGGGTTAATCCAGATAGCGTTAACCGGCAGGTTTGCTGGAGGATTCGTACCCACATAAACATAATTAGAGAATTTTGATTTTAGCTTCCCATAGAAATATGAGAGACCGTTTTCATCTAAAAATTTAGCCACGTTTTGCTCCTTTTCTTCGTCAGCAGTACCTGCCAGACGAGATTTAATTATAGTTTATACTTCATGAGAATAGACTATCTCTTTACATTCCTGATAAAGCTTTTCCATTCCATCATTTACCTTTAGTCTGTTCTTTATTACTGCATCATGAATCTGGCGTATAGCAAACCAGTTGTGTTCAAAACCATGAGTAAGCAGCCACCACATAGCCAAATTAAGGCGCATCCAGGTGTGGTTGCTCTGTTAATTCAGCTTTTGGTTTAAGAATACTCGTATAGGCATTAATTATTGATGCTAACATAGTTTATAATCGCCTCTACTTTCACTAAATATTATACCTTACTGTATTAACCCGTGGTTCATCTTCTAATTTTTTATACCTAAGCCAAAAATATAGAGCCTAAGCAGTTTGAAATAAACCACCAGACTCTATATAATATCTATACCAGATTAAGCAAGCAAACCATCAATAGTGTCATTATCAATAACACTTGTTTCATTTACCGGGGTATAACCTAATGCTGCTACTACATTAGCTTTAGTTAAGCTAATAGTACCAGAAGACACAGTTAAGTTAGAGCCAATTTTTACACCACCTTTAACAGATGCTGTAGCATCAGGCAAAGAATATGCAGCTGGAATTGTCGGTTTATTAGTTAAATCGTTATAACTGCCGCTAGTAGCAACAGTTGATAGACCTGTAATCATAGAAGCTGGATGATTAGTAGGATGCGTATAGACTGTATCCGTAAATTTAGCGTTTTTGGGTACGGACGTTTCTACTGTTAAATTGTTTACCTTTGAAGCATTTACTGCCGTATCGTTTTTACCTAATTTACCATCTAAGGCTACTTTGATAACCTTGTTCTGTACAGGGTTAGTAGAGGATGAGGACAGCTCACTGTCCACCGTCGATGGTGCAGGTATTGTCGGTTTGTCTGTAAGGTCATTATAACTTCCGCTTGTTGCCACACTTGCAAGACCTGTAATCATGCTTGCCGGGTGCGTTGACGGATGTATATACACGGTATCTGTAAATTTAGCTCCGCTTGGAACAGAAGTACCCAATGTATATGTTGTAGCAACAGGGATACCATTATTAAAGTATACTGGCTGTGTAGCAGAGCCAGCATTGGTGTTCAACTTGTTTGCACTTGTAGCAGCAGCAGTTTTACCCAAGTATGTAGTAGATGCATCAGTTTTAGTCAGGTAGTCACTCATGTCCATCTTTTGGGTGCCAAGAGTTTCCCACTTACTGTCTACATAGATATATTCTGTGTATAGGTTGTTAGTTTCACTACCAGTTTTCAGCAGATATATAGTTGTATTAGATATATCAGACGTTGGTAGCGCGTCAACTACTAAAATTGCAAATTTAGGAATCGCAGATACCCTACTATCAACTTCAGTCTTTGTATAATAATTGTCTAAGGATTGGTGGCTTGTTAAGGGTGTAATTGTTGTGCTACCCAACGTAATTACGCCATTACTAATCTTAGCATCAGTGATACCATATCCATCTATGGTATTAGCTTTATCAGCTTTATTTGAAACCTTAGTATCAATAGCTGTACTAACCTGAGCAGACGTAGTAAAGTTCGCCTTAATATTTGCGACCAACCTTTCAAGTCCTGTTTGGTCTAGATAAGTTGTCATATTAAGTATCCATTCTTCACTTATTTTTGTATGTCTGCAAACAACGCATCAATTGTTTCATCCGAAATAATTGGGACGCCTGTGTAAGGGAGAAGGCGCCAAGGAGTGGCACCATCTCCTAGTTTGGAAAACCCAGTATTAGTTTCATATCCTGTTTGTCCATCCTCTAATACTGGATTTTTTGCTCCCCAATTATCGGCAGTATCCCTGCGTTGTTGCATAATGACATTGAGCACATGTGTAGTCATTATGCCACTCCTTTATTAGAGGGAAGCTGTGCCACCCTCTAGAACTAGAGTATCTCCAGCTGGAACAAAGAGTTTAGTTGTACTGAGGCTTGCAGCTGCAATTTTATCATCAGTTACAGCTCCAATAGCCAATTTTGCAGTGTTCACAGCTTCATTAGCCAATTTTGCAGTGTTCACGGCTCCGTCAGTCAGTTTATCAGTGTTCACAACTCCAGCAGCAATACTTGGTGCAGCTACAGTGCCGGTCAAATCACCTGTAAGAACATCTTCTTTCTTTGCATATGGGGTGAGATCTGCTGCATCCGTTACACTAATAGTACCATCATCAGTGACAGTTATATTCTTACCAATCTTCACGCTGCCAAGAGTATCCGCGGAAGCAGCTGGCAGAGTGTAACGCTCACTTGCAAGGACTACCTTATCTTCTACTTTTTTCAGAGCAGCATTAAGGGAGTCTGTTTCCTCAAAGTAGGTACCAGTATAACCAGTCATTGCAGTGACATCACTGGATTTGTGTGTATGTGCCTCAGGTCTAAACTCAGTTGGCTTATTTTCTACTCCAGACCAGTCAATAGCAGTTGCACGGCCAGCAGTGTATTCAGTGAACGCTTCAGCAGTACCAAGTTTAGTCTCATCAGAAACAAGGTACAGGATACCTGTCTCAGTTACTTTTACAGTATCACCATTCTGTACATCTTTAGTAGTTAGTGCAAATCTTCCAGCATCATTAGTTACCAATACCAAATTATCCAGTGCACCCTTTGGCAGACGTGCAATATCAATAGTACCAGTAGTAATCTTTGAAGCATCCAAATTTGCCAGAGTAGCATTGATTTCAATGTTTTTAGAGCCATCAAAAGTTGCAGCGCCAGTAACAGCACCACTCAATGCAATATTTCTAGCAACAGCAAGTTTATCTGCAGTCTCTGCAGCATTAGCTTTACCGCCGTCGAACTTAGCTTCCAGTGCTGCAATAGCGTCCTCAAGACGTTTATCTACATATGGAAGGCCATTCCACGCAGTTGTACCATCACCGAATTTTACTCGGTTGGTATCTGTTTCTCTACCTGCTTCATTTTGCAGTAGGACAGGATTTACGTTTCTCCAATTTTCAGCAGTGTCACCACGGAACGTAAATCTAATTTTCAGGTTGTTTAAAGCCACTAGCATTTCCTCCTTGAATGACCTCAATGGAATTTAAGATTTCTTCAACTTGATTAGTAATTTTATATTCTAATTCCTCAGCGCTCAAACCTGGAGCGCAAGGAACATAAGAAACAGCATCATCGCTCCACCTGTACAGCTCATTGGTTTCCTTGATTATATATAACCCATTTTCAATACCAATAGCTGGAAGGTTAGCCTTTGTTTCTACCGCATTAACACTACTATTATCACCTGTGACAGGAGAATACTCATTATCAACAAACGCATATAGACAACCATTAGATTTGTCTAAATATAAGTACCGAGGGTCACCCGTTAGCGGAAACTTATCAAAGCTTTCCGCAATAATCAACTGAGTAGTGTTACCCTGTTCACTGAGCCACTCTGTTAGGGTTTTGCCCGTTCGGTGATTTATGACCACCTTATCTGCGCTAATTGCATTGAGATAGTTTTTCTTATTTAATGCGGAGAATGTGATATTTAATGTAGAAGTCAACCTCAACCCTCCGCAACTATTCTGTCTATAGTAGCAGTATCTATAGCTGTATTTACAGTTTCCCCACTGCCGCCACTTCCTGGTGTACCAACATATACCTTTCCAGTGCCAAGTATTTCGAGTGTTAGAGCATTAACTTTACCTATAGCTAGGTTTATATTATTCTCAACAACTTCTAATGTGCCACCAACAACAGTTGCAGTGATTGCAGCAGATACACTACGTAAATCGATATACACACGCACTAAACGACTATACCCACTAACATATACACAGCCACTTACATCAATAGTTAAGTTTCCTGTTGGTGTTACATAATATACTGACGTAGTATCATTTACAGCCAACGTGTTATTAACTGATGTTAACTTATCATGCAATGGCGCATCTACCATTATGTATGAACTTATTGGAGAAAGTGTATTTATTTTGATAGTACTTATAGAATTACCAAACTCTTCAGTACCCTTGTAGAAAGTGTCAGTTTGAGGTGGCTTAGGTGTACCATACACAGTAATATCCCCGTTATCATCCGGGGACTTTCCACAGATAGTTCTAACAATGCCTTTAAGTGTGCCACCTAGATCATCCCAAGTGGTACCATTCCAGGTAAAGTTCATACCTGCAGCGTGAGTACCGTCACCATTTGTTACAGAATAGGTCCATCCAACAGCTGGATTCTCAGGGAGGTCAGAGTAGTTTTCAACCACTCCCTTCCAAACAAGCACAGACGCCAATCCTAGTTGAGCAGCTGTAACTTCATGCGGATTCTCAGTGTTAGCAGCGTGGGACTTTAAAACCTCAATAACTTCATCTACAGTGTGAACAGTGACTGCTTGTGTAGGAGTGCTTGTAAACTTATCCACATTATCACCCCTTAGTTAAGCTTAACTGCCAAAACAAGTACATTTCCGCCAGATTTGATTGTATTTGCATCAAACCATAGTACGCAACTAGTATCTGTCTGATCCATGCGTTCCATCGCTAACGGTTTGTACACATTGGTATTTGCTACATACAGTATGTTAACCGGCATTATGACTGCGTTTATTTGCATTCCGAGCAGATTATCCTGCGCAGAATCTACCTTCCAGAAATCTTTATTACTATTATACCTGGGTCCAGAATACATTTGCATAACAGGTATACGCGCAACATTTTCTGCGAGCGAGTTAACCTGTTCCTGCATATCAGCTACTGCTAGTTCTATATGACCATCAGAAAGCTTGTTTAGATATTTCTGCAAATCAAACTCTGCAGAAAAATTAAACAAATTAGCCATATATTCGGTCTGATTCTTTGTGTAGAAAACCCTCAAATATGAATTTTCCGCTACAACAGGACCAGGAACAGTTGATACTATTTTAGTATATTCCTCTGCTAATGGATATGCTACCTCAATGTTTGCAAGTATAGTTGCATCTATATGTTCTGGGAAAGTAAATGTAAGCCTATCATTTAATGCTGATGATATTACTGTACCAACATTTGTCTGAATGTAATCACGTTTTGCAAGGTCTATTGGTGGCACAGTGATCATAGATGCCACATAGGTTATATCGTCTGCCCAGTATCCATCAAGATCTCCCACCTTGACTGAATGAATACACTTTTTAAGTGTAGCTCCGTGTCTATTTACAATTATCTGGTCACAAAGATTACCCAGTCTGTATAGCTTAAACCCAGTATATCCGATATTGGTAGCTACGCCTTTGCAATCCTTGATATTGATACGAATAGCTTCAACAGGATCAAAGATTGCAGGGTCAGACAGCGTGCCACTGTTCATATTCACTTCATACGCAGAAAATATGATTTCAGGAGCATCCCCAGTAATAACATTCGACATGTCCATACATTTTTCTACTGTAGTGGAGAGTGTGAAACGCTTCATGTAGCGCTCGTCACTTTCAGCCTTAGTGTATGAACCAGCTGCATTTTCTTCAAGATACTTTGCTGCCGCTTCCGCACGATTTGCAGCATCGTTTACTAGGCTAACATACTGGGCATAGGCGTCACTGTCATACGCATTGTCATCTTTGACTGGATAGGGAGTAGGACGGAGAATGTCCATAGCATTGTTTTCTACTGTAAATGCTAGTGTTTGTGTTGTAGCAACAGTATCAGCGTCTTTGCATCCTATCAAGCTAACAAAGAATACCCCCGGGTTTCCAAGAATGTTAGTTGGAATAGGGACGTACACGTCTGGTTGAATATGTGTGCGATACGCTACTCTGTCTGTGCGAGTAAATACCGCTGTAATCTCCAATCCTTCCCAGCCGTACCCTGGATCAAAGATAAACTTCATGAATGCATCATTGCGACTTCCAGCAGGTATTAAACAGGAAGCCTGTGTGCTAATCTGTCGATCTTTGACATTTATATCAATATTCATTACTCAGTACCTCTATGTTTAACAATGTAATTCTGGAGCTCCTCAGGAGTGCGCTCTTGTGAAGTGACGTATTCTTGTTCTTTCCAGCCATCACGACGAATTTCGTCAATATACTTCGCACAAGCATTTTGTACGAGTTTTACCTCTTCAGCATTCAGTGTAAACAGATGCCGCTCAGGATTCTTTTGATATCTACCGCGTAATTGCCACGTTCTATCAGGATTATCAATACTCTCATTGTAATACGTATTTAGATTAATCTGATCTTCAAGCTCACAGTTAAAAATAATATAACTGTCCTTGAGTTTTACAACGAATCCAGCCAAGATCTTTGCACGAGTCTCTTCACGGACAATCTCTTGAGCACGACATCTCAGTTCTACTAGTGAAGCTCGTTGAAGCCATGTTTTATACTCGATTTTCTTTGTATTCCAATTGTATACCCAGTTATGATCTCTGGATACTAAAACAAAATCATTTTTACTGAGTTCTACAGCCTCAGGCGGAACTGTCTGATATTCTTGTATGTAACACCCCTGACACTCACCAGAGGTAGCATCAAATAGGCAAAAATAATGATTCATATTATACCCTCCCCTGGATTGACCACATTACATAAGAATCTACTGCTAAATTGGAGCATTCATAGGAAAAACCCTTGTTAGTAAAAGCTGTTACAGATACACTCCCAGACATCGTAGTTGGTTCAACCAGTGTTGTAGATATATTAAAAGGGGTAGTAGAATCTGCAAGAGCTACAGGAAAAATAATTTCTCCCTTCAACTTACCTACAGGAGTAGTTCCCCATTCTGATACAAGACCATCTTTAGTAATACTATACCCAGTAGGTTCTAGCAGAGTATCTTGAGCATAAGTGTCACTTGCGACATTAACTGCCTCAGTTAGCTCTTGGGCAGCCTCCATTACCTGCGCAGATGTAATTTTTGTTGCAGTTTCTTGTAGTCCTGCAGTATATCTGATGCATAACGTGAAATTCACGGTTGCAGGACGTGGAGAAGACGCTGTAGCAGAGTTGTTTGTGGTATACATTTCATTACTTGTAATACATTGACCTTTTGTTGGTGGATTTCCAGAACCTGGGCCCCAGTTACCTCCTCTGCCATTCCACCCAATCCCAGTACTACCTGTAGGATATGTTGCATTTGTGTAGTTTAACCAACCCCAAGTACCATTGTTGGTTGACCAGCTTCCAATTGCATGATAGTGAACATTAGAATATGTGGCCTTGGTAAACGTAGTATTACTACTCAGACTAGTTCCTGCTATGATTCCAATAATTTTAGGCAGTCTAAATGTAGAAGATCCATTTCCAGAACTAAATTTTGATACAGAACCATTAGTAGATAATTCGTTTTGCCAATTTGCGTCTGTTAAAACAGTAGTATTAGCTGATGCCCACTCCCATAACTCCGAATATTGTGTGCGGCTAACCTCAGTACCGTCAGAGATAGAAATGAACCCAGGTGGGATAATATTGCCTAATGCTATCTTTACTTCCCCAACTCTTCCGGGTAATACTTCCGCCATTAGTCTAGCTCCTTTCCTTGACTAAAATTTGCATCTACAAAATCTTCAGGATCATAACATGGATTTTCTAATGCTAATTCTATGCTTGCCCAGTCATGAAAAATATAATTAGGATCATCTGCAGTAGCTGCGGTACTACCATCCTCTACTCCACGAAGATATACTTCACGAAGCAGTCTAAACAAGTAGTCATCCGAAGACCTTAGTGCTTCATAAATATTATCAAACATCTTACTCACCTATTGCCTCTGGGTGATAATGGAACCAAATTGCCATTCCACGAATGACATTACCGCCAGCTTTCAATTCACCATCGCTATCTTTTAGAAGCATAAGATCCCAACGGCAGTCAGGGTCAGGTCCTCCAAGCCCATACCCATCTTCATCTGCTATTTCACCGTGAGTCATAACATCTGGAACTGACATATCAAACCCTAATTCCTCGCATAAGATACATACAACTTTAGCCATTGCACTTATTTGTTCATCAGTAGGAGGTTCATGTCCAAAATCCACGTTTGATCTACTATATGCGACTGCGTCATAGCAACACATAATGGATACTGCGATTGATCCTGTATTGTGCTGCCATGTGGCCGCGAGTCTATCAGTAAACGGGTGCATTACATGAACATCTCCATGTTTGCCAATGCTAATATGATACGCTGATTCAATATTATCATATCTACCAGCAGACCAATGCAAAAATATCCGTTTTAAACCCTCATGTCTATATTGTCTAGCAATCTCACGAAGTTTAGAATAACTTACTTTCATATTATATCACCTTATTCAAATGGATTTTCTCCAGTAGCAGCTACAACAAGTTTTCCATCAAATGCTGTCTTTGCTACTAATTTTATTGTATTTTCATTAAATAATACTGTAGCCATTGTTGACTCATAGAATCCGTCAGCACGTAGTCTATACGGGTTACCAACAGGGTATCGAAAAGGTAGACTCAGTACAAGCTCGCTATACCCTTCAGGATTCGCCTGCCATGAAGCAGAAACAAAGTCTACTGTAAGCAGTTTCGCCGGAATAGTAGCATCCGTCTTAATTTTTGGGACACGAATCTGCAGATCAGTTGCCTCAGTAATAACACCACTTGTAACTTTTATAAGTGTCAATGGATAATCACTGTCATCTGCTAGTTTTGCCAGTTCAGTGATGATAGGCTGTGAAGAATATGATGCATACCATACATCCCCGAGTTCAGTAACAACTGGCACAATAAAACCAGAATTTACAACTGAAAGGGTATATGTATCACCTACAGCAAACGGGCCATATATAAGTCTAAATGTTACACCATCTACAGTTACAGGATTTGAATTTGAAATACCTTCAAGTGTGCGTCCGTCAGATGTAACACTATATATGATATCAAGATCAGTTACCTCAGTAATAGTTACTACAAAAGTATCTCCAATATCAAAAGTAGCAACGCCGCTTTGATCACATCCTATAAACCCTTGGCCAGTTTTAGCTGTTTGTACCAGGATTTTAGCATAATCATGGGTGAAGTTCCTTGCGTACATACTTGTACGGACATCTGTACCATTTATGTAGCATACACCAGTAACATACTCTCCGACACTTGGACCAGTAACTCCATAATTGAAGTCCAAACCGTCATAAGTCCAGTTTCCGTAGAGAGTCTTTGCACTTACTGAATTTACTGAGTCCCCGGGATCGCCTTTCTCACCCTGCGGACCCTGCGGGCCGCGAGGACCAATAGGGCCCTGTGGACCTTGCTCACCTTGTGGACCGGTGTCTCCACGGTCGCCCTTATCACCCTTCTCACCTTTTTCACCTTGAGGTCCTACTGGACCTTGAATAACTGTGAGTCCGATAACATCATCAACACTATGAGTATGACCAACGTTAGACTTATTATCTAATGCGGCTTGCAAAGAGAGTACATCTGAGATACTATGATTATGTTTCAGAGGATTACGTGCATCAGAAAGACGTGGATCTTGATCTGTAACAAATCTATTTAGGGCACCAGGTGTACCCGCAGTACCCTTCATAGCCTCAACATATTGGCTAACGTCTTTTAAAATTGCAGAAACATTTGCGCGAAACTCTATTTTGTTGTTATCAACTACTACTGGAGTGACAGTATCAGTTTCTAGGAACTCAATGTTCCCACCCCAAGTAAGCGGATATGCACTCTCACCCTGAGCAGTAAGACCACCAACAGCCTTTACCTGTGTAGGATGAGGAATCATATCTAGCTTCTGTTTATCATCCTTGGATAATAGTCCATCGGAAGAAATAGTAGCAAGTCTAGGTCTTCCTTTAATTACTCCCCAGTCAATGACTTCCCCAGTTGCAGCGTCTAACAGTTCAGATTTAGTCCATACATTGCCATCAATATAGTTACCTACTCTGATTAGTTCATTAATAGTTGAAGCATCTACTCTTGATGCAACAGGAATATATCTAGCGTGAAATGAGCCTCCCACGTCGTTTGCTGCAAAGATAAGAATACCTTTAGCAGCAACGTAATCGTAGTCTGCACGATAATCAAAGAGTGCTTGGCCTGTAAGCGGTTCTCCTGAGAAGATCAGAGTAATCCCAGTAATAGCTAAAGTATCTTTCTTTGGTATGTGGTCTAAGTATACCTTTCTAGTACTTGGGACGGTAAAATCTTGTTCGTAAACAGAAGTACGTGACTCGTCCAAATTATATAGAGGAGACAGGTTCACTATTTCAACCTCCTTTGTTAATCTCTAAAATGTATTATACCTGACATGTATAGGTATAATAGTATTATCAGATGAATGAAACCCTTGATAAATTGGAGGTATTTTAATGCTAAACCCGAATTTATATGCTGAACAATTAGTAGATATTAGTAACGATACAAACTTTGAGAAACTCGCGTCTTTTGTAAACTCTGGAAAGCTTTCTGCAGAAGACATGAACACTGATATCTCTGGTTTGATTGAGAAACAAGCATATGCAGAAGACTCTACCTTTGCGGATGACATGAATCGTATGTTTTCTATTGCATCACCTATTGAAACAAAACTTTCTGCTTTGTATGCTGAAAAATGCGCTTCTATCCTCCCTGAAGAAGTAGTTAATAGAATCAACAACGCTTGTCAAGTGTATGGCATCAATGAAGAAGTACCCGTAGTAAATAAGGTAGCTAGCGTGCTTGATGACCCCAAAATTCTTCAAGAGATCCAGTTGTTTGATGAGCAATATGTAGACCCTGAAGAAGTTATGGAAGTAAATAAGTATGCTGGTGCAGAAGAGTATGGAACAGAGTTAGATAAATGTCTGGCCGCACGTGCATTCTATGCAGAAGAGCCTGAAGATGTAGAAGCCATTGAAGGGCTTGCAAAGATGGCTTCATCTATTGCTCCAAATGACATGGTAAATATCATTGAGGCTATTGATTCCCACCTTGGACTTGATACCCCTGCAATGCAAAATCGTGTTGGAACACCGGAGTATGCAGTTTATGAAAAAGTAGCGTCTGAAAACATGGTTAACCTTGGCGACAAGTCTGTTCCTTTTGATGTAGTATCTAACTATCAAGACGAAATTAAAGACCTTGGTGTAGACCTTGATTGGGATGGAGAATCAGCAGATGCTTTGACTCTTCAACTAGAGAATTTGCCTTCACAAATTAAATCTGAAATTGGAAGCTGGTGTAAATAATGTATGTAGGAGCTGAAATTTTTAAGCTCTATAACGCTGCAAAAAAAGAATTTCCTGATTTTGATTCCTGGGTTGCAGAAGCTGTTAGTTCTGAGTTTGGTTATGATAAACTTGGTCCACTCATGGCTGCAAAGATTTGTAAAACCACAAGAGGAACATGGGAAAAACCGGATGTTTTTGAACGGATCGTGTTAGTACTAAACGGACGCGAAGTTATTCCTGATGTTGACCAAGATGTGTCAATCAAAGAAATCGTTTTCGCAGTAAGAGTACTACGAAAAGAATTCCCCAACGACGAGTTTAATGATTCCGTCTGTCAGTACTTTGCAGCAGAAGCGGGTGAAGAAGGAATGCTAATTCTCCCGCCTGAACTAAAAGCTGCGCAGCGTTATATGCCTGTACTATTTTTGAACAAAGAGCAACAGTCTATTCAAAATGCGTACTTAGAAGAATGCAAGGTGTATGCAGATTACATGGAGAAGGTGTCTGGGGGTGGTAAATAATGGCCGATATGGTCGATTATTCCACAATAAGTGGATCTGGTGCCTCTACTAACCTAAATAACCCAACATTCCGTTACATGATGTCAGATGCTCGCTGGCGCATGTTATATCCTGCTCCGTACTTTGATCCTATAGCGATGCAAACGCTGATGGATCCGAAGATTCTGATGCATTGGGGTCGCTATATGTACGACTGGCAGCCAATTTTTCACGCTGCTATCAACAAAATGGTAAGTTATCCTATCACTGATTTTATCTTTGATACAGACGACGCTAATGTTGAAAATTATTATAAAAACCTATTTGAAAAACTCAACGTGAGAAGCATTCTGGTACGTATGGGGCTAGATTATTTTGTTAGTGGCAATGCCTACTTCTCTATGATTATGCCCTTTAAGCGTATGCTGGAGTGCCCAGAGTGCAACACTGCAACTGCAGCGGACCACCCAGATATTGAGTTTAAACTACGAAACAATCAACTAATATATACTTGTCCAAAGTGTCATAAAGAAGTTGCAGGATGCATTAAAGACACTCCCGTAACAAACCCTGAAGACATCAAGCCTATTCTATGGGATCCACTTAATATGAAAGTTGAGTATGATGAAGTACTTGGAAATTATGAGTATTTCTATTCTCTTCCAGGAAGTGTTGCATCTAGTCTTGATAAAGCCGAAAAACGTTCTTGGTCAACATATCCGATGTACATGATTAAAGCTGCACGTCAGAAGAAGTTGATTCGACTATTCAAGGGTAAAGTACTGCACTTACGTAGAGACTCTCACTCTTCTACATATCACAAGGGATATGGACAGTCTATTGTTTCCCCTGTTTTAAAGTATATTTTCCACTTATTGGTATTACTTCGTGCACAAGATGCAATGGCGATTGACCAAATCATGCCTTGGACAATCATTTCACCATCCTCTAATGGCTCGGTTGATCCTAGTGGTGAACTAGATTTAGGCCAATTCCGATCCAATCTTGAAAATGAGTATAAAGAGTGGAAATCTAATCCTCTCCGGAAATCAATCATGCCTATTCCTGTGAATGCGCAGATTGTAGGAGCTCAAGGTAAGGCACTAATGCTTACCAATGAGATTCAAGAAGTTACAAACCAGATCCTTGCTGGAATGGGAGTACCTAATGAATTTGTATATGGTGGATTACAGTGGTCTGGAGCTAATGTTTCTCTGCGTATGCTGGAAAATCAGTTCATCAATTATCGCAATATGATGCAACAGGTTATTGATTATATTGTAGATCAGTGTCACGCGTACTTTAACATGCCAAAGATCGCAGTAAGAATGCAGAGCTTCAAAATGGCTGATGATGTTGCACAGAAGGATATCCTTATGCGAATGGTTGATTCCGGAGTTATGTCTAAACATACTATGCTTAAGGAGCTTTTCCCTGGAATTGATTATGATAAAGAACAAGAATACATCAGGAAAGAACAGGCTGACGCACAGAAAGCTCAGATTGATCAACAAATGATTGCTCAAAATGCGCAAACAATGTATGGCATCCCTCCACAAATGCCTAATGACCCTAACCAGTCCCTGGGGGATCAACAACATGGAGATCTACCAGAACAGAATCCACCGCGAGCAGAAGGAGGAAACGCTCAAGTATGAGTAACTGGATAATCAAAGAACTAGAGAAAAAGGCTTGGGCTGAAGCTGTCTTTCCAGAGATTGACAAATTTTATGCCAAAATGCTAGAGCGTGGCACAAGAAGATTTGTCATGACGGGAGTGCAAGAAGGCGCAACTTACGCAAGCAAACAAAACAAGAGAAAGGATGGTAAATAATGTATCTTAATACAGCACAAAAATGGCAAGCCATTCTTAAAAAAGTAGAAGAAGGCGTAAAATCCATCTTCCCAATAGAGGCCAAAACCGGCAAAATTGAATTAATAAAGGTAGAAATACCAAATAATACTAATGCATCTATCTCAGCACAAAAAGATAGACTTCTTACTGGAACCACCTTAGGCACACCAGTATATGGAACATTCAGACTTGTAAAAAATGATGGAAAGACTGAGACTAATAGAGTTAAACTTATAGACCTGCCGATCCTTACTGATCGTGGTACATTTATTGTACAAGGTAAGGATTACTCAGTATTTAACCAAGTCCGTCTGCGTCCAGGATGTTTTGTACGTAAGACTAACGATTCCGACGAAGTTTTTGCTCAGTTCAACTTAGCTAAAGGATTAGGATTTAAGCTATACATGGATAACAATGGTGTATTCTATGTACGTTTTGATAAATCAGCGTTATCAAAGTCCTCCAAGCGTATTCCTTTGTATTCTCTGCTTCATGCACTTGGCACATCTGATGGAGAAATTCAAGGTCGCTGGGGAGACACTGTATTTAAAAACAACGTAGCTAAATCCAGCCCAGATGACGTTAAAGCCATAATAGCTCAGTGCGTATATCCAACCAAGCGTACAGGTAATGATAACAAGGATCTTCAAGAATACTTTAAAGGAAACATTCTCAACGAAGAAACAACCAGAGTAACACTTGGTCATGCATACCAAACTGTTACACCACAGGCCATCCTAGATGCTACTGTTAAAATGGTTCGGGTATATAATAACAAAGCAGATGAGGATGACCTAGACTCACTATTATTTAAGGAAGTTTTGGGTGTTGAAGATCACTTGATGCTTAGAATTGAAAAGAAGGCTAAGGAAGAAGGTCTCATTTATAAGGTGATGAATAGAATTGATGCTGGGTATCCGCTGAAATCTATTATTCTACCAAATTTCTTAACTAAGCTTATTGAAGGATTCTTTACAAAATCATCACTCTCTGCTCCACAAACAGAGATTAACCCAATCGAAATCCTAGAAACTGGTCACAAGATTACTGCAATGGGTGAAGGCGGCATTGGAAGTGACCGCGCGATTCCTATGTCTGCACGCAACCTCCATCCTTCTCACTTTGGATACCTTGATCCAGTCCGTACTACAGAATCTGAACGTGTAGGTGTTGACTTACGTACTACACTGCCAACAGTAATAAAGAACCGCAATATCTACTCTGAATTCATTGATAGATCAGGCAAAAAAGTCATGTTAAAACCAATGGATCTTGTAGACAAAGTAATAGCATTTCCAGGGCAGGAACAAAAGCAAACTGTACGTGTACTGTTAAATGGTCATTTAAAAGAAATGTCAAGAAATAAAGTAGACTATTGGGTTCCAAAATCCTCTAACATGTTTACTGTAACTACCAATTTGGTACCATTTCTTCATAATGACCAAGGTAACCGTGTAACAATGGCCGGACGTATGGTTACTCAGGCAGTTCCGCTTGTACATCGTGAGGCTCCTTTGGTACAAATTCGTGACCAATCTGGTGAGTATAACACCATACAGGAACGATATGGCAAGGAGTACTTTGTTCCTAAGTCCCCAGAAGACGGTACCGTAACTGAAGTTACTAAGGACTACATTAAGGTTAACAATACTAAAGTAGAAATTTACAATAATTTCCCGCTTAACTTAAAGACATTTTTGACAATGTACCCACTCGTCAAGGTTGGTGACAAGGTTAAAAAAGGTCAAGTACTAGCTGATTCCAACTTTACTAAGGGTGGAGAGTTGGCCCTTGGAACAAACCTTAACGTAGCATATATTCCGTATAAAGGATACACCCACGAGGACTCTATTGTAATCAGTGAATCTACAGCTAAAAAATTGACCAGCCAGCATATGTACACCTGTGAGTTTGAAACAGATGTAGACACACTGGTTGATAAAGGTGTGTTTATTAAGTGGTTTCCTACAAAAATTACACCTGCAAACATTGCTAAACTAAGTGACGACGGTGTTATTAAAAAAGATAGTAAAGTAATCCGCGGAGATGTACTTATTGCAGGTATGCGTTATAAAACACTGACTAGCTCTGACAATATGTTGCGTAGACTTCGTGGAAACTTGGTTAACCCATATAAAGACGCTTCTGAAAAATGGGAACATGATGCTGAAGGAACTGTTGTAGAAGTAGTCCGCAAAGGAAAACTAATCCGCGTAGTAGTTGTAACAGAAGACTCTGCTAAGCGTGGTGATAAAATTTCTGGCTTACACGGCAATAAAGGTACTATCGGCCTAATCCTTCCAGATGATGAGATGCCTGTTGATAAAAATGGCAAACCTGTTGATGCAATGTTGAACCCTGCATCTGTTCCGTCTCGTGTAAATCCAGGACAAATGTATGAAGCCTTGGAAGGTAAACGTGCACTTGCAGAGGGACACAAGGTAGTCATTGATAACTTTGATTCAGCAGATTCTAGCAAGAAAGTATTGAATCAGTTGAAGCAAGAAGGCATAGACGTTGAAGAGACACTATATGACCCGAAAACTAAACGTCCTCTAGGAAAAGTGTTTACTGGTACTCCGTATTTCATTAAACTGCACAAACAAACAGAAGGCAACTTCTCTAGTCTATACAGAGGTGCATACGACGCAAATAACCAGCCTATTAAAGGTGGAGAGGAAGGTTCTAAAGGTGTTGGCCAACTTGATGTTTACGCTTTACTTGGACATAATGCGAGGAACAACCTGGCAGAAATGGCTACATATAAGTCAGATAAAAACGATGATTTCTGGAACAGCCTTGAAGCTGGCATTGCTCCTGCGCCAGCAAAAGAGCCTTTTGCGTTCAAGAAGTTCAAATCGTTAGTTACCGCAGCAGGTATTGGCATAAAGTCAGATGACAACGCCATGACATTAGCTCCTCTGAATGACAAAATGATCATGGATATGTCAGCAGGTGCAATACGAAAAGGTGCAATACTAGAAAACCACATGGGTAAAGACAGACCTGAATCCGGCGGTATCTTTGACCCTGTGGTTACAGGTGGTTTGAAAGGACAACAGTGGTCACATGTAAACCTAGCTGCACCTATCGTCAATCCGCTGTTTGAAGGCGTAGTAAGCACGCTTCTGCACAGGGATATATCAGGTGAAAATGGCAAAAAAATCCAAAAAGAACTTGCAGCAATAAATGTACCTAAACGTATTGGTGAAGTTAGTGCAGCTCTTAAGGTAGCAACAGGAAGTAATCGCAACAAGCTTCTAAAAGAACTCAAGTATCTGACAGCGCTAAGAAAAGCTAACATGAACCCTGCAGACTATGTATTAACTAAATTCCCGATCATACCTCCGCAATTCCGCCCGATTTACAATTCGCAAACTGGTGGTCTTCCGATGGTAGCAGATGTTAACTACCTTTATAAAGACCTATTGAATGTAAATGAGAAACTAGAGAATATGAAAGACTACCCAGATTCTGAAAAAGGGGCATTACTCAAGGATCTTCGTCAGTCTGCACAGGCCATAGTTGGACTTATGGCTCCTGTTAACAAGCAAAATGAAAAACGTGGCGTAACAGGCTTCCTTCCTCAACTAACAGGCTCCAATTATCAAGGCCAGGGAACCAGCAAAGAGTCGTTCTTCCATAGAAAAATTTTAAAACGTCAACAAACGCTGACCGGTCGTGGCACAATCGGACCTGACCCGACGCTTAATGTTGATAATATCAAGATTCCTTGGGAAATGGCATGGAAGATTTATCAACCATTTGTTATTGCAGAGTTCCGCAAACGTGGCATCAACATCTTGAAGGCTAGAGAAGAAATCAAAAATCGCACTCCTGTAGCGAAACAACTTCTTGAGATTCAGATGAGAAAACGTCCAGTATTATTAAACCGTGCTCCGACCCTGCACAAGTATAATATTATGGCGTTTACTCCACTTGGAACAGAAGGTAAAACAATTTATGTACCGCCTCTGGTAATCAAAGGTTTCGCAGCGGACTTTGATGGTGACTCCGTTGCTGGAGATACTCAAGTACTAGTGCAAGATTTGCATGGAAATATTACCCTTAAACAAATAAAAGATGTAGAATAACTTTATTGCTCCCCTAGGATTAACCTAGGGGATTTTTCTTATCCAAATTTGGTATAAGTAATATGTAGTACAGACATTTACGTCTGTTTTTTAATAAACTGTAGCAGAGTTTATCTATACTACAAAATTTAGAGAATAATAAGACACTGGAGGGTTAAAGATGAAGACAATAACTTTACAATTCAATAACAGTGGAAACCAAGTGGTTAGCAATGTGTTACAAAAGGACGAAACTACTGAAATGTATGCAAATGGCTGTAAATACTGCGGATTTCAAGAAATCCAAGGCAAAATCCTGGTTTTAGAGTCAAAATACGGTAAAATTGTAAAAATCGTCTTAAATGAGTGAAAAAAGTACAAAAGTTGTGGGATAAGTATGGTGTAGAAAAGATTTAGTCCATTTCTACAAAAATTTAATTGTCTATCACACGACGTAAAACTGTGAGAAAGAGGTTTTATCATGGAAATGAACGAAATGAACAATGTAGTGGGTTCTGTAGAGATGAGCACTCCTGTTGTAGCACAAGATACCTCTGTGTCTAATACTGGCATCAATCTGAAAACTGTAGGCCTGGCGGGTCTGGCAGCTGTAGTCGCTGGTGCAGCTTTGTACTACGGTTACAAAAAGTACAAAGATCATAAAGCTACAGCAACAGCAGAAGAATCCAAATAATCTTTTGTCCTGAGCATGACGTTAAAAGGCTCAAAGTGATTCGTCTATCACACGACGTAAAATTGTGAGAAAGAAGGTTTACTATGAAAACTATTCAAACTGCCTTATTCAATATGCTAATGTGGTTGGCAACATGCAAAACCTATATGAGAATTATGTTTGTGGTTTCCTTGGTGTGGAACATCGTGATCCTGCCAGTACATATGATTTTCGCTGTTGCATCCCGTCATCCAAAAACATATTTTCAGAACCTCTGGTGGTCTGTAAAAACCACCTGGGAGTGGTTCGTTCGCTAGTATTCTCTCGTCCTGAGCATGACGTTAAAAGGCTCAATTATTTTTTTAGTGTCAAGCTCGTGACGAAAACTAGAGCGTAGGAGGTAATATTATGTATTTAATTGGTTGTATTTTAAAAGGATTAGTAAGTATCGTCACAATGCTAACTATAATGGTTGGCTGTATTGGGATAATCCTAGGCATATTACTGACCAAGATACTCCTTGGATGTTAATACACAGGAGGAATAACTCATGTACTTAGTAGTAAGCTTAACAGGGTTAGCTACGTTGCTTTCCCTGCTTTCAGGATTTTTACAAGGTTTAATTGTTTTTGGCCTTGTGTTCATACTTGTTTATATAAATTTGGAATAAGATTGAGAAGGGAGGTATATCGTAGTTATGACTATTGGACCCACCTCTGCATATGCCTTTAGCAATAAAGGAAATATAATTAGACTAATTAGGACCAGCAGAAAATCCATGGATGAATTTCAACATCAATGGATGCTGGTCCTCTATAAGGATGGTGCCCCTATAAAATATAAGGGGTTTACAATGAAATCCTCTGCTCTGCGTGTTTTAGAGGAATGGAAGGAAGAATATTAATGTCTAGCTCATGACATTAAATTGAGCAGAAAGGAAACAAAAATGGCTGAAATAACAACAAAAGTAAACCTTACTGGACTCCCAATTGATATCCTTAAATTTTATCGCGGTACTACATTAATCTGCAGCATGTACACCATTAAAGATCCGAAGAAGCAAAAGGAATACTTTACTTACTCTGGAGATGGAGATGTTAATGCTTTTCCAGTAGTTTCTAGAAGAACATCTACTAAAATCACATCTGGCGAAGGTACACTGTTGTATGGTAAGTACCTTACGTCTGGTGAATTTATCATGGAAAACGGGGATGTCTTTTCCAAAAAAATCCTGCAAACTTGTGGGATAAGTATGGTGTAGAAGAAATTTAGTTGTTTCTCTACAAAAATTTAATTGTCTATCACACGACGTAAACTTGTGAGAAAGAGGTACTAACATGAAAAAGTTTAAACAAAGTGTTGAAAGAGCGCTCATTATTTTGTCTGTAGTAATTATTGCTACATCTATCGTATTCGCAGCAGCAATACTCGCGTTGCTCGCTGTCGCAGCTGTCGTAGGTCTCACGTATAAGCTGTATGAAGAGGATAAAAAGGAAAAGGAGGCTGAAGAAAAAGAAAAGGAGAAGGAGGAGAGCGAAAATGAATAAACATAAAGTACTCTTAGGTTCTGAGGTACTCTTCGAGGGAACTAAAGAACAATGCGAAGCCTTCGTTCGTTCCATGGAATGGGACTTCGATGGTGAGTACCAAGGTTTACCTGCTGCGGATGCTGCAGCTAGTGCAATTGTTGTAGAGAATAATTAAGGAGGAAAATTATAATGGATAACATGGATATGAACACAATGGATACTAATATGGCAATGGATACCACTCCGGAAGTTGTTACCCCGGAAGTAATGCCGGAAACTACGAGCGGGTTTGGTGATGTTCTCAAAGGTTCTGCACCTGGATTGATTGGCTTTATTGTTGGTGCTGCCGCAGCTTATGGTTATCATAAGTATAAACAAAGAAAAGAGGAGAAGAAATGAAGGAATCAGAGAACGCTATTGCGGCGCTTGATGCGCTGCTGCGCGGCCTGAAAGAGGCCGGAACTGATGGCTGGTACTATGATGAGTATCAGCTCATCAAGGAATTCATTGAGTCCCATAGGGACTCTTGAATACCTACATGTAACTAATCTCAGTAGACAAGTTAAGGAGGAAATATTATGTTAATTCCAGTATTAAGATTAGTAGCAGGTGCAGTATTCGGATATATTGTTTCTAGCACATCCTGTGAAGAATCCCAAAACGTAAAGGAAATGAGAGCGGAGGTGAAAGATCTCCGTACCCAAATCTCCAACATTAGCGAACAAGCTTCTGCAGGAGCAACTGCAGCATATGAGGAGGCAAATGCTGCTATGGATGAAGTCCTGAAGCAACAAGAACAGCTTGCAAAAGACTGGGATGATGCTCAGAAAACATTTAGAAATAGCTGTGATGCTATGCAAAAACGTCATGATGACTTCCAGAGATATGCTCAGGAAGTCCAGGAGCGCATGGAAGCTAGAAGTAAAAGAATTACTCAAATTAAACAAGACATGCAAGCACTTAACAAAGAGATTGACGAGAGTCTTCAAAGTTTAGAAAACATGATAGCTGAGGAAAAAGAGCCTTCTGAAGAGTCTTTAAAGGACTTAAAGGAGAAACTTGAATCCAATAACGCAAAATAAAAAATGGGGCTACCTTCGGGTAGCCCAATTCTATTCATTCTTTTTTTTTACATAGGTATAATGAGACTACTGGGGGAATATATCTATGTTAAAACTTTCTACAAAACCTTCTGATTTTGCACAGAAGTTAATATACCTTGATGGTAAACCATTTAGTCTTAAAGGACTCCCATATATGGTTGATATCATGGATACTGAAACAGAACGAATGCTTCTTATGACTGGACGCCAGGTTGCTAAGTCTACTACCGTTTCAGCTACTGCTACTACAGAGTTAGCTAGTCATCCTTTTTGGCGCGCATTGTATGTAGCTCCACGTAATGACCAGGTTTCACAATTTGTAAATGATAAACTATCACCAATGTTACATAATTCTCCACTCATTAAGAGATGGTATTTGAATTCTGCATGTAAAGATCAAACAATGGCAAAAGAACTACTTAATGGTTCTATGATTTACATGCGTTCATGTTACCATAACGCTGACGGAATCCGTGGTATATCTGCGAACTCTGTGTATATAGATGAAGTGCAAGATATCATCCTAGATAATATTCCTGTTATTGAAGAGTGCACAGCACGCAAAAATCCTAAACGGATGACGTTCTGTGGTACTCCTAAGACATTTGATAATTGCATTCAACAACTCTGGGATCAAACAACTCAGCATTATTGGGCAATGAAATGCGAGGGATGTGGTCTATGGAATGTCCCAATTCTTGTAGAAAATCTTGGTCCAGACGGGGTTATATGTAAGCACTGTGGAAAGCGCCTTAACGTTGCTGGAGGACAGTATGTAGCTAAATACCCTGGACGCCCATTTATTGGCTACCATATTTCTCAGGCAATGATTGCAGGAGTACCAGCAACCGGAATTCCGTGGTCACGTTTGTTAGAGAAACTGAACAACCCATTATATGGAGAATCTAAGTTTTACAACGAATGTCTAGGTTTTTCCTATGATAACGGTGCAAAGCTTTTAGTTGAATCAGATTTGCGAGCTTGTTCTGACGATGATATAGAGGAGTGGACTACCAATCGCAAGGCTGAATGGGGAATATATAACCTTGTAGCTTCTGTAGACTGGGGAGTTCTTGGTGGAAATACTCATACAGTGTTAACGATGGGAGGTATCGATAAGAACGGAAAACTTAGGGTTATCTTTTCAAAAAAGTATCCTGTTGACCAAGACCCATTGAGTCAGATTGAGGATATCGTTAAAATTGTTTACCCAGCTAATCCCGCAATCCTTGTATGTGATCGTGGTGGTGGATCATTAGCCAACTCTGTTCTACGCCGTCACTTCCCAAAGAAACCTTTATATGAGGTAGAGTACAAGGCTAAAGTCAATGATGGTATGCATTATAGTGCAGATTCCAAGTCATGGATTACTGATCGCACTCGTGCTATGGCAGGTGTTGTTCTAGATATAAAGGCACAAAAAATAATATTTCCTAATTATAATAAGATTATGAAAGACCAGTTCGCACCGGATTTGCTAACTCTTTCATGTGAATACAACGAAAAAATACGTGCTTTTCAGATTATTAGAGATATAGGAACTCCTGATGACTTCGCACATACCTTAGTATATCTTAGATTAGGCGCAAAATTTTTTGCACCTTCTCCAAAACGACTTGTTCACAATTTGGAACAATTTGATCCACCAAGTAAGCCTCAAGAAAATACATTCGATGATTAATGGTATAAGTAATATGTAGAGATATGAGATTTCTCATGTCTCTTTTTTTTATTATAGAAAGGAGTGATTAGATGTATTTGTACGGCATCTACCCAACTGGGAATTCTGATGTAATACCAGTAGCATTAAGTTCTACCTTAGTGATTTCTCACATGTATGTATCAGATGAACCAATTCAAAAAATTGCAACACGTATGGAGTTCCGGATTCCATATCAGCAAGCAGTGGATATTCTAAAGGAGGTCAATGTTAGCATAGCTGAAACTATTGAAAATAACCAGTCTGACTTTGTATACTTTGCGATTGCAATTAACCCAAAGTATGACCAAAGTAAACAGGTTATAGAACGTACATTAACCTTTAATGGACGGAGTATTCCTATAAAGAACGTTTCATTTGGAGCGATTATGGAGAGTCAGCAGGACTTTATCTATGATAGTGAAGTTGTATTGCTTCCTATCCGACCAAAATTAATCGTAGATGGACATGAAACTACACCTTGCAGCTTATGTGAATATTCAAACTTGAAACACGGTAAAAAATATTGTGTATACTATACAAGAGGATTTCAGTGTTTATTTACGAGGAATAATGCCTTGCAAATTACATGTGAGGGTTTTGCTGAGGCATGTGTTCCTATTGCTCCAGAGCTACCTGATAATCTTCAGGATGATCCACTTCAAACAGATTACGGAATCGATGTAGATGAAGAAACATGGGAGGTAGACTAATGACAATCACATTCTATAATTTACCAAAGTATTTATCTGCTGTTGGTGCTAACGTTAATGATTTGTGCACCGTAACGAATGATCTTGAGTCATTTGAATTCAGTTCATCGAAGCCACAGAAAGTATGTCAAAACATTATCAATACGACATACCCTTTCTGTGATATTTTTACATTATCTCAAGCACTTGATATTAGTCCAGGAGTATTAAGTAACCCTGATTTTATAGCTTCCGGTGTAGGATATAAAACATTTTATATTGACAAAGAAACTGGTAAGGTGTCTCGTTACCCTGTATTTGCAAAGTACAGACGCATTGATGCCCCTCCTCCGCTGTTAAAAGAGATCCAACGCCGTCTTGCATCTGCATTCACAGTTTTCCCTGCCCACCCAGCTAATTTTGCGTTTATACATAATAAATCAATAAAAGACGCGCTTGAGATGTTAAAGAACAGCCAAACAATTATACATGTGGACTTGAAAGATTTTTTCGATAGTCATAGCGAGGTGTATTTAAATAAAAAAATTGGTAAACTCATTTATGCTAAAGAGACTCTGGAAGAGTATCAATGGAAGTTTGTACGGGCTATCACTAGGTGGGTAACTCTTAAACACTCCCTTCCTCAAGGAGCTCCAACGTCACCTATTATTTCTGTAGTTGCTAACTATGAAATGGACTCCAAGCTAGCAGAAGCTGCTGATACACAAGATTTATCCTATGTTCGATACGCGGATGATTTGTTCTTTGGCGGTAATATATCTGCTGACGCAGCGCTGGATTTCATTGAATCGTTACCAGAAATGGTCCAGCCTTTTAGAATAAACCATAGTAAGGTTGGGGTTATGACAGACTCCGTACGGCCAATCCCTACGGGGGTTATTATCAAGATAGCCCCCAAAAGGATTCCTCCGAGTCAGTCTGCTAAAATTTTATCTGAATGCCGACAAACATTAGGTGACCAAACTGCAGAGTTGTTAGTAAATGATTATGAGCTTACAATAAAGACAAAGGTTCTCCGTGATACATCGGTATCTGATGCTACAATGTTATTAACTCCATTCATAACATGGTTGACAACGAAATATCCATCTTTAAATGCACACTGTAAATTACGCATATACCACCTTGCTAAAACAAAGGCAGTTTTAGGAGCACATATATATAATGGAGAGATTAAGTTTTCTCGAAAACAATATAATAATATGCGCTTACAAGCCATGCTGATAGGGATGCAAACTGCATTTAAATATGCATCTAAGATCCTATCACCAACATTAGATGGATTACGTTCTGTGTATGTTATGAACTCCGTACATGAAGTAGCTGACTTAATTGACGGGGTAACTATGTACCCATTTACTTCAGACGTTAGCCACAAACGTAACTTATTGCAGAAACCAATGTCCTATAAACAGTACAGGGGTAAAGTGAATTGGATTAATCAGATTCAACCCGAGAAGGCTGCAAAACTAAAACGTGTGGAAGTTAAATTCTTTAAGTCAACACTTTATAAAATTTGTGGATTTTTGGAGACCACTGAAGTGATCCAAGAAGCAGCTATTAACTCAATTATTGAACAGGCGGTTACACAGTATTATGAATAAGGAAATTATTATTGATAAACTATGGAGACTACGAGGGCTACTCAGCTATGGATATCTAGAATCCCCAACGTCAGCAATCCAACTCATTGATGGCATTCTGAAAGACATGTATACCGTGGAAGACATGGAAGACATGGAAGACATGGAAGACACGGAAGACATGGAAGACATGGAAGACATGGAAGACATGGGAAATTATGACAAATTCTCCAATGATATTACTAATGGCGCAGTATCCATGGACGACTTCGTAGATCCCTATCATAATTACAGAATCAGAGATTGTATCCTCAGTATTCCTCGTTTTGCTAAGGAATTAGTCAATACAACCTGTTCTACTGTTAATGGATATGTATTGCCATCTGATGTAGAGCAGATAATTCCTGCCATGCGTTATACTCCCACTGTATTGTATCTTCTTGTCATAACAGTATTACTTGACATGGGGATACCTGTGGTGTATAATGAAGTAGAAATGAATGCATTTGACTACACTGAATTTAGATGTCGTCTAGCGAAGGTATTGACTTGTGCATTAGGTGCGGATAGCGATGCTGTTGCCCAAAATATTTATAGCGTTGATGAAGAACTTGACATGTATGAAGATTTTGTTGCAACCATAGATGATGCATTGCTGGTTTCATTAAAAACGTCAAATTAGTGGTATAAGTATTATGTAGGGGAAATTAGCTATTCTCTCTACACTTCTCTCCATTGTATAGGCTTCATGGTCTACAAAATTACTATGATTGGGAATTTATTTACAGAGAGTTCTCTGTACTATAATTCTTTAAGACTACGTCTTAAGTCCTCCAGCAGGCTCGCGATCCTGGATCTTCGGGCTGTACCTTCCCGTGGGTGCCAATCATAGTAATTTTTTAGGCCATGAGGCCTTACATTAAAATTAACTGTATAGCTGATATTATTTGTAGAGAGTTCTCTGCACTATTTTAATACCGAGCTGCGCTCTGGTCTTGAGATCCGGAAGCGCTTCCAGTATCCCGCACGCGACATCGGCATGGGAGCTATACAGTTAATTTTAGTGTATACTATTATACATGTATTAAGGTTAACTGTGTATCTGAACACTATTTGTAGAGAGTTCTCTGCATTATTATTCTATAGAGCTACGCTCTAATCCAGAAAACCTGGTCCGAGAGGCTGCAGTTGACAGTGACGACCAACGAGACGGTAGGGAGATACACAGTTAACCTTAGTATAAGACACCTAGTAAACAGCGCATGTATTCGATCAATTTTTCAGAGAGTTCTCTGAAATTTTTTGAATTATAGTCTCATGATTATTATTTTCGGAATACATGCGTTGTCTACTAGGTGTCTTTTTTTTTTACCTATTTTTTTAGTTATTCACGATAACCAATAGTCCAATAAACTTCAAAGTATAGACCGGTAGTCTTGCGCCAAAGGCCAACAGTTGTACGAGCAACCATTGTACCATCTGTAGCAAACAAGCCCATTTCTTTAATGTCCTTATTATCAACGGACTCATCAACAGTATCATACAAGAAAGAGAATGTTACTGTTAGCCCGTCATCAGAAATCGTTGGCACTGTTGCACTTAATTTACGTGAACCTTGGATTTCTTTTTTTAGTGAAGTGTCTGTAATATTGGCAGCTGTGTCATCAGCGCCAAGTGCCAGTTGGCGTACAAATGGTAGACTTTCAACATCAGAACCCCAGCCGCTCAAAAGCTTTATAATCGGTTTGCGTATGCTAAGAACAATGTTATTAGTAACATTTCCCTGTTCAACAACATTACCATCTGCATCTTTTAAACAATAGCTTACACATCCGTGTAATTTGTCTGCTAGACCTAATTTTGATTCAGTGTTATTAATTTTCATATAATTTCCCCTATTCTACATAGTTTATATTGACATATAGTCTGCGAAATGTAGGACTTTTTTGAACACTTGCGTATAATATTATTTTATAGTAAACTGTACCTGTTACAGCTGTGGCTATTTCTGGTACATCCTCCCAGGTTACTTTATCAAAGGATTGTTTTATATCTATCAATGTTGATTCCGGGGTATCATACTCCGCGCGTATAAACAGATTTTTTGGTATGCCACCAATATTAAATCCTTGAGTTATTGCATAACCTTGGTCACCATTTGATACTTGCAGTCCATCTTTACCTATAGACAGATCATGAAGAGTCCAATCAGTGAATTCTGTAGTTGCGCATACTGTTTCCGCTTGTACAGTATTATATGATAACTCTGCATCTGTAATATCCATTGGCAATTCAGAGTATATACCGCCAGAAGTGTCTCCTTTTAGATTCAATTTGATTCCTTGATCTGATACCTCTGTAGGAAAACCAAGAGATAATATATGTTCTTCATGATGCTCCCATGGAGATTCACTAACCAACCTTGCATACACACAGTCATAGTGTGGCTCGACATATGAAGCATGAGAAGGATTGCTTTTCCAGAATTCTTTCCAGTTATCAGTATCAGAGTTATCGAATACGTGCCATTTCCAGTCATCTAGCGTCAATGCTAAAGCGTCGTTTTTATTATCTGTCCATATAGGTCGACCAATACTAGGAGCGTAAATCCACATAGAACTATCTATCTTAGTAAGACCATAGATGGAAGCTGCACCAAGTTTTACACCATTATTATCATAGTTTGGCGAAATAATTTCATCATGCTCATCAAGATCTTCAGCACGATACTGTTGCCCCATGAAGATATCTGTTCTAGTTGGTAAAGCATCTAAAAATAATTTCAGTATGTCTTGATTTGTGGCAAATCTCTCCAAGTCTTGCAGTTGAGTATTAAACCGTACGTATGCTACAGCGTCATACAAGAAATTACGCATAAGATAGTTACGCAACTCGGTAGACATAGGAGCATCTATGCAATACTTTGCAAATAACTCTACTGGTCTATCTTCCCACCAATACGGATGGGTTTTATGCGTAATGAGTTCAATTGCATCCGTTAGTACCTGGTACTTCTTGAGTGTTTGTCCTTCAGTTACGCATATATGGGCGTTTCCCATAGGATAAGAGTATTTGTCTGTTTCTATTGTACCGTCTTTTATTGTCTGAACAGTCTCATCACCATATTTTGCTACTGGATAACCAAGCACTAAGCTTAAAACTGCTAACAGTCTTTCATAAGATGGACCAAGATAAAATGCTGCTAGAATTGGTTCTATAGAATCTCTGTAAAAAGTAGAATCTTTTCTGCGGTAGTCAAGGAAGTTACCTATCTCATTGTATATTCTATACCCTGCGTACCTACCTTTAGAAATATACATAGTCTTAGTAGACAGGGGTTTGGCAAAATAAATCTTTCCTTTGGTTAGCTTAAAGTCTACGTTTACTTGCCGTGGATCTACAGGATCTACGTGTTTGTCATATAAAGCGTCTATATACACCCAGTCAGGATCAATGTCATAGGCGTAGGGATAGATATCATCTTTAGATGTAAACTCGTAGTCCCCAAACTCTACTTTTTCCCAAATTTTAGTGTTTCCAATACTGTGTTCAGGAATTTCTTCTATGTCATATCGTTCTAGAATCTTAGCATCCTGACGCATACTCAGAATGGAATTAATATGTGCGGTAACTCTCAGCAAATCTTTAGGTTTGAAAGTTTCTCGCCAAAAATCCGGGAGTAATTTTAGTTCCCAAGAGTTAAAACGTTGCATATTATCCTTCCACCTTCACTCGGATTAAATCCTCATTTGTGTACCAGCAACAAGTACGTAAAGAAATCTGTGATCTATCATCTATCACGAATTTCAAACCATCTGTCTCTGTTGGGCGGAGAAGAGAGTCAACTGGCTGACGATATCCATTAAGTCCAATTCGTTCCATACGCAGATCCTCTGTGAGATACCAGCAATATAACTCCATTGGCAAGTGTACCACCATAACGCCTGAACTTCTGATAATATGTGCGATCTCTGCCACTTGTGGGTATTCTTGACTTCGCAATGTATTTATATAGTATGCAATACTTGATTTTACTGCCGCTATCGCCTCATCAGAATCAGTGTCTGACACAGTTATCGTTGCTGTAACTACAAGTGGCCATTTCTGTTTAACTAAATTATCAGTATGAAATAGTTCGTTATCTGAATTTGATACATAGTTATCAACAGAAGTTAGGTCTGATGTAAGAGACGTCATCGGAGATGCAGGAGTAAGAAGTGGTACTGTTTCTTGTAGAGACCCACGGAGTGCTACGTCTGTTGGTTTCAAGTTTGCAGCATTCCATACCTGCATTAATTTTTCAGGGTTATTTGTAAGGCTTTGGCCATTGAAAGTCATTGGAAAACCTAGTGGAGCAGTATACCCAGTGGAAACATTAAATGTATTATTTCTGACGTATATATCACACTTACCACCAATATGAACAGTTCCATATCCACGAATGGTAACTAAATCTCGAATCATCTCTGAGTCACGTAGCCCAACTGGTGTGATCTCCTGAATGCTAGGAAACTTTTCTCGCAACATTGCACGAGTTGATCTATACGAATATAGTCCACGCAGTGCTAGCTCATCCTGCGCGCGATTATAAAAAACATAATTGGACTCTGATACCCCACCATCTGTAGTATCTGCTAAAAAATATGCTCTACGTACAGATGGAGCAGATGTACCTGTAAGTGTTACAGCATCGTTAGCTACAGCATTATACTTATTTCCAGTTCCAACAGAGCGCACAGCGACATCTACATAGTATCCATTAATATCATCACCAGGCAATTCATCCTTGCTAATAAAATGGTCAGTTAGTACTTCGTAGGCTCGGTCGTTCGATGCTTCACAAACTTCTCCAGCACTTATGTATGCATCTATTTTATTTCCATATACTACTCTGACTACACCACTAACGTAGTTTCCTGTACGTCTATTAGCGAAGTAGCGGCTAAGTATTCGTTCAAGGTCCTCCTCAGACATGGACATATAATTACTAAGATCTAGTGATCCTAGTAGTTCATCTATGCCTTCTGCTTGGCGTGACCATAATAATGATATTGGTCTCACTACCATTTCATATACAGGAGTTCCAGGTCCACAGTCTAAATTTGGGTATGTATCTGCTAATATTTGGAGAACCTGTGTCTCCATGTTTTTCTGAGAGTCAATGGTGGCACTCGGACTAGTTGCAGTCATGTTGTACCTCCTAGTTTTAAAGAGTATATTATTGATTCCTGTTTAACAGGTGTGAACTTTATGTTTAGAAAAATTTGGTTACTGTTATTTATTGTTAAATCTTTTAATTCTATTGAAGAAATCAAATCAATGGCTTCCTGATTATTCTGCGTAGCTTCGCCACTCTGTAACTTGAAAAATTGACGAATAGCTTCTGAAACTTGTTCTCGTATAAATAACTGTGTTTCAGTACGATTCACAATATTCATGTGTAGCATCTGTGGCATATATGTTCCAAACCAGGGTCTCATGGAATCAGAGCCAACTGTCGTAAGAAGTATAACTAAAAACTTTTGCATTGCACGAATGGGACCTTCTGCCGTCGTGTATGGGTTTAGTGTACAAGTTACAAGTTGTTTACCAACATTTTTCTCTAACTGTGGATTAATTAGTAGTCCCTTAATCATTTTTTTTTTTACCTTAGTTACTGATAGTTGATTTTGTATTAATAGTGTTATCCTTTGTGTTATCCACTACATTAGATGCATTACTATTAATTCTTGATGTTTTGTTGTTAAGAGTGGCAGTAGTCTTCGCCGCGGAGTTTTTGACCTGTTTCCCGATATCTCCACCCTTCTTTTCTATAGTGCTAAGAGTGCTCTCTGCAATTTCTTCAGCATCCTTATTTAAGTCATCAGTAGAAATAGTAGCAGAACTTACCGCTCCTGCGACATTCTTAATATCATTTACACTCATCAATAAATCCGCCTTTTGAGACATGTCAGAGATAGATGCAATCGAATTTTCTAGCCCCTTATAGTCTACATTAATATTTTTTGGATCTACTATACCAAGAGTCTTAGGATTCAAGTTGGCGAGCATTCCCATTAAGTCTCCCAATGCTTGAGCATAACCTAGCGCCGAAAACACGAATGAAACTACCTTGTTTCCACTGCTAGTACTACCACTAGTATTTGCAAGCTCCGCGTTTGTCTGCTGGATACCTAAATTACTTTCAGTTGTATCTTTGAGCCGCTCTATCAAACTCTTTGCAGTTGTTATTGCAACATGGATTGCATCAGCATTGTTATACGCAGATGACTGTTTAGAAACTGTTCTATATCCTGGAGGGAAAATTGAATATGATGAACGCGGATCATCCAGCGTTCCCAAACTTCCCTTTGGTGCAATCCAGACACCTGTATAGTCTAACCTTCCAGTTCCTTGAACCCCTATTTGAATAGTATCATCCGGGTTTACGTCAGCTTCAAATATTAAAATTTTCCATGCTGTATCAGTGATGACTTCAGTATATACTTTTTCTCCTACCTTTATATACGCCGTCGGGTTCGTTCCTAAAGAACGGATAGAACAAATGATTAAGCATGATGTGAATTGAGTGTACGTGAGAGGTGTACTCCAAGTGTATACTTTAGGAATAACTATAGGGTCCTCGTCACTTGGATCAACTGGGTAGTTCCCAGATACCTTGGAATCTATCTGTAAAAATCTAATAGGCAGTCCAGACTGCAGTTCTTCACTAATTTTTGCGGATGACCCTTCCTCCACCGTTTCTTCCTTCCAGGTATCAAACCTGTAAAAATAAGGGTCACCATTTCCTGTGGTATCAGTATCTTCTGTTTGTCTTACTGGAGGTCCATATTCCCCCTCTATGATACGTTTAGCAAGCTTATCTAGGTTTTCTTTGTTTTGCAAGTATTCTAGATCTTTTTTATTTGTAGCATATCCAAGATAGAATGTTACATCTGCTTCACTACCATATTTAAGAGAATTTGTTTCAGTATACCCTAAGTTTGTAATCGGAGTGCGCCCCTGCATGTAAGTCTCGTAAGTTAGAGTTCCAACAAAGGCACTGTATTCACTGCACTGGATATCGTACCCAGATGTATCTGGTGAAATATCCACATAACAGTCTATTGTCCAGCATAGCACTGGAGTATAGTTTGCACTGAGAGCTTTTATATCCATGGAAACTGCTGCTTCACTTTTTCGTGAAAGCATACAGTCATCACCCTTTAATTTTATGTATTTCTGCAGTAATTCAGCAAATACATAGTTGATATGCCAACGAGTTTCATCTGTTGCAGGATGTCTGATGTCTTTCATTGGATGAATAAGAATCATCAGTATCCCTCCTGAGCAACATTCAATGATTCTCGCATAACACTAACAACTTCATTCTTCTTTTTATTGTAAAGGTGAGGTGAAAGTTTTAAATCAACTCTTATTTTTGAGTCTGGTAGCTCCTTCTTTCCACCATAGCCTGTACTATGTTCAAGAATATATTTTCCTTGGTTATCTAATACATTATATGCATAGAAAAATGCTTGTTGTGTTGGATCTAGCTCTGACACACCTGGTTCAAAAGTCTGTTTGCTTTCTACTAGTTCACGTCTCAACCTAGTCGATGCATCTATTACTTTTGGTAATGACCACCCAGTGTATTCTGCCACCTCTTGATATGTAGGTTCTCTATTCAGGGCCTCGGTAAGATACTCGTTGGCCTCTGTTATAGGTTTAAATTTAAAATGAACATTCTCTGGAATACGAATAGCGTGCTGGTTATTTATGTTCTCTCTACTAACCTTCTTGAAATTGTTTATAACATAAGTTGATAGTTTAGCTCCTTTGGCTGGAGTATAGGTATCAAATGATTTTAAGGTGATCTCTTTAAGCTCTGCCTCTACAACGGAATATGGCCGCACATTACTTAGTTTACGTGCATTAGCAATGATTACTCCATGGAATCGTTGTAGTAAGTCCCACTTAGCTTGTTGATTACCTTGTTTGTATTTTCTCCAGAGATCAAGATCTGACTCAGAGTAGCTATTATTAGCCTTGAGTCCTACCTTGCCTGCAGTAAATCCTGATGCTACTCTTGGCATATTATCACTCCTTTAAAAGCTATTAACATTATACCTGAAGATGGTATAAGTAATATGTAGATGCTTGTAAAATTCATGAGTTTCTGCTATAATTTAGAAAGGAGAGAAGAAAAATCATTGCTACTATTCAAAGAACAATGTTTAATTTAATTACTTGATAGAGTTACCTACTGCGTAGCTTATTGAACCTTAAAAGGAGTGTTTTGTATGCGTAAAAATTTAATTCCTGTACTATGCAAGGCTCTTGATATGAGAGAAGCAGAGTTTAAGCTGTTTGGAAATCCTCAGGGGTTTAATGATACCCCGCTTCTGTGTAAGCATATTAATAACTGTATTTTAGTCTGGAATGCAGACGCAGAAAGATGGTTAGAATTTCATGGCACCTTTGCTGATGCTCTTACTGGCAAGGATATGATTAATAAAATGAATAAAAAGGAGAATAAAATGATGGACAATACTAATAGCAAATTGGTAGGATTAACTGATGCCCTGACTCTTAAATTTACACAAATGCTGGAAAATCATGTGAGTGAAGAATCGAATATTTTATTGACAACCATGTTGACACTTATTGCAGAACATTATGGTGAAGTCGCTAACTTTAAAAACATTTATGATGAGATTAAGTATAAACATGATGATCTCACTGTTGTTAGGTTTGGATACTCAATAGTTGATCCCTATAAAGCATCTTTATCAGATTTGTTTATATGTATTACCGATAGCAATGGTGGTGCAACCTCTATTAATTTTGTAGCTGACATAGATCCATCAGCATATGATCTTGATGATGTACAACTCTGTGTTATTGTGAGTCTTGCATTTGCTGTCGTTAATACACTTACAAAGTACAGGGAACGTGATGAGAAAATAAAGAGCAACCGTAAGCAGGAACAGGAAAAGAAAGAATACAAAAGCTATGCTGAAAAAACCTTAGAAGATGTTCTTGAAGAATTATTTAAGGTAAAAACCATTGTATCTATCTCTGTCAAACTTAACAATGGTGATGAAGTTACAATTAATTTAAGCGATAAGCAGAATACTTGTAAAGTTGAAAAATAATATTAAAAAAAAGGAGTAAGACTATGCAAATTTATGATTCGCTTCCATCCTTTGCAGATGCAAGGGATTCACTGCTAAATATAATTGAGGATGCAAATGTTAGTTTTGATCCTCAGCTGATTAACCCGTATACTCTAAAGTGTATGGAGGCATCCTATACACCAGAGGAATTCAAGGAAATCAGTTCAATCATTGAACCCTATAAAGATAAAATTAATCCTGTTCAGTATTTACCTTTCACAGGTTTTGAGTATGTACATTTGCCATCCTCTGATTTTCTTCTTCCAAGTAGAGCTACGGAGAACTCTGCAGGATATGATTTTTATTTGCCAATGGATATCGTTGTGCGTCCTGAGGAACCAGTATTTGTAAAATTGGGAGTTAAAGTAAAACTTCCACATGATATGGTTCTTCAACTTTACATTCGTTCATCCTTGAGCAAGAAAATGTTCTTGCTTAACGCCGTTGGTATTATTGATGCTGACTATTATAACAATACAGATAACATGGGAGAAATAGGTGCGATGCTACAAGCGTGGCCTGGACAAGAACCAATTAGTCTGCAAAAAGGTGAACGCATTGTGCAAGGCCTACTTATGCACTATTCTACTATAGACGTAGATATTCCACGTATGGTAACCAGAACTGGTGGGTACGGCAGTACAGGCAAGTAAACTAATTAATATAGGGTAGTTTGAACAGCTATCCCATATATTTATAAGGAGGGTAAATATGAAGAAAACATTTAAACCTTGCCCATTTTGTGGCAGCAAGAATATTCAGTTTGAAGACTCTGTGTATTGTGGTTCACTTCACTGTTTAAACTGTGGGGCAAGAGGTGGTTTTGCTACCAGCTTTGATAAAGAAGGCTGGCATCAGAAAGCAGAGAAAATGTGGAATACAAGAAAGGAAGAGTAAAATAAAATGCAAGAAAAGCAAACTAAAACATTTATTTGCGATATATGTGGTACTGAATATAAGGATATTAATTCCTGTAAAGAATGTGAGCAGGAACACGCTACCGTACTTGAAACAGCAGCTGTGTTTTGGCATCCAGGACTTAGATTTCCAAGATATATATACTTTAAAGATTCCACTGGCAAACTAGTTCTATTTGCGAACTCAATGACCCCGGTTAATTGTATAGCTGAGAATATACCGGGGAGAGACCAGAGAATGTGGAATCCACTAACGTTGTGTATACCAGAAAAACCCAGTGAATCTACACCTAAACAACCAGATACTATATGGACCAGATTAATGGATACAATTGCTAGTTTTTGGAGGGGATAATATGTTATCAAAAGAGATTCGTAGGGTTATAAAAATGCTTGGACCAGGTAAGTACTCTAAAACCCGTCATGTTAAACTTTATAGACACAAATGGGCTAAACGTGGCACGCGATTAAAAATAAATACATATGTCAATAATATGTTTAAGGTAGGTGTTCCGTATGACAGTCATCGATGGAATAGTAGCATGTAGTATATTATTATTGGGAATATATGCTTTCTTTGAGTTTTTGACGTGGAACTGTCCAGATCATACGCGTACTAGGAAGTGAAATAATGAAAGAGCATTATGACAAAACACCAAACGGAGATTTCTCTCCTACTCGTAGTGCGCACTTTATGCAACAAGTAGTGGAGTTTAACTTTCAACGAATGCGTAGATTTAATAGCTCTAGCATCGACAATTTCCCAGCCAAAAACACAGGAAAGCCAGCAAGACAACCGTATTTTATCAAGACTCCTAATGAGATACGATACTTTAGTGATATGCATCAATCATGTGACTGCTGTGGAAAAAGTCTTAATCCATTGACAGTTTCACCAATGTGTTCTACATTATGTGAAGAATGTTTGCATAGATTAAAAACTTATGTAAATCTAAAGGATAACCTTGATGCAAATGCATTTCTTCATGCAAGTAGCTTGGTATCAGTGAATATACGCGGAAATAATTTTGAAGAGGACAACCTAGTCCTAAAGGTATTAGGTGACTAAAAAGAAAGGCTCGGAGGAACTACCTCCGGGCCATTTATTTGTAATATTTTTTTTTAGCTAATATACTAACAGCATAGACACCATCTCTACATTTATTAGCATGATCTTCATATGCTACAAAGTGTCCATCCTGAGTAAGCTGTTTAGCTAGTGCTGTAGCACTTGTTTTCGCTTGTTCCTCTGTGTTCCCAAAAGCACTATATAGTGTTGCAGCTGAATCATGTAAACCCAGAACTGTCATTGCTCTTACCTCACATCATCGTTATTCATTGCAAGAGTTTTAGAAATAATAGTATTTGTGTATTCTTTGATTCTATCTTGTATAGTAGTATCAAAAAAAGTACTACCATCGCCATTTTTTAGCCAAACATAGTTGTCTTCTTCCACAACTGTAGCTCCATCTGCTACATCTTTTAGATAATCGTCAAAAGATGTAGTCTCTCTCCAAATCTTGCGTAAAGATTGAGTTACATAAGTTTTGTCGGTACCATAGTTATTCATAAGCCCAGGAATATCATCATTTGTTACAGGAGTTACAGATTCCCCTAGCATATCTTTATATGTCTCTGCTAGCTTATCTGTATACTCTGATTCTACTATGGGATACGCTCCGGGACTCTGTTCAGTGTCGGAGTGACCACAATTAAATGTTACAGATGTAGTCCAGGACCTATCTGTTAGATTATGGGCTACGTTAGTTACATATCCATAGATATTAAGTCCATTCTCAGTAGTTTCTATGCTTGCCATTGGAAACCCAGGAACAATGTAAGGATTGAAGTAGCATTCTAAACTCCCGCTTCTAGTAACATATCTCTGTCTAGCGAGTTCATACCTTGCTAATGCTGCAATTGTTTGACCAATGCCGTTTAGCCTATCTACACCAGCACCTATAGACATTACGTAGTTTTCATCATCTCCAGATTGTTGGTTTTGCTTAGACTTAAGAAAGAGATAAATATCTGCACCCTTGTTTACATTGCTTACACGTATACCATTTCGCTCCTCAAATGCTGTAAGGTTCAGCACTGGATGACTCTTATCCGTTAATGTAGATGGTGCTGGGTTTCCTGCCGTATCTTTATTCTGGTCTCCAAAAGATGTAATAAAAGTTGAGTACTTAGGTAGTCCATTTTTTTCACCTTCTAACTTTGTTTCTTCAGTAAACATCATACAAGTAAGCGTAAATGGGGCTCCTGATTGTCCAGAGATCTCACCAATTGGATCAGTAGTCTGCAGTAACCGTGTTGGTTGTTCCTTATACGGGTTTGTATAGCTAATTTGCGACTTTAAGTTCGGAAACATCAGATTACAGGATGGTGCATTTACAAATAGTGTTTCTGGCTTTACTACCATAACATAGTTATTTCGTAGATTAGGAATATAATACATTTGATGATAAAATTTATTCATGAAGTTACTCAAGTAATCATGAACTGACCACATTCCATCCTCATTAAATGTTTGATTTGCTTTAGACTTAAATGCTAAGCTCTCTGCGAAAGACGCAAAACTCATTATTCCATAGTCTGTAATAAGATCACTAGGAACACCTGCACCTGTAACTTGTGCCCCAGACTGAAGTGTATTAGGTGAAGTATTTCCACCCTTGTTTTCTAACTTCGTATCACTGGTTATTTTCCCTTCGCTGCGCCCATGCGCTTTTTGAGTGCTATTAAGAGTATCTCCACGTTGTAACCATGAATTAGAGAATGTTGACCCTTGGTGAATATCATACTGGTTTCTGAAACTTTGTGCATCTAAGTCACCATCTACTTTAGTGCCTGGAGGATATACAGTAACTGTATTTCCATACGTATGTCCTCCTTGAACAGCTTCAGCCTTTGTCCAACACGCAATATCAATCTTTGTTCCATTGATAGCACTGCCTGTATCAGTCGCAAGATAGTTTCGTCCGTTTATTTTTACAATGGATCCAAGTGGAATCTTGTTTGGATCAACAGCTATCGTTCTGCCTGGTACCGCAGGAGAATTATCTGCAGATATTGCATCACCACTAGGTTTTGTTTCTGCAGGATTATTATATGTATAGTGAGTAAACTCTACGTTGTTAAGTGTATACGGTTGTGCCAATGTTACTCACCTCATTTCAAATCATTAACAGCTATATAACCTGTTATCTTATGATTAAAACTTGTAGCAGTTGAAGGATCATGCAACGTCCTGCCACCATTGTAAGATGCCGCATAATTACCACCATTTCCATCACAGATTACAATATGGTTCAAGTCGTCTTCGACAACAATTCCATCTCCTGCACGCGGAACATATGAACCATCTGCGTCATGCCAAATATTTTTTTGGCGAGCTTCTTGCACCATAGATGGAACAAAAGAAGAATCCCATTCAATACCTGCAGCATTCCAGCAAGTTTTAGTGTACATGGCACAGTCTGTAGCTGAAACACCATCTCCACCTAGTTTATAAGGTATTCCAAGTTTTGACTTAGCAGCATTTATTATTGCAAAACTTCTCGGCCCAGCCCCACCCGTGCCAACTTCTCCGTTAGCAATGAATTGCTTATATTGTACTCCCTCAGATGATACTTTTACTCCTTCAGTATTTTTATAGTAGGTGGCAGGAGCTCCTCCACCAATATTATAAAATGGATCATTACTGCCGCTGTTTGCTGAGTAATTCTTCCCTTCCAGATCAGCAGGAAGTAACGCTGCATTTTTTGCAGTATCTGACACCCCATAAATTCTGTTAAGAATTTTGTAGCCATTAACATCGTTGCCGAGCTTTGACCAATACCACTTGCTTACGGCAGATGCATCTTTATACCCCTCTAAAATCTGTCGAAGAATACGGTATGTTAAATCAGCCATGCTTTTGTATTCTTTCCCTTCAATGATTTTACTAACTTGAGATATTTGTACCTTATTCATACCAGAAATGGTCTTAAATACAGTTTGGCCGATCATCTCGTAATCCTTCATGTAAAGATACTGAGCTGCTGCTTGGTTAACTATTTGCATAAGAGTCAAATATGCACTACTATGAATAGCATGAATAGTCAAATATGCTCCTGATGAATCAATTGAGTACGATATGGCGCTTAGCTCACCATCAAATAATAGTCTCCATTTATATATACCATTAGAATCCGGCATAAGATCTTTGTAAATTATGTGAACCTTTGTTGTCTCTGGTAAATCACGCATAAAAGACGCCGCTGGTACAGTTATGGTAGCAGATGGCGGGCTTGTAACGCCATAGGATACTGCAGCAGCTGAATGTGGTACTTGTACGCCTTCTAAAAATACCTTCGTATCTACATAAAATACATTGGTGTCTGTGAAAGCCTGTGGCTTCGCCGCATCAGTTGTTGTTGACGCTGTTGTATTAGTGTTAGAAGCTGTTTTACTACTTACTTTAGGAATGGCATTTGCCTTTGCAGTGTCTACTGCGGCTGTAGATTTAGCAGTGGATAGTCGTGGTTCTGAAGCATGAGATGTAGACGTTGACTTACTACTGCTCAGTTCTTCTTGCTTTTTAAACACATACCCAGTGTCAGCTGCTTGTTGCTGTATTTTTTTCTCTCGTTCAACTATACGTTGTTGGCGAGCTTTTTCGTTAGCAGATAAGTTTGTAGGCTGAAAACTCAATCATAGCTCCCCCTTCCTATTTTCCCGGAGAAATATCGTTTTCCATAGGATTTCCCTGTCAATACATTCAGTGCACCATGAACCTGATTGGTAACTGCTAGGGTTTTGTTAACTGTTTGCATAGTTTTACTGTTCAATACAGAGTTTATCCCTTCTTGAACGCTTTGTACAAAGCTTTTCTTTTGACTTGCCTTGCCTACTTCTTTAGGATCTTTGGTTGTTTCTTTCTGTATCTCTGCGATCTTAGTGTCTGTAGATTCATTGTTTTTTACCTCTTCAACCGTGTTTTTTGGTTCAGTTACTGTCGTGCTATACCCATATGCCTTATTTATTGGATGCTCCATTACAATAGCATTCATACTAAATGGAATAACGTTGTCTTGTTCTGAAGACAAGGACGCAGTAAACGAAATCGGATAGCACTTGTAAGAACTAAAATCTGGAAACACCAAGTTCAACCAGCATCTATACTTAGCTAGTCTACTTGCACGCAGAAAATAACGATATGCATTGATAAACGCGAGAAACCAAGAGTTATCTCTACTTCCGTCAAATGGGAGGTATCCTGATATACTTACTACTTGTGGTTCTTGCCCTGCAAAAGTAGCAGCAAAGGAGTCCCCAACAGTAGGCATGATATGCTGTTTCTCCTGCATGTTTTCCTGTAGAGATAAAATGATTATACTAGTGTACCTATCAATTAACTGGTTGTACACTGCCTGTAAAACAGTTTGATCTTCACCTGAAATAGCTTCCGCGAGACCTGCAGTTTCTCCCTGGATTTGCATGTATGCACGTCGGGAATCATCATCAGATCCATCTATAAAGGTGAAATCTATAAGTCTACCAGAGCCCCTAGAGTACTTTGTACTAAGAGCCTGTGCAGCTGCACTCGCTTCTATAGCAGTATCAATACTTGATGTAAGTGCTGCGACTGTTTCTTGAGTAGTAGTACTCATTGCTGCTTCAGCTTCAGAGGTTGTTCCATCACTTAATGTGTATGATTGATACGGGCTTCCATTCCTATCTGCAGTACGATTGCCAGTTATATTCTGACTAATCATACCGTTAACAGCTTCAACTTCAGACTTTGATTTCAGTGTGCTATTGGTCATGCCCATGAAATTAAAGTACTCAAGTTCGTCCTTTGTAACTTCTTGGTATTCATTAATTCCAACAGGTTTATACTTGCCAGTACCGGATCCTGAAGTAGCTGATACTATATTTGTTGTATTACTTTTTAATATTGCCATAATTAGTGATTGTTAATTTCTGGAGAATATCTCTCTTATCCATTTAGGGGTATATATAGGTTTTTGTTGATCCGCTAGTGTTCCTTTATTCTCAGGCTTGGTTGGCTTGTCTGTATTTTTTTCAACACTTTCACGAGCATCCTTGATTTCAGTATCACTGACCACACGTACTCGCAACCAGTTTTTACCGTCTTTACCTTGTTCAATAGCAGTATCAACTGCAGTTTTCATAACCTGGGCAGCATCCTGTTTCTTTTGCTGTACCCCGCCGCCTTCTCTAGCAGCAGCCAACATGGTATCCTGTACGATTGTTAAAGCCCTGTTTTGATCAGTTATTGTACCTCGTTTATGACCAAGTCTATCCTCTAGTTCCTCGTTGCTTAAGTTCTTTAATTCTTCTGCACGCTTTAAAAACGCAGAGGCAGTTGAGTTATGTGCTGTAAATCCGCCTTTATCAAGGAAACGCTTTGCCTCATCATTAGTCATTGTAGAAATTTGAGACTGTGTTATACCTGATATACCAAAATCTGCTACTTTAGCATCAATATCTTGATTGAATTTCGCAATCAGAGCAGCCTTAAAACTATCGGAATACTTTTTACCTGTATAGTCTACCTTTACTCTTTTTTTGCCAAATTTAGCAACTTTTTCTGCCTCATCTCCAAGTACTGCAAGAACAGCTTGGTTCCGGCTTAATTCATTAATGTTTCGTATTTTGGATAAATCCGTTTCGCCGTTGGAAATATCTGTAAGTGCTTCTAAGAAAAGACTTATTTGATCTGAGCTTTTTAGAGAACGACCAAGAGTTTCTAGTTTTTTTGGATCCAAACCTATATCATTCATTAATTTCATCCCAGCATCACCGTTAACATCTATGCCAGCCATACCCTCAGGACCCATAAACTTAGATACGTTATCTAAAGAAATAACCCCCTGAGACGCATCTATAACTTTTTGGTAGTCTTTGTGGCCCACAGCACCTACAATGCCGGTTGCAGTACCATGTCCAAACATAGTCTGACTTGTTGCTGCCATTATTTGATCGGCAGTTACAGTTGAACCATCGGACAGTCTCATGTTTCTAGCAACTTTTTCAGCTATGTCTCTAGAATTAGATGTTTTTAGTATCTCGAAAGCCTTATCCGTAGTCATATTCTTTTGATTCCAAGTTAAGTTATTTCCACGGATAGCATCTATATCTTCCATAGTTAACTTATTAGATATTTCTGATAGGCGTTTACGAGCTTCATTTCTATATGCTTCACTTGCATGTTCATCAAACCACTTTCCAGTACCAACGTATGGAAGTAGCGGGTTTTCATTGCCTTTAACATTATAGTATCTATCAAGGTCTTTTCGTGTTAAGCTTGCATCAGAGTATTTCTGTATTGCAACTTGTCCCTCTAATGCAGTTATTTTATTCTGGCTTCCAACTTTATTCCAGTAGCTAGCCATAGAGTCCTTTGCCCCTAACCAGGTTACATCTGCTAAAAAGTTATAGTCTTTAGTGTCACCAGTTGGTATTCCGTCTTGTTGTGCCATGCGTCTACTAAATCTAATGAAGTTTTTCCAACCACCAACAAATGCGTCTCCAAGCGTACTTCGTTTATCCATACGATCTAAGGCTTCTAGCCTATCCGCATTAGAAAACATTGCATTTTCATCTGGCTTATAGTTACTTTTTTGTAGGTCCTTAACAGCAGAATAGTATAGCTGTAAATCTACGCCTTCCAATGGCTTAGCTATTGCCGTACTAGTTCTGTAAGATGTATCAAGAGCATTACTTGCAGCATCTGCAATAGATCTTGCTGGTCTTTCAATAAAAGTCTGATGTAATGCCCCTAAATTGCGTTCTATGTTCTCACCAATGCTATCAACAAACCTTCCAAACCCTCTACCAGCCCTAGCATATTCTAGGCTACCTATTTGATATTCCTCTCTAGCTGTCCTATCTATGCCTGCTTGAATTCTTGGGTTAAGTACTTTTAATGCTATCGCTTTAGCAGTATTTATATCTAGGCCTGGGCTTATCTGCGTTAAATGCACAGCAGCAAATGCTACCTTCTGTTCTAATGACGCATTCTTAGGTAACATTCCAAGAATATTCTTAAGTTCACTACGTAACTGTATCTCTAATAGTTTATCTAGGTCACCTTTTTCAGCAGCACTAGCTATAATATTATTTTTTTCTGCTATAGACATAGCAATGCTACCTAGTCCGCCTTCCGTAATATTTTTAGCTGCTTGTCCTACTGCTCCCCAGTAGCCACTATTTTCTATTGTTGCTTTATATTTTTCTAGATCAAAGCCAGTGTTTCCATTCCAACCAGCGTATAACATTGCGCCACCAATAGCACCGTTGTTTAATAAATTAGCTTGTGTAGACAACATTTTGCCAGCTATCGCTTGAACACCACCACCTGCTGCAATTTCAGCTGGTGTAAGCATCCTTCTTTTTTCAAGCTCTGAAGTGTAAGCCAGGTTTCTTAATGCTGGATGAATGCCAACGAATGCCGGATTTCCATATTGTCCAAATGCTACTGAACTCATGGAAGCAGCTGTACTTAATAGTGTATTTGCTTGAACACCAAGAGCTCTACCGTAGCTAAAGGCGTCTGTACCTATAGATTGAATAGCACTTATGTTACGGAAACTATTAAGACCCATGTCTTTTAGCTGTTTTACAACTTGCATGGTCTCTTGTACGTCTTTACTACCTAGAACACCGGTTAAAAACTTAACAACATTACTAGCTGCGGAAACTTGCTTAACGAGTTCCTCTGGAGTTTCACCCTGAAACATATTTCCCTGAAGCCCCATCATAGTAATATCTCTGAAACCTGACATATTTAATCTTGGTTCCAAGTGAGATGTTCTATAAAGTTCCTCATATGCTAAGTTTTCGATTCCACCAACTGCGCGCTGTGCTTCCTTCATTGTAAAAGGAGATCTAAAGCGAGCAGACATACGCATCATTGCAGCTACATCGTTATTGTGTCTAACACTTGCTTCTACAATTGGATCTACTAGTAGATCAACGGCAGCACCAGCTGCAGCACCGAATGGAAGTCCAACGGCAAAGCGACCAATTGTACCTAGCATTCCGGTTCCCATACCCATAGCCCCGCCTATGGCTCCACCAGCTTGAGCTCCTGCAAACATTCCTGCAGCCTCTTTGGCAAGTGCTCCAACAGTGGCTACACCAGTACTAGAACCGCGCAATGCCATGCCAGTTTGACGTTCACTCCAAAATTCATTTTGGTTAACATTGTATTGCTGGTTTGCAGCCATAAGATTCATCAAACTGTTTGATCCAGCGTATTGCTGGTAAGCTTGACTTAGACTACCATTATAAAGTCCACCTGGTCCTCTAGGAATCCACTGACTTGCTATATTTATTGGTGCAAGCTGGTTGCTATTGGATGCCATAGCTGAACCTATCTTAGTACCAACATTAGCCATAGTCTGTGACATAGAAGCCAATGTAAGATTAAGCGTTTGGAAGCTAAATGCGAGTGAATCCCTAAAAGATCTAAGCGTGCTAGATAGATCACTTTGAGCCTGAGCTGCTGGTAACGCAGATGAATATACAGTTGTATTAAGTGTTGTGGAGTCTAGCTGACCACTTAATTCCATGTGTGTTCCCTCCTAATAAGAGATCACAGCACCTGGTTTGGTACACCTGTTCTCTTATATTTATTAACTAATTCTGAATACTTGAACTTGTATCCAACGTTGTCAATATGGTACTCTTTGAACTCATTCGTTGGCACAACAAATTCGGCGTTTATTTTGTCAGTATCTGTAATATAAATAGCATCTACCTTATCAGGAATATTAAAATCAGGAATAGTAATATATTCCTCCCCCAGAATTAAAGAAGCACTATTTATCCAAAGATCTAGTCTATTCTTTAATACGTTGTATTGCCCAATGTTGGTTTTTAACGCTAATTGTGACTTTGGTGTTATACTAATAATCATTATGCTTACTCCCTATTAATTTTTATAGTTATATTATACCTATAGCATATAGACATAAGAAAATAGACCCGAATGCGGTGCATTGTCGGGTCTAGATCTTTTCCTGCAATAGCCAGGAAATGCTTTATGTCACTAGTAGCCTTTGTGTTGTGGCTGGTGTCCGAAGTTATGGGTGAAGAAAGGAGGTGGGAAGAACGCCCATAGCCTTATAGTTTGCAAAGGAGGGAGATGCATTCTATTAAGCATTGTATAGTATACTACTAGTTACTATTATATTTATTCATACGGCGATCAAGAACCGTGGCAAATGGCATTCCTTGAAGGTACGGATATTTATTGAGAAGCGTTGTAGGCTGTGTTATCATTTTGATTTTCTTAGCCTTATCTTCATCAGATAAACCCGAGTCACCCTGAATTTCTGCAATAGCTCTCTGAGCTCTTATTTTACCTAGGTTCTCAGCACCGTACATAAACGGTATAGTTGCTGCTACGGTCAACTTGTCTGACCTGTTAGCATTGGAAATATAGTTATTAAACATTGTGGATAGCTTAGAGTGTACTTCTGGATGATCTGGGTACAACTCTTGTAGTCTATTAAGGCTACCTGTTACACTTGAAACCAATGGTCCTGTTTTTTGGAGATAGTTACGTGTACCAACATAGGCCCCAGCACTTAACCCTGTCATACCAAGTCCTAGTGCCAGTTTCTTTTTGTCATCCCTGTTTTTATAAGCATAGTATCCAGCTAATGGAGTTGTTAATAGAGTCGCATTATTTAAAATTGCAGCTCCTGTTAACTTTTGTAGATCCTTTTGAGATACTGTTGAAGCTGCGCTATCTAACAATGCTCCAAATTGAGGATCTTTTAGTGCTTGTTTGTTCTTAAGTGATGTATATAAAGCTGCAGCTCCTAACCCAGCACCAAGAACTAGGGCTCCAAGCATACGTTTCCTATACTTAGAAGTTTCTGGAGTGCTCGGATTATCCATGTACTCGTTAACCATCTGCACTGGTGGCACTGTTTTTTTAGCCTTTATATAAAAGTTCTCTTTCTCATCAAACTTGGCATCGTAAGGAGCATTATCCTCATTAGTTGCTTGGGCTAACTCTGTATAATCTTCGAGTCCTCTGACAACCTTGTTGCGAGTACTAGGAGATACTTTGTCTTTTAACTTTGAAGCTGCTAATAAAATAAATGGTGAAGCTGTAAGTACAGTATTCTTGACACCTTTTAGCTTATCAATCTTTCCTTCGAGTGTTGCATCCATTGAGTCAAAGTATCCAGGGTCATCTTCTTTGGCTGCAACTTTTTTTGCTTCTCGATTGTACTCTGCTATCTGGTTATCTATTGCTTTTCTATAATTATTATAGCATAAGGCAGACTCTGTTGTCAAGCCCCCAAGAACAAGTGCACCAGTTAAACTTTTGGCAGTCTCTGGGTGCCTTTTAAGCGTAGATATAATATTCATTATTACTCCATGTAGGCAGGTCTACGAAAATTTTCTATTAATTGTTGTGTAAAAGATGGTTGTGACTTAGCTGCTTCATTGATGGAAGCTCCTAGAAATCTGTTTCCTGAGTTAGCAGGAATAGTTAACTCTGTAGCTGCATATTTGTATTGTTGTTCAAAGATGTGAGCTCGTGTTGATGCATCTAACCCAAGAGCATTAGCAATCTTTGTTGCAGAAATTGTAGGATGGTTGTCTCTGTCTGGTGTATTCATTGGACCATCTTGAGCCATGTACTCTTGCCAATCATAGTAGTCAGGACCGTCTGCTGGCTGGTTATTAGCAGGCTTGCGTGTGTCCATGGGAATATTGTCATCCATAGCGGCATCTTTTTCTAAATCTTGAGTGTCTGTATGAAAATTAGGGAGTATTCCTGATTTATAAATATCAATATGCATTAAAATAACCTCCATAGGATTCTCTTGTACTAAGAATTATACCTATGGAGGTTGTTGTATTTATGTTTAATTATACTTGGTACTTACTTCGTCTAACTTGGCAAGCAGGGTAACTGTAGAATCATGAAGTTCCTTTAGGTCATTCATGAATTTCTCGAATAGTGGTACAGTTTCATACAGCTCATCACTGGATTTCTCTGAAAACTGGTAGTCTAAAACAGGCTGGATGGCTGTATGTAGCTGATATCCAATAATGTCCTGAATTAACTCCTTGTCTTCCACACTTAGTGGTTCTCGGTGTAGTATTGGGTGCCCGCCTTGTAAAAACAGACTCAACGTAGTACCAAGAGTTTCACATGCATCACCAACTAGTAAGTCAATGTACTGCTGACTATAGTTATGACAACTAGCATCTGCGTATCTACCATCTTTTTGATCGGAAGTATCCGTTAGAGGATCAGTAGTAGCTATGTAATCCTTGGTAACTATATTTTTAAGGACGTTCTCAATGGATGTATTTATCAATTCTGGAGTGTTGACTCTGATATCACCTAAGAATGCTATGAACTCCGGGGAATCCCATGGATATGCCGGTGTTATAGGGAAATTTGGACCGTAAGGCTCAAGTTTGTTTCTGGAATACGCCAACTCTGCTGCTACTGTGCGCACCTTTCCTTTCTCTGTCTCCAGCTTTTGTAAAGTATCATTTATATGATCTTTTAACTGATAAAGAGTAGTGGATGTTTCAGCAAGAGATTTAAGAGCTTTATTTTCCCAAGTAGAGTACTCATCCAATAACGGTTTTACATCAACTTTCTTGAGAGCCTTGGATGACTCCTCTGTTAACTCCTTGCTATCCTCTTTATGATCACCTGGTTTTATTTTATTTAAGAGTGACTTTATTGTTGTCATAATCATTAAGATCTCCTCATGGTACTTTAATTGTACTACTTGGTGAAGCTGCAAGCATTGCTGCAATTTCATTCAGCGTTTGATGTGTCTTTTCAACGAATGCTGAATCGTTGTTCTTGCGCAATTCCTTTGTACCAGGCAATACAAGATTTATATATTCATCAGTAAGTTCTTCAATACGTTTAGATAATTTAGGATCTAAGGCTAGCCCGCTTGCAAGTACATTAATTAGAGTCTCAAATATCCGGAACTGTTCTCTTCTTAACCATACTGCCTGGCACAGTGAATCTTGAAGAGTTCCTATTTCATGTACAGGACACCCAGATATATACATCGCTGCTCTAGTTAAGTACACCGGGCTATTTAAAAATCTTTGATGAGTTCCTCAAAGTTCTTGGAGATATATTCCACCTTTTTGAAAAACGCTGCACGACGTTCCCACAAGTAGTTTATTAGAACAGAGGGAAGAGTTTGCAAGAACTCAGCACGTTCTTCCATTGACTTACGAAGTTCACCAGGAGTACCGCGATTGATTGGTTTGAAGTGGTTACCACCAAACTGTTCAATGTTCATACTGAGAACATACAGTGAGTTAACAAGTGCACCAGTATCACGCAGTGAACCTGGAGTAAGATGTTCTTCAGTGAGTTTCATAGCCATTTGGTCTTCCCAGAAAAACTGAGTACGAAATACTACAGTAGCTCCTCGAATGGAAAAAGTCTCTCGAATAATTCCCTTCATAAGCAAAGAATCTAATAAAGGTAATATTTCATCTTTTGTGAATTCAGTTTTTTCTGTGTCTGTACCAACTTTACTGAATTCCACTTTTTTAGTAGTATTAGTTGTATGTTTTGCTTCCTCATCCTCAACTGTTGGTTCATTATGTACCACAGTAGTAAGCGGAGATTCTATATCATTAGATACAGAATAATTTTTAGGCTCCTTTTTGTTTAGTATCTTTAACATAGTCTCATACCCCTCGTCAGTAGACGCCTCCTTGGGGACATAGGGCTTGATTGCCATATTCTCCTCTTCACTAGTATCAGGTTTATCACTAACTGCACCAGCGTTATCGATTGGCACTGTACGTGCAAAGGGGTCAAAATAGTTATTTGAATGTTCACTCATTGTAACTGCCTCCGTAAAACTAAATTGGTAGTATTTCCTTTATGACATAATTATAACAGTAGTCAAACATAAAGTCAAGTAAAAATGGTTATATTAAATTATCTGACAACTATCTACACCTTTCTACACCTTTCTACACCTAATTTTTTTAAAAGTGTAACCGCCGAAAGCCTTATGGGGCAAGGGTTTCATTGTTTAATAGTGCTCTGGTTACACTTTCTACACTTTTTTGAATACACATATACATATATACGTATACGTATATACTTATATACTTAAAACTCCTCGCGCACATATAATATATATATTTTAGTGTAGAAAGTGTAACTACTACTACTACAGTGGCTGAAAGCCTTACAGGGAAAGGGTTCCAGCGGTTACACTTTTTCAAAAAACAAGTGTAGAAAGGTGTAGAAAGGTGTAACCAGTAGACTATATTTTCTGAAAAATCTCTTCCATAAAAATGGTATAAGTATATTAGGGGCACTCTGTCACCCAAAATTTTATTGACATGGTAAGTGTAGAGTGCTATTCTTTTAGTAAAGAAAGGAGAGGTTTTAATGCATAAATCACTAAGAACATGGACACTACATGTTCAGTACAGGATTAAACCTGATCAGCGCAGGTACTACAAATATCAAAGACAATACAAAGGTCCATTAAATGGTTGTGCACTATGGCATAATCAAGATAACAGCTTAATAGAAATTGACCCACGTAATGCTCACATATTAGTATCTTTTAAGCTACCAAATAAAAAAATAAAGCAAATAGATATTAACAATGTATCTATTGAATGCTCTAACCCTACAAAAAAAATGATTTATTTGCTAAACAAACATAACTACTTAAGCATAGAGAACGATGTCATCTATGCCACTACACTTACAAATAGACGTATCAAGTTGATAGACCTAGATACTGTGTGTAAAATACATTATATCTGTAGGTTAAACACCGTATTTATAAATCGAATGGAGGAGATACTGGATTACCCCAATGGAATACATGGTACACCAGTATTTATTGACGAAGAAGACTTTTCAGATGAAGACTACTTTTATGCTTACAAGGAGCAGTTAAGAATTGATAATATTACGGATTCACTACGACGTGCTTTTCCCTATAATTCTGAATTACTAGCTGCTATTCCAAAATTCAATAGTCTACCAAAAGAGTTACACAATTTATATGCATCATCATCAGCACTGGATTCACTGTATGATTCAATATCTAGTAATTCAAAGAGCATAATATGGAATCCTGCAAAACGAAAACCAATAAGAGATCTGATGTATACTAAGTATGTCAATCAATTGTTGCATGTATCAAAGTTATATCGAATCATAAATGAACTAAATTCATCACTAACTATCATTAACTATCTACTATCTGAGTTACTAAAGTATATATCATCACCACGCGTAGTATTCTGTGACTCAAAGGTGTTGCAAAATATGGCTTGCATTCGATATAAAGACATATCAATTGCTATGTCTAGACTTCATGGGATCATTAAAGAGCTAGAAGGTCCTATAACAGAAGCATATCAAGAGATACGTGTAGCAGACTTTAAAAAGAATACAGTATGGCGTAAATATATGCTTACAGTGTTAAAACAAGACAAATTGGGTGAGGTGAACAAAGATGGGGATAATTAAGTATTCAATGGTTTTCAATAATCGTCACCCATACCCAGAGTATGTAAAGGATACATTATTTGACTCTGTATCAATTTATGACCCACGAGATACTAAGTTCATGGAAGCTACAATAAGAGAAAAATTCCGCAAATGGAAAGATGAAGGATTTTCAGGTGTCTTCTTGTTTCTTAGCGGACTTATTTCTGCTACTGTATGCGCGATAAACGTAGCATACGAAGAAAAAATGTATCTTAGATTATATCATTATTCAGTTATAACCGATTCATGGCTACCTCAAAACGTATCTGTATTTGACGGGGTCAACGGTTATCATAACACTCTCACAATGTCTGAGGAATTAAACCTCGCATTGGAGATTCAGCGAACTTCGTCTTTAGGCAAGTATGCAACGGCACTCTTAGCAAACTACGTGCTAGCATATAAAGACTTAGAGAGGAAAAACATGCATACTGTCTTAGACTGGGACGCTGAACGAGCTGTATTAAAAGGGAAATTAAACTCCTACATTCCTCCGTATGTAGAAGCAATGAGGATCTATGCAAACAGATTACAGCAAGATCCGTCGGAGTCTTACTCCGACTACCTTTATACACAGCTCATAAGAAGAAAGGAGGGCACATATGGAAACGGAGGACTCCAAGGTACAGCAATCCCCCCAACAGCAAGTAGGTATACCACTACGCGACCAGTTCCTAGGAAACGTAATCGACCTACAGGTAAAGGTAGGAAAGGACGTTAAGCAAGATATGTTTATCTGTGTCAGCAAAGATACAGTTGATCTTGCAACGAAACTCTTATCTGCCATGAAATGGGGACTTTAATGATTGCCGGCGACTAGAATTTCCTAGTCGCCCACAATACAATCCTTGGAGATTGCTCTAATTTGGGAGTAGATGATAGTGAAATATATTATTATCTACCCCCACTTTTTTAAATGCAAAGGAGATGATTGCACATGACTTATAGTTTCGAGTTTACACTAGTCACTGCTATTTTAATGTTAGCAATAGGTACATATTGTTTGATTATGATTATTGAAGACATACCAATAAGAAAGAGGTAACCATGGATACTCAAATTTCACAAGAATCATTACTGTATTATGTTAATCATCACTACGAAATTAATGGTAGCAGTAAACCTATATTGGGAATGCCAGACTTTAATACCTTTAATAGTAATACTAGTGAGTTGACTTTAAGTCAACAATTCTGCAGCTTAGTACGTGCGTTAAATATAGTCTTCCCAATATTTCCAATTTATCCATTCCTTTCTTAATATCTCAAGGATGACTATTATGAACAAAGAAGATTGTTCTTGGTGCTTAACAGAAGTAAACTATTTGACAAAATACTGGGGTGTAGATTGGTACACTTATGGGTGTTCCGCAGTAGAAATTTGTGACCATAATTTTCATTATATACATACAACTTTTCATCTAAATGGATCTCTATATACTGACGTTGAAAAGTTCCTACCACTAGCTATAGTACTTAGTTGATTATCAAAGGAGGTGAGTATAACTATGTCTACATATAAGGATTCTATGGTTAAAGAGTATAGAGACGTTATAGGGCTACTTTTATCAAACTATGTTTATGGTATACTTAATGGCGAAATACTGGACATAAGGTACTTTACATGCTAAAATATCTGTAACAGCTATGTAATTTATCAAAAACAAGATACAAGGAGGAAGAAACATGACTATTGAGCAAGACAAGTGCACCGTAACAGTGCATTGGTGGTACGGATATATCGAAACATTAAATAATAATATTTCAATTGGAGGTTAAATTATGGATACTAAACCTATTTGTAGTAAATGGCATGAACAAGATGTTGTTCCTAGAGAATATGAAACTTGCATTTTTGAAATCAACCAGTATGACGAAAAAAGTATTTTTATTGGTTTTAGGCAGGGAAATGGAATATGCAAAAAAAGTAATGCCTCACATGTATGTGGAGAAGAATCAGTAATACGTTGGTGTTATATTACTCTTAATTAACCCATGGGATGCGGCGGCTGGGTTGCCGAATGGCAGTAGGTTGCGGACTTGGCAACGGTAGGCCCATTATTGTTATGGACTGATGAAACAGGCCTGCATAAAATCCAAGAATTCCCACGTCGCCGCTTTTATAAAGGAGGAAGAAAAATGAATGTTAAATTAATGAACGATCTGGTTGTAAAGTATAGCTTAGAAAAAATTGGGCAATTCGCTTCAATCTGTAAGAACGGAGAGTTGCCACCGCGCGAACAACTCATTAAAATTGGTAAATCTTGTATGAGACAAGGTCATTTTAGTACATGCCGTGGAATTATGTGGAACTTTCAAATCACAGGAATTTCAAGAGTATGTTCACATCAACTCGTGCGTCATCATGTCGGTGTTGCTATTAATCAGGCCAGCAATGTTTACCAAGAAGCTAACACCAATGTTGTACTACCATATACAGTACAAGGAGCTTGTGGTAATGACACCGATTTAGAGCATGAAATCAAAGATCTTTTTGATAAGAGTCAACGAATCTATGCAAAATTGCGTGAACGTGGTATTAGCACGAGTGACTCTAGGTACTTGCTGCCACAGGGACTGGAGACTAGTATCAACATTGCGTTAACCCCAGAGGCACTGATCCATCTATGTCATGAACGTTTATGTTCTAAAGCACAATGGGAGATTCGTGGTGTAGTACAACGAATGGTAAAACAAATTATAAAAATTGAACCATTCTGGGAAGAGCTATTAGTGCCTAAATGTATGTATCTGCATGGATGTCCGGAAGCACTAGGATGTGGTTACTATAATTCCAAGGTAAACATGACTAATGTGGGGGAACCTGTAGCTCACATTGAACAGAGACTAAATGTATTTAAATGTGACTCCTGCGGACGCCAGTTGATGCACAAAGATGACGATCAAGTTCCAATTGTTAAAGTTGGCGATAAGCAGTGGTGCAGGGAATGCTATAGAAAACACAATGAAGAAATAACAAGAGGTACAAATGATTACTATTAAACAACTAATACAAATACTGGAAGAGATTGAATCAAAATATGAATCCGACACTCACATATGTATACAAACAGTTGAACCAAGAACTAAGAAGGTAATTTACAGCAATTATCTTCAGCTGGGGAGCAACAGGGCAAATAAGACAACAGTGGTAAACACAGTTGCGATAAGAAAATGGTGCAGAGATTACCTTAAGGAGGAAGTAGCAGAGGATAACAATGATTGATGTAGGTGAACTAATAGATATTCTAGAAAAGATTCAGTCAGAATACGGATCTGATGCCACTGTTTGTATTCAACTATATGATCGTAACACCAAGAAGTTAATCTACGGTGATCATCTTCTTGGAGTACATATTAGGAAAGACGGGACAACAGTTCTATCTAATAGAAAGGGGGAATAACATGCTTGATGATTATTTAGATGAGCTAGGTACATTAGACGAGGCACTAGACTCTGAAGATACCTCTGAGAGCTCCAGAATTGACTCTACAGAAGACAATCCAGCTTACCCTATAGAAGACATAGATCCAAAGAAAATAGTCTTCTGTAAGTCTTGTAAGAAGCGTACAGTACATATCAAGACAATCGACGGAGAATGCCTTACATGTGCATTTAAACGTTTACGTAGACTTGAAAGTGAACTAAGTACGCTACATCAGTTGCAAGGTAAGCGCGAGTACTGCATAATGGATGGGCATAGAGAGATCAGTAAGAATAAGTTGTTCCCTGACTGGAATGGTAAGTTCGTGATTAACGGTGTGGAACTATACCCAGTACAGCCACTATGTAGTCAATGTCTTACCAAGTTAACAGCGTATTTCATTTACTTCTTAGAAGAACGTGGAATAATGCGTAGAGCTCCTGGGCATAAGGATAATCTTTTTGGAGACCCTTATAATACTAAAATGACAATCCTTGAGGAACAGGATGCCAAGGTAAGACTTCAGAAATTTATTCAGTCAATCGATCTTTACGTGCTCGATAGGCAAAGCCCTTTGTCTGGTCTTTATAAGACTCTGCGCCTGCGTCAGCGGGCGTTGTTAAAAAGAGAGGCGGTGAAGAAAAAGAAATGCCTAGAAGAAAAGTCACAGCAGAGCCAGCTCAAGAACCAGAGCCAAAGCGAAGAACAAGAAAACAAAAGGAACCAGAAATCCCAGTATGTGGAATCTGTGGACGACAAAAGCAGCGAGGGAACCCCTTACACAAAGTAGTCCTTGATTTCCAAGTAGATAATACTGGGTACTCCTACAACGATTACATGTGTAAGGAGTGTTTGGAATATTTCCCGGGATTTTTAGCTGGTTCACTATACTTTGGAGGACTTGCAACTAACAAGGGCAAGCTTAGCAATTTCATGCTGCCTCCAGTACAGTTGACACTACAAAAAAGATAAATTCATGGCCTCTAGGATTAGTACCCTAGGGGCCTTTTAATTGGAGAGATTATCATGCAAACAAAACCAATAAATGTCAAACGATACAAAGAGTACATAGGAAAGAAATATGGACATCTTACAATTGTAAACATATTTGATCCAGGACTTGATGTAATCCCACATGTAGCTATGGCGGAGTGCCTATGTGATTGTGGAAACCATGTAGTTTATAGGTTAAGCAAGGTTACTAGTGCGTCCATTACAACCTGCAAAAATTGTCCATCACCATACGAAAAATATGTTGGACAAAAATTTAAACATTTAACTTTGTTACAGATACTACCGAATAGAGATGACAACGGATGTATTCTATGCAAATGCAAGTGTGACTGTGGACGGGAAGTAACTTATCGTGCAACGGTTGTAATCCAAGGTAAACTACCCACTTGTGGGTGCAATATAGATCGCAAAAAACCAACAGAAAATAAGTCTAAGATGTGTTGGAGATGTCCATATACATTTCCTGGGTGTATTTGGTCAGACGTGAAAAAACGATGTTGCAAGGAATGTCCCACTCCCTGTCCTAATAAGTGCCTAAATATACCAGAAAAATGTGGAGCGGTAAGGATTTCCAAGTCTACACAGGAGGACTACTAACTATGTTGCACACTGATATGACTAAGAAAACAACTTCATTCATCGAAATACTAGTTTCAAAAGACGAGCAGATAAAAATACCACAGCTACTACCAGGTAGTATATATAATATAGCATTCTATTCATTTTTATATATTGGGAATCGTATTATAAAGAATTACAACAATCCAAATAATAACAAAGTAGACGTTTGCTATATATGTATATTGGATCCACTTAAAGTAATACATATTGAGGTTCAAGATCAGAAAGAAGTCAACAATAACTTTTATCGTCGAGTTCTACTATGCTAAAGTGCAGAAGGAGTAACCAAATGTTCAAAGAACTAAGAATTCAAAAAGCAAAAAAAACTCTTGCAACATTACTGCTCGGGCAAGTGTATACTAACCATGAGTATGTTTTGCTTTACATAGGTCTTTCTCCAAGTCGGATGTCTGCAGAATTCAAAATAATAAACACTGATCCTATCGGTGAACTTAAAGCAATGGGCAATTATACCAAGCCGAACATGAAGTTTATAGGATCACTAAGTAGAATATTATTGTGTTAAGAAGGTGACTATATGAGATTTATTGAATTTCATAAACAAAAAAATGCTTATGGAGATATACTGTGTGTGCCAATTATTCATGTAAGCCATTCGGAAAGAGAATATTTGGCAACGATTATTAGAGACACAGACATAGGCTATCCTGGAGCGAAAAAGAAACTAATATTTCAGCTCTATACTGCAATTTCACATGAAGATGTAAAAGATCCTGTAAACCATTGGGTAACTATTCCATGTAATATTAGAAACAGGGATTTAATTGGTGGTATGATTTCCTAGTGGACATTCTGGTAAGAAACTGATATAATAAAATACATATAGGAGGTACAGATATATGATATTCTTAACAGGCGATACCCACGGATTTCACGACGCTGACAAAATTTTCAAACTCTCTAGTAGGATACCAAGGATAACAGAAGATAAAGAGAACTACTTGATAGTTGCAGGAGACTTCGGATGTATTTGGAGGTACCCAGAACACGCTAATCTGAAGATAAACTCTAATGATCTCCACACTATTGAGTACATTTATGAAGATGCTCCATTTATCACTCTCTTTGTGGACGGAAACCATGAAAATCACGTTGTACTCAATCAGCTCCCGGTTTCTAAAAAGTGGGGTGGATGTGTACATCAGTTGACACCTTATTGTTACCACTTAATGCGGGGTGAAGTGTTTACCATTCAAGATAAAACATTTTTAGCTATGGGTGGTGCATTATCCGTAGATAAAGACCTACGTAAAGAAGGTGCGAGTTGGTGGACAGAAGAGTTAATCTATCAGAAGGATTATGATAATGCTATGAACAACATGGCTAAACATAATAATACTGTAGATTACATAGTTACTCATACGTGCCCAACACCAGTAGCCATTGAACTCGAAAAGGAGCTTCCACCATACGATACAGGTCTCTGGGGTCATAAGAAAACAGATCAATCATGCCAATTTTTAGAAGATCTACGAAGGCAAATTCAGTTTAAGGAATGGTTTTTTGGTCATTTCCACGTAATTTCTGATATAACTTATGATAACCATGAATTTCACTGTATGTACAATAATATAAAAGGAATAACAAGTTAGGAGGTACATAACAATGAAACTAAAATTATGCAAAAGCTTTAAGAAACTTTGGTTACCAAATCCAAAAACTGTAGTAGCAATGCAGGTAGAGGAGCAGTCTATTGACACGACGCGTAAGCTAGAGTTACTAGTTAAAAAAGGATTCAAGACCTTTATCTGGGACACATCTTATTTACGCTCATACTGCATAAATGACGCTTGGGTTACACAGCAGTTGTTTTTAAGACTGTATAAACAAAAAGTAAATATTGTATTTCATATTGACGACTCCATTGACTTACTTTCTTTGGCAGCCATCGGAAATACATATCCAGTATATCTAAACAAATATGCAACCATAGACTTTACATCATATAAAGAATTACCATCTGAACATCGGTCAGACGTTAGAATAATGCTTGGGAAACAAGTTCAGTACTTAGAGTTCGCTAATATTAGCAATTCAGATGACCAGGAACTTCCAGCAGTTGAGGCACAAGCCATGAAGCTTGTTACTGGAATCGGCGATAGCTATTTCACGAAAGTAATAGCAGCAACTTTTCTCCCGCAGCCTAGAGAAGTTGACAATGCAAAATTCTCACGTATTGAAGATCTTTTAGATGACTACCTTTATTAAACGTGGAGAAAACCTAGTATTTAAACTAGGAGTACAGGGTGTTGAAAGACTTAAAAAGGTCCTTCGACACCTTGTATATAACAAGAAAACAAAGCTATGGGAAACGCGGGCTTCCATATCTGTTTTTCTTGATCTGTATACTAAAGTACCCAAGTTATTGAATTCTAAAGACCCAGAAACAATACTTTGGGTAACACACATGAAATCCCTATACCCAAGATTACATGATATTCAGCAGGGAATAGCAAAGATTACTTTGCCAGACACAATTGATTATGTGCTTAAGCCTTACAAGCACCAGATGGAAGCCATTGCATTCGCACTTTATATAAATAAATGTGCTCTTTGGCTAGACATGGGATTAGGTAAGACATATACAGCAATAACATTGGCTAAGATACGTCATTCGCAACGGCATTTCGGAGGCGTAAACAGAGTATTGGTTGTTGCGCCAAGATCTTTGTTATATCAATGGGAAACAGAAATAAAAAGGTTAGTGAAGTCTGCAGAAGTATTTTCTATAGTTGGCACTCCTTATCAGAAGGAGAGAGCAATAGAGAAAATAGCTGCAGCAGATGGGTTTACTTGGACCCTAATTAGTTATGAATCTGTTGGTAATGTATATGATGAATTAGTAGCCTTAAATCATGATATGTTTATCTTAGATGAGGCAACAAAAATAAAGAATCCTAAAGCAAAGCGTACAGAGAAAACAGTTGATCTCTGCAACACTATCCGTTATGGTGTTGAGCTAACAGGAATGGCTTACGTAAACTCTCCACTAGACCTATTTAGTCAGTTTAGTGCAATTGATCCAACCGTGTTTGGCGTAAACTCATATGTATTTTCCCATAGATACATAAACTACGCTAACATGACATTTGGAAAAATTATTCTTGGGTATAAGAACATGGAGGAACTGAAGTCACGTAGTTATTTAGCTGCATTCGCTAGAACAAAAGACCAGTGTCTTGATCTTCCAGCTCGTGTATACCAAGTGCGAAAGCTACCTGTAAATGAAGACCAGTATAAGTGGTATACGAGTCTTTTAGATCAGCTTGCACAGTCTAAGGATGGTACAGGAAACTATCAACAGACGTATGTGGTTGCATTGCTGGAAAAGTTTACCCAGATTACATCAGGTTTTATTCTTACAGATGACCATGAATACATCTGGTTGGACAGCCCAAAGTACGCCGAAGCATGGGATATAATTTCCAATTCCAAAGAAAAATTTATTATATGGGCAAGACATACTTACACACTTAAAAAACTTGCAGCATATTTCACTGGAAAAGAAAGGAACAAATGTAAATTAAATGTGCAAGTTCTTGATCGTCATTCATCAGCATCTGCAAGGCAGTATATAAAAGAGCAGTTTAAGAATGGAAATATTGATGTTCTTATCCTCCAGCTACAGTCCGAGTGTCGTGGTAATGACTTTACGTGTCAGACTTCAAGTGTTAGCAGTATTTTCTTTGAAAACTCTGCTAGTATTGAAGAACGTAGTCAGGCGGAAGATAGACAACATCGTATTGGTATGGTTGGAACAGCTCTCTATATTGACCTAGTATGTGAAGATACCTATGATGAAGGCATTCAAGTATTACTTGAGGGGAAGAAAACAATCACATCATATATTAGAGAACAGAACCTACAGATTCTTCTTGGTTCTGGTGGAACAATAGCGGTAAAGAAGAGCAGATCACAGAAGCGACCTAAATCACCGTCCGAGGTTGCTCAACGTGTAGCAAAGGCTGAAGAAGAGGCACAAGATTTTTCTGAGATTGAAGGAATGGAGACATTTAATGACCAATAAGGGGGAATAATAATGGAGTGGACAAAGTATAATTTAAATAATTATGAAGCGTCTACTGGTGTTGAAGACAACATCGTAGAAGAATGTCAGGAAGACACTTGGACTATTCTTGATGCATTAAATATTGCTGTAAAGAAAATAAATGCAGATGAAGTAACACCTGCAGAGTATTTTAATATTTTAAAATCACAAAAACATAAAATATCTAATAACGCATTAAATAAGAGTTACGATGCTTGTTTACAGTTAGCAGATAAATATGCTAAATTAGGTCAGTTGGCTGGGCTAAAACGCATTGGATTCCAAATGGCATGTATTATTCAGGAACGTAAACTCATTGAAACAGGAATTACAACCTACGTATATAAAGAAGACGTGATGACTTATATTGATAAGGTAAAAGATAAAAGCATAAAAATCTGTTATCTTAAAGACTATGAACGCGAGATCCCGGATGAAGTAAGTGAGACAATTCTGTCAGTTAAAGATATCTTTGATGAATTCGTTGTTATCTACACAGACTATACCATTAAGGAAACCATGAAAACAAAGGCATTCATAGAACACAAAGAAAAAGACCCTATAGTATTTGGTATTTTTACTGACAAAGAGAACATTTTCACCTTAGATCGTCTGTATTACATTGCTGATTGGGTAGACGAATACTGTGATCTAACACTTGACAAACTTGTAGAAGAATACAAAACTATGACCGATAGACACATCACAAGAACCATGTCTACACCACTTACACTTGAGGATGTTAAAGAGAAGATTAAGTGCCTTGAGGCAAAGGATGCGTCTAGTGGAGTCTATAAGGTTACAGATTATACACCAAGTAAAAATAAGACGTTCTTTGAAAAAGTATCTACGTTCTTTAGCAGAAAGGATTAAGCAACTTCTACTATAGTAATGGGAATATAAGAGGAGGTAAAAGTATGAGTCCTAAGGAGTTATATGAGTGGGCGTTGGATCACAACGCTGAAGATTGCAAAATAGAATTTATGTGTTTCAACGGTAGCAGTGATTACAAGCTTCTAACAATGAAAGATTTGGGAATATCTAAGCATTTAAACGGATCACCAGAAACAGTGTTACTAAATCTGAATAAGGGAATATAAGGAGGAATTTAAAATGTCTTGGGATTGTGTAGTAGTTTACAAAGATACTAAAGAAGACGTAAAGCTTGATAAGCCAATAGATTTAAAAGGAGGAACATACAATGTATTTGGTACAGATATTCTGTGGCTAAACGTTACTTACAACTACTCCCAGTCCTATAGAAAGAAGCTACCTGAGAGCCTACGAAGTTTAGATGGAATGGATGTAAAGGAGTCCATCCCAATTCTACAAGACTTGGCGGATAGTCTTGGAGATGATAAAACGTCTAATTACTGGGAGCCAACAGAAGGAAACGCAAAAGCTGCACTCATGAAGTTGATTAAATTAGCTGAACTGGCACCAGACAATACAATGTGGGAGGTTGATTAACAGTGGAAACTTTAATCCCAAGTACTGCCATTCAAGCTGCAATGATTATTATTGAGGTTACTCTTTTAATCTTGATTATTATAAGCATACAGGTATCACGAGCAATAGTTGATAAAACCAAACATAATGAATACAACGTCTCTAACAGCATTCCAAAATTCACATACACTACGTTAAAGATAACTAAGGAGGTACAAAATGATGACAAAAAAGCAGAAAGTACTAGTAGGATTAGCGTTGATGTTGACACTAATGGCAACATTACCTCCCAAACAACTACCAGAGTACCAAAACCCTGATTTACCAAAGTCTATGCAAATACGCTGGCCTACTTTTTCACAAAAGGTTGCAAATGCGGAGCAACATCATTACGTATTGCACGTAGTAGCCACAGCATACTGGACACATATTGGAGGGCATGGAATTGCATATGACGGGAATCCAGCAGTAGCATACCGTACCCTTGCGGTTGATCCAAATATAATCCCTTTAGGATCAAAGGTGCATGTACCTGGCATTGGTTGGATGCTAGCGCATGACACTGGTAGCTCAATAAAGGGTAACAGAATTGATATTGCTATGGAATCAAATCAAGCAGCCATTAAGTGGGGAAGAAAAGAGTTGACAGTTACTGTAATTCCGCCACAGTAAGAAAGGAGAGACAAGGATGTATATGACAGTAAGAGACTTAATATCATATGCTATAGAGAATAGGTGTCTAGACTATGAAATTGCCATTGAGGGATGGGATGCTTACGGTGAGGAAACAACATTTCATCCTGGAGTAGAATGTTTACGTAGTAAACATACAAATGACTACTTAAAAATTTATGTAGATCCCACGTACCAATCAACGGAGGAAGAATAGATGCATAACTACGAGGTTAGCGGCTACAATCTTTTAACTGCAGAATTAGTTATTAAAAGCTATGTATGTAAGTCTTCAGAAGTAGCACGTATGCTGTTTCTTCAAGAAAATCCAATGTGTAATGAGGAGATACTTTGTATAAACAAAGATTCTAACAGGATTCAATAAAGGAGGACAATACAAATGGAAAACTTAGATAGAATGTCTCGTTCAGAATTATTAGAATACGTAACTATTCATACCAATGAGTTAGATTTATTAGTAGCTTTAGCAGAAGAGGCTGCAGAGTTAAGCAAGGCAGCATTGAAGCTTGCAAGAGCTCGCAAATATGTAAATCATCCAACACCAGTACAGAGTGACCAGGCATTAAAAGACTTAGTAGAGGAATACACAGATGTAAAACTTTGTGTTGACGCATTCGCAATAGATTATGATCCAGACCTGTTGCAGAAGAAAACACTGCGTTGGGCAAAGAGACTTGAAAGAGCAGCAGAGGAACAAAAGGAGGGTTAATATGAAAGTTATAATCTATATAAACATGACTACTGGGCTGGAACAACTAAAAGAATTTCAAGAAAAGTTTAAAGATGGGGAAGCAGAATTTCATTTCTCTCACTTGCAATCTACACATTTGGAACAAGTGAACTATAAAGCTTTTCTTAACTCCGTGGACAACGATATGCTTATGTATTTAGCTTTAGATTGGCCTATATTGTTCATAGATTCAGGATCTCGCTATAAGGATGGAATTCCTCGCACAATTTATCAAGGACTTCAGTTTCTAAAATATGTTTGTACAAGAATGTGGTTTGGTGTAGATGAGAAGGACTTGTGCAAAGTAAAATGTTTTAACTGTCATAAATTCTTCCAAGGAAAGTATGCTGAGCTTTTCATCAATTCTGATACAAAGGACAATCAATTATGTAAGAAATTCAAATATTTCAAGAAATACGCAGTACCTCGTGAATACTTTAACTTAGTTGGAATCTCCCAGGTTAGCGTGTTCGACGGAAAGCCTCAAGCGTATTTAGACATTGTTTCTGAGTGTTTGACAAATAAATCTGAATAATTTCTCTAAAAGTGCTTGACAATGCCTATCACGTATGCTATACTGTACTCATAAACAGGAATAACAAAGCGAGGTAGGCATTATGAGCACAAATACCACTCATAGCCCCTCTAATGATGACTTAGAAGCTTTAGCCGAAAAGCGAGGAGTACATAGTTCACTACTCACATTGCTTCAACATCAGAAACCTTCAGATGTTTCAGACGCAGTGTTATGTGAACAGATACGAAAAGGTGACCAGACTGCAGCTTTTCAGCTCCTTGTTCACCACTATCGCTATATTATAGCTAAAGCGATGCAGATAGCTTCCGGAAGACATTTTTCAGATGACATACTGCAAGCTGGCGCTGTAGGGTTATACGAGGCGGCTAGTAGATACGACGCTACTAAACACGTAAAGTTTCTTACATACGCACATTATTGGATACTAAAATTTCTTTATATTGAAGTACGCAATGAGCTCCTCCCTCTTGGTGGATTATATATTGCTAGAGATAATAAAGAACGACTTTTTAATTATATAAAGTATTCAATGATGGGCTGGACAGACGCCCAAATACTAGAAAAACTAAACATTAAACAAGAAGCATTAGACGAGTTAAAGTTACTCAACAGGATTGCTTCGCGGTTAAAAAGTTTAGATGATCTACGTTCTGATGGTGATAAAGATGATTTAGATCCATATGATTTCTTAGGAATGCCAACGCATAAGAGTGCAGAGGATGAATACATTTCCATGGAATTACAAAATTACGTAGAAGCATTAGTATCTGATTTAAAGATCACAGAACCAAAGTTGGCTAAATTTTTAAATTATGAACTTGGCCTTAATAGTCATGCACAATTAACAAAATCAGAAATATGTAAAACCCTTAAAATTTCTCCGTTGGAGTATAAAGGTCTTAAAGACTCCGGAATTCAATACCTACGCACACAGATGATTGAAGACGGATGGATGGATAAAAAAAAGGATAAAATAAAGGAGATTGTTGATGAATGGCTCATACAAAACGAACCATCACAGTAGAATATTTAGCTGAGGATTCTCCTTTTACTCAATCAGATTATCTGTATTATGTTGGCATTGATCCTTCTTATTCATCAACAGGACTTGTAATTCTAGACGGGATACATAATGTACCATTAGTTAATTGTCATATTAAGGCTGGCAACCCTAAAGATCCTTTTTATGTTCGTATACGGAAATTATTAGATGCATTATCCGATAACTTACTGCATTTCAATACCGATGATATTTATGTAGTTATGGAAGGTGCAGCATTTGCGTCTGAGTTTAATGCATTCAAATTAGGCAAACTCAGTGGAGTAATTGAATACTTTCTTGGTGAACATAAAATAGCGTATAGCCTAGTAGCTCCTACTTTTGCAAAAAAAGTTGCAACTGGAAAGGGTTCTGCAGACAAACTAGCTGTTATGCAAGGAGTAAGGAACAAGTGGGGTTTTCGGAGTAACTGTGATGATGAAAATGACGCATATGTCATGGCGCAGATTGCACGTGGAGCTCGACCAGAAACTCCCATAAAAAAGAGGAGACAAAGCAAAAATGTTAAGTCTAGTACGTAGATTTACAAGTAAATTCATGAAAAGTGCAACAGCAAAAATGCTTGATTCGTTGTACACGTTTACCTACTTAGTGAGCTTAAGAGCTATTGATCTACGAGTTAGCTAAGTTGCAATATATAAAAACATGAAAGGAGACCATTAAAATGGCTTTAACTACTGTAAAGGAACTAACTGCAAAAATTGCAGAAAAAGAGGGTATGCCGAAACTTCAGGCATACAAGGTTTGGATGGACATCTGCGAGATTCTGAAAGATGAACTTACTGCAGGAAATAAAGTTCGTCTGCGTAACATTGGAACTCTTTCCCGCAGAGATCGTAAAGCAAAACCATTCCGTCTGCCGAATGGTACTGAAGGCGTAAGCACTCCAAAGTTTGGCTTCAAACTTGCTTCCAACACCTACGCTCTGTAACCAATTAGCCCTTTGGAACGTCCTTAGGGACACCTCTTTCTAACTTGGGGGTCGTAAAATTATCTGCGGCCCCCACTCTTAGTTTATAGTAATTAGAAACCAGAAAGGAGCTACATATCATGACTCAAATCAGTGTAGCACGAGCATTAACAAAACTCAAAACAACAAAAGCAAAAATTAATGTAAAGATTAAACATATTGCTGCAAACGCATATGGAAATTCCAAGACTACGTCAATTTTATCAAAGGTTACTAATGTGGAAGGAAACCGCAAGGAAACCACATCTCAAATAACCGCTACAATCCAGTCCTACAAGGACCTTATGAAGTACTACCGTGTAGTATCCCTGGCTATCCAAGAATCAAACAGTAAAACTATCATTCACACTGATGCCTTTGGAGATATCTCTGTAGCTGATGCTATCATTATTACCACAAAATTAAATGATAACATTAAAGATTTCTCTAGCGCTCTTAGTACTTGCATCACAAAAGCTACTGAGTCTGCGGAAAACTTTAACAAGAAAAGTTTCTCAAAGACTATCACAGAAAGCATGGATAAAAGTACAGCTGATGCATTGTTAGCACAACCGTGTGTATATTTTAACCCAGCAGAAGCTGAAGCTGCTAACATTATGGCCCTGTATATCCATGATGAATTAAATTCTCTTATCAACGAAAGCAACGCAATTACAATGATTGATGTTCCTGATGAAGTAAACTAATACATCAATACCTGACTGCTAATATAATAATTGCGGATATAGTTCAACGGTAGAATAGTGGCCTTCCAAGCCATATATGCGGGTTCGATTCCCGTTATCCGCTCCAACAAACAATATCTCCCTAGAAAGCCATGCTATTCTGGGGAGTTTTATTATTTAGGAGAAAGCGTATGTCAGAAACTAACCAATCATCATTTAACACTGTAAAGTCATATTTGGTAGAAATTACCTTTAAATTTGATACAAACAGCATAATTATTTTACAAACTTTAGTAAGAGGTTTAAGTCCTCGCGATTGTCTAGGATTTGCACTAGAGAAAGCCTTGCCATTTATAGGAAACCGTGGAGTTCACTATATTACTGGAAAGCTTGTATATAATTATAGGTTTGCAAAAATTTATGCGTATAACAACGAAGGTAAACTAGTAGGTATATATAATCATACAAAGTTCAAAGATCTAGCGAGTCACATATCTAAGGTAGAAATACTAGGTGAATATGATGACAATGATAGTCTCCCCAATAATTTAGGTGATCGAGTATATATGGATCCGGGGATTCATACAGTTAGATACAAGGAGGTTATACATGAAGACTAAAGTTTTGTACTTAATTAGAGGGGTTCCGGGATCCGGAAAAACAACTCTTGGTAAACAATTAATTAAAGGAACTGACGGAGTAATTTTTAGTGCCGACGATTATTTTACAGCTTCTGACGGATTTTATCAATTTGATCCAAGTAGGTTATATGAGGCTCACAGATGTTGTCAGTTAGACTGTGAGTGTGCTATGATTACTGGACTAACTCCTGTAGTTGTAGCTAACGTTTTTCATAAACGACTATATATGGAGCCTTACATTGAATATGCTAAGGAAAACGGGTATCATGTAGTGGAAATCTGTGTAAAGAGTGATTTTAAAAATATACATGGATGCCCTGAAGATAAAGTAAAGTTATTCAAAGAAACTTTCGAGTACTAAGGAGGAAAAGAATGTGAGTAATGTAACTGTATTTAACAATGACGTCTTTGGGGCACTAAGAACAATTGAAAGAGATGGTGAAATCTGGTTTGTAGGTAAAGAAGTTGCTGAGATGTTAGGATACAGTAATGCTAGAAATGCTGTAGTAAATCATGTTGATAGTGACGATAAGCTGCGTACCCAAATCGAGTACGCAGGTCAACGACGCGAAGTATCATTAATTAACGAATCTGGACTATACTCGTTAATACTATCTAGTAAATTGCCCGCTGCTAAAGATTTCAAACGTTGGGTAACTTCAGAGGTACTTCCTAGTATTCGCAAAACAGGAAATTACAAAATTCAATCTTCAAAGGTAACACCAGAGGAACTTGAAGTACGCAAGATTGAGGCGCAGGCTAATCTAAATGCAACAAGATCAGAACAAAGTAAGTTACTTCTTTCCATAGCAGACACAGTTTCCAATGAGCTTTATAAGGAGACCCTGAAATCAGTAGCAGTAGCAACGCTTACAGGCAAAGAATACCTGCCGCTACCAAAGATAGAATGCAACTACCATACTACTACTGAGTTAGCTACTATTTTGAGCAAAAAGTTCAATAGGAAAGTGTCAGCCAACATAGTAGGAAGGCTAACAACCAAAAATAATCTCAAAACGGAAGAATACGCAGTAAAAGTATGGGATAAAGCAAAATTCAGTAATAAACAGATAGAATCTTACAGATATAAAGATACTGTCATTGAACCTCTTTGTAAAGCTTACGAAGTATACTTACAAATTCATTCCTAAAATTGGTATAAGTATAATGTAAAAGAATACGTAGATCAAGCGGTAAGATCACCCTGGTACCTGCGGAGATCCGATGTTCGAGTCATCGGCGTATTCTTTTATTTTAGTTAAAGGAGGAAAAAATAAATGTTTACGAAGAAACAATATGAAGAATTTGAGGCACTTACGACTCCCGTAATCAACTGGATTAAAAGCTTAGACGATCCGGATGTATTAGTAACTATTGATGGAGCAGAAGCTGTATTACACGTTCCTCAACTTGTGAACATGGATTACGAATTTGAGGAAATGACTAAGGACCTTGATGAATTTTTAGATAGCAAAAAGGATGAAGATCCTAAAAAAGAAGCAGATAAACCGTCTACCATTTTAAACTAAGCATAAAACGGGGGAAATTACAATGAAAACACACTTAAAGACACTAATAGCAATTATCTGTGGATTAATTATCTGTGTAGTAGCTTTCAACCTTGTGAATAATAATTCAACACCAAAAGTGATACCACCAAAGGTACTACAAGATAACTTAACAAATTCCCAGATATTTTGTATGATGGGATCATATAATTTGCGTGATGAATCGTGGCACGATGACGTGATCTTGTCACCTAAGAATTATCAATTCGTAGAAAAAGACGAATTTATTAGATATCTTAGAACAGCCAAGTCATCCTCTATCCTAAACGCAGATGAACAAACCACCTTAAGAAATGACATAATTAAACTTGCTAAGTATGCTGGACGTCAAGTAACTACTAAAAACAAAGATGACCATGAGGTTACTGATTATTTTTATCTCTATGCTAATGCTGGACAGCTCTATCAAGTAACATTTAAAGACGGTTGTATATTTAAGGCAGTCCAAACTACAGAAAAGGGATACATCTCGTTTGAGATAGCCCCTAACTTAATGTTATCACATGAATGGAAAGCGTCACCTAAATTATTACACAAATTAAACAACGAATACTGCGGCTGGTAGGTATAATTTTAGTAAAGGCAGTGTCGTTATTCAGAGGCTTTTCACAAAAAGTACATAATTTAAAGTTGACATTTGCTGTGCTTCTTATTATAATATATGTATGAAACACAGTTTATCTTTTAAGGTTCAGTAGCTCAGTGGAAGAGCAGGGTACTCATAATACTCTAGTCCTGGGTTCAAACCCCAGCTGAACCTCCAAATTTGTTAATCACATTTAACATAAATGCCGCCTTGGTGGAATTGGCAGACACGCTAGACTTAGGATCTAGTGGATAATTCCGTAAGGGTTCGAGTCCCTTAGGCGGCACCAATTTCGGGCGTTGGTGTAATTGGTAACACTTCGGTCTCCAAAACCGACATTCTAAGTTCGAGTCTTAGACGCTTCGGCCATCGGGATGTAGCGCAGTTTGGTAGCGCACGTGATTTGGGATCACGGTGTCGCAGGTTCAAATCCTGTCATCCCGACCACTATGCTCCTGTGGCGCAATTGGCAGCGCAAGTGTTTTGTAAACATTAGGTTGTAGGTTCAAGTCCTATCAGGAGCTCCATACGGAAAGGTGGTCGAGTGGTTTAAGACAGCAGTCTTGAAAACTGCCGAAGACACAAATCTTCCGTGGGTTCAAATCCCACCCTTTCCGCCACAATTATTGTAATTATATACCGTAGTAACTTCAAAAACTGTTAACAATTAAGAAGAAAATTTCTTCATGCACACAATTTGCAAAAAGCATGACCAAATAATGAGGTTGGTGACCTGGGATTGCATGGACAAATCCAAAATAACCGGAGCGCGTTAGCTAGTTAGATAAAAGTAGCTTAGTTTCTTAGTTATACAAGTTTATAGAAGATAAGTTGAATAGACTATTACAAAAATCCTATGATCTACTTCTAGTGAAAGCTAGCAGGATAAACAGTGCCTGGAAGTTCAGACATACGGCAGGTATACAATTATTAATATATTAGCATTAACGTGGTGTTAACCAAGTTAAACTGCTAAGTCCACTAGGCTCTCGGGCAACACCGAGGGCCTATTTTATTCTTCATTTTTTTACTTGACATCCGTTTTGCGGCATGATACAATAATCATGCAAGGACATTAAATGTCAAAATTAGAAAGGAGATTACAACAATGGCAAAAGAAGCTAAAACTGAAGAAGCAAAACAAATGGAAGCAGTATCCAATATTCCTGATTTTGGAGATGAATTTGAAGGTGATATTGGTATTGAAGGAGGATCAGTTACTTTCAGTTCTATTCCTGTTCTTAAATTGACTCAAGCTATGAGCCCAGAGGTTCAGGACAGAAACTTCCCAGATGTATACGCAGGTATGTTTATCAATGATACCACAAAAGAGTGCCTGGGTGAAGAAGTAACCTGTCGTATTCTGCGCACTTGGAGATCCCGTGCAAAATTTGTTCCACGTGATGCAGGCAGTGGCATTGAGTGCAGCTGTCCTACATATAATTCTCCAGATGGTGACTTTGGTAGTGAATATGGTAGCTGTCGTACTTGCATGTACAACAATTTTACGCAGTCTGATCACTGCTTGACTCAGTATAACATGATTATTACCATTAATGACAATCCTACTGACATGTATCGTGTAATACTGTCGAAGACATCCTTCAAGGCAGGACGCACTCTTGACACCGCTTTACGTGCATTGAGTACTCGTTACAAACGTCAACCGATTTTCATGTTCAAGGTAAAGATCTCTGCAAAAGAAGCTACTAACACCAAGATCGGCAGCAAATATTTCGTTTATAAGCTGGATGTGATTCCTCCTAAAGCAGATGAACCGCTACTGAACGAGGATTCTATCCCTGAATACATTGATGCAATGCATCAAATCGCAGATATTCGTACTGCACAATTAGAATATCATAAACGCCAATTAACTGAGAAATCCTCCTTCGATACTGCAGGTGCGCAAACATCAACTGATTTTGAGAAGATGGGAACAGCTCTTGCAGCAGAGCTTGCACCCGGCGGATCTGAAGAGATTCCGTTTTAATTAGTAAATTACATAAGGGGTTGAGGAGAGTGTTCTTCAACCCCGTATTTTTGAAAGGAGTTTTTTAGATGTCTAATCTTGAACCTAAATCCACTGAAGTTAAACAGGAAGAAACAAGCGTAGAACAACAAGAAACAGCAAAGGAATACCCAGTAATTCACTGTCAACGAGTTGTTCCCGGGAAAACAGCAGAGTCTATGGAAGATATTGAAGGTCTTGTAATTCAGCTTTCAGAAAATGGTGCGCTTTCACCTGAGTTGGTTCCCAAGTTCATCATGAATATGGATGTTGCAAAGCTTCCTAATGGAAGAACAACAATTGTGTCAGCTAGATGCCGCAACAATTTTATCATCACTGAAACTATCTCATCCCCAAGTCCAGATACTTATGATGAACAGGCAGCTGTTGAGATTTGCCGTAATAAAATTTATAGTAGACTATGGGAAATGTTGCAATTCTTATATGCGACTGCAATAGTAACAACCAATACTATCGTATCTGAGTATAACGCTGCGCAACAGATTCCTGAGTCTGTAACAAATGAAAGGACTGAAGAAAATGATGACTGATCCTAGATCTTTCACTGAACTCACAAACTCTAACGTATCACAAGACAGCTGGATAGATCTGGCAGTAGAGAAACTCATTGATCCAATGTTTTATACAAAATCAACTGCATATAGTGACAATAGTGATCAATTTCATTCAATCAGGGAACTTGCTCGTCGTAATTTTCCAAAAGAGTATGAGGCTAATGAGTGGTATGCGATGGCGCACGTTGTAGGAATTCTCGTAGATAAACATCATGTAGCATTAGCAAAGACACCAGATGTCTACGAAAACCGTGATCGTGCAGTGGATTGCGTTGTATACGAATTTTTTAGACTGCGTTTCATTCTTCTAGGGAATGAACTTGAAAAATCACATACTCTAGAGCAGATTCAAGAAAAATGCCAAATGAGTAAAATGGAATCAGAAAAACTACAAGGAGCAGTAGTACATGAATGTTCAAAATGCAACTGCAAAGGAAACAATAGAAAACTATCTTTCGATTACTTGGCTAATAAAGAATCCAAAGATTAGAGAGTTTACACAGAGATTTATCCAAGAAAAAGTCCCAGATTACTTCATGTGGATACCTGCTAGTGCATCAGGAAAATACCATCCTATGGATTCTCTCGGAGATGGTGGTCTAGTAAGACATTCTATGTCAGTAGCAATCGTAGCTCAAGCAATTTGTGAACTTGAATATCTACAAGTTACCCCAGTTGATAAAAGTTTTATTCTTGCTGCATGTTTGCTTCATGATACCTTTAAACAAGGAAGATCTGAATCAGGAACTACAGTTAGGACTCACCCCAACATTGCTGCTCAAGAAATATATAATTTTGGCAAAGAAATTGGGGAAGAAAAGATTGGGAAATCAATAGCTACACTTGTGGTATCACATATGGGACAATGGGGGAATCAGAAACCAGGTTCCCGTGTGCAATTTCTTGTGCATCTTGCAGACTTCATCTCAAGTAGACGCTGGGTAACAATTGATTACACAGATACTATTGAGAGAGCGAAGCGAGCAAAGGAAGCACTGAATCACAAATAAATAAAAGAGGTCAAGATTATGAGCGAACACGTTATTAATGGCGACCTAGATATGTTACTAGGGGAGGCTAAATACCTCCCCTGGTCTTCTTCTAGGGTAGATACAGCGTGCAGTTGTCTTTACAAGTTTTACAAGGTTTATATGGAAGGGTACAAGGAAGAGTCATCTGCGCTCACTCTTGGGAGCTTAACACATGAGATACTTGCTAAATCTATAAATGACGGCAGTCCGTCCATCCTAAAGCTACAGAGTTGGCTACACCAATCATATGAACTTTATAGAGATAAAGATACTACTGGAGAAATTTATTCTGAAGTAGATAGATTTCTTCAATATATAATGGAGTTCACAATTAAATGGAAAAATTTCTTATCACAAGAGGGAATCCCTGAAGATCACGTGGAAGAGCCATATGGCTTAACTCAGAGATGTGGTGCAGCCCCATATATTCCAACAGAAGCTAATTCTACATACTTCCGAGGAATTGTAGACTTATGGGCATATGATCCAAATAAATGTATACTGTATATTGTAGATCATAAGACAAATAAGTCAGCACTTTCTAAACAGCGAGTCAAAGAACATCCGCAGCTAAATCTTTATACAATGATGCTAACAAGCATTTTTCAATTACCATGGAGGAAAGCGGTTGTAGGCTTAAACTTCATTCGTAAGGAAAAGGTTGTATGGAACACTATATATCCTAAAGAAGCAGAAGAGTTTCGAGATAAATATTGGAATACACTGAAATATTTAGAATATAAATTGTGGGAAGCAGAAAGTGATATGGTTTGGCCCGCAACACGGTCATTTAAATGTAACTGGTGTACATTTAAAAGCTCTTGCAATTCGTACTTGAATAAAGTATAATAGAATTGCAGACTAAAAAGAAAGGTTGTGAGCATATGTTAGTAGAAGCTTTTGAAACCGCTTTTCCCAACCATGATTTTGGATGGCGGCAAAGCGGATCAAGTGCTCTTGGATTTTGCCCTTTTCATAATGATAAGCATCAACGTTCATTAAGCGTTTATCTCAATGACATGGGAGAAGAACGTTGGCATTGTTTTGCTGAGTCTATTGGAGGTGGGCTCATTGAAATTATCAAGCGTTCAGGGCTTCCAGAGACATCATCCACCGAGGGCGCAAACTACTGGTTGGTGCAACATGGTTTTATTCAAGAAACCGAGCAACAAGTAGCTGCAAGTAAACGTAATCGTGCACTACGTGAATTCCTAGAGTGGACCAACAAATTATTAATGGAGTCTGAGGATGCTGCCGGGCTTCGTTCATATATAGCAAGTAGACATATTGATGTTCGTACTATTCCTATGGCACCTATTGGATTCTACCCTACTGTATCTGAGGTCGAGTCCTGGTTATCAGAACATAACTACTATGAGTTACTAGAACCTGAGTTAATACCAGAACGCAGGCACGAACCTCTTGTAACAGGGTCTCTACTTATGTTTTACCGTCATTCCTATGAAGAATTTGGTAGAATAAAGATTCGCAATGTATTCAAGGAGAAGGATGGGAATAAAGTCACTATGTTTCTTGGGCGTAAAACTTCTAAGAAAGAGAGCGCTGGTTATTTCAGTTGGAACATGCATGGTAGCCCATCTGAAGATGCTATTCTTGTAGAAGGAGAGTTTGACGTAGGCGCTCTTACTAGTATGGTATATACATATGATGATACTGCGGTTGAGCCAATATACTGCTTTAGTGGCGGTGGAAACCTAAACTACGGCATAGGAATCTTGACTAACATGGGTAAAAAGAACCTCTACGTAATGCCGGATAACGACGACGCAGGAATGGATTACGCATATAAATTGGCTGACGCATTCCCACAAACTTTTATAATAGTTCCCCATGACTACAAGGAAAAGGACGATCCTGCATCTTGGGCTGCAGATCATACTTTTGATGACTTACAGGCAGCATATAACGCAAGAACACCTGCTTTTAGCTGGATTGGTACTCGACTCGCAGATTCTGCTAAAGACGCAACAATAGAAGAACAGTCAACAATTAAAACTAAGTTGATTAAGTATGCAAAGAAGCTGCGTCCGATTGACCGTGAACTGTTTTTGAAGAGCTATGGAGCCATCTCTGGAGTATCTTTACCTGCACTTATTGAAGAAGTAGAAGATAGTTCTGAAGTTAGGTACAGAAAGGTACTCAATGAAATGGGCTACGGAATTCAGATGCGGGTAGAGACTAAAAATAGTATAAATTGGGAACAGATTTCTAACATCATAATGGAAACTGAACGTGATATACTATTAGATGCTGGTGATGACGACGTAGAACGTAAGATTGTTCTACGTGTATCCTTGGCTTCCAGGTCAGAGCGACTAGAACTTAGTCCTGAAGAATATGCAGATGATAAGAAGCTGTACTCTTCTGTAGTAACCCTATTAGGATCCCGTGTATGGGTAAAGCCAAGATGCATGAGTTATATGCGTGAATCTTGCAACTTACTTTCTAGAAATCATCTTCAAGATATTCCAGAGGAAATGATTTACACACATACCGGGTGGCGTGGGGACCGATATATTTCCCCAACAGGATTTATCAATGCAGAGGGGTTTCATAAGCTAAATGACATCAAGGTGGAACTCCCTGATAACCCAGCTTATATGCGTAATTATTACCTTGATGATCCACCTGCAGACTTGGAGTTTGTAAAGAATCTAATTAGGGAAGAAATTCTTAAGGTATTTCCATATCAAGTAACCTTACCTTACTTGGCACATATCTTTTGGTCACCATTAGCTCATTTTGTTCCCATGGCTAAACCTGTATGTCTTTGGGTAGTAGGCTTAACAGGAAGTTTCAAAACAAGTTATACGGGTCTTATGGCTAGCTTTTTTGGAAACTTTAAAACTGGCGACTTTGAGACATGGAGATCAACAACTAATGCTATTGAGAAAAATGGCTATTTTGTCAAAGACATGCCATATGTAGTTGATGATTACAAGGGCGTAGACATCAATCCCAAGGCTCTTACAAGCTGTATTCAGAACTATGGTGACCGTCATGGCCGTGGCCGTATGCGTGCAGATTTAAACATTGGCAAAACTTGGTATATCCGTGGAAACATGATTTCCACAGCAGAAGATATTCCACAGGGTGAGGCTTCTGTACTTTCTCGTATACTCCTGCTTAAAATACCTGGACGAGGAAATTCTGAGCATCTTACCAGGGCGCAAGCAAATGCTAATTTACTACCAGGACTCATGAGTAAGTATATTCAGTTTCTTTGTCAACGTAAACTTCGTGAGCATGACTATGAACTTCTTCTTGCAGAAAGACGTTCTAAATACAAGGCATTTCATGGTCGTGTATCTGAATCTCTGGCTGCTAACTCTATCGCATGGGATGCAGTAGCGGAGTTTCTAGGCTTAGAAGACTTACAGTCAGAATATGATTTTGCGATTGAGGAAATATTGCACACAATGAACATGTCTACTCGTGATGAACAAGCTGGATTTGTTTTTATTTCCACACTAACAGAGTTGCTTCAGTCTGGACAGTGCTATCTTGAAGGTTACAATGGAATGGACGATACAGAGCACCCAGAAAACGCTAAGAGAATTGGTTGGATAACACCATCAGAGGTATACTTGTTGGGAAGCCTTGCATTGGCAGAAGTTAACAAATTCCGTATCTCAGTAAACGGAGTTGGACTAAAGTACTCTACAAGTGCTATTTATGACCAGTTAATCCACGCAGGACAAGTAAAACCTGCTAAAAATGGTGGACCAACTAATATTGTAAAGATTAATAAACAATCTGTACGTGTTCTAAAGTTCAGAAGGGGGGTTCTAGAGCATTACGATGAAGCACCTACAAATTCTATCCAACTTGATTCCGCTGTCATTCGGGATCAGCAGGAAGGCACTGAGAAAAACGACCTCTGGTAACGGAGATGTTGAACCAGATTTAACACAACTTACCAGTGATGTGATTCCTGCTTTCCATTGCAATAAATGTACTCTGCATAATCAAAGTTCTCCATGCTTTACCTCTGATAGACTACTATTGACGGGTAAGCATAGAGAATCTGATACAGAACGAATTATTATGTTGATTACAGGTGCTCCAGTTTCTGACAACGCCCTGGTTTCTAAGGAAGCCAGGGACCTTATTAGGAGTTGGACGCGAGAACATATTACTGCTAACAAAGTGTATTTAACCTCAGTAGTAAAATGTCCGCATACTAAAGACCCAACAAAGTTAATGATTCAGTGTTGTGAAGAAAGACTTCGGCAAGAACTTCTTAACATCCAGCCTGACGTCATTATTTGCATGGGAAAGGCAGCAGCAGTACCTTTCAATCTTGGCGGAAAGATGACAGAGCTGCTAAACAGAGTTATGACGGTAAAGCCTTTGACTTATTCATTCAGTGCTCCAGGTAAAGACACTAAACGCATTGTAACTAGAGAAGCCAAAATTATAGTCACCTATGATCCTGTAAAGTTTGTGAGTGACATCAAGGTACGAAGTGCCGTGGAAGCTTGTTTCAGACAGGCAGAAAGGCTATCACTAGGTGCTACAATTAAACCACCAGATAAATACTATCTCATTGAGTCCCCTAGAGAGTTTGAGGACTGGGTTGAAAGGCACCTCACAGATGAGCGACTAAATAAACGTGTACACGCGTTCGATATTGAGACAAATGGTCGTTCAATTCATCCAAAAACTGAATTTGATGCTCAATATCCTCCAAAGCTACGTTGTGTAAGCTTCTCTTGGGGACCAGGCATGGCTATTTGTGTACCTTATGAGAATGACCCAGCATATCATGTACCCCTAAAAAGATTTATGGAATCTGGTATTCAATTTACAGGGCATAACGTGGCATTCGATATTTTCTTTTTAAAACTTGTCAATGATATTCATACAAAGCACTTATCCGGAGATACGATGCTTATGGCAGCGATGCTAAACCCTGGTAAAGGTAAGTATGGATATGGCTTAAAACCCTTAGCTGCAGAATGGACAGACCTTGGTGGCTACGAAACTGATATGAAATCCACTCCAGATACTCTGGATGAACAGGGACGAATAACTGAGACCAAGTGGGAAAAAGTAGACATGGATGTTATGGCACCCTATAACTGTGCTGACGCTGATGCTACCTTGCAAATTTATCATATCTTTATGGGCTTCTTTAAAGAACGCAAAATGCTTCCCGCTCATTGGGTTATGACTCATGCATTGTTTCCGTTAGCAGAAATGGAGCACAATGGGTTCCTTGTTGACAGGAACTGGGTAGATACTAGCCGTAAAAAGATCGAAGACATTGTTGTACGGTATGAACAGCAACTAAAAGAACTTTGCGGTGGTAAGGAGTACCTATGGTCATCTCCCGATGCTCTGAGTATGGTCATGTACGATGAGTTTAAGTACCCAGTTCCTAACCTAGATCCTTTCGCTGTCGGTAGATCTGATGAAGATGATTCCTCTGACTCAAGCAGACCTACAAATGATGCAGCTTTATCCATTATCAATACTCCGTTTACACAGACGATTCGTAAATACCGTCGTGCAACAAAATTATTATCCACGTTTTTTAATGGATATCTTGTTCATACAGGATTAGACAATAGACTACGTGCAGACTTTAATCTTGTTGGTACGGTCACAGGAAGACTTTCGTCATCTGGGGATGCTAACCTTCAAAACATCCCGTCAGGTATGCCGTCTACAGCACCTGGTTATGAAGAACTCCATGAGTTCAAAGTTAAGAAAGCCTTTATTCCTCGCCCTGGGTGGAAGATAGTAAACGCAGACCAATCGCAGTTGGAACTTCGTATAGCTGGAGCTGTGTCTAACGAGGAACTGTTCATCAAGTCCTATAAAAACCAGATAGACATGCATTCACGTAATGCAAAAGTATCCTTTGGATTACAAGTAGATCAACGAGAATATGAAGCTGAAGCTTTAGCAAAAGGATTTCTACGTGGATCAGAGGACTTCAATGTTTACGTGGAACGTGCAGTATGTAAGTATATCAAAAAGCACTACCCTGAAGAACGGCAAGCAGCAAAGACTGTATCCTTTGGTATTCTTTATGGAATGTCTAAATGGGGATTGGCACAGTCACTCAATGCTGATGGCCGTGATGCAGGTAGTACACGTATTTGGACTCCAGATGAATGCCAGCAGTTAATTTCTAAGTTTAAGCTTGGATATCCAACTTTAACTCGTTGGCAAGCAGGGTTGATTCAGTTTGCACATAAAAACGGATATACGTATACGGTGTTTGGCCGTCGTCGTTACCTGCCTGATATAAATTCAGCAGATAGACAGCTAAAAGGCAGAGCAGAGCGTGCAGCTATTAATACACCAGTACAATCAGCAGGTTCTGATTTCATGATGTCTGGCGTATATCAGATGTATAAAGAACTGGATTATACTAAGTATCGTTTCTGTGCTACTGTGCATGATTCCATAGTCTGTGAAGTTCAGGAAGACTATATTCCTGAGTTTTGTAAAATTTCTAAGCAATGCTTGGAGCATCCACACATAGGTAATACTGAGATTCCACTGTGCAGTGTAATGCCGTTCATTGCAGAGTTTGAAGTTGGTAATTCTTATGGTACTATGGAAGGCTATGAAGTATAAAAGAAAGGAATGAGGAACAATGGCTAACGAAATTCAAATATTTAGCAATGAAACATTTGGACAGTTAAGAACTATCAAGATAAACGGAGAGATATGGTTTGTAGCAAAAGATGTCTGTGATGCGTTAGAGATTAAAAATTCCAGGGATGCCTTAACAAGACTTGATGCTGATGAAAAGAATACCGTAGTTTTAACCGACGGTATTGGAAATCCTAACAAATCCGTAGTAAATGAGTATGGACTATATACATTAGTGCTTTCAAGCCGTAAGCCTGAGGCAAAAACATTTAAACGTTGGGTTACTCATGATGTGTTGCCATCTATACGTAAAACTGGGCAATACAGTAATTTGCCTCAGGATTATTTAAGTGCACTGAAAGCACTTGTTGCTAGTGAAGAAGCTAAACAGAAAGCAGAGTTGGAACTCGCCATTGCACAGCCTAAAGCCAACTACACGGACAATGTTCTTTCCTCTGAAGGCTACATGACTGCGACCCAGATTGCTAAAGATTATGGAAAGTCTGCAAAGTGGTTAAACAAACTGCTTCATGTGGAAGGAATTCAGTATAAGAGTGGCAACCAATGGATTCTTTATGCTAAGTATGCTGACAAGGGATATACTGTGTCTGGTACTTGTGTTGTATGTGATAATTCCTACGTATCTACCTATTGGACTCAGGAGGGACGCAAGTTTATATATGATCTTATTAAAGATAAATATGGTTTGACTCCGAGAAACGAGGAGTAAGTAGTTTTGTCAGAGAGGCGTCATAACGGCGTCTCTCTTTTATTATAAGGAGGTAATTAAAATGACATTTCAGTACAAACAAGTAACATTTTTAAACAAAAGAGACCCCCGGTTGAGCACAGCTGACCAAGTAATTAAGATCTCTAATGATTTATATCTGGTAGCTTGCAATCATACTACTCCGTTATTACAGTCTGCAAGTGAAGTGTGCCAAATAGGTAAACTCCTTGGATTCCTTTCCAAAGGAAATATTTCCAAATAGATTCCTAAAATTGGTATAAGTATATAAAGGAGGTGACATTGATGGTGCCTAAAAATTTAGATACTATGCGCAGAGAAACGGAGATTGGACTACACGATCCGCAGGAAATCCAAGATGAATTTATGGTATCTATGCAGAAGCTTACTACTATGCTCCTAGAAGTTAAAACACAGGAACTAGAAGATTCTCAGCGTACTCTACAAAAATTTAATAAAGATTTTTCACTCCTTCAAGCAATGGAGTACTGGGCATATCTTACTATAGCATTCATTTTGGGTGTTATATCAGGGATAGGGATTATAAAAACCGTTCTCGAAAAGTAGTTTAGGTTAAGGAGGTAGGTGAGTGATATGTGGGGAGATCCGGGCTTACTGTTGGTTATGCTAAGATACCTAAGAATTATGCTGTTATGCATGTGTCTATGTGTATTTATAATAATAGCATTTATCAACTATATTATTGCTAGTTAAAGGAGGTGAGGTTAATGAATATTGTAGAAGACGTACTTCAAAAGTTGGGTGTGAAAAAGAGAGAAATCTTTACAATTGATGAGTCACGAAGATTACTAATGATTGATACATTTGGAACTATATGGACTCCAAAATGTCCAGACAACCCTACAGGTAATTGGGAGACGATTAGCATTGACGTATCAAAATTACTTAGTAGCACTGCATCCATAACGCATATTCCTTGGTTGCCGCATACAGGTCAGCCATATTATGCGTTAGTGGATCAGGAGTCTGTGGAACCTGCAAGAACCTATGGTTTTGCGAATAAAACGTACCTTTTAATACTTGAGTGTAGATACTGGAAAAATGACATTCTAGAAAGAGCACTGTATAGAATGAATATGGTCTTTCAAACATTTGAAGAGTGTAATGCAGCCAGGTCAGCATTAATTAAACGGTATCCCAATGTCTATGGCGTTGCAGAGGTGGATAAACGTGCAGATTGCATCGTTAGAGCTGTCCAGGGACACACAGATTACATTAAAAAACTCTAAGGGGTGGAGATAAATCATGGAAATGCAAGTAGATATAATTAAAGACTTAAAAGAATACAATATTTATTTATTAAGGACTACTGGGTCTAAGGATATGTTGAGCGTAGGGTTATCAAGGGCCAACATTACATACGCCATTTTAATTCACAGCATTTGTACAGCGCGAAATAAAGGAGAGACCTGGCAAATAACGTTAGATGACCTGGCTAAAACTTTTTGCATGGATAAAGTACAGTTGCGAAAATATGCAGTATACCTTGTAAAATTAGGTGTATTAGATGTTGTTGATAACAACACCTTTATGCCAAAAATGGGCAGTGCACCTGAACAACCATTGTTTATCCCAGTATATACACGCGGTGCCACATTAGAGGATAAAGAGCTTTGGAGTCCACGCACTCGTATGCTTAGGTCACCGAGGGATACAGCAAATCCTCCAAAGCTTCCCAATGGTGCTATAGGAGCATCCCCAGAGTTATTTAGTGGCGGGCATACGCTAATCGCTTACAACTACAGGGGATTAGTTAGCGGAACAAACGAGCCAATTAATATAATTGTAGCACACAGTAGTATAAATAGATTCTCTGAAACTCTAAAGGCTGCCTGGTTTGCGTCAAACGGTGTAAAGCAAATACCAAATGGTTACGCAGTTTTAAAACAGGGATCGAATTTTTGGGACATTGCTACACCTGATCATTTTAAGTCTAATGACTATTGTAAACCTGATTGTGCGCCTGTTCCCTTCTGGCAGGATATTAATGTTAATTTGTTCTTTGGAAATACTGCATCAGAATCCGCCAGAGGAGGATTATATCGTAAACTCCTGCTTCATACACAGGATGTTGTAAAAGACAATCCTCAGTTGCTCCCGTGGATTACTAACGTAGGCGTAGGGAACTATATCGAGCTAGTAAAAGAAAGTGGACTTAAAGTTGCGAAAATGCAGCAAGAAGAACTAGTAAAAATGACTACACAGGGCAAACGAACTAGTACTACTAGGTTGGTAGCTGAGGAAAAAATCAAGGTTGTTAAACATAATGAACAACACGTAGCTAATGAACAATACGTAGCTAATGAACAACATGTAGCTAATGAACAACATGTAGTCAATGAACAACAAGTAGCTAGTGAGCAACGCTTTGAACCTCAGCCAGCACTTAGTATTCGTGGTAGACTTAATCTGTCATTCACATCTTCTCAGCTAATTCGCAGAGTATTCTCAAGCGACCTTGATGAGTCAACTCAAGATATCCTTGTGGAACACATTATCCAGGCACGTATGTGGAAACACTATAATCGCATGAAATAACAAAAAGCCCCGAGACGTAGTGAAAACTACGTTCTCAGGGCTTCTCTTTTTTTTTTTTTTTAGCCAACTGTTGTGCGGTTATTAGCTGCAATTACTGACGCACCACAGCTTACTGGAGCTCCATTTCCAGCTACAGCTTGCCCACTTACAGTTGTTCTCCCTGTGGCAGCGTGACCAGTAATTAATTTGCCATTATGTCCAGGTATTGGGTCCGGTGATACTGAAGAACCAACGTGTGCTACATTGCTACCAGCTACAGTCGTCCTAGTGGATCCGGAGGTTACAGAGCCACCGTGTGAATCAGCGTCCCCTACTACACATACAGCACCCATAGTCCTACTCCTTTCTTTTATGGAAGTTTAACACTAGAAACGTTTAAACAGTCAAAGTTGTCTGCGTTAAAGGTAATATTTGTTCCGTTAAGAGTAACATTTTTAGCAGTAATCGTTGTATTTCTATCAGCGTCTACATGTAAAAATTCTACTCCATTGATATTTAGTTGAATAACGTCAGCATCTTTACCTATGTTTAGATTAACTACTGAAGTTCCTGTACGCTCCCCTACCGTCCTGCGTACATTGATAGTAGTGTTTGTATTATCTGATGTATCTACTTCACAGAATATGTCTGCAGGACCAGATCGTAGTCTGAAAATGCTACACCAGTTTTCCCAAATACAGTTTAACATGTTCCATATTGAAGCTAGCTTTCCAGGGGACATGACAATCTTTTTCATATTATCTGTAAACGTTTCTTCTGCACCCATGGATGTTGTAGCTGAAGTATTTCCAGGCAACGTTCCGCTATTTCTCATCGTAGACGGACCTCGATTAATCGTAGCATTCGTAGGAGATAATACTTGACCATTCGTGTCTGCATTTACATTTATTGGAGAGAACGTACCTAGAATAAATGTTTCTTCTCCAGCCTGCGTAAACAAACATGGAGCATTAATGCTCGGTGGAGTTACTGCGTAAGCACCATTTCGTGGATCATATCTTGAGAATTGACATACAACATTCTGCAGTATTCCACTCCCATCATATGGAACTACTGTAGCTGTCATGGTGTTTGGGTCATACGCAGTGACTATGCCACGGCGTATTAATCCAGGATGATTAGCCATTTTTAACCTTCTTTCTTACAACTTCCATAGGTTATCATTATTAAATTTCAACCCAGAACTACTACTACTAGAAGTATTGGAGCTGTCGATATAATCATTCAAGCCTCTGTCAAGTGCATCACCTGTTGATAATGAGCTTTTGACGCCTGCAGTTGACACATCTTTAACTGCAGAGGATATTGCCTTATCTAACCCGTTGCCAGAAGAAGACGATTGGACGGAGTCCTGTGCAGCTACTGTTTCTGCTGTTCCCGCAGTCAACTCTCCAACGCCAATACATCTACCATAAACAATTCCTACGTTGTCAAGTATTTGATAACTACCAGCATTTAATCCCATAGATACAGAAGTGATTGCACAGCGTTCAAAGTATAACGTACTTATAGATTGCTCCCTACTGGGGGTAAGGAACATTGCCATTATTCCAAATAGCGGTTTCATTGTGAGCGATTGAGTAGAATAATTCCAGTTAGGTAGGATGTGCAATCTATTAGTAAGACTGGAGTACGTTCCACACAGTCTACCCATAGTCATTGATCCAGCCTGGGACTTTCCAGGGATAACAATATTCTCCTCGCAGCGCAGTTCCTTAAATGTTGTTACATTAATACTGCTAGAAAATTGCCAATTCTGGCACAAACCTATAGGTACTAACTCTGCTCCTGTGTTCAAATTGGAGTATAACGGCTCACCTGCAAATAGTAGGACAGAGTCTGCAGTGGCGAAGTTCTCGGGGGTAGTTTCCATTTCCACCCATTTGAAAGACCCCGTGTTAGCATCTCCACTAGATGTTTGAGTATGAGCGGCTTCACCAGCAACAGAGGAGTTTGTCAGTCCTAAGATGTTAAGAATGTTGGTAACATTATCTCCAACACGTAACATTCTATTAAGTTGTAACGGTACCTTGGGTAGCTTTACTAATCCTAGTGTTGCACTGCTAATACCATTACGTAAACCGTTATAACTATTTTTTAGCGCGGTAGTATCATTAACTACTGTTTGCGCACCATTAAGAAAAGTGAGTGCTTGTGAAGCCCAATTCATAGTCGGTTATCCCTCTTTAGATTTATTTTTCAGACTGTGATATAGTCCTTGGATTTTCTCAGGAAGGTAACGCGCAGCTCCATACACTGCTATAGGTCGTATTGTACCAAACCCATAGGTAGCTAAGCCTGCATATGGACCTAAGCGTTTGTTGAGTCCTCTTACTTTTACACCAGTCATCCCCGCATTACGCAGTAGTTTGTGTCCTCTAATGGATGCGTCAGCCTCCATTATAAACTGTGGAATTCTTACTGCAGTTTGTATTCCTGCGAAGCCTCTACCTAGTATATCCACAGCTTTCTGCGTATTTGGGTCATCTGACCTATAACTGCCAAGTCCCAGAGTAAGTAGTCCTTTGTGAGGTATTTTATCTAAGTGTCTCATCTCAAAGTACCTACCTTTATTCGCCAAGTTTTTCAGGGTACCTGACTGTAATGCGTGTCCCAGTTCGTGCGCAATTGTGCCTGCTGTAGCATTTCTTCCTTTACCTATATACACTTCATGAAGTGTATTGCCTTGAATTGATGTACCGAGATCTCTTTCATAAGCGGTATTGGGATCCATAAACCCAATATTCATTTTGCGTATAACTTTATTGCCTTTTTCCAGCCTATATGTGGAGCGTCGTCTGTACCAGTATTTACCCTGCGGAATCCAGCTGAAGATAAGAGTTTATCTATTATATTTTCTTGCATAGCATTTCTTCTAGGACTTACCTTCCAGGATTGCAAGTTTGAGTCTAGGTGTTTGTTATATGTATTCCAGGCTTTATTAACAAGCTTTTGCGCACCAAATCCTCCAGCAAGCGCAGGTATTCCAAGGTAATGACTAGGCGTAGTATTCTTTTGTTCCTTCTTATTCGTCATATATTAATGCCCTCAACACTATAGATTTAACTCCATAGAAAGATATATAATATTTACAGTCCAATCATGGTATCATCACTCAAAGCAAAGGGACCAACCGCTTTAAGCGCACGTACACGCTCGAAATTAAATGACATACTGTCAATCATCTGAAATTGTCCTTGAGACATGCCAGATTGATTACCAAGCAACATACATTGCTCAAGAAAATTAATAGCAGTTACACGCTGGCGTGGGTCACGTTTTACCTCGATTAAGCCAAATGGAATCTTATATAGAAGTGAGTTCATGCCGCCAGAAGAAATGACTCTGTCTAGTCTGTCAGAGGTATCTAGATCAAAGATATTAATGGACTGTGCGTTTAGTCCTTGAATCCACTCTTTTGCGTCACCTGCAATTCTGTCAATTATATCAGGAAGACTGTCAGTAGCAAGGATCCATGCAATGGTTGGACGGTACAATGCTGCTGCAAGGGAGTTGCCATGAATAGACAAGCGACTAATCATACCACTACCCATTGCTGTTCCAGATGCACCAGTCTTTCTTGAAGAACCAATCTCAGCGATAAACTGGCCACTCAGTCCTTCATTATATGAAAATTGTTGAGCAAATCCTACTGGGAATAGCGGGATATCACTAAAAGAATCACCCACTTGCAGGAAAGGTACTGTAGAAAGAAGTAGAGACGAGTCGGCAGTAGTAAAGTCTGTAGCATCAGAAACTGCTTCAACAAATTGTTGTCTGTAATCAGTGCCTGTTAGTTGGTCTGATTTAAGTATATTATTTGTAGGCTGTGCCATTAGTTCTCACCTCTTTCCTTAGTAAGAATCAACGTGTTGTCCAACGTTGTCTTCATTCTCCCACATTGGAACAAGCTGTTCATATAGTAAGTTAAAGTTATCTACTACAAGGAAGCTTCCAGCTTGATAGCCACGAGAAACTCCCATGCATAAGCATTGCTCAAACATATAGCATGAGTATGTGCGACCTGCGGGATCACCTTCAATAACAACTATTCCCATGGGAGTACGAAGTTTATCAAGGTTCAAGCCAACGGCAGCTCCCCATTCTTTCTCAGTCCAATAGTTTTTGTCAATATTAAACGTTCTACCATACTTAGAAAGAATGTTGATAGGACTGTTGCCGTTAACTACCATTTTGGAGATACTGATGCTTCCACCTTGAGATGATCCAACAGTAGCACGTTTACGACGTGAACCAATTTCACCGATAAGAGAAGCATTCAATCCCTCAGAGAAACTGAAACTTTGTGTCAATCCAATCGGGGTAACTTTTGTAACTTTATCGTGTAACCAATGGTCTGCCATGCAGATCAGGGTGTTATCAGGAGTCATTAGGTCAACAGCTAGTCTAAGCTGTTCTACCCAGTTATAATGGGGAGCACCTGTGGAACTCAGCAGTTCGTTGAGCGTTTGTTCCTTTACTACACCACCCATAGATTTAATAGGGCTGATATTATAATCTGCCATCTGGAGATATCCCTCCTTAATCTAAAAGAGAATTTATTTCTTTTACAATAGACTGTTTTTTATCTCCAACTTGAGCCAAGTAGTTATCAATGGCTGTGTTGGCAGGTCTGTTAAACCATTTTTGAAAGGTTGTTTTTGGTAATGTAGACCTGTATTCTTCCACGATTACCTTGCGTTCACTTTCTGGCAAGGATTCGTGGGATTTATAACGAATTGCCCTAGCTTCAGCTTGGTCTGTCTTTGACTTATTGAAGTGGGGCTCAAGAATCTGCATTAAACGAGTATTTTTTAGGTTTAAACCTTCACTGCCACTGCTAGACAGTAATAGTACTTGAGGTTTCTTTGTATTACTATTATACTTGTCAATGAGTTCTTGCTTTTCATTTTTTGTAAGCTTCCCAGTATAAACTAGAGGCTGGATACCTGCATCTTGTAGTGCCTGTGCATATGGTTTAAGCCCTGCGTCTAGGTAGTTAGAATAGACAACACCGCGGAACCCTGGTTTCTCTTTAGCTTTAGACAACATAGAAGACACTGCAGCCATAATCTTAGGACTATCTGTGTATCTACCCTTGTCGTCATGATGCAATGTAGAATCTGCTACCTGACGTACACCTTGAGAAAATACGTTGAGTCTACTAGCCTGTTGAACTGTAAGTGGCATATTACCCTCAATATTCTTACGAATGTCTTTCGGAATATCTTTTTCCACTGCTTTATATACAGCCGCCTGACGAGGTGACATTTCTACGTTGATTACCTTTCGTTCCACACTAGGGAAGTCTCCTGCATTTCTAGGTGTTTCATAGTGGTCTACAAATGGTGTTAGTAGGCTAGCTAGATGAGATTTGTTGCGTATCTTCCAGGTTTTATCATCTATAAACCTGCTATTGAACTCATGTTGAGTAGTAGGTAACTTTACTCCTGGATTAGACAGGTTTATCAAATTGCACATATCTACAGGGTTGTTATACGCCGCAGTGCCTGTCAGAAGAAGAACCTTGTTAGATTTATCCATAAGCTTACGTAGCTGTCTAGCTCTATTCGTGTCGGTATTACGAAGTCTGTGGGCTTCGTCAAATACCGTCAAAGCGTAGTGTTTACGATTTAATTCATCAATATGATTAGCCGCTCTATCATAACTGATAATATCTATCTTTCGTTTTAAGTTCTTAAAACCATGTTTATCAAGTTCTTCATTGTAGTTATTTACAAGCGATGCAGGTACAACCACCAGTCCCCTAGCTTTAGGGTTTTGTTTCAATGCAGTATCAAGTGCACCAAGGGATGTCAGTGTCTTTCCTGAACCCATAGAGTGGTAAGCAACAATTCCGTGAGGTCCTGTAGGATCATTAACCTTGTCTACTACTCGTTGCTGATAGGGTTTCAACTCCGTGGAAGCAGTCTTCTTTTGAGAAAACCTAGTAGATGCTGCTACACCTATAGGAGTGGCACGCTTACGACTAGCTAGAGTATCATTTGAAGGTCTTTGAGATCCCCAGAATGTTGATTTTGTGAAATTACTCTCACTAGTGCTGTGTCCCCCTTGCATTCCACCGGATAAAGGCTTTGGTGCAGGCGTTTTTGATACTGTTGGAGTAAGTGGTTTATATTGATTTGTCATAATATATTAGTCAGAGTAGTCCTTATAAAGTCCATAGATATTCTTAGCACCGAGTGCTGCGCCACCAACAATGCCTATTGCACCTATTTCTGGCATTGTACTATGGAGTAATTCTCTACCAGCAAGCATTCCTGAGATGCCGCCAGCCACTCCTGCTACATGTTTGGCTTTATTTGTTGAGAGTGTGTCTACAACCTTTTGGAATACTGAACGATCTCGTTTGGGCTTTGGTACTGGATTGAGTTCCTCAGCTAATGCGGCAGTCTTTTCTTTTCCTGTGTTTAGAAGATTATTACCTCTTCTCCAGTTAATTATTCTAGGAGAATTAGGATTTTCTGGGAGGTATCCATTCGCTTTTAAGATGTTCTGCATGATAGTATTCATTGCGTTAGTTTTAGCCAATGTTTTTGGAAAGCTATTATGAAAATATCTTAATAGTTTACTTGCTACTTTTTTCCCTCTATACTTTGGATGAACTACTAATTCCTCTAGCAAAGAATAACCTTCAGGGCGACCACTTTCTCGTAGAAATCCAATAATTTTATTTTTATCTGTAGCAACATAGCAATGCTTACCACTCCGAATAATCTGTCGTATCAATGCAGCTTTGGTATTATATGCTAAAAATTTTACATCTTCAGCACTTAATGAATTAAATAATTCCAGGATTGCATTTAAGTCTGTGGCGTCTGCTTTGCGAATATTAACATCAGTACGTGCTTGTGTTTTTAATGGGTTGAGTTCCTCCGCCAATGCGGCAGTCTTTTGATTCTCCCAATAACCAGGTTTATACTTTCGTATATATGGCTTTATGGATTTCCTAAACTTTTGAAGTTCTTTTCTGTACTTTTTATCTGCAAGGGTATCACCATTCATAGCTTTAATTCGCAGTGTATTTAAGTTACTAAATACTTTGGGAGTTACAGTTTGATCATAGCGCTTCTGAAAATCAGCTTTATATGCATCCTGTATCGGATCTAGTTGTTTTTGCAAGGCATCATTATTATTAATTGCTGTATGATATTGTTTATCATAAGCGTCAAACTTCCTAGTATCAGAAGAAGGAAATTTTTTACTTAACACGGCAGCGCCTAGCATTCCCATTCCACCAATAGCTGCCTTAACACCAATATCAGATACCTTTTTATTCGGAATATGCGCTGCCAATGCACCTGCAGCGGTTAAACCTAGACCACCAGCAGTAAGTCTAAAAGCCCAATCAGGTTTGTTGACGTCTATATCCGGAAAATCTGGAGGCTTTTTATACCCAGGCATATCAGATACATATGCTGGTACACCGCTTTCTTCACCTGCATAAGCAAATTCGTTACGTAGAACACGATTCATGAAATAAGGATCTTCATCTTCATACTGGATATCTTTACCAATTTCTGGATTAAAGTTTAGCTTGTGCTCTTCTAATACTTTAGGATCCTTACTCCAAGAAGGTTCCAAGACTGGCAAATAAGTTGCAACCTTCATCATGTATAAGTCTTTGTTTACCATTAATTACCCACCTTTATAAAAGATTCCCTCCTCTGAGCCAGAACCCAGAGGGGGGGGGATATAGATCCGTTATACCTGGAGAACTACGTCTACAGCGTTAACAGGATATGGGATTTCAATCTTAATGGTAGGCTTAATAGTATCAGCCTTAGTTTCAACGGATACTAGGGTGCCACCGAGAAGAATAGGTCCAATGTACTGATAAGATGTACCAGTCATGTCAGTAGTGCACGAATTGATAACGTTCTTAACAAGGGTCACAGAAATGTTATTTACGTTGTATTTACCAAGAACTGGTTTCAGATTATCTTTGTAGTACTTAGATGCATAGTCTACAACCGCTACACAGCTGCTCTCACATGTTTCAAGCTGAGTAGTATCAGTAGTTGTCTGATAGAGTACATATGGTAGTTCCTCTGGTTCATCTTGGAGTACCCAGAATACACCTTGTCCAGCCATTTCATCCAGCTGGTCTTTAGTAAACAATTTATTAGCACGTAGTACACGTTTAATACCACTCAAGCTAATAGTTGAGAAACCTTGATGTGGTGGGTAGCCTGCACGCATAGCGCCAAGTGTTACACACAGATAATAAGATGGAACCATTACGTCAACCGAGTTAACGTTCAGCATAATGGTATCAGGCATTACGTAGTGCAAACGTTTGTTGCTGTAAGACTTCGCAATAGCACCAATTGCGTCTGCTACACCTTGAGTGTCCAGTACACGAACGATCTCATAATTTACAGATGTAGCTGATGCAACAGTTAATTTTTCCTCGGTTTCTACGTATCCTTCAGATGTGCGTTGCCACTTCATTGTGCTGAAGGAAGCAACACTATCATTAAGAATTTCAGTAAGCTGGAGGGAATACTGATATTCGTTCTTGGTATCATAAACATCCATGAAATCAGTTACTCTAGCTCCAGAGGATACGAACATGCCGTTTGCAATATCCTTCAAATAGCAGGAATCAGCATTTAATCCAGCTACAAGGGATCCCTCATTAATCTCAATCATAACTTTGGTGCTAGGCATCGGACCACTACCAAACATTGTGCGCCACATGCTCTTCTCAGGTTTACTCATTGTAGCACAATGGCTTGCGTATGCACTAATAACATCTTTATCTTGTGTGAGAGGTACAATTACATATATTTTTTCGTTAGTTGAAAGAATGTCCAGTGCCTTAATATAACCGTTGTTATCATCAGACTCAATAGGAAGAATACGGTAACTCATATCACTCACAGCGGCAGATACAAGTCTAGCAGCTACTGACATTGGGTTATTGATATTCAAGCTACCAATTTTTGCTGTTGCTACACTCTGGCTAGTGATGGTCATAAAATCATTAGCAATATCTGTACGGAGTGCACGGTAACTTACCTTTGTGGTAGCAGACACAACTGTAGCAGCAGTTTCAAGTACTTCAGTAGCTACCTGTGCTCCTGCTAAAATAGTGAATCCAGCTTTATCAGCCTTTACAAACTGCGACTCTAGAATGTGGGTTTCGTTTGTAGGGCGCTTAATTACGGCTGTAACTGTAGCCCCACTATCAGGGTTTGGTAGGTTGCGTTTCAAAGTGATGGTTTTACCATCTTCACTTACTGTTTGAATTGAGGACGAATAAGTCAATTCTTCAGCTGCTGTCTTATATGTAATGTCAATAAAATCGCCTGCTTTTACAACTGCGTCAGAAAACTCCAGGCTGGGGGTTCCATTTACAACAGTTACAGGAGAAGAATTACTAACAACTACTGCACTGTTTAGTACAGTTGATGTTTTTGGCCAAACTTTTACATAAACGTCAGACAGAGATATAGAAACAGAAGCAGGGTCAATAATAGAACCCAGCATCTGATTTACATACTTGCTAGTATAGTTCTCAGTGGATAGAGTATAATCGTTTACTTTAACGTTCTCTTCTACTTGGTACACTGGGCCTACAATGCATAGGTCAAAAAAAGGAGTGGTAATAGAAGGATTGGTGGTAAGTAGTTCTTGATATACTCTAACCGACGGAGTACGGAAAGTTGACATTAAGTTTTCACCGCCTTTTAAGAATGAAAGATGTTTGAGAAGTTCTTTCGTATGATAATATTATACCTAATTATGTCTCTGGCTCTCCTGGCTGGTATCCCTTAGTAGAATCTTTTGTCACTTTAAAACGCAGGTTTACCACATTGTCATCAATGCCGTCTGCAGTGTAATCACTAGATACTCCACCAGTGCCACCCCAGTTACCATTTTGTCCACCAGAATTAGTGCCGCCAACATTGCCAATATTAATATCGTTACCTTTTTCATCTTTGTCTCCTGGTTTTGGTGTAGTTCTGCCGTTTACAGGGGTAAGTACAGTTTCAATGCTCTTCAGTAGTTCTCCCGAGTCTACTGGTTGCCACATTCTAGCTAATGTGTAAGAGTATGAGAAATTTACCATAGCCGTAAATTGAGAGTTCCAGCCAGTCTGTCCTGTTTTAGCAGCAGGGCTAATTTGGGCGTCACTGATATTTTGGATTTGCAGGATATTGGCAATCAGTGGTCTACAGAGTTCAATAGCAATGGCTACCTCGTATGCCAACTCATCAGCATCATCCTTGTTGGGGGAATGTACATGAATGCTAGTTGAACTATTTATATTGAACTGCTGTTTCATATCCCATATGTACTCTTTTTCTATAAGTTTGCCATTGACATACCCTAGTTGGTTAAATACTCGGTCGGTGCCTCCATTGAATCCCGCAGGAGAAACCATTGTTGCCCCGTTTTCAACCACTATCAGCGGCATCCCCTTTTGCAAATTATCATCCTCTGCATACTCAGGAGCGATATCAATCTGGGTAAGGCTCGCATCTGGGTCCCAGACGTATTCAACATGATTCCTAAAATAATTTTGGAGAAAACATAGAAAAAGAGTATTTATAATTCTAGGAGATAGTCTAGAAAACGATTTCCCCATGTCTAGAGTCCTCCTTTTTTGGATTGAACGGTATTCTATCTAGTAGTTTATAAATGCTTAAATCATCTTCCTGTGACTGTAGTACTAAGTCTTGTTTTGTTACTACACGTTTATGCGTAGATAGACCTATTTGAGCTACATGCCAAATTTCACGAGTATTAGCATCCACAAGGACATCCCCTAGACTTATCCTGGGAAACCCGGTTGTCCACCCCTGTATATTTCCTGGTACCTCGGTATCATCTAATGATTGGTTAACAGTAGTATGTTCTCCAGATAGCGATACGTAGATTCCTATTGGATCATAATATCCATTTAGGTAACCTGTCCCTAGGCATACTGGGCAGTTAGACATTGACCTAGTACCGCGTAAAGTATCATAACACTTGGGGCATCTTTCCTTGAGTCTTCGACGTATAAATAGATACATTAAGTTCCCAGCATGTCCCTCTCTCAGCATGATAGCGTGGCGTCTGGAAATCTCCATTCCATATAAGTTTGGTTCATGTTCGTTAGATACTACTCTGCTACACTTGTCTACTGCTGGAAAGCGGAGTCTATAATACACCATGGGACTACGATAATATGTAGCCATGCTGTGGTCATCTAGGAAATAAGGTGGAGAGAATAAATGTAGTGTTGCTACCGGGATAAATTCAGAAAGAGGGGAATCAGATACCTCCAAGTATGCTTCTTCTTCTCCGTTTCCAAAGTATTCTGCAGGAATTTCTGACCAAACTATAATAAGCTTTCTAGCGGATTCTTTATAAACTACTATCTTAATACTAGGGTCAGTAAGCTGTTTATTTTCACCAAAGATAGTATTATCTAGGCTACTCATTATGTATCATCCTCTCGTTTGTTCAGCCATAGTGGCAACGCTGGACCATCGAAGCACGCTAAGGCCATGTATCTTTCTGTATAGTAGCTCTGTATATCCTCAATCGTAGCTTCTGTGCCTCTATACCTTGCATTTATTGTGTAACTACCCTTTAGATACGTATACGCTAAGCCTGCTACAGGAGCCCAAGCATCTACAAGTAATTGCTTGTGAATAAAACCTTCTTGACCATACAATGGATCACCATAAGGACCATGTCCATAAGGTCTGCCAGCCGGAGCGTTATCATCGTGTGGGGTCTCAGTATAGTTTAATTTATGTTTTGGTGTTGTATATCCCTGGCTGACATAATCAGGAATAGGTTTGGGAAGAGTAGAATATTCAATAGTATAGTCTACAATTCCTGACCCTGGATCGGTGTTCTTAGGGATAATAGTGTGGAGAATAAACCACGTTATCTCCCCAGGTGCTAGATTTCCAAGTTCTCCCAAAATAGACTGATATCTATTCGTTGGCGTAGATATTTTAAAGTAATCAGAGATATCACCGACTTCTTTAATCTGTATATTCTGTGCAGGAGTGTCACCCTCATTCCGGATATATATAGTTTGATTGACTATCTCTCCGGTATCACCATTCAATCCAGATTTTGGCCCCATGTCTAGTGTGTATGAGATAACATCAAAGAATACCGGTAGGGTGCATTGTTCATCATAGTAACACTTTATCAGTGCACTCATACTGCCACCTCCCTGGTATCTGTATACGGGTTATGAAAAGTCTCATCAATTTCTGGAAGAGTGTAATAGTCGAATACTAGCTGGAAATTGCAGTCAGTCGCAGGTGTCCAGCGAGGCACGTATACTATCATTTTTACTTCTCTAACTTCTAGCTCTTTCAGGTCACCAATAAATGGTTCCTCAATGGTTAGGTAATCTTGCCCGTGTTTTACATCCTGCAAGAATATTTTAGTGTGCAGTGCTGCACGTGTCCCTACGTTTTTTACGTAGACAGATGATCTCCATACCTCTCCAGTATTACCATTGATACCTTTTTTAGTACCTAGAAACAATAGAGGATTATTGTTTGCTGATAAAGGTAGTTCTTGCGTACACTCTTTATCTACAAATATTTTAAGTTGTGCTGCCATTTTAATGAAAACCTGGATTTGGAATCTTGTGTTGAGATTTAGCGTTAGCTCTATCTAGTTTTTCAGTAGCATCATTTTTTGCAATTACTGCACCCATAATAGGAGTCGCAAGACTGCCAGCAGCACTCAAAGCTCCTGCAATCTTTTCAGGGTTTTCCTCTGCATATACGTTTGCTGCCACTAATTTCATAGCCACTTTGTCCATCCCTGGTTGCACTGCGTTGTACAATCCAATAGTTATAGCTTCTCTGTTTTCATCAGGCAACTCATTGTATAGCAGATATGCATTATAAGCATACTTTGTAGGAACAGTATATGCTTCAGAACCCATTGTGGCTGCTGCTATTTTTACAAATTCTTGTAGTCCAGTGTTGTCAAAGTATTCATTATTTGCCATTTTTTTAATTTTTCCCTTTTCTTCAATTAAGTCACGCTCGTGCTGCTTAGCCCTATTATAAAATCTACGGTTTACAAGCAGCCCTAAACCTGCAAGCCCACTTCCAATTACACCTGCGCGGGTAATACGTTGCAGTCTATTCAACGGGAGCTTTGAAAAATGCTTATCAATTTTATATTGGGCAATTCCTGCACCTATTCCCGTACCAGCAGCAATAAGCTGGTTTATTTTGTTCTGTTTTTCAACTCGTGTCTCCGCTGCCATAGTATCACCTCATACTAGCATAAGTGTCCATAGCACTCATTGATATTCAGAGTTCTTTTAATTGCCGTAGTCTCTTGAGACACCTTTGCTTCTAGTTCTTGTCTTAGAGCGGAAAATTGCTGGCTCTTATAATATATAGTAGACTGGATTCCGCCATCAGAATATTGCATTTCGCCACGTAATTCAATCAATGCAGTGAGTTTCAATGCCTCTACCATTGCGGAGTCTAACAGAAGTTTACGTCTTGGAAAATCTTCCATGGTATATTGGCGATATATGTGTGGAGGAGTATCATTGAACAATGTTACTGCCCAGTCAATACATTTCCAAAGCTGTTCATCTGTTAGGTGCTCCTGATATAGTGGTATATTCTTAGTGGCAAAGTCCATCAATGCTAGACGTAGATCTGAAGGTGTTACAACAGATTTTTGTTCCAGAGTCTTGCTAATTGCTAAAACCTTAGGATCTATGTCTTCGGTTTTTAAGGTATCACTCATTTAACCTCCTAAATAAGAAAAAGACCGCCGCCGAAATAGCGACGGCCTTAATGGCCTAAGCCGTATAATGAGGAGCTACTTATCAGGGGTTAGCGGATAGTAGCTACAAATGTTTCAAGTGCTGATGCTGTTTTCTCTGGACGTGTAGCATATTGTTTATACGCATCATATAAACCACGTACACCGTAGCCGGTACCTGCAAGACCTGCAAGGGATCCAAGGCCGCCTGCTGCAAGTGCAAGGTTAGTATGACCTTTTAACCCTAGTGGTATTGCAGCGCTATTGAGTGCACCTGAGGCTAGACCCATGCCGAAACCCATTCCGATGTCTCTTGAGAGTCTATTGGAGTAGAATTGATTATCTTTATCTGCTGCACATTTATATAGATAATATGGATTCATTGCATTAATCTCCTTATTCTAATACAGTTACTGACGAGAAGTAGCTACAAAGTTCTCTAAAGCTGATGCAGCAGGACCACCAACAGCGCCACCAATAGCAGCTCCAATGCCTGCGCCTACGCGGGGAGCATTAAATCTACCACCAATCATTGCACCTGCAGTTGCACCTGCAGCGGAGCCTAGAGCGGATCCTGCAATAGGAACGAATTCATTAGCCTGCTTTTCCATATAGTCGCAGTAATCTAGATAATCTGCAGCGTCTGTATAGAGTTCCTCTGCATATGCCATTTTTTCAAGGCAGTCATCATAGAGAGCTTCTGCAGAGTCCATTGCATATGCTGCTTCTTCTGGGTAAATACCAGTGTAATCTACAGAAGCTAGTTTATCCATGTAGTCTTCATACGGATCATAGTCATAAATGCTAGCTTGTTTTTCTTTATATTTCTTGTAGCCGTAAGCTGCGCCCCCAAGAGCTGCAGTAGCTCCTGCACCATAAGCCAGTTGTTTATTGGACACCGGAATCGTGTTGCGAGTCATCTGCAGTGCGGTCTTAACATCTTTCCAGCTTCTATTTTTAATGCCTTGTCCAATAAGACTTAATCCTGCTTTAAAGTCACCAATTCCTGCAGTTTTAGCGAATGGGTCAATACCATTTTGATACATATTAACTGCTTCATCCATAGTTAGGCCTCTGGATGCTAATTCAGCTTTGGCGTTTCTGTAGCGATTATGTACGTATGCGGCTGCACCACCAAGAGCTGCTGCACCTGCCACACCAGCGCCGACACGACCAGGATGATTCTTTGTGTATCCCCAAGCAGCCTTGCCTTTACCCTTCACATAATTGTAACCCTTGCCGACGGTGTCTTTTACGGACTGCCAACGGCTTTTGTCTTCTGCAGCTTGCTTAGCCATTTCACACGCAGCTATCTGCTTAGCCTTTGCGAGTTGCATCTGCTCAGATGGGCTAGCATATACACTTGCACCCTGAGAGGTAGGACTTAGAGTTGCATTATTGGTCATTCCCAGTACTCCCTCAGAGCCAGCTTCTGGTGCTGGTTGTGCTTCCAGAGGGATACTCATATCTGCAGCGTATTTTGCGAGTTCACAAACATTATATAAATCATTATTCATTGATACTTCATTCTCCTCTATTCTTGCAGTCTTTTCAGCATTTTGTCCAGCTTTATGCCTTTTATATGCAATAGCGCCTGCGGAACCAATAGCACCTGCGGAACCTGCTGTTAGTGCAATTTTTTTACGTATGCTAGATGTTCTAGCTTTTTCAACCTGAAGTTTATGTTTTGCAGCTTGTAATAATGGAGAAAGCTCTTTGAGTTTATTAGCAGCGGATTGTCTTAATCCAGTGCCAATAGTAGGTGTAGTAGCAAAAGCCTTAGTAATATCTACATCCTGCTGTATTCTTGCAACTTGTTTCTGAGCTGCCCTTACATTCTTACCACGGGCAACTCTTATAAGTTTAGTAACAGAATCTCGAAACCCAGCTTCCTTTTGCATATCATTTAATGTATTTGATAATTCCATGTCATCTTGTTTATCTACGATAGTATTAATTAGTCTCTGTTGCGGGGTATAGGATTAGAAAACTTTTTGTATCCATCATACACGGTTTTACCAAGTAACGCCCCACCCAGAGCGTTTGCTGCAGCTCCCGCAAGATATACCTTGCCTACGGCACCGGGCTTCGTTGCTCCTGGGGATCCGGCTGCGTATCGCAAGAAATTACCTGCGCCTGTAAGCCCTGCCCCTATAAGACCATTTCTAATTAAATGGGTCTCACCAATGTTTTCTGGAGCATAATTTTCGTTATATTTTTGACGTAGCTTGTGCGCACCATATATACCACCAGCTAAAGCTCCAGCTCCTAGGCCGATTTTCCACTTATTTGCTTTTAGCCAAGGTTTCGCGTTCTCATATCCCCAAGAACGAATCATTCGGGATTCTTCATCTAGTCCTCCTAAGGCTGTAGCTACACGTTTTAGTTCTTCACTTTCTGTTGACGCCTTTTTTTCTCTAGGTTTATATTTTACAGCTTTATAAGCATTATAAAGTCCTTTGGTTGCATCAACTGTGGCTAAGCCTTGAAGTGCACGCCCAGCATTGTTGCTGATAGCCCCTAAAATTGGATGTTCCTTTTTGATGAACTTACCAGTCAGACGAAGCGCGTCACCGGATATTCCATGCTTAAGGTACTGTTTAAGATTTGACTTAAAATTTGCTGAGTATGGGTTTGTTTCACTACTGAATTCAACAGGAATACCATTTCTTTTAGCGTAAGCATTTGCTCCCATTCCCAAGGCTCCAGCTCCTAGGAAAGCGGTTTCTATTGGATTCTTCCTTGCGTAGGCTGCCAATATATTCCCCACCCCAGCAACTTTTTCTGGCTGATTATTTTGAGGCTGAGGAGCAAGCATATGACCTGCGAGGTATCCAGCACCTAGGGCACCTACAGCAGTACTAACAGGATGACGTTGGATGAAAGATTTATTTGGTGTTGTAGAAGCTGCCGTATTTGCAGTTTCACTAACACCTGAAGTGTTCTTAAGAAACTTCGATTTATACTTTTGAGCAACATCACCAATACCGTTTTTTATCTGAGTCCCAGTAAATTTGGTGGAGCCTTTAAATGCTCTCCAACTTTTATCTTTAAACACAGAATCTTTCATCATGTTAAGTCCATGCTTAAATGATGTCCACCCTGCTTGTTTTTCCAATGCTAGCATTGCTAGCTCTGGGTAAAGCTGTGAAGCTGTTTTTTCTGAAGGTTCTAAAGTGTTTCGCTTTGATAACGCATATCCTGCACCTGAAAGTCCCAGTCCAGTAGTACCAACTTTATCTATGTAATTATTGTTATTCATTTTGTTGTTATATGAAGCTTGAATTGGGGTCGACCTAGGTTTCTTATTAATAAAAGATCCCCCCAATCCTCCCACAAGTGCTCCAAAACCTGCAGAGGCTAGACTGCTTGTAGCTAGATGCCCATAACCCTTGAACTTACTTGCTAATAATTGTTTTCCAATGTTAGCAGCTGTGAATCCAAGTGCTCCTGCTGCAGCTCCTGGAAGCATCATGGTTCCAGTGTCTGCTGGAGTAATTGTAGAAACTTGCCTTTCCATTATTCTTGGGTAGCCTCTTCTGCTGTTGGAGCAGGAGTAGCTTTTCGTGTTCTAGTAGTTTTAGTTGATTTAGAAGTACTTTGTACTACTGGGGGTTCAGGTGTTTGCTTCGGTGCTGCCTTTACAGCACTACGTGGGCCATTGGAAACAGCGCCAGCATCAAAGCTTACAGCTTTTACAACGTTACCAGTAATACCAGTTTTTACTAAACCGGGATCATTGGAAATAGAAACTAACTTAGCACTTTCTAGTTCTTTTACGCGAGTAACTAGTTCAATGTTGGAGTCATCAATATAATGATTGATTTCACCGACTGCTAGGTTTAATCTTCCATCAATGCCCAGGATAGCATTATGTAGATTAGAAATAAACACTAGGGTTATCCCTCTCTTTCTTAAAGTATAGTAATGAGGGAGGGGTAACCTCCCTCTAATGAGTTAGTCTTCGTAACCAGCGCCAGTCAGTTTAATCTTTGCGACACCGTTATCGTTACCAATTGAAATACCAATGTTCTCCCACAGATGGAAGGTAAACTTGTTGGCTTTGGTTTCCATAAATGCTTTAACGTCAGTCAGGACGTCAAATACACCAAGGTATTCAGGGGTAGAGAACAGATAAATGTGACCCGGTTTTACAATTTCATTCTTGATGGAACGAACGAAGTTGTAACCCAACAGCTTAGTATAGCTGTAACCATTATGGATGATATCTTCCATAACCTGAGAACCAGCTGCAGGCTGTTGCAGTTTCAGCAGGTCCATCCAGTCAGATTCACTGATCAAAATAGTGCCGATAGGTACTTGACGTTTAACCAGGAGTTTCAGGCCTTCAGCCAGGATAGACGGAGTAAACGGACCAGCTGCAGTGTAAACTGCGGTACCAGCTTTTTCCGCTTCTTTCTTCTTCAGAATATCATCCACAGTAGAAATAAATAGTTTATCTTCTGTAGCCTGAATATCTTTCAGATAGTTCTCTTGGATAATTTGTTTAATAGGTACTCTGTAGGTCATCAACTCTTCAGTGAGTTTGTGGAATTCCTCAGACTGAATATGAGTATAGAATACCTGGAATTTATCACCGATATAGTATCTCTGTTGAGCTTGCTCACTGAAAGTTACAGGGTAAGCCTCAGATACTTTATCTTTGTGGATAATACGCATCGGGGAATCTGAATCAACAGCTTGGTCCAGATCTGCTGCGGTAATTTGTTTCGGGGGAATAATTTTACGAGTGAAGGAACCTTCACGGATTTTTACACGGCAGAACTCAGTAGCACTACCTGCAACCTTTTCCAAACCTTCCTGAGAAGAAATCTTTTGGACAAAGGAAGTGTTGTATAACATTGCATCATTTGCGTTGTCGAGAATTACGCTCATTCTATTTATACACCGTCCTTATTGTCTATTAAGCAAACATAAAGGTTACGACACCGTTAGTCATATCTTTAATTGCGTAACCAATAACATCTGACTTATCAGCAGACTTATCCACTTTACCATCGTTTACAGTCAGAGCATCACCTGCTACAATTGATACTGCAGCAACTTTGTCTGTCTCCAAAACTCCTGATTTTGCAGTTACACAGTCTACACGATTCAGATAACGGGTATCATAGAAGCGACCATTACCACGATAAACTGGCACGCAGAGTCCTTGGGACGGATCCCATTGACCTGTTTGTTTCTTTACGGCACCACTATCAAATACTGCCCAATCACCCTGATCCAGGATTTCGCCGTCCTTAACTGGAAGGCTTTTGATATTTGCAGTTTCTTGACCACTTAAAATATTAAGCATTCGGGAATTCTCCTCCTTATATTAACCTAAAATTGCTTTATCCAGAGGATCCATTGATCCTCCAAAATATCCACCAGTGGAGACTTCCCCAAGTGCGTCAACGCTACCAGTAGGTAGGTCATTGACCACGGATTTCATGGATGCAATTTTTTGTGGGTTTTTAGTTAAAAATTCTATATAATCATTACGTTGAGATTCTTTAACCATACCATGTTGAATCATCAAATTAGTTGTTTCTGCTGCTTCTTTTTGTAGGTTATTAGAATACTCCATTACACTTGCGGCTTTTTCAAGTAAGGTTGCCGCATTCAAAAGTTCTTGTTGGATATCAGAACCCATGTGGGCACCTCCTTATTGTTCCTGTGGTTTGCTACGAAGTTTATCAAGAAGCTCTGTGCCTTTCATTTGAGCAAGTATACCTGTTGCCAATGCTCCTGCACCTGCTACTGGCTTCATTATACTCGGACGTTCAATCTCTCGATAAAGAACCTTTCCATCTTTACCAGCACCTGGAACCAGAACATTTTTGCCATTCTTTGTTTCCATGTGAACTTTGTATTTTGATTTGCTCGTCCACATGTCATGCCAGAGACCAGATTTTGACCTGCCACGTATCATAGCACCTAATCCAGTGTCTGCAGCAGTAAGCCCAGAGTCTAATTTATTTAAGGCTTTAGAAACAGTCGGAGCACCAAAAGCATCAGCTTTAGCAAGCCCGTCTATTATGTTCCTATGAATTGCCAGTCCTCCGACTTCCCCTGACTGCCGTATGTAGGGTGTTGCTCGCTGAATTTCTCGCTTAGCATACCGGAGTCTGTTCTTTGCAAAATTGGCTATACCGTTTAGAAAAGCAGCTTCTTTTTCAATAGACATTAATCTTCTAGTGCAAAGCCAGCCAGCAAGCCATCCATGTACTCTGCGCGAGCAGTAGAGGCAGGGGCAGTCGCACTAGCTACTTTGTCAAGCGAATATGATTCTTCTGTAGCAAACTGGCGTAAAAGGGATGCACAGTCACGCATGTCCTGAACCAGTTGTTCATTGTCGTTCATGTAAAGTCTCCTTTACTGAGAGTTACGCAATACCTTGAATAGCCTGTGCTGCGCTACCAACAGCTTGGCTTGCCTGAGCAACGTATGCTTCGAGTTCTGGATCTGCTACTGCTTCATGAGCTTGGCGCGCCAGTGTCATGTTCTCAGCAGCGGTTGCCATAGATTGTGCAGCAGTATTTGGATCACCTTGATCAGCAGATGCAATGGCGTCATTTGCAGCCTGAACTGCTAGTTCTGCATGAGCTTTACCTGCTTCACGCAGTTGATCTGCGGATGCTTGTTGGGTGCTTACAAGGTTAGCGCCACCAGATTGTGGGGAATAAGTTTCAGCGATTTTTTCAAGGCTAGCGTATACTGCAGTGTCAATCATGTCTGCAATAGAAGCTTGCTTTACAATTTCTTCCTCCGGATCAAAACCAAGAGATGCGGACAATCTATAGTGGAAAGTATCATATGCCTGATTGCCCATGATGTCGCCAGTGATGCTAGCAACTTTAGTTACGCGTTCTGCGTCCGCAATGCCTTGTTCATGTGCGGTCTTCAACAAAGAATTATCTTCTAGATTTACTCGTGCACTCGCTTGTTTAACAAGGTCTGCAATAGTAGTTTTTTGGTTTGACATTGTCGTCTTGCACCATCCTTTACGAAATGAGTAGAATTTGTCGATTATCTACTTGTGGTATATTATACCTGATTTTATTTATTAGACTAATTTATTTCATGGTTCTATCAATCAATGCATTATCTATTGCATTTCCTGCTAGACTTGATACTAGTGATTGACCTCTTCCTCTGAATATTATACCGTTAAGTAATGTTGTGCCAACATTTGCAACGGTGTCTCCAAATGCTGCCAATTTTTCATGAAATTCTACGTTTCCTGCTGTTTTTAACATGCTCTGCTCTACATTAGAATGTTTCTGTAATGCAATATTTACTGCTACAGGAGCAACTAGAGATATAATATCATCTGTTTCTGCTGCACATTTCTCTAGATTATTATAGTTATCTGTGGATATAAAATGACTCATCACAAATGGTATCACAGGTTCGTTTATACTCGATGTTTTCTGCATCTGTAGTTCCTGCGGGGTTGGTGTTGCTTTCTTAGAGTGGAGTAAAGCTGCTGCTGCCGTTAAAATTGCCCAAACCTTAGGATCAGTTAGTAGCTTCTTGACCGTCGGTACATTATTGTACGCTGCGTAAAGTGCCCCAAGAGTATATCCAGTTACTGCAGGGTTTAGTGGCGGCTTTTTGTTTCGCAAGTACATCTCATACTGCTGAGGTGTCATTTGTACTGGCACAGTAGCATAGGGATCTTGTTGAACTAAAATTGTTCCCGGCACTTGATCTCCTGCGATATTGGTACAGCTCTCCGGAATGCGAACTTGTCCGAAAGTTAGAGCAGGATTCATAGCCCATGCAGTACTCGGAATATCAATGTTTAATGCAGCTAACTTCTCTACACTGTCCATTACTGCAGGAAGGAAAGATGAACGCTTAATTAGGAATGGTTCAACTAATCTGCTTACCTGCTTTATGGTTTCTCCTCCAGGATTTGATACTGGTTTCGCTGCCAATAATCCTGACAATACTTCTCCAAATGAATCCAAGGGCAGGCCACGTTGAACGATAATTATTCTTGTAGCTTCACGAGGTTTCAACTGGATGGCATTTGCGAATAAACTCTTTAAAATGTCTGGGAAAGAATATCTTAATGCAAGATGATCAAGCAGCGGAATAGGCAAATCTGGTTGCATTTCTTTTATCACCGGGTTGACCCCTGCTATTCCTGCGTTCATTACTCTTACTGCACCAGAGTTTATTCGTTTAATCATTGCCAACTTATTAAAACTTGGTGTTGACGCTGTTTTTAGGAGTTCGTCGTCTTCAATATCAAAAGTACGTGCTACCTGAGCAACTGGAATACAATTACCTAGATTTTCAAAGTAATCTGCACATTCATCTTGTAGACTGCGTTGATCTGCGCTGGCTACTTTTGATAACACATATGCAATTCTGTCAGCACGGTGGCGCACGATAGAAATATCAAAGAACGTTGGATTATAATTTATCATAAACGG